>Ga0206129_10000433_pt1 | contig 66477 bp, 60 predicted proteins | sample Helgoland_Spring_8_FD_148616 | JGI IMG/M metagenome (GOLD analysis project Ga0206129, IMG submission 148616) | Pelagic subsurface seawater microbial communities from Kabeltonne, Helgoland, North Sea - Helgoland_Spring_Bloom_20160502_2 | ecosystem: Environmental > Aquatic > Marine > Epipelagic ... | reverse complement strand
CTAATATTTAACATCTTAGCAATATCTTTGTGGGAGTAATTATCCAAAACATATAAATTGAATATTAAACGATAACGATTCGGTAGCTTCTGAATTGAACTCAACAAAAAATCTAACCCAATTTCTGAGGTTTCAATTGTCAAATTTTCACTAGAGGGTTCATTTAAGAGAATTTCTTCATTAAAATAAAGGCGTTTACTTTCTCTATATTTTGTTATTGCAGTATTAATTACTATTCTTTTTAGCCATCCTTCGAAAGAGCCCTTATGCTTAAATTGATTTATTTTATTAAAAATAATTAAAAAACTATCTTGTAAAATGTCTTCTGCATCTGGGCTGTTTCTGGAATACTTTAAACAAATACCAAAAAGTTTATCAGCATAAAGTTGATAAACTTTTGATTGTGCTGATTTTTTATTCTTACAGCAATCTCTTATGAGTTCTTCTAGTCTAATCTCTAGTATTTTTTTTAATTTCTTAAAAGGGGAGTTGTTTCTAATTATACAAATAATTTCCTATTTAAAACTAAAACACATTAATATATTAGACTAGGAATCCTATTTTTACATACAACTCCTTTAGGTTCTGGAGTTATATCACAAGTTGAAATAATTCCCCATTTGATATTGAACACTTCTTCTGCATTTGTATATTTATTAACTTTTTCAAGAAATTGAGGAATCTCAATTTGATTCGAGTATGGGATATATCCCATTGGGCCACCACAAGGTTTTGATCCGTATGGTGTAAAAAACCATTCCCCTGCATCTTCGCAAGAATAACTATAAGCTATGGTTTCAATTTCTGAAAATAAATCCAGTAATATTTTATGATCTAACTCATGATTAGAGTTCGAATTAATTTTTTCATTTTGTTCACACGATAAAAGCAAAATAGTTGCTAATAATAACAGAATTTTAAATTTCATTTTTTTTGTTTTTAGGGTTATTTATTATATAGATGAAATAATTTTAAAAGGTTGCGTGTAATACTCTTATTTTTGCATAGAAAATGCAAAACAAGATTTTTAACATACAATCACCAGAAGATTTTAAACAAGTGGCTTTCAGTGTTTTTAGACATCAGTTTGAAAACAATAAAGTATACCGTTCTTTTTGTGACTTATTATACATTCATCCTTCAGATGTTCATGCGCTTGAAGACATTCCTTTTTTACCCATTCAATTTTTTAAAAATAAAAAAATCATTTCTTCTCTAGAAGAGGTACAAGAAGTATTTACAAGTTCGGGAACTACAGGAAGCGTTACAAGCAAGCATTATGTAACAGATATTGAATGCTATAAAGAGAGTTACTTAAAAGGATTTGCTCATTTTTATGGAAACATAGAAGACTATACTGTTGTAGCTTTATTGCCTAATTATTTAGAAAGAAAAGGTTCTTCTTTAGTGTATATGGTTGCTGATTTGATACAAAGATCCAAAAATAAAAAAAGTGGGTTTTATCTCAATAATATAGAAGAATTAGCTAAAAAATTGATCAAAATTGATCAAAAAGGCCAAAAAACACTCTTAATTGGAGTTTCTTTTGCTTTGATGGACATGATAGAAATGCAACAATTTGAGCTAAAAAATACCATCATTATGGAAACCGGCGGAATGAAAGGAAGAAGAAAAGAACTGGTCAGAGACGAATTGCATGCTTTTTTACAACAAGGCTTTGGGGTCGCTACTATTCACTCAGAATATGGAATGACAGAGTTATTAAGCCAAGGATATTCTCGTGGAAATGGTATTTTCCAAACTCCTCCTTGGATGAAAATTTTAACCAGAGATACAGAAGATGCTCTGACCATTCAAAAAATTGGTAAAACAGGAGGAATCAACATTATTGATTTAGCCAATTATAACTCCTGCGCTTTTATTGCAACTCAAGATCTAGGAAAAGTTCACCAAAACGGAACTTTTGAGATTATTGGTCGCTTTGACAACTCTGATATTAGAGGTTGTAATTTAATGGTCTTATAATTTTAATGATCGTTCATCGCGTTCCAACCTTGCGCTTTTAAAGGAATGTCTTGATTTGCTCTTGTAACTAATTGTAAGCCTTGATTTTCTGCCGTAATATGACCAATAATAGAAAAGTTTGGATTTCCTTTTATTTGATCAAAATTGGCAATAGGCACCGTAAATAAGAGTTCATAATCTTCCCCTCCACTCAATGCAACCATGGTAGAATCTAATTCAAATTCTTCACATGCAGAAATTACTTGAGGGTCTAAAGGCAACTTATCTTCATAAACCTTGCATCCTACTTTACTTTGAGTACAAATATGAAATAGTTCTGAAGATAATCCATCAGAAATATCAATCATTGAAGTGGGTTGTATCTCCAATTCTTTTAACAAACCTGAAATGTCTTTGCGTGCTTCGGGTTTTAATTGACGCTCAATTAAATACGTATAATTATCTAAATCGGGTTGATTGTTTGGATCCACTTTAAATACTTGTTTTTCTCTTTCTAAGACCTGTAACCCTAGATAAGCTGCGCCCAAATCTCCAGAAACTACAATTAAATCGGTTTCTTTTGCCCCATCTCTGTACACAATTTCTTCTTTTTCAGCTTTCCCTATTGCGGTTACAGAAATCAAGATTCCTTTGTTAGAGGAAGTAGTGTCTCCCCCTATTAAATCGATATTGTAGGTTTCACATGCCAACTGAATTCCAGCATACAATTCTTCTATTGCCTCTAGAGGAAATCTATTTGAAACAGCGATAGAAACTGTAATTTGCTCTGCAGCTCCGTTCATTGCATATACGTCGGAAAGATTGACCATTACCGCTTTATACCCTAAATGTTTAAGCGGCATATAACTTAAATCAAAATGAACGCCTTCAATCAACAAATCTGTGCTAACCAGGGTTTGTTTTTCAGAAGCATCTAAAACAGCGGCATCATCTCCAATGGCCTTTATCGTGGATGCTTTTTCTACCTTAAAATATTTTGTAATATGATTGATTAACCCAAACTCCCCAAGTTCAGCTAATGATGTATTTTGAGTATTTTTATCTTCTAACATATTGCAAAGATAGGAACATTCTGAAAAAGGAAAGAACTCCTTTAGAGCGTATATTTATTTATTTATTGTAATTTAACATTGTGAAAAAGTTTCTGATTATTTATTTATTTATTTTTCAAGCTACCGGTGCCCAAATACCTTGTTTGGATGGGTTTGCTGATGAATATCCTTGCAGCAACTATGATTTATTGTCCCAGATTCCCGTAACAACACTTGCGAACACAAACGGTACTCCTGAAGGAAGTGACATATGGGGCTGGACAGATACAACTTCAGGAAAAGAGTATGCTATTGTAGCCATGACAAATAGTACTGCTTTTGTAGACATTACAGACCCTATTAATCCTATTTTTCTTGGAAGATTAGATTCTAATGCAGGAAACAACTACTGGAGAGATGTTAAGGTTTACAATAATCATGCTTTTATTGTCGCTGATAATGTTGGGGCGCACGGGATGCAAGTCTTCGATTTAACAAAATTAAGAGGACTAACCACCGAACAAGTTTTTACATCGGATGCAATCTACAATACGGATAACTTAGGCAGTTGCCATAACATTTTTATAAACGAGGAGACCGGGATTGCATACCTAGTAGGTTGTAAAAACGATCTTGGTAGCAGCATACATAGTGGTGGTCCTATTTTTGTTGATCTTTCAGACCCTAAAAACCCTATAAAGTTAAATCATTATGCCGCTGCAGGATATTCACACGATGCTCAAGTAGTAAAATATATTGGGCCAGATACAACTTATACCGATAAAGAAATATATGTAGGAAGTAACGAAACAAAAATCACAATCTTAGATGTTACCGATAAAAATAATGTGATATTAGTTGCAGAGATAGGTTATTCACAACTTGGTTACACACATCAAGGGTGGTTTACCGAAGATCATCGTTATTTTATTGTAGGGGACGAATTAGATGAAAGAGATATTGGAGTCAATACAAGAACATTGGTCTTTGATTTTTCAGATTTAGACAACCCTGTATTATCTTCTACCTATTTCGGCGCTTCTAGCGCAATAGATCATAATGGGTTTGTAAAAGGAAACCGTTACTTTATGGCAAATTACAGAGCAGGATTACGTGTTTTAGACCTTACTAACATTTCAGATTCAACAAATTCTATGACAGAAGTTGGTTACTTCGACACCTATCCAGAGAATGACAATACTGCTTTTAATGGTGCTTGGGGCGTATACCCCTTCTTCGCTAGCGGAAATATTATCATCAATGATATTGAAAAAGGACTTTTTGTTGTCAGAAAAAGTGGGACTCTAAAATTAAATGAAAATAAAATGGAGCACCGCTTTTCCATTTTTCCAAATCCGGCATTAAACACAACGACGATCAGCACTAATAATAATTTTCAGCTCCAAAATATCAAAATCTTTTCAATACTCGGTCAAAAGATTTTTGAAAAAAACAATCTTAGCGAGATAAAATACGTTTTGAATACGAGTCAGATGAAAACAGGGATATACCTGATCAAAATAAACGATCAGTTCATACAAAAAATGATAATTCAGTAATAACTATAGATGCTAAAAAGAGGTTTTTTATGCGCACTTATTTGGAGTATTTTTTGTCTGCTTTTTTTGGGGCATTGCTCTGAAAAAGAGAGATTAACTCCTCCTGAAATCATCATTAAAGGTGAAGTAGGCTTTTCTCAAACACGTGGTGGGTCTAAAAATGATGCTTTTTATTCCGTAAAAAAAACAGCAGATGGTGGTTATATTACTGCGGGCTATTCTCAAAGTAATGACTTCGATATTAATTTTAAAACAAATGAATCATTTGATATTTTAGTGGCAAAATTTTCTTTCAATAACACCTTAGAATGGCAAAAAACTTTTGGTGGCTCAGAAGATGATAGAGCTGCAGACATTGTGCAAACTTTAGATGGTGGTTTTGCTGTTTTAGGGTTCAGTAAAAGCTCAGACAGAGACGTTTCAGCAAATGCTGGATCTCAGGATTTTTGGCTGGTAAAACTCTCAAATAATGGAACATTACTTTGGGAAAAATCATTTGGCTTTTCTGGAGCTGACTATGGCACAACACTTTTAGAAACTGAAGAAGGTGGGTTTCTTATTACAGGTGTTTTGGATGTTTCTGCTTCTAACGGACAGGGAAATGCAAAATCTATGGTTGTAAACCATGCAGGAGGAGATTTTTGGGTATTAAAATTAACTGCAGGAGGAGATTTAGAATGGAGCAAGTACTATGGCGGTTCATTTACAGATACTCCTTTAGGAGTTATTCAAACAGCGGATAACGGATTTATTTTGGTAGGCTCTTCAGACAGTAACGATGTAGATATTAAAAATAACAAAGGGTCCTATGATTTTTGGGTCATTAAAATTTCATCAGACGGAACTCTTGTTTGGGAAAAAAGCTTTGGAGGCTCAGAAATTGATGAAGCGAGAGCAATAAGCAGTTCCCATGACGGAAATTTTATAGTGGTTGGAGATACACGAAGTTCTGATTCAGACATTGCGGTCAATAATGGCGCAGCAGACGTTTGGATCTTAAAAATCTCTTCTGAAGGAAGTCTCCTTTGGGAGCAAACCATTGGTGGCACTAGTTTTGATGTTGCACGTTCAGTTTCTATGACACAAGATCAGGGCTTTGTCATTGCTGGGAGTTCTCGAAGCTCTGACAATGGCTTTACCAATAAAGGTCAAAATGATGCTCTGATCCTTAAAATAGATGCTGAAGGAGTGTTGGAATGGCAACAAACAGTTGGAGGATCAGAAATTGATTTTTTATATGATGCCATTGAATTGGAAGATCAAACAATCATCGCAGTAGGAGAAAGCAGTAGTTCTGATGGAGACATCTCTTTAAACAAAGGGTTTTCTGATGGGTTAATTATCAAAATTAAATAAAAATGAAAAAATTAGTCCCTTTTTTATTAGCAACCCTTTTTCTTTTTTTTTCTTGTAGCAAAAATGAAGAAAATTTAACTGTTACTCTAAATTTTACACAAAATTGGAATGGTGTTCCGTTAACGAATCAAGATTTCAATACTTTTAAATTCACAACGGCCAATGGAGAGAATATCAGCATAGAACGTTTGCGTTATCTAATTTCTAATATTAGTTTGGTAGAGGAGAGTGAAAACAATCACTTTCTTATAGATGTTGGTGAAAACTCTGGCAATCTAATTACCATATCAGATGTTTATCCTGGTAACTACAAATTAAAATTCACCTTCGGTTTAACCGATTTAGAAAACACCGATGGGAGCTATCCAGATTTAAATTCTGCAAATTTTAATGTCCCAGGAATGTTGGGTGGAGGGTATCATTACATGCAGTTTGATGGGAAATATAAAGACACAAACAATCTAGATGCAAATTTCAATTATCATGTAATTAGAGCCGTAGACAGAACCGAACCAATGAATTTAAAACTTGAAGACACCTCTTTTACGGTTAATTTGGGAAGCATCGAAATTAAAAACAATGCAAGCATCGAAATTACAATGAATATTGCAGAGTGGTTTACAAACCCAAATACATGGGATTTAAATACTCTAAATACGGTTTTAATGCCAAATTTTGAAGCCCAAAAACAAATGAGTGCCAATGGAAAAACAGTATTTCGTTTAGGAGAAATAAATCCCTGAAAAAATAAATAACCCTTTCTAAATAAGTTTTTCTATTTTTACCAATAAATAATTCTTTTTTTGATTACAATAACTTCCACAAATAATAAAAAAGTCTACTTTGCCTCAGATCAGCATTTGGGTGCGCCAACACAAGAGGCTAGTATCCCTCGCGAAAAAAAATTTGTTGCTTGGCTAGATGAAATAAAAGAAGATGCAGAAGTCCTTTTTGTATTGGGTGATTTATTCGATTTCTGGTTTGAATATAAAACGGTGGTTCCCAAAGGATTTGTTCGTGTTTTAGGAAAGTTAGCAGAAATTAGAGATCTTGGAATCCCTGTTTATTTCTTTGTAGGAAATCACGATTTATGGATGAATGATTATTTTGAAAAGGAACTCAACATTCCTGTCTTTCACTCGCCACAAGAATTTCTTATCAATGATAAAAAATTTCTAATTGGCCATGGAGATGGCTTGGGCCCTGGAGACAAAGGGTATAAGCGTATGAAGAAAGTGTTTACATTTCCTTTATTTAAATGGATGTTCAAATGGTTGCATCCAGATATAGGGGTTCGACTAGGACATTATCTGTCTGTAAAAAATAAATTAATTTCTGGAGATGAAGATGCTACATATTTAGGAGATGAACAGGAATGGTTGGTTTTATACTGTAAACAAAAACTCATTGAGAAGCATTATGATTTTTTTGTTTTTGGTCACAGACATTTGCCTTTAGAAATTAAGCTACAAGAAAATAGCACCTATATCAACTTAGGTGATTGGATTGAGTATTTTACTTATGGTGAGTTTGATGAAAACACTTTTAACCTTCTAAAATATAAACCATAAAAAAAAGCGGCCATTGCCGCTTTTTAAGGTTGTTAATGAATTTGTTACTTTACAAAGATAAGTTTAATCTTGCGAATAGATACCTACCTGTAAACCCAAATTGAGAGGTTCTTCTAGAATATGGAAATGATGCATTAGATTGACTCCCTGCTCTATTATCATCTGGATATACATCTAATAAATTATTTGCACCAACTGATATTGATATGTTTTCAGATACATTATTTGAGATTGTTAAATCGGTAATAATCTTGCCAGCATAAATAGCATCATTATTAACCGTAGCTCCACTTACTCTTGCTTGTTTATAGAATTCATCTGGATCAGTTACTTCTCCAAAATAAACATTTCTTAATAAAAATGTCCAGTTATCGTTATAAAGCGTATGTGTTAAATTTAATTTAGTTCTAGGTTGTGCAATTGTTAAAAATGCTTCTTCCTGACCATCAAAAAAGGCACCACTTAAGCCTGCATCAGCAATTAATTTTGGCACATTAATGTTTGTAATCTCTGTTTTTGAGAAAGTTGCCGACAAACTATTATTCAATTTAAAATTCTTGAATACATCCAATTTATATCCAGCAACAATATCAATACCTTGATTTTTAGTATCAATGGCATTTGCTAAAAACTGAGCCTTTCCTGCTCCTGCAGCATTAAAAATAGATGTTAAAGTTGGGTCTCCACCATTGTCAAATTTACCTGAAAGAACAATTCTATCATCAATTGAAATTTGATATGCATCAACAGTTATGGTTAAACCGCCTACTTTACCAGTAAGTCCTAAACTTATACTTTGAGACGTTTCTTCTTTTAGTTTCCCTATTTTCAACAAACTAGCTGCTTGACTATCATTCGTAAACAAGCCTACCTCTTCTGCAACACCTGCCGCGTTAAAAACGGTACTACTTCTACTAAAGAATTGTTGCTGTAAAGAAGGAGCTCTAAACCCAGTATTTACGGCACCTCTTACTGAAAAATCATCAGATAACTTCACTCTTGACGCTAATTTGTAATTGAACGTTCTTCCAAAATCAGAAAAGCTTTCAAAACGAGTTGCTAAGCTTACTAAAAAGCTCTCTGTAACATCTGCCTCAGCATCAAAATAAGCACCAATACTATTTCTAGTTTTGTTCGTTGCATTTTCAGGTGTAAAACCTCCAAATACTTGAGAAGTTCCTGGAAGTGACTCTCCAAGAGCATTTGTTGCTCCTCCAACGCCACCCACTGTTGGAATTCCATTGTTATCATAGGTAGTGTATGAATTTTCTTTCCCTGCAAAAACCTCAAAATTATCTACTCTATATTCTGCTCCAAAAGCAAGGTTTAAACCAGACCAAAAATCTTCATTGTATTTACTAAGGTCTAGGTTCGTTGTGTTTTGAGAAAAAATATGCGATCCAGCACTAAAGTTAGTAGGTGAAGCCGCTTTTAAACTTGCATTACTCGTATTTACAACCGTATAAGTAAAAGAATTTTGTCCGTAGGTATTAGAAAAGTCGACATCCCATCCTCCTTCAGTTTGTCCTTTAATTCCTACTGCAAAAGATTTATCTACAATATCTGATTGGATTCCTGGTAAAAATCCATTAGGATTAGAAGCCGTATTTCCTTTTGGCCTCCATGGCTCTCTTAAAAATCCATATCCTAAACCTTGTCTAAAGCTGATGCCTCCAAAAGAATATACTTCCGCATTTTCTGAAACAGGCAAAGATAAATTAGTAAAAAACTTTCCTTCTCTTAATCTAGCAGTTCCAACTCTAAATCTAAAGTCATTTCTCTCTTGCCCTCTTAAAGCAAATTGGGCATTATCTAAATCCTGGTATGTTTCAAATATTCCAATATTTGTAGGCCCCTCTTTATTACCATTTTCATTTAACGCATCCCTTAATGTTTTTAAATCGGTAGACGTCATTCCTCCATTTACATCTGAAGATAACCCCTCAATCAAAGCTAAATTATCCTCAGAAAGATACGATGACCCAAGCAATTTAGCACCCGATTGATAATCGGCTGCAGTCATATCTGAAATAGGCTTTCCTGTAGCAGTTGTAAAAGCATTTTCTACGGCATTCGCAATATCATATATTTGCTCTAAATTCGTTGCATTTCTTAAGGCAGGCCTTCTTATACCAATCGATCCTGCAAAATTAATATATCCTCCTTTTTTTCCCAAATCTAAACCATAATTGGCATCTATTTGAATTTTCTCACCGTCATAACCTCCATCTTGGTGGTTACTTCCAGAAGAAACATTCGCACCAGTTGTTACAGATAAACTTAATTTATTTGTAACATCTTGTAATACAATGTTAATAACCCCTGCAATGGCATCAGAACCATATTGTGCTGCGGCACCGTCACGTAAAACTTCAATTCTTTTAATTGCAGAAACAGGTATCGCGTTCATATCTGTACCAACACTTCCCGCTCCAACGGTCCCATTAATGTTCATTAAAGAAGAAGTATGTCTTCTTTTTCCATTGATTAATACCAATACTTGATCTGGGCCTAAACCTCTTAATGAAGCAGGATCTACATGATCTGTTCCATCAGAAACAGTTTGTGTCTGAGAAGTGAAAGAAGGTGCAACATAATTTAAAATTTCATTTATTGATGTTTGCGGTCCTTTTGATGCCAATTCTGTAACATTAATAATATCTACAGGAACTGGTGTTTCAGTCAAAGTTCTGTTCTTATTTCTAGAGCCAATAACAACAATTTCATCTAAAGTATTGTCTTCATTCATAACAATCGTTAGATAAGAAGTGTTTGCTACATTCACGGTTTTTGTTTCAAAACCCATAGAAGACACTAATAAACTTGTTGGTAGACTCTCTACAGTAATGGAAAATTCTCCATTATCGCTAGAAATAACCCCATTAGAGGTATTTTCTTTTTCAATAACATTCACATATGGCAATCCTTCACCAGATGAATCTGTTACTTTACCCTTTATTGTTTGAGCCGCTAATGACGATGACAAAAACAGTACAAAAGTAAAAGTTAAAAATTTGAGTACATTTTTTAATTTCATAGTTTGAATTTATTATTTAATAAAAACAAATATTAGGGTTTTATTTAAAAACCCAATTAAATTTGTTAAAACTTAGATGTAACGATGTTTTTATACAGATAATGTAATTTTTAGACGATTAAAGATTCCCTATCAAAAACAATGGTCTTTAATCTTCTTACAACTATAAAGTCTTTTTATTAAAATTGTAGTTTTTTTAACAAATATAATTCCTAATACACACAAAGTTGGGCATAGATGTTAGAGCAACAAATGAAAAAATTGAAATTCTGGGCAGTAGCCGCTTTTTTAAGAAATAAAAAAGAGCAGCTATAAAGCTGCTCTTTTGTTTGAATAAACTTAGACTAATTATTGTGCTTAAAACTGGTAATTGATACCAACCATATAATTTGTTCCTAATTGTCCTAATTGTTGTACTTCTGAAGAATACATAAATCTAGAACCTGCTTGAGAAGTTCCCGTAGAAGCTTTAGTTACATCTGGATACACATCAAAAATATTATTGATATTCGCATTGAATGTAATTCTATCCGTTAGTTTATAACCAAGACCTAGATCTGTAGTGATTTTTGCAGCCAATTCTTGGTCTGTTCCACTAGCAGGTGCTGTAACAGTAACTTCTCCAAAACGAGTGTTGTTAAGAGAAAGATCCCATGCATCACCAATATAATTCAACCCTAAGACCATTTTAGACCTTGGTCTAGAGTTTGTAATTAACCCTTGCTCTTGTCTGTCAAAAATATCATAACCAGCATCAGCAATTGTTTTTGGTGTATTAATCGCATCAATCGTAGTTTTGTTAAAGTTAGCAGCAAAACTTGCGTGCAGCTTTCCTTCACCCATTTCTATGTTTCTGTAATTCAAAACAACATCTGCTCCAGTGGTTTTAGTATCACCTGCATTGATAAATACTTGTACAGCAACAACATTGTTTGCTTGTAAAATTTGCTCTACAGGGTTTGTAGTAGTATCATCACTATCAGAACCAATTTGAGAAGAGAATAATACTCTGTCATCTACTTGTATTTGGTAAAAATCTACAGAAGCAGAAAAGTTTCTGTCAAATTTATACGTTAATCCAGCAGATAAATTTTTAGAAATTTCGTGCGTTAAACTCGGAACCCCTAAAGCTTGTACTGCAGGATTATCATTTGCTAATGTACCTTGTAATAGAGGCTCAGATGAACCTGCTACAATAATATATTGACTTAAAGTAATGTGAGATTGGTGCAAGGTTGGTGCTCTAAATCCAGTACTGTAAGAAGCTCTTAACGCTCCTTTAGATCCTAATTTATAACGTCCATTTGCTTTCCAAGAAAAATTAGACCCTGCATCTGTAAAGTCTTCATATCTTCCAGCAACCCCTAGTAATAGTTTTTCATTTACATCATAATCTAATTGTGTGTACAATGCTAAATTGTTTCTAGACCATTTTCCAGCTTCGTCAGGCTTAATCCCTGCAAAAGAATCTGAACCTGCACCATAGTATGATAAAGGATTCCCTTCAATCGCTTTGAAGCTCTCTTGTTTGAATTCCATTCCTAAAGCCAAACCTAGTGCGTCTGATAATTGACTATTAACATCAAAATTACCTACAATATTTGTAAAAGCGTATCCTCCTGGATTGAATGTTCTTGGTGACGTTCCATTATCTGCTAAGTAATCTCTGTTTACAGAATTATTAACAGTAACATCTACGTCATTTGAACCATAGGTAACAGATGCATCTGCACTCCAACCCTCTGCAATTGGAAACTTCACTCCGATTGCGTTAATATAATCGTTTATTTTTGTTTCAAAAGTTGGTTGATATCCTATAAAATCATTTGGATTTTTAGTGATAAAGTTAGCCTCTGCTACATCATTTCTCCAATATGGAGCTCTGTAATATGCAAAACTTTGACCATCTCTTGTGGTATACCCATGAAAAGAATATAATGTTGAATTATCTCCAATAGGGTGCTCCATATTTACAAAAAGATCTTTCTTTTCCATTGCAGGCTGTCCAACGGTCATTCCTGCTCTTGGATTTGCAGCCAACCAAGCAATATCTCTTGGAGTACTTCCTTCGTCAGATGCTATACCTGCTCTATTTGTTGTTTCTTGCTTATAATACCCTAAGGTAAGATTTACAAAACCACCATCTCCAAAACCGAATGCAGTATTAAAATCAGATGATAAACTAAATCCATCTTGTTCAGAAGTAATTCCTGCCTTGGTCGAAAAAGTAGAATATTCTACATCTTTTTTTAAGATAATGTTCATTACACCCGCAATGGCATCAGAACCATAAATTGCAGAGGCACCGTCTCTTAAAACCTCAACTCTTTCAATAGCAGCAGTAGGAATACTCTTTAAATCTACTCCAACTTCTCCTTTCCCAGGAGTTCTATTCAAATACACTTGTGCACTTTGGTTTTTACGTTTTCCGTTTATTAAAACCAAGGTTCTACTTGGTCCTAAACCACGTAAATCTGCTGGATCATAATGCGCTGTTGCATCAGAAATTGCTTGATTCTGAGAATTAAAAGAAGGAACCTTAAAGGTTAACATCCTGTCTAAAGTAGGTTTCCCACTTTGAACCAATTCTGCCACATTAATATTGTCTATTGGCACAGGAGAGTCTAAAATTGTTCGTGGTTTGTTTCTAGAACCAGTTACAACAATTTCATCTAAAGCATTGTCTTCATTCATCACAATTGTTAGATAAGAAGCATTTGCAATGTTTACGGTTTTTGTTTCAAAACCCATAGAGGACACCACTAGACTTGTAGGTAAACTTCCTACCGTAATGGAGAATTCTCCATTATCGCTAGAAACGATACCGTTAGAAGTGTTTCCTTTTTCAACAATATTCATATATGGTAATCCTTCACCAGATGAATCTGTTACTTTTCCTTTTATTGTCTGAGCCGCCAGTGTTGATGACAAAAACAATGCAAAAGCAAAAGTTAAAAATTTAAGTACATTTTTTAATTTCATATGTAAATTGTTTAGTATTTACTCAAATATTGTGTTTTTTATTTAAAACAACAAGTAAAATTGTTAAAATTTAGATATTAGGGCGCTTTTTTACGGATTTCACAATTTTATTCACCCCCATGTTTTTCGACAAAAGTCACCATCTTTAACCTTCTTTTAACAAAGTCTTTTTGTTAAAATTGTAGCTTTGTTTATCAAACTTAATATACAGAAAGAATGGATATAGACGTAAGAGCAATAAATGAAAAAATCGAAAGAGAAAGTGCTTTTTTAGATATTCTTACCCTAGAAATGAACAAGGTTATTGTTGGTCAAAAACAAATGATAGAAAGTTTATTAATTGGGCTTTTAGGGAATGGACACATCTTACTAGAAGGAGTCCCAGGACTGGCGAAAACCCTAGCAATTAATACACTTTCGAAAGCAGTTCAAGGAAGTTTTAGCAGGGTTCAATTCACCCCAGACTTATTGCCTGCAGATGTTGTTGGAACAATGATCTACAACATGAAAGAAAACGATTTTGCGATAAAAAAAGGCCCTATTTTTGCAAACTTTGTATTGGCAGATGAGATCAATAGAGCCCCTGCAAAAGTGCAATCAGCACTATTGGAAGCAATGCAAGAGCGTCAAATTACAATTGGAGATACTACTTTTAAGCTAGATGAGCCTTTTCTAGTTATGGCGACTCAAAACCCCGTAGAGCAGGAAGGAACGTATCCATTGCCCGAAGCTCAAGTAGACCGTTTTATGTTAAAAGTTGTCATTGACTATCCAAAACTACAGGATGAACAAACCATCATGCGTCAAAATTTATCGGGTGGATTTGCAACAGTAAACCCTGTCGTTTCTGTAGCACAAATTCTAAAAGCAAGAGAAGTTACAAACGAAGTGTATATGGATGAAAAGATTGAAAAATACATTCTAGATATTATTTTTGCAACTCGTTATCCAGAAAAATACAATTTACCACAATTAAAAGATTTAATTGGTTTTGGTGCCTCTCCTCGTGGAAGTATTAATTTAGCGAAAGCTGCAAAATGCTATGCTTTTATCAAAAGAAGAGGTTATGTAATTCCAGAAGATGTTCGGGCTGTAGTCTTTGATGTTTTACGTCACCGTATTGGAATTACTTATGAAGCTGAAGCTGAAAATGTAACATCGGTAGACATTATCAATTCTATTATTAATGAAATTGAAGTTCCATAGAAAATAATCCAAAACACCAACAGGATTTATGAACCAAAACAATGGAAACTAAAGAAATACTTAAAAAAGTTCGTAAAATAGAAATTAAGACAAAACGTTTGTCTAATGATATTTTTGGAGGGGAATACCATTCTTCCTTCAAGGGGCGGGGTATGACTTTTTCTGAAGTTAGACAGTATCAGTTTGGAGACGATGTCAGAGCGATCGATTGGAACGTTACCGCACGCTATAATGAACCATATATCAAAGTTTTTGAAGAAGAGCGTGAGCTAACGATGATTTTAATGGCAGATGTTTCGGGTTCTGAACTCTTTGGAACATCGACACAATTTAAAAAAGAAACCGTAACAGAAATTGCAGCAACATTGGCTTTTTCTGCCACACAAAATAACGATAAAGTAGGTTTGATTTTATTCTCTGATGAAATAGAACTTTTTATCCCTCCAAAAAAAGGGAAAAGTCATGTACTAAGAATTATCCGAGAACTCATAGAATTCAAACCAAAAAGTAAAAAGACAAGTATTGGAACGGCCTTGAAGTTTTTGTCTAGTGTGATAAAAAAAAGAGCCATTGTTTTTATGTTGTCCGATTTCATGGATGATGATTACGAAAAAACCCTAAAAATAACAGGGAAGAAACATGACCTAACAGGGATTAGAGTCTATGACAAATACGATGAAGAGATTCCTAACTTGGGAATGGTGCCCATGTTAGATGCTGAAACCAGTCATGTTCAATTGGTAAATACCGCTGCTAAATCTGTTAGAATACGCTACAAAGCAAATGCAACACAAATCAGACAGTACTATATAAATATGTTCAAAAAAAGTGGGGCAGGTACCATTAATATTAGAGTAGACGAAAGTTACGTGAAAAAATTATTAGGTTATTTTAAACACAAAGGAAAATAGAAACTAGGTTACTTTTACTTATGGGAAAACAGCTTTGCTACATACTATTATTTATTGCCACCTTCAGTTTTGGTCAAAACCCAATGGTGAAGGCTGAAATAGACACTACAAGTATTAGAATTGGAGAGCAGTTCAATTTAAAAATTTCTATCAACGAAACCCAAAACGTTATTCTTCCTAAACTTGAAATAAAAGGGCTAGAGGTAATCGATTCAACAAAAACAGACACTGTAAACGATTTTTTAGTCAGAAAATATATTTTAACAGGTTTTGATAGTGGTGCTTTTTACATTCCACAGCAACAAATATTTATAAAAAATCAAGCCTTTTTTACAGATTCTCTTTTAGTAAACGTAGCTACAATTGCAATAGATACTCTTCAGGTAAAAAAATTCCCTATCAAATCGATTAAAAGTGAACCCTACGGCTTTGATGATTTTAGAATATACGCATATCTCCTGTTAGCTGCGATCCTTATTGTAGGGTTTTGGATTTATTGGTTTGTGATACGAAAAAGAAAAGAAAGCGAAGAGGAGGAAACTTATAAGATACTCCCTCCATATGAGGAAGCGATATACAGGCTAAATGAGCTGGATGAAAAACTTTTGTGGCAAAACAATAAAATAAAAGAGTATTACAGTGAATTAACAGAAATTGTACGTGGGTATATAGAGCGTGAACTAAACGTTTCTGCCCTAGAAAATACAACGGATGAAATTCTAGATATCCTAAAAGAATTTAAGGGCTCTGAAACTATCCAAATCTCAAAAGAAACCTTTAAAAAACTACGAGAATTATTACGTGAAGCTGATTTAGTGAAATTTGCAAAATCAAAACCACTGGCTATAGAAATAAAGGAAGATCGAAAAGATGCAGAGGATATTATTAGTAAACTAACTCCAAAACCAATTTTAAAAGAAGATGATGAATTGGAATAATTTTGAATTTTATAACAGTGAGTTTTTATGGTTACTAATTCTCATTCCGATCTTAGCTATTTGGCATTTTTTAATGCGCAAAAAAGATACTGCAACCCTAACGATTCCGAGTATAAAAGGATTTGAAAAAACTTCATTCTTATCAAAATTTAAAGTTTTTTTATATGTATTCCGTTTATTTTCGCTAGCAGCAATCATCGTTGCTTTGGCCAGACCAAGGAACGTTTCTGTAAGTAAAAAAACAAAAAGCAATAAGGGAATCGATATTGTCATGGCCATAGATGTTTCTGCAAGCATGTTGGCCAAAGATTTAAAGCCGAATAGACTCGAAGCTTTAAAAAAAGTTGCTGTAGAATTTATTGACCGAAGACCAAACGACAGAATAGGGATTGTTGTGTATGCAGGAGAAAGTTTTACACAAACTCCAATTACTAGTGATAAAGGAATCGTAAAACGCACCATTTCTGAATTAAAATGGGGACAATTAGAAGGAGGTACTGCAATTGGAATGGGGCTGGGATCAGCAGTGAATAGATTGAAAGAAAGTACTGCAAAAAGTAAGGTAATTATTTTATTGACGGATGGGGTAAACAATTCCGGGAACATAGACCCAAGAACCGCAACTGAACTTGCCAAAGAACTAGGAATTAAAACCTACACAATTGGAATAGGAACAAACGGAATGGCAGACTTCCCTTGGAGCAAGGACCCAAGAACAGGTAAGCTACAGTATAGAAAGCAACAAGTTGAAATAGACGAAGATCTATTAAAAGAAATTGCCTCAGAAACGGAGGGAAAATATTTTAGAGCAACAAACAATGCATCATTAAAAGAGATTTATGCTGAAATTGACACCCTCGAAAAAACAAAAATTGAAGAATTTAAATACTATAATTACCAAGAAAAATATAGGTTTTTTGTCTTTTTAGGAATTGGATTTTTATTGCTTGAATTTATTTTAAAAAACACATTATTTAAGAGTTTTATATAAAAATGTACAGAATAGAAGAACCCATTTATTTTTACTTTTTAGCAATCATTCCCGCAATGATTGTTGTGTTCCTAATGGTTTTATGGTGGAAAAAACATACCCAAAGTAAATTTTCGGATTTAAATTTACTTCAGAAAATCGCTCCAAATTCATCAAATTTTAAATCGACTTTGAAAGTGGGGATGTTGCTCATCGGAATTGCTTTTTTAATCATCTCATTGACAAATCCGAAAATGGGGACCAAACTAAAAACCGTAAAAAGAGAAGGAGTTGATGTCGTGTTTGCTTTGGATGTTTCAAAAAGTATGTTGGCTGAAGATATTGCGCCTAATAGACTAGAAAAGGCTAAGCAAATCATTTCAAAAACTATTGACAAATTAGGTTCAGATAGAGTTGGAATTATTATTTATGCAGGAAATTCCTACCCGCTACTACCAATAACTACAGATCATGCAGCCGCAAATATGTTTCTTCAAAATGCAGCTCCAGAAATGGTTTCTAGTCAAGGAACCGCAATTAACGAAGCGTTAGAATTAGCGAAAACATACTACAACAACGATGAGCAAACAAATCGTTTTTTAATCATTATTTCTGACGGGGAAGACCATCAAGAAGAAACAAAACAAATGGCTCAGAATTTAGCAAATGAAGGAGTAAAAATCTTCACAATTGGTATCGGTACAGAAAAAGGTGGCCCAATTCCATTGCGAATAAATGGGTCAATGATTGGATATAAGAAAGATCGAAAAGGTGAAACTGTGATTACAAAACGCACTCCGAAAGTTTTAGAAGGCATTGCGAATGCAGCCAATGGAAAATATATAGATGGAAATGTTACCCAAAAACCTGTAAACATTATTTCAGAAATTATTGCAAATGCAGAAAAAAATGAATTTGAAACAAAACAATTCGCTGATTACAAAGATCAATTTCAATGGTTTTTAGGATTTGGACTGCTTTTTTTGGTTATTGATGTCTTTTTATTTGATAAAAAAACAAAATGGGTGACGAACATTGATTTATTTAATGAAGAAAAAACAAAAAAATAACATGAAGTACTTACATCCTCTTTTTATTCTTTTTTTAATGCTATTTTCTTCTAAAGAGATTTTAGCGCAAAGAGATTCACTTTCACTTCAGCGCAAAGCAAAAAAGCTGCTTAGACAAGGAAATGAATTGTATGAAAAAAAACAATACACAGATGCTTCTGTTGCATATCAAAAAGCGTTGGGAGCTAATAATAAATATGATAAAGCAACCTATAATTTAGGAAATGCCTTGTATCAAAATAAAAATTTTAAGGAAGCAATTCCTCAATACGAATTAACTGCAGAAACAGCCAAAGATAAATTTACAAAAGCTGCTGCTTTCCATAATATAGGGAATGCAATGATGGACTCTAAAAACTATCAAGGAGCTGTAGATGCTTTTAAAAATTCATTAAGAAAAAACCCTAATGACGATGAAACGCGTTATAATTTAGCCGTTGCTCAAAAATTAGTAGAGAAAGAAAACAAAGACAAGAACAAGGATAAGGATAAGAGCAAAGATAAAAATAAAGACAAGAACAAGGATAAGAACAAGGATAAGAACAAGGACAAAGACAAGAACAAAGACAAGAACAAAGACGAGAACAAAGACGAGGATAAAGACGATAAAAATGGTAAGGGAGAAAAAAATAAAGACAAACAAAAACCAAAACCTCAACAAGGAAAAATGACTCCTCAACAAATTAAGCAACTACTAGAAAGCTTGCATAATGAGGAGAAAAAAACGCAAAAGAAAATGAATGCTAAAAAAACAAAGGGGAAAAAAATTCAACAAGAAAAAGACTGGTAATTTAGGAACCTGTATTCAATGAAGATAAAATTTTACATCGCAATATTTATCAGCTTACTTTCGATTACTGTAGTTGCTCAAGAGACTGCTTTAAGGGCAAAAGTGAGTAAAAATAAGTTAGGGGTAAACCAGCGCTTAAAAATTGAGTTTACAATAAACAAACAAGGAGGAGACAATTTCTCCCCTCCTAATTTTTCTAACTTTAAAATCGTTGGAGGGCCAAGCCAATCAGTAAGTCAATCATGGATTAATGGGAAAGTAACTTTCTCTCAATCATACACCTATGTTGTTCAACCAAAAAGAAAAGGAGAATTAACAATTGGAAGTGGAAGTATCGATATTGGGGGCAAAAGTATAAAATCTAAGCCCGTTAAAATCATTGTTTTAGATGCTGTAGAAATTCCAAAAGACCCTAACGACCCTAATTATATTGCACAACAAAACATTCATTTAGTTGCAGAAATTTCTAAATCTAAACCCTTTGTCGGAGAAGGTGTTTATGTAGAGTACAGGCTCTATGTTAGTGAAAACATTAGTGTATATGACACCAGTGTTACAGAGGCTCCTAAATACAATGGGTTTTGGAATCAAAATATTAAAATCAATAGCTTCCCGCCAAAAATGGGGAAATACAATGGAGAGGATTACAGGTACATTGTACTACAAAAGGCTTTTTTAATTCCAACAAAAACAGGAAAACTACAAATAGATCCCATGAAAATGGATATTGTTATTGGAGTGCCAAATGGAAGAGCAGATTTTTTTGGGAATCCAATTACTCAAAATATTAAAAAAGAATTTGCTTCGGCAAAAAAAATAATAACTCCTAAGTCGCTTCCTTTAAAAGGAAAACCAGAAAATTTTTTAGGTGCAGTTGGCGCTTTTAAATTTAATGTTGCTCTCAGTAAAATTCTTTTAAAAGCGAACGAAAGTTCTCAGATACAACTTACTGTCAAAGGAAAAGGAAATCTTAAACTATTTGAATTACCAAAAGTCATCACTCCTGTTGAGCTAGAAAAGTATCAGCCAGAAAGAACAGAAAAAATTGGGGTACGTTCGTCGGGAATCTCAGGAAGAGTTTCTGATATATATACGATTGTTCCTCAATACAAAGGAAAGTACAAAATACCAACCATTTCATTTTCTTATTTTAACCCGAAAGAAGAAAAGTACCATACAATTAATACCAACGATCTTTTTGTTGATGTTATTGAAGGAAAAGAATTAAACCCTGTTTTAGAAACAAATACAATTCAAAAACAAACAGTTGTTTCTACTGGTAAAAACTTTAGATACATTCAAACTAAAAGCCAATTAAGACCAAAAGATTCGTCAGATTTTTTTAAGTCTAATTTATTTTATATGCTTCTATTAATTCCTTTATTTACGATTCCAATTGTTATTTTAATCGCAAAAAAGAATGAAAAAAGAAATAATGATTTCATTGGGAGTAGGACAAGAAAAGCGGAGCGTTTAGCAAAAAAATATTTATCCGAAGCTCGAAAACAGCTTGGAAAAAAAGAAGCTTTTTATGAATCTCTGGAGCGAGCTCTTCATAATTATTTAAAAGGAAAGTTGGGAATTGAGACCGCAGACATCAGTGAAGAAAAAATTACGGAACTTTTAGAAAAAAAGGAGGTCCATTCTAATACAATAAATGAATTTATTGAAGTTTTAAAACATTCAGATCTTGCGCGTTATACACCTATAACAAATTCAGAAATGAAGGAAGAGTTTGAAAGAGCAAAAGAGGTTATTGTTCAATTAGACAAACAATTATAAGAATGAAAAAAATAGTCTTTTTATTGTGGATTGTTGCCAATTCAATTGCAGCACAAAATGCAGACAGCTTGTTTGTTAAGGCAAATAACTTCTATAAAAGCGGTGAATTTGAGACTGCAATTGAGAACTATAAAAAAATAGAATCTCAAAATCTCATCTCATCTGAGCTATATTACAACTTAGGTAATTCTTATTATAAGCTCAATAAAGTTGGTCCCTCTATTTACTATTATGAAAAAGCCCTATTATTGAATCCTCTGAATGAAGATGTCAAGAAGAATTTGGTGTTTGCAAAACGTTTGGCTCTAGACAACATTCAAAAGTTGCCACAAACTTTTTCGCAAAAAATTAATACGGATTATCTCCAAAAGCTTTCCTATGATAAATGGGCTGTTTTAGTTCTTGTGTTTTCAATTGCAGGAAGTATCTTGTTTTTATTATTCTTTTTTGAAGAAACTCCATCAAAAAAAAGACTTTATTTTATCACTAGTATTGGATGTGTTCTATTTTTTATAAGTGCATTATTGATAACAAACAATCAATATCAATTATCAAAAAACAAAACAGAAGCAATTGTCTTTGCTAATAAAACTGAAATTAGAAATGCACCTACCCTAAATTCTGAAAAAATATTTACTTTGCATGAAGGCACTAAAATTATTGTGTTAGATATGGTTGATAATTGGAAAAAGATTAAATTAGCAGATGGAAAAATTGGTTGGATTATTGCATCCGATATAACACTATTAAAATCCTTTAAGTTAGATTGAAATTGATTCAGATTCGCATCGCTATTTTTTTTACATTAATGTTTTCTGGGGTAATCGTCACGCCCGGAATCATCTGCTTGGTTGATGACACCCAAGACATTAATTTTTTTCTTGACATGAATGAAGAAGAAGAGAATAAAGGAAAAGAATCGGAAAAAAATTTAGAAATAAAAATTGACTTTTCAGAAGAATTTAGTGATTATATATTGAGTGGTATTCAGAAAAAAAGGAACATCATTTTTAAATCAAAAAACTACACGTCAGAATATTCAAAAATTACGACACCTCCTCCACAATTGCTTGTGTAGCTTTTTCATTAATCAAAACAAATCAAAAAATTTAATTTTTAAATTACTCTAAAAAACATTTAGAGTAAAATACTTATATCTATGTTTAAATATATTAAAAACGACCTACCAGCGAGTATGGTTGTGTTTTTCGTCGCGTTGCCTTTATGTTTAGGGATTGCGTTGGCAAGTGGTGCTCCTCTTTTTTCAGGTTTAATCGCAGGGATTATAGGCGGAATTGTTGTGGGATCTCTTAGTGGTTCTAAAATTGGAGTAAGCGGTCCAGCTGCTGGGCTTGCAGCCATTGTATTGACGGCTATTGGCACTCTTGGGAGTTATGAAAATTTTCTAGTAGCCGTTGTGTTAGGTGGAGTAATTCAATTAATTTTTGGACTCTTAAAAGCCGGAATTATTGGGTATTACTTTCCGTCGTCCGTAATCAAAGGAATGCTAACGGGTATTGGAATTATCATTGTTTTAAAACAAATCCCTCATTTTTTCGGATACGATACAAATCCAGAAGGAGATTTTGCTTTCTTTCATGTAGATGGTGAAAACACATTTTCTGAAATTTTTAAAACGATTAATAATATTAGTGTAGGATCTACTATTGTCGGTTTTATTGGGTTGGGAATTCTAATACTTTGGAACAATATCTTGTCAAAAAAAGGAAAAATTTTCAATATAATTCAAGGCCCTTTAGTCGCGGTTGTTGTTGGGATTATATACTATTTTTTCACAGATTCGGAATCTAAATACGGCATTAGTGCCTCTCATTTGGTGAGCGTTCCTGTGCCTGACAATTTTGATTCTTTTGTGAGTCAATTTAGTTTTCCAAATTTTGCTGCAATATCGAACCCAAAAGTATGGGTTATTGCATTTACCATAGCGTTGGTTGCTAGTTTAGAAACTTTATTGTGTGTTGAAGCTACTGACAAATTAGATCCGCATAAAAATGTAACCCCAACAAATAGAGAGTTACTTGCACAAGGAACAGGAAATGTCATTTCTGGATTAATAGGAGGGCTTCCGATTACCCAAGTAATTGTCAGAAGTTCTGCGAATATTCAATCTGGTGGGAGAAGTAAATTATCCGCAATAATTCACGGATTCTTTTTATTAATTTCTGTAATTTTAATTCCAAACCTATTAAATAAAATTCCGTTGTCTGTATTGGCTGCTATTTTATTGATTGTTGGTTATAAGTTAGCAAAACCTCAGCTTTTTAAACAAATGTTTCAGCTAGGTTGGAAACAATTCATTCCTTTTACAGTTACTGTTTTAGGAATTGTCTTTACAGATTTACTGATTGGGATTGGAATGGGTCTGGCGATTGGGATCGTTGTGATTCTTATTAAAAGTTTCCAAAACTCTCATTTTTTACATATTGAAGACCAAAGTAATGGAAAACATAAAATTAAAATGACACTCGCAGAAGAAGTTACCTTTTTTAATAAAGGAGCTATTTTAAAAGAATTAGACAGCTTACCTATTGATACTTTTCTAGAATTGGATGTAAGACAAACTAGGTATTTAGATCATGACATTATAGAAATATTAGAAGACTTTGCTTTCAAGGCAAAAGAAAGAAGTATTGATATAAAAATTATTTCTGAGCGCGGAGTTGTTGAAAATCCAGATAGCTTTATTGAATTTTTTAAACTTAGACCCAAAAAATCTGCCTAACATCAAATATGAAAAATAAATACAAAATGTTAGTTTTATCAGACTTGAATGAAACAACAAGTTCAACAATAAAAAGCAGCATCAGCTTCGCTAAAATAATAAAGGCCGATATTAACTTTTTCTATGTAAAAAAACCAACAGAGGTTATAGAAAAAGAGAGTCAATTATCTGCCATGAGAACAATTAATAAGGAATATTTTTCTATAGACAAAAAAATTAAAACGTTAATAGAACCGATTTCTCGGGAATACAACACTCCAATTAATCATACGTTTGCCATTGGAAACATAAAAAATGAAATCGTTGATTATCTTGATAAAAACAACCCTGATATTGTTCTTCTTGGAAGAAGAAAGAATAAAATCATAAACTTTATGGGAGATCGTATTACAGAATTTGTCTTAAAAAAATTCAAAGGACTGATTCTAATTGCAGACGATAAAAACTGTATAGAACCAGATAAAGAGATCTCTTTAGGCGTATTTAATTCGACAAATACAAATTCTGTTTTTGTGAAAAACATTATTGATTCTACTGAAAAACCTTTAAAATTTTTTAAAATTTTAGAAAATTCAACCACTCTAAAAAAAGAATCTTTTTTGGATGACAAAAAAACAGTCGAATATATTTTTGAGAGGAACAATAGCATAATAAAAAATATTTCTAACTATCTTTCAAAAAATAATATCAATTTAGTTCTTGTTGAAAGAGATAAAAACAACAAAAACTTAACAGAGTCAAAAATCAAAGATGTAATCAAAAATCTTGATTGCTCACTTATTCTAACACCATAAAAAGAAAATTATGAAAGCACATACTAAAGAAACTCAAGCAGCGATAACTTCAGAAAATGCCTTGAACTTACTAAAGGAAGGAAACTCACGATTTCAAAATAACACTCCTCTCGATAGAGATTTATTGGGTCAAGTATCCGATACGAGTAAAGGACAATATCCATTTGCTACAATTTTAAGCTGTATAGACTCTAGGGTTTCATCAGAAATCATTTTTGATCAAGGAATTGGAGATATTTTTAGCGCAAGAGTCGCAGGTAACTTTGTAAACGAAGATATATTAGGAAGCATGGAGTTTGCTTGCAAATTAGCTGGAACAAAAATTGTTGTCGTATTGGGTCATACAGCTTGTGGTGCTGTAAAAGGGGCTTGTGATGATGCTAAACTAGGAAACTTGACCGCTTTAATTAACAAAATAAAACCTGCAGTTGAAGCTGTCAAAGAGCCAGAAGATAGTAACTTAAGGAATTCAAGTAATATTGAATTTGTAAATACTGTTGCAGAACAAAATGTCCATATGACTATTGATAATATTAGAAATCAGAGTCCTGTTTTAAAAGAAATGGAAGATGACGGAGTAATTAAAATTGTTGGAGCGATGTATAATATACAAGACGGTTCAGTGGTTTTTTACTAATTAAACGTTGTAAATTAATTTAAAAAAAGCCAATTCTTTTCAAGAATTGGCTTTTTTTAATAATGAAATCTTAACTTGTAGGATAAAAACTGAACTCTTTTAAAGGTTTATGAAAAATTTATTCTCAAATATAAAAGGCGATGCTTTTGGTGGAATTACTGCCGGAATAGTAGCCCTACCTCTCGCTTTGGCCTTTGGAGTTTCCTCTGGATTAGGACCAAGCGCCGGTTTATATGGGGCAATTTTCATTAGTTTTTTTGCTGCTCTTTTTGGGGGAACAAATACACAGATTTCAGGACCAACAGCACCAATGACAGCTGTTAGTATGGTCGTGATTGCAGGAATTCTTGCAGCAAATGATGGTAATATTACTCAGGCTTTACCTGCTATTTTAACGGTTTTTTTACTTGCAGGTATCTTTCAAATTGTATTGGGATTAATAGGTCTAGGAAAATATATTAGATACATTCCTTATCCTGTTGTATCTGGTTTTATGACAGCAATAGGGGTCATTATTTTACTAACACAAATCCTACCTTCATTGGGCTATTATCCAAAAGAAGATCTTGAATTTGTGAATAAATTTAAAGCAGAAGCAGAAGAAGTAATCTTAGAAAACATCCTTAAAGAAGAGGCCGGAGAGGGTATTTTAGTCCTAGAAAACTTTAAAGAAACAATTACTAGAGCAGAAAAAATTACTCCAGAAAACATTCTAAAAGAATCTCAAACACTTGCTTCTAAAGAGGCCTCTGGTGCTTTAGGTGCTATTATTGCTTTTCCAAGAGCCATTCAAAATATTCGTTGGTTAGAGCTTTTATTAGCCTTAGGAACTATTTTAATTATTTATGGGTTTAAACGAATTACTATTAAAATTCCAAGTACACTTGTCGCGTTAATTATCGTCTCCGGAATTGCAGTTGGTTTTAAACTAGACTACAGAACAATCCAAGAAATTCCTGGTGGAATTCCACAAATTAAATGGGAAATTTTCTCAGGCTTTTCTTTTAAAAATACAACGCCCTATATTTTCACAGCTCTAACGCTCGCTCTTCTGGGAGCTATAGACTCTCTTTTAACAAGTGTGGTCGCTGATAACATGACAAAAACGAAACACAGTCCTAATAAAGAGCTGGTAGGTCAAGGGATTGGAAACAGCATTGCTGCTTTATTCGGAGGGATCCCGGGAGCAGGAGCAACGATTAGAACGGTCGTTAATATTAATGCTGGAGGAAAAACAAAGCTTTCAGGAATGATTGCTGGGATAATGCTTTTGGTCATAATGCTCGGCTTAGGGCCTATTGCCTCTAAAATTCCTGCTGCTGTTTTAGCGGGAATTTTAATTACTGTTGGAATTGGAGTCATGGATTACAAAGGGTTAAAGGCAATTCCTAGTTTACCAAAAGACATGAAAATTGGACCCTTAAAATTAAGTTCCGAAGTTTTAATTATGATCATTGTATTAGTACTTTCTACTTTTTGGAATCTAGTATATGCCGTTGGAATTGGACTTGTGATTGCATCACTCATGTTTATGAAAAAAATTGGGGACTTAACTGCAGAAGGGTCTAATATCAGAATGTTAAAAGAAGAAGCTTGGCCAGATGAGGATAAATTCCCTGAAAAATTAAAAGAAGAAGTCTTTATCAAACACATCAAAGGTCCTTTGTTTTTTGGATCAACGAGTGATTTTCAACAATTATACCTTCAAATTCCTAATACGGCAAAAACAGTAATTATGCGTTTGGAAAAAATGCAATATATGGACCAATCTGGTTTGTATGCAATGGAAGACATGTTACAAGACCTAAAGAAAAAAAATGTAGAAGTAGTGTTTGTAAATCTTCTAAGACAGCCCCGATACATGATGGAAAGGATCGATATTATTCCAGATTTTATCCCTAAAAATCATATTTTCAACTCTTTTGATGAATGTACCAATTGGATCAAACTACAGATAAAAGACACCTAATAAAGAATCTGTTTTGAAGTGGTTTGTTCTTAAAAAAGAACTTCTTAAATAAACCCCCTAATTCGTTTCTTGAGGAGTTGTTTTTTCTTCGATTTCTCCATTTATAATTGATGGAAAAAGCATTGGGGCTATTTTTTTTACAGGTCCAAATAAAATAGATTCTTGTAAGGTTTCTTTTTTCATAAATGGAATCGTGTCGTTCATCTTCCCAAAGAAAATAAATACAACACTCAAAATTAATCCTATTTTTAAAAGTCCAAACAGGCCTCCAAGTGCTTTGTTTATGATGCCTAAAGAGGCAAAATTAGCAACTCTAGTCAAACCTTTACCAACAAGTGACACCACGACAATGATTACAATAAAAGTAATTGCAAAAGCGACTAAAGAGATGTATTCTATTTTCCAAGCTACCTGTTTTTGTAGTAAATCAGAAATTAAATATGAAAAATGAATGGCACCATAAACCCCTCCAATCAATGCTGCTAAAGAAGCCATCTCAACAAACAAACCCTTCATGAAGCCCCTAACAAATCCAAAAAGCAATAAAGCGGTAATTATTATATCAAAAATATTCATAAAATTAATTTTTTCAAACCTACATATTTTTTTTCATAATTTAAAAATGTCAATTGTATCTTTACAGAATATTAAAATAAATAGTATGCAAAAAACAAATTCTCTAAAAGAAAAATGGGAACTATTGGTTGATAAATTAACCCATCAATTTGCCGATGGAGATGAATTAAACATCGATGGTATCATCTATTTAATTGGCGTTCAAGAACTAGGAAAAAATCATCGAGAATTTAAAAAGGACGAAAAATTAAACCTCATGCATATTGCAATCTGCAAACTTCTAGAGCCTTATGGTTATTACGAATTTGATTATTTTGATAGTGATGGTTGGCCGCATTACAAAACAGTTACAGCGCTGCCAAATTTAAAGCCTGGAGAACAAACCGTGCTAATGAAAGAAGCAATTATTAATTACTTTGAAGCACTTTCGTATTTTTAAAATTTTAGGTAACACTCATGTTTCTTATCATTTTTGAAAACAATTTTGGAGACAACCGTTTTACGAACACCCCCAGTTTTTCTTTTGCCCCTGCGATGTATACTTCTTCCTTTTTATGTAGAATTGCTTGTATCATTAATTTGGCAAAACGTTCTGGCTTTATTCCTTTTTTGGTTGCTGTATCCATTTTTTTTTGAGGTGACCCATCCCCTGTTAATGCATTTAAGGAAATGTTCGTGTTCACAAAACCGGGACAGACAAGCGTTACTGTAATATTATTTTTATACTGTTCTGCTCGTAAGCTATCAAAAAAACCGTGTAAGGCGTGTTTGCTTGCGGCATAGGAAGAACGCAAAGGAGTTCCTATCTTTCCAACAATACTTGTGGTTACAACGAAATGCCCCTTTTTATTTTTTATAAAGTGAGGTAATAATGCTTTAGATAGAGCAACTGTTCCTAAATAATTTACATCCATTATGCGTTTATCTACAGCTATTTGTGTTTCTTTTGCTAAGGAGCGTTGACTAATCCCTCCGTTATTAACCAAAATATCTACTTTATCAAAGAGAGCTATGGCTTTATCTACCTTTTTTTGTACATTCAAGTAGTCTTCTAAATCTAGGGGAAGAATCTCTATTTCAGAAGAATTTTGACATTGCTTTTTAACCAATTCTAATGCTTCTTTATTTCTGGATGATAAAATTAATTTCACCTTTTGTTGAGACAATTCAATCGCTAGAGCCTTTCCAATTCCAGAGGAAGCGCCAGTTATCCAAACAACTTTATTTTTAAAACTCATACTTTTATTTTTAGTATTACGATCTCTTTTCTACCGAATTAATATTATTTTTGGGATATCTCTTAAAAAACCATCTATAACACTCCCTTACAAATGAAGAAAATACTCGCTTTTGTCTTTTTAATTTCTTCCTCTATACAAGCACAATATACAATTAATGGAAGTATGTCTCCTGCTGTAAAAAGCGATTGGATCATCTTGTATGAAATTGAAAGCACAAAACTAAACTATGTTCAACACTCAAAAATAAAATTAGACACAATTAATGCTCAAGGGGAGAAAAAAGAAATAGCAACATTTCTATTTGAATTGCCTAAAGACACACGAATAGGTGCATACAGAATCTCATATGGTATCGTAGAAGGAAGTTTTGTGGATTTTTTTTATACTAAAGAAAATATACATTTTAATTTTGATCCGGAATCTCCAGAGGAATCCATCATCTTTACCAGTTCTAAAGAGAACATATTGTATCAAGAATCTATTGCTTTGATTTCCAAAGAGCAACAAAAACTTGATGCAATTCAAAATAGAGTTTTGCTAAACCCGTCATTAAATTTAAACAGCGCATACAAAAAGGCTTTAAATTCATTAAATAGTATTCAAAAAAAACACATAGAAGCCTCAAGAGGCATGTATGTTCATACTTTTATAAATGCCTTTTTGAAAAAAAACGCAACAGAGATTATAACAACTCCTCAAAAGTATCAATCTCATTTAATGACTACTTTTTTTAATCATATCGATTTTTCTGATAAAAAATTGATCAATTCCCCTTTTTTAACAAATAAGATCATTGAGTATCTTTTTTCAATAAATTATTCTGAAGACACTAAAACACAGAACAACTTGTTTAAAAAATCGATAGATCTTGTTCTGTCCAAAATAACCAACCTTGATTATAAAGAGGAAATTATTGCATTCTTAATTGCTAAATTCGAAACAATTAATGCCTTAAAAATTTTAGATTACTTGTTAGAAGATCAATACAAAAAATTACCTCTTCCACTCCAAAAAGAGGAATTTTATATTGAAAAAAAGAACTTACTTGCTACTCAGATTGGTCGCATGGCCCCCGATTTTTCATGGAAAGAAAATGGGGAAATAGTTGCCCTTTCAAAATTAAATAAAAGTCAATATTATCTGTTGGTTTTTTGGAGCACAGAATGTTCTCACTGTTTGCGAGAAATTCCTCAATTAGATCAATATTTAGGAATCAATAAAAAAATAACCACAATTGCCATTTCTCTGGAAAAAAATGATTTAAACTGGAAAATCTACAAGAAAAAATTACAGAATTGGCATCATGTCTTTGGGGAAGGTAAATGGGAAAATAAAATTGTAAAAACCTACAATATAAATGCGACACCAACTTATTTTATTTTGGATTCTACAAAAAATATTATCGCAAAACCCTCTGAATTAGAAGATGTAAAAACTTTTATTGAAAGGCTTTAAAAAGAAACCTTTGTGCCAGTATTAATTTTTTCGCACAACTAATATAGTTAATTTTGTATTTTTAATAAAATTATGAATACAAAAAGGTTATTATTATTCTGTACAATACTATTTACTTCCTGTAACATTTCTTATTTTGATAATGAAATTGAGATGAAATGGTCTGGAGATCTCAACATACCAATTGGTCAAATCAACTATACGCTCAAAGATTTATTCCAAGAATTAGATATAAATGATTTTAGCGAAGACGCAGAAGGAAATATGTCTTTTAATTACATCGAATCAATCTCTGGAGGAGAAAACACAAGCTATAACGTTGCCATCGAAGACCTTTCAAATTTTATAGAAATTGAAAGTCCTTTATCAGCTGCTATTTTTAATGCTGCGGGAGTTAACTCTCCTCATACGATTACTGCTTCTGAAATAGCACCAGGAATCCCTAATCCATTGATTCGATCTGAAAAAATTACTAGGCAGAAAATACAGAAATTTGAATTGACTAAGAATCTTACAGGCGCTTCTTTTATTGACGGCCAATTGATTATTGATATTGCTTCAACCTTCACTGTAGATATTAATGTAACGGTAGAAATTCCTTCACTAATCACAAAGTCAGGAAATGTGCCCTACCAAACCTCCGAAAAAATTACATCACTTGGAAAACAACTAAGCATCCCTTTAGAAAACTATACGATTGATTTTACTCAAAATGCTGATAATCTTGAACCAACAACAAACAATTTTGTGATAAATGTTACCTCAGAATTTGATTTTAAACTTGGTGATACTGTAAAAGATGATGAAAAGATTTCTGTTGAAGCTAATTTAACAGGTGCTGAAACAGCTGTTGTTTATGGCGATTTTAAGCAAGAGTCTTTTTCCTTTTCTTCACAATCACTAAATCTCGACTTCTTTGATAGTTTTGATCAGGGCGCAATTACATTTGCCAATCCTAAAATAAAAATTAAAGCCTCAAACGGATATGGTTTTCCTATTGGTATTGATCTTTCAAAGATAAGAGCAGTAAACCAAACAAGTACTTTAAATTTGAAATATGATAACGATCAAGGTCCAGAAAACATGGTTGTTATTAATGGAATAGAAACCTACTCCTCTGAGGCACCTTCTGCAATTACAGAAATAATCATGGACAAGACCAATTCTAATGTTTCAGATTTATTCTCTCTAAAACCTACAGAAATTACTCTTGATGTTATTGGAAATGCCAATCCAATAAACAAGCTCCCAAATTTGAATTTTTTTGCATCAAACAACAAAGGTTTTGAAGCAGAATTAGAAATCGAAGTTCCTTTAGAAGTCAAATTCGAGAATATAGAATTAACAAAAAGTATGGAATTTAATAATGGAGAAGACATCGAGGATCTTGTCAACTTTGTACTCGTTTTAAATACGGAAAACAGCATTCCTTTAAGTGGAAATTTGGAAGTTATATTCCTAAATAATGGGGTTGACTTAAATGTTTCTAAATCATTTGTAGCATTTGCTGCCGCAGATATTGAATCCAATGGAAAATCTAGCGAATACAAAAAAACATCAACGGAAGTGACATTTTCAGAAAATGATCTTAATAAAATCAAAATGGCAACGGCAATTGATATTAAATGTACTTTGAATAGCCCTGAAGAGAAGAATTCAGTAAAATTATTAGGGATAAATGATCTAATCGTAAACGTTTCAACCAAGGCGAATATAAAACTTTAGTAAAAAAACACATATGAAAATAAATACATTTACGCTGATAGCTATCCTTTTATTTACAATAAATAGCGCCAAAGCTCAAAATACTTTGTCTTTTTACAACTTAGGAGATTATGTTGCACAAACACAAAATGTTTCCGCTGTTTATCTACCTAAAAATAATTTTACATTAGGGTTACCAGGAATTGGATTTAACGTAAACAACCCTTTTAAATTAAATGAGTTTCTAGTTCAAAACAATACAACAAACAAACTAGAAACTAATTTTGATAATTTATTACTTAATTCTAAAGCACTAAATCAATCAACAATGCAGATAAATGCAAGCCTTTTTATGCTTGCGTTTAAAACAAAAAAAGGATCTATCTCCTTATTTGCGAATTCAAAATTGGTGAATAACATACAATATACGGATCAATTCATAGGGGTTGCAGCAAATGGAATTAATAATTTTGACCTAAAAAACAACCAATTAAATACAACCGGTTATCACGAAATAGGACTTGGTATTACGCAACAATTCTTGAAAGACAAATTAACAATTGGTTTGCGTTTAAAGTACTTAAACGGATTTGCACACGCTTCTCTTAAGAACAATGCATCTATTAGCTTGGAGATTGACGATACAACTCAGAATTGGAACATAATGGCTGCAAATGCTTCGCTAAGAACATCGGGTCTTTCAAATGAAGATACATCCTATTTTACAGGTAACAATGGTTTTGGAATGGATCTTGGAGCAACATATCAAGTGTCTGAAAAATGGTCTGTAGCATTAAGTGTCAACGATATTGGAACTATAAATTGGTCTGAAAATAACACTAGCTACAACATCAAAGACACTGAAGGAACCATTTATAGCGGTGTAGATTTGAACACAGACGGGAGTATTCAAAATGAAATAGAAAGTGCGATAAATACTATTTTCAAGGCAACAGAAACCATTGAAAACTTCTCAACAAAACTAACGAGTAACACTTATTTTTCTACAAAATATTACGCCAGTAAAAAAAATGTTTTTACTGCCCTATTTGCAAATAGATCTGTTTTTGGAACCTCTGTTACAAACTATGCTTTGGGCTATAATAGACTTCACAAAAAAGCCACTTACGGACTTTTGACAAGCATCAATCCTCAAGATAAAAAAGTAAAAATAGGAGGAAATGCAGCGGTTAATATCGGTGCTTTTCAAATGTACGTGGCTACAGATGATTTTTTAAATGCTTTTAAGAAAGTGGAAGAAGTTTCGCAATCATCACTTTCTCTGGGAATAAACCTTACCTTTTAAAAAAACCAAACCCCTCTAAAAGTAGAGAAAAGCATCCTTTAGATGTTCAATTGTTGTTTGTTGTTTGTAATGAATAATCGCAATAATATCAAAACGGACTTCAACCTCTAATTCTTTTTCTATGACATAGTTATCGATAGCAGAAAGTAGCCGTTTTATTTTCTTAGGATCCACAAAGTCTTGTGGTTTTCCATAAAAATCAGTCGCTCTTGTCTTTACTTCAACAGCTACTAGAAACCTGTCTTTTTGAGCAATGATATCTACTTCAGATTTTAAATAACGGTAATTTCTTTCTAAAATTTTATATTGTTTTTTTACTAAAAAGTCGATCGCAAGTTGTTCTCCTTTTTTTCCAAGCTCATTGTGGTCTGCCATTGTTACTTTTTAAAAAGGATTGAATAGTTTGTATTGGTTATTGTCAGCTCTAGGGCTCTTCCAAAGATTAAGGCCCTGTTATCTGCTTCATGACCCGCAGGGAAATCAAATAAAACAGGAACCTCTTCTGGAACAACATTTAATATTAATTCCTCGATGGAACTACCCCAGGAGGTTGTATTTTTCTTTATGTTGCTCATATTCCCCACAAGTATTGCTTTTACATTTTTGAAATAGCCGGCTCGTTTTAGACTTTGTAACATCCTGTCAATATAATATTTGTATTCTCCTATTTCTTCAATAAAGAGAATTTTATGATCGGTGTTTAATTCGCTTACAGAGCCTAACATCGACATTAATATAGAAAGGTTTCCACCAACAAGTTGTCCTTCAAGTACTTTTTCAGTAGTTGAAATTGTGGTTCTATTATAGGGTGACGATGGAATTGAATACGAGAGTTGTTCTCCAAATAAGACCTTCTTAAATGATGAAATTGTTTCGTTTATGCTTGCTGGGTTCTCCTCAAGACTGGTCGCCATCATTCCATGAATTGTTTCAACTCCTAAAGTATGAATGTGACTGTGAAAAGCCGTGATATCGGAATATCCAATAATCCACTTTGGGTGTTTTATAAAATTAGCATAGGCTAACCTGTCTATAATTCTAACAGAACCGTATCCTCCTCTTGCCGACCAAATTGCTTTGATATTTGGATTGTCCAAGGCGTTTTGAAAATCTGAAGCTCGTTGCTCATCTGTTCCTGAGAAATGATTGTTTTGGTGAAACGTATGACTGCCTAATACAACTTTCAACCCCCAACTTTGAGCTAATTTAGAAGCTTTTTTAATCGTCGATTTCCTGTTTTTTAAAATTCCTGCAGGGGCAAGAATAGCAATTGTATCGCCAGCTTTTAAATACGCAGGTCTTCTCAGTTCCTTTTTTTTTATGGAATCATTTTCTACTTTAACTTGCCCAATTGTTTTATAATTGATCAGTAACAATAAGATGAACAACAGCTTAAAAATAGCCTTTTTACTCATAAAAGATGTTTTTGTAAATGTATCAAATTTCAATCGTTTTTAAAACTCGGTTTTTTGTACTTTTGTCACACAAAGATTAACCTTTAAAATAAATCAAGGAAAATTCGATGAATACTCCAAAAAGATATACCATTACAGCAGCGCTTCCTTATACAAACGGCCCTATTCATATTGGTCATTTAGCAGGAGTATATGTTCCTTCAGATATTTATGCCCGTTATTTGCGATTAACAGGTAAAGATGTTGCTTACATCTGCGGTTCTGATGAACATGGAGTTGCAATTCCAATGAGAGCGAAGAAAGAAGGGGTGTCTCCTCAAGATATTATCGATAAATATCATGGAATTATTAAAAAATCTTTTTCAGATTTTGGAATTTCTTTTGATAATTATGCTCGAACCTCTGATAAAATTCATCATGAGACTGCTTCAGCATTTTTTAATAAATTATACGAAAATGGTGATTTTATAGAAGAAGTTTCTGCGCAACTATACGATGCTGAAGCCAATCAGTTTTTAGCAGATAGATTTGTTGTTGGAACCTGTCCTAAATGCGGATTTGAAGAAAGCTATGGAGATCAGTGCGAAAACTGTGGAACAACACATAACGCAACAGATTTAATCAATCCAAAGTCTGCAATAACAGGTAATATACCTTCATTAAAAGAAACGAAACACTGGTTTCTTCCCCTGGATAAACATGAACGTTTTTTACGAGAATGGATTTTGGAGGGACATAAAAAAGATTGGAAACCGAATGTCTACGGACAGGTTAAAAGCTGGGTAGAAGACGGTTTAAGACCAAGAGCGGTAACGAGAGATTTAGACTGGGGAATCCCTGTTCCTGTAAAGGGAGCAGAGGGAAAAGTTCTTTATGTATGGTTTGATGCTCCAATAGGTTATATTTCATCTACTAAAGAATGGGCGGCTAGAGAGGGAAAAAACTGGGAAGATTATTGGAAAAAAGACGATACTAAATTAGTCCACTTTATAGGAAAGGACAATATTGTCTTCCATTGTATTATTTTCCCAAGCATGTTAAAAGCACACGGTGATTATATTTTACCAGACAATGTGCCTGCAAATGAATTCTTAAATTTAGAAGGAAATAAATTATCAACTTCAAAAAACTGGGCTGTTTGGTTACATGAATATTTAGAAGAATTTCCAGACCAACAAGACGTGCTTCGCTATACGCTCACGGCAAACGCACCTGAGAGCAAAGACAATGATTTTACTTGGAAAGATTTTCAAGCTAAAAACAACAACGAATTGGTCGCTATTTTTGGGAATTTTATAAATAGGGTAGTTGTTTTAACCAACAAATATTACAACGGAATTGTGCCTACTCCCAATGATTTTTCTGAAATTGATGAAGATGTTTTAGCGGCTGTAAAAGAATTTCCAAATACTATTGGTAAATCTATTGAAAGATACCGTTTTAGAGAAGCTAGTCAGGAGTTAATGAATTTAGCAAGACTCGGAAACAAATATTTAGCAGACGAAGAACCTTGGAAAGTAATAAAATTAGATGAAAAACGCGTACAAACCATCCTATATGTTGCGTTGCAAATATCTACCGCTCTAGCGGTCGTTTCTGAACCTTTTTTACCTTTCACTTCAATCAAGTTAAAAAATATTTTAAATGTTGATGAAAAACTGTCCTGGGAAAATGTAACTGATACTCCTATTTTATTGCCAACAAATCATCAAATAAAGAAAGCTGAATTATTATTTTCTAAAATTGAAGACAAAGCTATTGAGGCTCAAATTGAAAAATTGCAAGCAACTAAAATTGCCAATGAACAAGAAAATAAGGTTCTAGAACCACAAAAAGAAACCATAGATTTTGAAGATTTCACCAAGCTAGATATTAGGATTGGTACGATTCTAGAAGCAGAAAAAGTGGCTAAAACAAAGAAGCTTTTAAAATTAAAAGTAGATGTTGGTATTGATACAAGAACCATTGTTTCCGGAATTGCTGAAAGCTTTTCTCCTGAAAGTATTATTGGTCAGCAAGTGTCTGTATTGGTAAACTTAGCGCCAAGAAAAATTAGAGGAGTAGAAAGCCAAGGAATGATTCTAATGACAGATACTTCAGATGGTAAGTTGGCCTTTGTTGAACCAGAAAAGACTGTTAAAAACGGACAAGAAGTTAGCTGATGCTAAAGATAGCATTCCATCCTATTTACAAACACGAGCTGCCTAAAGGTCACCGTTTTCCAATGGATAAATATGACCTGTTGCCACAGCAATTAATCTATGAAGGAACCTGTACGGAAGAAAATTTCTTTGAACCAAAAATTCCGAATAACAAACATTTCTTTTCGGTTCACGACCCGGAATATTTTTTCAATTTATTAAACATTACACTCTCCCAAAAAGAAGCTAGAAAAATTGGGTTCCCACTTTCTGAGGTGCTCGTCGCAAGAGAAATGATCATTGCAGACGGAACGATAAAAGCCTCTAAATTTGCATTAAAAAATGGAATTGCAATGAATATTGCTGGCGGAACTCATCATGCTTTTTCAAGTCATGGAGAAGCTTTTTGTATGTTAAATGACCAAGCAATTGGAGCAAGGTACCTTCAGCAAAAAGGGTTCGCAAAAAAGATTTTAATTGTAGATTTAGATGTACATCAAGGAAATGGAACTGCAGAGATTTTTAAAAAGGATGCTTCCGTTTTTACCTTTTCTATGCACGGAAAAAGTAATTATCCTTTTATAAAAGAAACAAGTGATTTAGATATTGCTCTGAAAAATAACACAAAAGACAATGAATATTTATCTATTTTAAAAAATATCCTCCCAAAAATCATCAACAAAGAAAAACCTGATTTCATCTACTATTTATGTGGTGTTGATGTTCTTGAAACTGATAAATTAGGGAAACTATCATTAAGTGTAACAGGCTGCAAGGAACGAGATCAATTTGTACTTCAAACCTGTTGTGATTTTAATATCCCTGTAATGTGTAGTATGGGCGGAGGATATTCTCCAGACATTAAAGTTATTGTAGATGCACACGCCAACACCTTCAGACTCGCGCAAGAAATTTATTTTTAAACGTTTTCAAGAGAGTCTTTGATAAGGTGAAAAAGGAACAGAACCCTGAGAGCGTCGTACCCTCCTTATCTTCCGAAGAATGTGTTGTTAGTTTACCTATAATAGGAACCTCTTTATTCTTAGTTCTATATTTCTCAATATTATCAATGGTCTTGTTCCAGGCAATTAGATTATGTGTTCGCTATAAAAATCTTCGTTAAATAAATAATATTTTGTGAATAAAAACTGACCCTCTACTTCTTACTAACCAATCCTTTAGTAAACTCATTAAGTTTTTCTACTTTTTCCTCAAAGTCACCTTTAATTATTTTTCTGTATTCATTAAGATTTTTTACGAGGTCGTCGATGTTGTCTGGGATCACATCTTCAAAAAATTGTCGTAATCGTTTTGCTGTGGTTGGTGATTTTCCGTTAGTTGAGATGGATACTTTTACATTTCCTTTAGTGACGATTCCTCCCATGTAAAAATCACAATACGGAGGATTATCCGCGACATTCACTAAAATATTACGAGCGCTACAATCATGATAAACTAATTCATTAACAGGCACGTTATCAGTAGTTGCTATAGCAATGTGTTTATTTTGTAAATAATCACTATTATAGGTATCTATAGTCATTTCTATCTTAAATTTTTCAGCAAGCGCAATAGTTTCTTCTCTAAACATGGGTGAAACCATTTGTACTTGTGCATTTGGACTCGATTTAAGTAAAAAACTTAATTTTTCTAAAGCCACATTTCCACCACCTACTATTAAAATATTAAGATGAGACACCTTTAAAAATATGGGATAAAGCTCGTTTCTTTCCATTTTTTCAATATTTGATATTATTCACTATTAATTTATTGCAATTTAATAAAAATAAGTATTATTACTTAGTTTTGTATAAGTATTTTGACTCAATTACTTACTTTTGAAGTGTACTATTTAATTCTAACTTTATATGAAGTCATCAAAAAAAGCAAAAGTAACCTTAGTAGGAGCTGGACCAGGGGCTAAAGATTTGATAACTTTAAAAGGCTTAAAAGCAATTCAGAATGCAGATGTTATTTTATATGACGCACTAGTTAGTGATGAGTTGCTTTCAGAAATAGACGATTCAATCCTTAAAATATACGTAGGCAAGCGTTGTGGTCAACATTCTTTTACTCAAGACGAAATTAATACATTAATTGTAGAAAATGCATTTCAGTATGGTCATGTTGTTCGTTTAAAAGGAGGTGATCCTTTTGTGTTTGGTCGTGCTAATGAAGAAATTAATCATGTAGAGTCTTTTGGTATTGCTGTTACTGTAATTCCGGGTATATCAAGTGTTATTGCAGTCCCTGGTAGTCAAGGTATACCAATGACACAACGTGGTATCAGTTCTAGTTTTTGGGTAATGACAGCGACTAAAAAGGACGGTTCATTTTCAAAAGATTTAAAATATGCTTCGCAATCAGCAACGACAATGGTCATTTTAATGGGTATCAGGAAATTCAAAGAAATCATCGAAGAAGTTAGTAAGTATAGAAGTGGTTTAACTCCATTTGCAATCATTCAGAATGGAACACTAAAAAACGAATCGTTTTCGATTGGTTGCATTAGTGATGTTTCGGGAGTAATTAAAACCTTAGATGTGTCAGCACCAGGAATTATAGTAATTGGTGATGTAGTTGCTGAGCATCCCTCGTTTTTTGAAGAAGAAGTACAACGTGTGTTGTATTCTAATTTTTAAATAAAAAATTAAGTCTCGTCAAAAGTATTTTTAATGTAATACTTAGACTTTTTATAAATACGTAATTATGAAGAAAATCATTATAGTTGGTAATGGGATGGTTGGTTATAAGTTTTGTGAAAAATTTGTAGCTCAAGAACATAGTAAAAATTTTGAAATTACTGTTTTTGGTGAAGAACCAAGGCCTGCTTACGATCGCGTTCATTTAAGCGAATTTTTTGAAAACCAAGACGCAAAGGCTCTAGAAATGGCCCCTGCTGAATGGTATAAAGAAAACGGGGTTACTTTAGTTGTAGGTGAACGTGTTTCAGATATAGATAGAAACAATAAAACTATCGCAACTTCTAAAGATAGAGGGTTTTCTTATGATTATTTGGTTTTAGCAACAGGTTCTTCTGCCTTTGTGCCACCAATAAAAGGTGTAGAAAAAGAAGGCGTTTTTGTATATAGAACTATTGAAGATTTAGAAGATATGCTGGCTTATGCGGCAAAAATAAAAGCTAAAAAGCCTAATGCAAGAGGTGCAATTTTAGGTGGTGGTTTGTTGGGTTTAGAGGCAGGGAAAGCAGTTATGGATATGGGTTTAGAACCACATATTGTAGAGTTTGCTTCAAAGTTAATGCCAAGACAATTGGACTCTCGAAGTAGTCAGGTTTTGCAATTAAAACTAGAATCCATAGGGTTAAATATCCATTTAAATAAAGCGACCAATCAAATTTTAGGAAATGGAGCAATTACAGGAATGGAGTTTGGAGAAGATGATGCTCTAGATGTAGATATGCTTGTAATTTCGGCAGGTATTCGTCCAAGAGATGAATTGGGTAAAACCTCTGGTTTAGAGATGGGAGCTCGTGGCGGAATTGTGGTTGACAATAGAATGCGAACTTCAGATAAAAATATTTTCGCCATTGGTGAAGTTGCCTTATACAATCAAATGATTTACGGTTTGGTTGCACCTGGTTATGATATGGCAACAATTGCTGTCAATCAAATTTTAGGTGAAGATAGTATGATGGCAGAAAACATTGATATGTCAACGAAGCTAAAACTAATTGGTGTAGATGTGGCTAGTTTTGGAGAGCCCTTTATGCCAGCTTCAAAAGGACATTCTGTTATTTTTGAAAATAAGACACAACATCTATACAAGCGAATTAACGTCAGTTTAGACGGTAAAAAGCTGTTAGGAGGTATTCTTATAGGTGACGCGACAGACTATAATATGTTGCATCAAGTATACTTAAATGAAATGGCAATTCCAGAGGATGCAGCGCAATTAATTTTACCTGCAAGTGATGGAGGTTCGTCGTTTGGAAGTGTTTTAGATTTACCAGACACAGCTCAAGTATGTTCTTGTGAAAGTTTGTCTAAAGGTGAAATCTGTTGTTCAATTACAGAAGATGGTTGCAATAATTTATCAGAAGTCATTTCAAAAACTAAAGCAACTACTGGATGTGGTGGTTGTAAACCTATGGTTGTAGATTTGGTTAACGAAACTTTAAAGTCGCTTGGTAAAGAAGTTAAAGATACTGTTTGCGAACATTTCAATTATAATAGACAAGAGCTTTACGATTTAGTAAAAATCAATAAAGTAGCAGATTATGATGAAGCGTTAAATTTATTTGGTGATGGCCATGGCTGTGAAATTTGTAAGCCCGTTTTTGCTTCAATTTTTGCAACAATTACGATGGAAACAGCGAATCGTCAACCAGGAATTCAAGATACAAACGATAGATTTTTAGCAAACATCCAAAGAAACGGAACCTATTCTGTAGTACCAAGAGTTCCTGGAGGAGAAATAACACCACAACAACTCATCGTTTTAGGTGAGGTCGCTAAAAAATACAATTTATATACTAAAATCACAGGAGGTCAACGTATCGATTTATTCGGAGCGCAAGTCCATGAATTACCTTTAATTTGGAAAGATTTAATCGATGCAGGTTTTGAAAGTGGTCATGCCTATGGAAAATCGTTAAGAACTGTAAAAAGTTGTGTAGGTTCTACATGGTGTAGATATGGAATGCACGAGAGTGTAACCTTTGCGATTGATATCGAAAAAAGATACAGAGGTTTGCGTTCGCCACACAAATTTAAAGGTGGAGTTTCGGGTTGTATTCGAGAATGTGCAGAAGCAAGAGGAAAGGATTTTGGACTAATTGCTGTTGAAGGTGGTTGGAATTTATATGTCTGTGGAAATGGTGGAGCTACACCAAAACATGCGGTTTTATTCGCAGAGCAACTCGATGATGACACTGCTATTAAATACTTAGACCGCTTTTTAATGTATTATATAAGAACTGCTGGTCCATTAGTAAGAACAGCACCTTGGCTAGATAAATTAGAAGGTGGAATCGATTATTTAAGACAGGTTGTTATCGAAGATTCATTAGGAATTGCTGAGGATTTAGAGAATGAAATGAAAGGTCTTATCGGTAAATATGAATGTGAATGGAAACAGGCTATTGAAAGCCCTGAAATCTTGAAGCGTTTCAAGCATTTTGTAAATTCTGATGATACTGATGAAAATATTGAATTTGTACCAATGCGTGGTCAGAAAATGCCAAAACCTTGGTAAAATCAATCTAAAAAAATAAAAATGGAAAACATATTAGAACAATATAAATCGGTCTCTAATACTGATGTAAAAACTTGGTTTAAGGTTGGCGTAATTTCAGATTTCCCAGAAAATAGTGGTGCTTGTATAAAGTATAAAACGAAACAAATTGCTGTGTTTAATTTTACAAGAACTGGCAAATGGTATGCAAGTCAAAATCTGTGTCCTCATAAAATGGAAATGGTGATATCTTTAGGAATGATTGGTAATAAAGAAGATGTACCAAAAGTGGCTTGTCCTTTGCATAAAAAGAATTTTTCGTTAGAGGATGGCTCTAACTTAGCAGGTGAAGATTATAAAATCGCAGTATATCCTGTTAAAATTGAAAACGAAAATGTTTATATTGGCTTCAACGATTAGGAAATTTTACAATGAATCCAACAAATTTTGAAATTGCGATAGCATTAATTGATAAAAAAAATGCGGAAGATATTAATTCAATACATCTTCACGACGCCTTGTTTTCAAAAGAATTGTTGTATTCTAAACGGATGTCTCAAAAACTATTGCAGTTTAAAGGAGGTGCCTCAGAAGAGCTTCAAATAGCTGCAAGAGCGCAACATATTTGCCGTTGGAAAATTACTCGAAACGAATTTCCGATGGACAGAGTCGGCTATTTAAAATGGAGAGAAACCTTAAAGCGAATGCATGCAGAAATCACTTCAGAAATATTAAAAGAAGTCGGTTACCCTGATGATTTTATAAAAAGAGTGTCTTTTTTAATCAATAAAAAAAGGATTAAAAAGGATGAAGAAAGTCAGGTGATTGAAGATGTTATTTGCCTCGTTTTTTTAGATTATTATTTTGAAGCGTTTTCGGAGAAACACGAAGAGGAAAAAATCATCACTATTCTTCAGAAAACTTGGAAAAAGATGTCGAGTGAAGGTCATAAGTTTGCCTTAAATCTCAACTTTTCTGAAAAAAGTTTAACGTTAATTAAAAAAGCAATTGCTTAAAGATTTAAAATCAAATGGCTAATAAAAATGGGGCTCTAGATCAACGAACGTTTAAAAAATTAAGCCGTTTGTATATTATTGCGTTAAGCACAATTGCACTTTCTGTAATTGTTAGTCAGGTTTTAGTTCGTAAGCATTTAAATAAACAACAAAGCGATTCTACAGTCATAAATATTGCTGGTAGACAACGTATGTTGAGCCAAAAGCTTACCAAAGAAATTGTCTCACTTTCCGTTTATTCTGACCAAGAAAATAGAATTTCATTAAAAAACAATATTCAAAGTACACTCGATTTATGGGAGTTGTCTCATAATGCTTTGCAAAATGGAAATGATAGCTTAGGACTTCCAAATCAGAATAGTGTTGATATAAAAAATAAGTTCACAGCGATTAATCCTGTGTTTAATGTTATTCAAAAATCATCAAAATCAATTCTTAAAAAGTTAGAAAATGACCCTTTAGTTTCTATTGATGATTTAGCCTTAGACGTTAATAAAATAACCAACACAGAGAGTTCATTTTTAGTAATGATGGATGCTATTGTAAATCAGTATGATTTAGAAGCAGACGGAAAAGTGGCTTGGTTAAGACGCTTAGAATTGCTATTAATGGGTTTAACATTGCTAATTCTATTAGGTGAATTTTTATTCATCTTTTGGCCAACAGCAAAATCCGTTAAATCTACATTATCTAATTTGTTGTCTGCGGAAAAGACAGCGAAGGAAATGGCTTTTAATGCTGATGAATTAAGTAAGGCTAAAGAAAAATCTATAAGAGAGTTACGTGCTTTGAGCCAAGCCATTGATGAAACATTATTATTTGCAAGAATTTCTCCAAATGGCGATGTCATTCATATAGGTAATAAGTTTTCGCGTTTGTTTAAATTTTCAAAATTCAAAAAAGACGTTTTTATTTGGACTGTTTTGTCAACTAATGAAAAGGAACAATTACTAATCGAAGACTTAGTAAATAAGTATAAAAAAACAGGTTGGCAAGGTGAAGTAAAAGCGACTATAAAAGGCAGCGTAGATGTTTGGTTAGAAATGTCAATTGTGCCTTATAGGCCGACAGAGGATAAATCCGAATTGTTGATTATAGCTTCAGAAATTACGGCTAAAAAAGAAGGGCAAATAGAAATTGAACGCTTAACTCAAGAAAGTTTTGAGGAGAAAATGAGTCAACAAAAAATAATTTCTAGCAAGATTATTGAGAATCAAGAAAAGGAACAAAACAGAATTGCAAAAGATGTCCATGATGGTATTGGGCAGATGCTTACAGGATTAAAGTATAATTTAGAAAGCATAAATGCGACTGATGTTGAGAAAACAACGTCTAAAGTAGAACACCTTAAAGAGTTAACATCTGGTATTATAAAAGGGGTAAGAACAGCGACTTTTAATTTAACTCCTCCAGAATTATCTGATCATGGTATCGTGCCTGCAATTTCTAAATTAACACAAGAACTCGGGAAGTTAACAGGAAAAGAAATTCTGTTTTTCAATAAAACGGATTATAACCAGCGATTAGATTCTCTTGTAGAAATTAATATCTATAGAATCATCCAGGAGGCGATAAATAACGCGATTAAATATGCGGTTTCTTCACATATTTTAGTGTCGCTTTCTCACAGTAAAAATATACTTAGCATTGTTGTAGATGATGATGGTAAAGGTTTTGATCCCTCTAAAGTAAAGAAGGTTAAAAATGGTGATGGTGGCATGGGAATGACGTTTATGAAAGAGCGCATTAAATATATAGATGGTCGTTTATTTTTAAATTCTCAAATAGGAAAAGGGACACGAGTTACTCTAAATATTCCTATATAATAATGAACGCGTTTAAAGTCTCTTTTTAATATTATTAGTGTAAAATATATGACAAAAAAATTTAAACATATAAAAGATTCTCAGATCACCATTACTGAGTTAATGTTACCATCTAATTCAAACTTTAGTGGCAAGATTCATGGAGGTTATATTTTAAACTTAATGGATCAAATTGCTTTTGCTTGTGCTTCCAAACATTCAGGGAATTATTGCGTAACGGCTTCTGTAAATAAGGTTGATTTTTTAAATCCAATAGAAGTTGGTGAGTTACTGACCTTGAAGGCCTCAGTTAATTTTACTGGAAGAACGTCTATGGTTGTTGGGGTACGTGTAGAATCTGAAAACATTAGAACAGGAGAAACAAAGCACTGTAACTCCTCTTATTTTACAATGGTTGCAAAAGATGATGATGAAAAAAGCACACCAGTTCCCGGAATTATTTTAACAAATAGTCACGAAGTTAGGCGCTTTGCAAGAAGTATTACAAGACAAAATGAAGGTAGAAATAGAGTGTCTAGATTTAGCGGTAAAATTTTTAAAACTAACGATTATTTAGATTTACTTAAAGATAGTAACTCTAAAATTGATCTTCGTTAAATAATATAATGGTTTAAAAGTAATTTTCAACTACGTAGTTTTACTTAAAAAAAACTATTTTTGTACGTATAAATTATTTGTAATTATGATAAATGTAGTTTTGGCTGACGACCATGTTTTGGTAAGAGACGGTATAAAAGCCCTTTTGGAAGATCAAACAGGAATAAATGTTATAGATGAAGCTTCTAACGGAAAAGAGGCTTTAGCTGTCATCGCTAATAACAAACCACATGTTTTAATTGTAGATATCCGTATGCCAGAAATGAATGGGATAGAAGTTGTTGCAGAGATTAATAAGCACCATAAAGATGTGAGAACCTTAGTGCTTTCTATGCACGATTCTGAAGAGTATGTCGTAAAATCTATTCAAGCTGGTGCTGATGGTTATTTACTAAAAGGTGCGAGTAAAGAAGAATTTCTAAAAGCTGTAAATAAGGTGGCTTCGGGTGGAAAATATTTTACAGGGGATGTGTCGTCTATTATAATGAATAACTTTGTAAATGGTAATACTACTGAAGCCAAAGAACCACAAAATGAAACAAAAACTCTTCCTTTTAAGCTAACCAAAAGAGAAAAACAAATATTAGTTTTAGTTTTAGATCTAAAGAATAATAAAGATATTGCTGAAGAACTACAAATCAGTAAACGTACAACCGAAGTACATCGCTTTAATCTAATGAAAAAAATGGAGGCTAAAAATCTTCAAGAATTAACTAGTAAAGCTCAAGAATACCAATTGGTGTAACTAATGATAGGATTATCCCCTTGAAAGGACTTTAGAGGTGTTTTTTAATTCTGATAATTTATTGCCTTGTTTTTAACAAATTCTTAAAATTGCTATTGTGCAATTAGCAATCTACTAATAATTATTTAATACGTAATTTTTAACACAATAACTAAGTATAAATACTTAGTTTTGCTTTTAAAACCATGTATTATGATAAGTTCAACAGAAGAAGAACAGGAAGAAGTACGAGAACTAATTCCTTTAAAAGAAAAAAGCAAAAAAAAGATTGTTTTTTATTAAGTAATTCTGAATAACGAAATCGACTATTTTAACTGTCTTTTTTTATGGATTTAAAAATACAATACGCTCTTTTTTAGAGCATTCAAAAAAATAAAATCAAACTTGGTTTTGTGAGATTTTAACGCCATATTTAATAGTATTTCTTTTGGAAATTGCTGTAAAAAAAATAAAGATTTTTTGTTTTTTAAAAAATATACAAATAAAGCATAGCAGTAGTTACAGTTTATTTTTCTATTGAAGTAGAAAGTAAAAACGATTGTTTTATTGCAGTTATTTCAAAAGCAAAAAGGTATAATATAAAACCTTGCTCTAAATGATTAAAAATGAAATAAAAACAACCTGTTCATATTGTGGAGTAGGTTGTGGTATTATAGTAAAAAAGGACATAAACAACACCATTTCTGTTGAAGGTGATTCAGAGCACCCTGTAAACAAAGGTATGTTGTGTTCTAAAGGAATGAATTTGCATTATGTTGCTAATGATACTTCAGATAGAATTCTATATCCAGAAATGCGTTGGAGTCGTTCTCATCCACGTGAACGCGTCAGTTGGGATACCGCTTTAGATCGAGCTGCAAGCGTTTTTAAATCTATCATAAAAAAATACGGTCCAGATGCTGTAGCATTTTATGTTTCGGGTCAAAGTTTAACAGAAGAATACTACATCGCTAATAAATTAACCAAAGGTTTTTTAGGGACAAATAACATAGATACCAATTCGCGTTTATGCATGAGTTCTGCAGTGGTTGGTTATAAAAAAACATTTGGAGAAGACAGTGTGCCAGTTTCATATGAAGATATAGAGTTAGCAGATTGTTTTTTAATTACAGGCGCAAATCCTGCTTGGTGTCACCCTATTTTATTTAGACGCATAGAAAAACATAAAGAAGAAAACCCAGACGTACAAATTATTGTTATCGATCCTCGTAAAACAGATTCTGCAAACTTTGCAGACTTACACTTACAATTAACACCAGGAACTGATATTATTCTGTACAACGCCATTGGTAGGTGTTTGTATAAGATGGGGCTTATTGATGATGGCTTTATTAAAAATCATACAGAAGGCTTTGACGATTATAAAAAGTTAATTTTTAATACGTCATTAAGGAAAGCTTCAAGTTTATGCGGAGTTTCTGAGAAAGAGATCAAAAAAGCCGCACGAATCATTGGCTTGTCTAAAGGGTTCATCAGTATGTGGGCAATGGGTTTAAATCAAAGTGTTATTGGTACAGATAAGAATACAGCGCTTTTGAACCTATCATTAATTACAGGTCAAGTTGGTAAGCCAGGTTCTGGTCCTTTTTCCTTAACAGGTCAGCCCAATGCCATGGGAGGCAGAGAAGTTGGAGGAATGGCGAATTTGCTAGCAGTTCATAAAGATTTACAAAACGAAGAGCACAGAAGAGAAGTTGCACAATTTTGGGGAGTTGATAAAATATCTGCGAAACCAGGATTAACCGCTACAGAAATGTTTGATGCTTTAGAAAGCGGAAAACTAAAAGCCGTATGGATTGCGTGCACAAATCCTTTAGTGAGTTTGCCAAACTCTCACAAAATAGAAAAGGCAATGGCAAATTCTAAGTTTGTTGTAGTACAAGAAATCTCTCATAAATCGGACACTGTAAATTATGCAGATTTGGTATTGCCAGCAGCAGCTTGGTTGGAGAAAGAGGGTACAATGACAAATTCTGAACGTAGAATTTCATATTTACCAAAAGAGCTTGATGCACCAGGAGAAGCTAGACCAGATGTAGAAATCTTTTGTGATTTTGCTCAAAGAATGGATTTTAGAGGTTTTAATTATAATAGTGCTGAAGAAATTTATGACGAATATGCATCCATGACTAAAGATACCAACATTGATGTTTCTTTTTTAAATTATGATCGCTTAAAAACTGAAGGTACGTTTCAATGGCCTGTAAATGAATATCGTCACTCAGGAACCTCTAGACTTTTTGAAGATAAAAAGTTCTATACACCATCTCAAAAAGCGCAATTCAATTTACCTAGTACTATTGAGAATACTTCTGTTAAACCAGATGAAAACTTTCCGTTGATTTTAACTACAGGTCGCGTGAGAGATCAGTGGCATACTATGACCAAAACAGGAAAAGTATCTAGATTAAAAACACATTACCCAAAGCCAGTTTTAGAAATTAACCCTATCGATGCATATTTAAATAAAGTTACTGAGGGTAGTATTGCAGAAATTAAGAGTAAAAATGGTGTTGTAAGATTGCGAACAAAAGTTACAGATAATGTAAAAAAAGGTGTCGTGTTTTTACCAATGCATTGGGGAAAAGTATTGCAGAGTAATTTAAACAGGGCAAACAACTTAACCAATACACATGTTGATCCTGTTTCTAAAGAACCTGATTTTAAGTATACCGCAGTATCGGTTTCAAAATATAAAAAGCCCAAAGAGAAAATAATAATTGCAGGAGCTGGAGCTGCAGCTTTTCGATTTTTACAGAATTATAGAGATAATAATGAGGCTGATGAAATCCATGTGTTTTCAAAAGAATCTAACCTATTCTATAATCGTGTTTTATTACCAGAATATATTACTGAAGAATTGTCTTGGGAACAATTATTAAAGATTAATAACGCTGAATTAAAAAAGCTGGACATAAAAATTCATCCTGAAACCATTATAGATGGTATTGATAAAGAAAATAAGACCGTAACAGATTCTAATGGAGAAACTCACTCTTTTGATAAACTAATTTTAGCCACAGGAAGTCGTCCATTTATTCCAAAAGATGTTCAAATAGATTTACTAGGTCGTTTTACAATGCGAAACAAGATTGATGCAGATCGCTTCAAAACGTATTTAGACAATACTGGTTTGCCTCCAGAAGAACAACATGTAGTTATTGTTGGTGGTGGTTTGTTAGGTTTAGAGTTGGCAGCAGCAATGAAGCACAAAAATGTAAAAATTACCATTGTACAAAGAGCGTCTCGTTTAATGGAACGCCAATTAGATAAAATTTCTAGTAAATTATTGTCTTTAGATGTTCAAGAAAGAGGTATCCAAATTTATTTTGATAATGAAGTGAGTACAGTTTTTGATGATGAAGATACAGGTGAATTAAACATTACTTTAAAAAGCGGAAAATATATTACTGCCAATGCTATCGTATATGCCATTGGTACCAGACCTAATATAGAAATTGCTAAAAATAATGGTATTATTTGTGGTCGAGGAGTTAAAGTAAATCAGCATTTACAATCCTCGCATCCAGATATTTTTGCCATTGGTGAAATTGCAGAGTTTGAAAATAAGTTATTTGGTATTACATCTGCTGCAGAAGAGCAAGCAGGTATTTTAGCCAACTTTATTGCTGGTGATATTAGTGATGCCTATAAGGGTTCTGTATTGATGAACATTCTAAAATTTAACGATTTAAACCTGTGTAGTATTGGTGAAATTTCAGTCCCAGATAACGATCCAAGTTATGAGGAAATAATTTTCACAGATATTTCTAAACGTTATTATAAAAAATGTATTGTAAAAGATGATTTGTTAATTGGTGCTGTTTTGGTAGGTGACAAGAATGAGTTTGCAGAATTTAAAACATTGATAGAGAGTAAAATTGAAATGTCAGATAAACGAGGCACCTTGTTGAGAGGATCTTCTAATGATAAGCCAGTTTTAGGCAAACTAATTTGTTCGTGTAGCCAAGTTGGTTCAGGAAACGTAGAAGAGGCAATTGCTAAAGGCTGTATAAATTTCACAGAGCTTTGCAATACAACTGGTGCAGGTTTAGGGTGTGGAAGTTGTAAAACGGAAGTAAGAGAAATACTTAATAACGCTAAAGTACGAGTATGAGAACGCAGTTAAATAGATTAATAGTAAAAGGCGGTGTTTTGTCACCTGGAGAACTGCAATACATTTGCGAATCTGTAGAAAGCTTAGGGTTTAAAACTATTTCTTTTGGATCTAGACAAGATATTATTTTACCAAAAAAAATAAATCAAGAGGATCTTATGCAATTTGATAAGCTTAAAATTGTTGAGGCTGACGAAACTGGTGTTGAAAATATTGTATCCTCATATTTATGTGCAGATATTTTTCCTAATACGTCTTGGTTAACTGGAGATCGCTATTTATACCTTTTAGAGCAGTTTAGTACTAAATCGAAATTAAAAATAAATTTAGTAGATCCGAAACAACGTTTAGTGCCTTTATTTACAGGAAATGTAAATTTTATAGCTTCAGAACATGAGGATTATTGGTATTTGTACATAAGACTACCCGATTGGAAACAGGCCAAAATGTATCCTGCATTAATTTACAGTTGGGATTTAGATAAAGTTGAAACTGCTATTGAATCTATTCTTCAGGAAGAACCAGAAACTATAGAAACTATTTTTGAGTTAGTAAGCGATACCGTTGATACCAATAACAGAACAGTAGACAAACCGTTAGAAGTCCCATTTTATCCTTTCCCATATTTTGAAGGTATGAATAGAATTGGTAGTGATAAATACTGGTTAGGGTTGTATTGGAGAAACAACAAATACGATATTTCTTTTTTAAAAGATATGTGTGAGCTTTGCTCTGTAAATAAAATTGGTAAAATATCAATCACACCATGGAAGTCATTTATAGTAAAAGGGATACCGAGAGAATCTAAATTAGTTTGGGAGAAGTTTTTGGGGAAAAGAGGAATCAATGTACGTCATTCTATGTTAGAGTTGAATTGGCATATTCCAGTTGCTAATAAAGAAGCACTTAGTCTTAAAAAATATTTAGTTAATAATTTTGATCAAAACGATATTAGTACCTATGGTCTGACTTTCGGAATTACAGATTACAGTAAAACTGCTCATTATTTTACATCCATTGTAGTTGAAAAAAACAAACAACCAGAAATTCATGGTGATTTTCAAATAAGAGATACATATAACCTTTTGTATGCTCAAAACTTTGATCCAAATACTAGAAAATACATTATGCATGTTCAAGATTTGGATAAAGTAGAATTACCTGGTTTGTTGATGGAATTAAGTCAATTGTATTTTGACCAGTTAGGAAGTGAAAAAGACGTTGAAAAGTTAGTTGAAGTAAAAAAAGAAAGTATAGAATTAGAAGTTTATCAATGTCAAGATTGTTTAACAATCTATGATGAAGCTTTTGGAGATGTTACTCAAAATATTCCTCAAGAAACGGTATTTAGCGAATTACCCGAAAGTTATAAATGTTCGCTTTGTGAAGCACCAAAAAATAGTTTTCAAAAAGTAGTTTTAGTAAAATAATTAGAAAAAACAATGACATTAAATTCAAACATAGCAGCAAAAAAGTCAAGAAAAAAAGTCATAGATTTTTCTTGTGTGTCTTGTAGTAATGCTAAATGTTTGATTAAAAATAATTTAAACACTATAACGAGTTCAGTTTTTGTAGAAAACAAAAAAACCTTAAAATGTAAAAAAGGACAGCAATTTATAATTGAAGGTGCGCCAGTAAACGGCTTATTTTTTATTTTAAAAGGTGCGGTAAAAGTGTTTAGAACAGGCATTAATGGTCGTGAACAAATTGTGCGTTTTGCAAAAGATGGTGAAATAATTGGTCATAGAGGTTTTGGTACAGAAGAGTATTATTCAATTGGTGCAATTGCATTACAAGATGCCGTTTTATGTTATTTTTCTAAAGATGATTTACAAAAGGGATTGTTAGAAAATCCAAAATTTGGATATGATATGATGTTATTCTACGCTAACGAATTGAATCGAAGCGAATCTAAAGTCAAATCAATATCACAGATGACGGTTCGAGAACGCGTCATAGACACCTTGTTATACATTCATAGAAAATTCGGAGAATTAAACGATTTTTTAAACCTGCCATTAAGTAGAAAAGAATATGCTGACTATGCTGGCACTAGAGAGGAGCAGGTTATTAGAGTATTCTCAACGCTAAAAAAAGAAGGCTTAATTACTGCAAAAGGTAAAAAAATTGGTATCGTAAACGTGAATTTTCTCAAAAAAGAAATAGACGAGCATAATTATTTCTTAGACCTGTAGGTTTTATCTTTTTCCTGCAAAAAAAATGTTTCTTTCCTGTTTTTGGAAAATTTAGGAAAACGCACGCAGGATATAGGGTAGAGAAAAAACATTATTATACAGTAGGTTTGGCCCTATTAGGCACACTTGAAACTTGTCTTGGTGACGATTTCACACCAGAAATAAAAGACGCATAGCTTCTACTTACACTAAGATGTCTAGTGCAATGATAGACGCAGCATATTAAAAAATTACGTAATTCTTATGAATTTACTTAAATATAAGTAAGTGTACGTATTTTGCTTTTAATAATTTAACTATCATGTATTCAGTATTTTATAAACTATACCTGTGTAAACGCAGGTTTTTTTATGAGTAAAAAAGAGGTTTTTATATGTGTCTTGTCATAAGCTAGAATAATAACTACTTATATATTTGTAGAAAAATAAGTATTAATACGTAGATTACTAAAACTTACAAGAAATGAATTCTCTTTTAAAAAAATCAACTTACATTCTAGCTACAGCAGCATTACTATTTGCTTGTGGTGGTAAAGAAAGTAAAAAAGAAACAACAACTACAGAAGTAGAAACGTCAAAAACTAAAACTTTAGACATTGAAAAACCACAACTAACGTTTGGTTTTATCAAATTAACAGATATGGCACCTTTAGCCATTGCAAAAGAAAAAGGATTCTTTGAAGATGAAGGTTTATTCGTTTCAGTTGAAGCACAATCTAACTGGAAAAATGTTTTAGACAGAGTTATCGATGGTCAATTAGATGGTTCGCACATGTTAGCTGGTCAACCAATTGCTGCAGGTGCAGGTTTTGGTCGTCAGGCTAAATTAGTGACACCATTTTCTATGGATTTAAACGGAAACGGAATTACAGTTTCTAACGATGTGTGGTCTAAAATGAAACCAAATGTACCAAAAGGTGCAGATGGAAAGCCAATTCATCCTATTAAAGCAGAAGCGTTGAAGCCAGTAATTACAGAGTATAAAAATTCTGGTAAAGCCTTTAAAATGGGGATGGTATTTCCTGTTTCTACTCATAATTACGAAATAAGATATTGGTTAGCTGCTGCAGGAATTCATCCAGGAATGTACACCAAAGAAAATGTACAAGGACAAATAGACGCAGAAGTTTTATTATCAGTAACACCGCCACCGCAAATGCCAGCAACTTTAGAAGCAGGTACTATTTATGGCTATTGTGTTGGGGAACCTTGGAATCAGCAAGCCGTTTTTAAAGGTATTGGAGTTCCTGTAGTTACAAATTATGACATTTGGAAAAATAACCCAGAAAAAGTATTTGTAATGACTGAGAAGTTTATTGAGGATAATCCAAATACAGCTATTGCAGTAACTAAAGCATTAATTAGAGCTGGTAAATGGTTAGATGAACCGAGCAACAGAAAAGAAGCTGTTGAAATCCTATCAATGTCTCAATATGTTGGTGCGCCAGTAGAGGTCTTAGCAAACTCTATGACAGGTACTTTTGAGTTCGAAAAAGGAGACAAGCGAGATATGCCAGATTTCAATGTATTCTACAAATACAATGCTACATATCCATTTTATTCGGATGGGATTTGGTTCTTAACACAAATGAGACGTTGGGGGCAAATACCTGATGCAAAACCAGCAGATTGGTATGCATCTACAATAAAAGATATATACAGACCAGACATCTGGAAAAAAGCAGCAGCACTTTTAGTTGAAGAAGGAAACATTCCTGCATCAGATATACCAACAACAGATGGTTACAAGACAGCTACAGCAGATTTTATTGACGGAACTACTTACGATGCTAAAGACCCTTTAGGCTATATCAATAGTTTCAAAATAGGAAACAAGGATAAAAAATAATATTGTTTAGTAAAGACCTCACAGGTTTCAAAAATCTGTGAGGCTTTAAAAAATAAATGACACCAAGATATGAAAGCAAGTTTAACACTAAATAAAGTCTCTAATTTTTTAGGATTAGGATTATTTAGAACATTAAAAGACCTCTTTGCTAATAAGCTAGAAAAAGAAGATTTTAAAAACTTTTTACGAAAGACTATTGTACCACTTGCTTCGATTTTATTATTCCTAGGTTTGTGGAATATAGGTGCAAAAGCACTATATAATACTGAAGCTGATTTTAAAATTGAAAAAGCATTGCAAAACCAGGGTCAAGCTGCAGCAGATGCTTTGCAAGTTTGTATTGCTTCTGGCGAATCAAGTTGTCAGCCAAACACATTGCCATCGCCATCACAAGTATGGGGCTCTTTTCAATCTTTATTAAGAGACCACAATATCATTAACGCAGATAAAGCTGCATTTGCAGAAAAAACGGCAGCACTAAATAAAACACGAATTGCCGAAGGAAAAAATGCTATTGTTTATACAGGAAGACCCTCTTTTGTAGACCAAATATTTAGAAGCTTAAGAACAGTATTTGCTGGTTTTTTATTAGCCTTATTTATTGCTGTTCCTTTAGGAATCTTTATCGGATTGAGTCCTACTTTAAAGAGTGCTTTTAACTGGTTTATTCAAATTTTTAAACCAGTATCGCCCGTGGTTTGGTATTTATTGGTTTTTATGATTGTAAAAACTGTTTTAATTGGATCTGCAGACGATAGCTCATTTACTATTTCATTTATCAGTGTTGGTTTATGCTCAATGTGGGCAACTTTAGTAAATACAGCGATGGGAGTTTCTACGGTAGATAAAGATTATATAAACGTTGCAAAAGTATTAAAATTAGGAGCGTTTCAAAAGATATTTAAGGTGGTGTTGCCATCGTCTTTACCATTAATTTTTACTGGTTTAAAAATAACATTATCAGTAGCTTGGATGGTTTTAATTGCGATAGAGTTATTAGCACAAAGTCCTGGTTTAGGTCTATTTGTTTGGGAAGAATTTCAGAATGGAGCAAACGACTCAAACGCAAAAATTATAGTAGCCATGTTTGTGATTGGTATTATTGGATTTTTATTAGACCGATTAATGTTAATGATACAGAACTGGGTGTCGTTTGATAAAACAGATGCGATATAACAAATCAATAGTTAAACAATAAAGAAATGGCATATTTAGAACTAAATAATATTTGTAAAACCTACGGTCAGGGGGATAATGAATCTCAAGTGTTATCTAATATTAATTTAACAATTGAAGAAGGAGAATTTGTTGCCATTGTTGGCTTTACAGGAAGCGGGAAAACAACATTGGTTAATTTAATCAATGGTTTGTTAGAGCCTACGAGTGGAGAGGTTCTGTTTAAAGGTAATCCCGTTTCTGGCACAAGCCATGAGCGCGGCGTAATTTTTCAAAACTACTCTTTATTACCCTGGTTAACCGTTGAACAAAACGTATTAATGGCTGTCAAAGAGGCTTTTCCGAAACGTGAAAAGGCGATTTGGAAACGTAAAGCAGCCTACTATATTGAGATGGTAAACTTAACGCCTGCGACCAATAAATTACCTAAAGAATTGTCCGGCGGAATGCGTCAACGTGTTGCTGTGGCTCGTGCGTTGGCAATGAAGCCAGACATGATTATTATGGACGAACCTTTGGGTGCCTTAGATGCATTAACACGAGGAAATCTTCAAGACCAAATCTTAAATATTTGGGGAAAGGATAAAAGAACAGCATTGTTAATTACCAATGATGTAGATGAAGGTATTTATATGGCAGATAGAATTATTCCGCTACGTCCAGGTCCAAATGCAACGTTAGGTCCAGAATTTAAAATTGATTTGGAGCGTCCAAGAGATAAAACCGAATTGAACGACAATGCTAGTTTTAAGAAAACGAGAAATGCGATTATTGAGTATTTAATGGAGATTGGAGATGAACGAAAATCTGAAGCAAAGGAACAATTTATACTTCCAGATTTAGCGCCAAAAGATTTTGTTAATCAATTTAGATAAGAAAAAAGATGAGCATTATAACAGAAAATACAAGTACGAAAAGTGTATTAGATAACGGCCTTTTTCCCTCTAATGAAGTGATGTTGGATTTAAAAAATCTAAAGAAAGTGTATCCAACACCAAAAGGAGATTACGTAGTTCTTGAAGATTTAAATCTTCAAATCCGCAAAGAAGAGTTTGTAACTATAATTGGTCATTCTGGTTGCGGAAAGACAACAATGCTCTCTATGATTGCGGGATTAAATCCTATTTCTGGAGGAAATATTGCGGTTTTAGGAAAACATATAAAAGGACCAGGGCCGGATAGAGGTGTTATTTTTCAGTCGCCAAGTTTAATGCCGTGGATGACATCTTTACAAAATGTGTTATTAGGTGTAAATAAGGTTTTTCCTCATGCTAGTAAATCTCAAAGAAATGATATTGCCAAATACTATTTACAAAAAGTAGGTTTAGAAGACGCTTTCAATAAAAAAGCAAGCGAATTATCTCAAGGTATGCAACAGCGTGTTGGTATTGCCAGAGCATTTGCCATTAAACCAAAAGTGTTGTTGTTAGATGAACCTTTTGGAATGTTAGATTCTTTAACGCGGGGTGAATTGCAAGACATCTTAATTGAAATCTGGAATAAAGAAAAAATCACAGCTGTAATGATTACACACGATGTTGATGAAGCTATTTTTTTAGCAGACCGTGTGGTAATGATGACGAGTGGTCCAAGAGCAAAAATAGGAGACGTTCTCGATATTAATTTTGAAAGACCCAGAACTAGAAAAGCAGTTTTAGAACATGATGATTATTATAAATATAGAAAGCATTTAATAGACTTTTTAGAACACTAAATAAAAAATAAAGCTTTTGAAAAGTAGAATTTTCACTAGCACAAGAAAAGTACAACCTAAAAATAATTAATAAATGAAACGTAAAAATTCAAATAGTAATTTAAATTTAAAAACAAGAACAATGAAAAAACAATATATTTTAATAGGCTTTATGGCATTGATTGCTCAATTTGCACAAGCACAGTTTACTTTAGATGGTGAATTTAGACCACGTACAGAATACCGAAATGGATTTGGAAGTATAATCCCAGAGGATAAAGACGCTGGTTATGGTATTTCAACAAGATTAAGGTTAAATGCAGGTTTTAAAACTGAAGGTTATAACTTTTATTTAAGCTTTCAAGACGTTATGGTTTGGGGTGAGAACAGACAACTTTTACCTTATGATCAAAACAATTCGTTCTCTGTTTTTCAAGCATGGGCAGATATTAAATTAGGAGAAGGTTTTTCTACTAAAATTGGTCGCCAAGCATTATCTTATGATGACCAACGAATTTTAGGAGGATTAGATTGGGCACAACAAGGTCGTAATCATGATGCTGCACTTTTAAAATATGCTAAAGATGGTTTAAAATTAGATGTTGCCTTAGCTTTTAATCAAGACTATAGTAATCCAACAGGTTTTGTTTCTACAGGAACATCTTATGATACAAAAGGCTTTTTCTCATATAAAACCATGCAAATGTTACATTTAAGTAAAAAGTGGGATAAATTCTCTGGAAGTTTATTAGTATTGAACAATGGTTTTCAGGAATACGAAGATGATGGAGCAACAGCAGATGGAACAAGTTCTTTACAGACTATTGGTACACACTTAAAATATAAGGCTGGTAAATTTGGTTTAGCTGCCAATGCATATTTACAATCAGGGCAGAGACAAGGTGAAGTAGATATTAAAGGGGCACATTTATTAAGCTTAGATCTAACGCATAAAACTTCATCTAAAGTGACATTAGGAGCTGGTATAGAAATTATTAGCGGTAATGATGGTGACGCAGGTGAAACAGGAGCATTTTTCCCATTATACGGAACAAACCACAAATTTAATGGATTTATGGACTATTTCTATGTAGGGAATCATGCAAACTCTATTGGTTTGGTAGATATACATGCAAGTGCAAACTTTAAATTAGGTAAAAAATCTAGTCTTTTAGTAAAAGCTCTGAACTTTAGTGGAGAACAGAAGTTGGCTAGTGGAGAAAAATATTTGGGAACTGAGATAGATTTAGTTTTTAAGCAACAGTTTAAAGGTTACGCTTTAGTTCTTGGTTATTCTCAAATGTTTGCAAGCGATGGTATGTATGAGTTGAAAGGAATTACAGAAGATTTGGCAGCAGGAAGCCAGAATTGGGCTTGGGCAATGTTAGTCATTAAACCTAAGTTTTTAAACGGTGGAAATTAGAAGTTATTAAATTATAGTAACAGTTTGGCTAGTTCAGTTTATGTGTTAATAATTGTAACTGTTATTATTTGAAATCCCTCTTTTTGAGGGATTTTTTTATTTTTTAATTGATTCTGAAATAGCTGTTTTGAATCAACCACCAATGGTAATCATACTTCTGTTTTTGTTGTGCAATTTTGGTTCTTGAAGTTTTTCAAGAGTATCCATTCCACCTCGAATTTTAAACTTGGCTTTAACGGCTTTCTCAACAACAGGTTCAATAGAGTTTCCTTCACGTAATGTAGTTAGTAAATCTGATTCTGTAGCAGAGAATAAGCAATTTTTTATTTTACCATTTGCAGTTAAACGCAACCTGTTGCAAGAATCACAAAAAGGATTGGTAACAGAGCTTATAATTCCAAAACTACCTTGATAACCTTCAATTTTGTAGTTTTTGGTTGTGTCGTTTTTAGCATCTGTTAAACGTATAATTTCGTTGTTGTTAAATGCATCATGCACATAGTCCATGATTTCTTTATACGACACCATTTTATTTTTATCCCATTTGTTACCATCAAAAGGCATAAACTCAATAAACCGAATTGAGATTGGTAAGTTTTTCGTTAGTTTAATAAAATTGATGATTTCATTATCGTTAAAATCTTTCATTAAAACAACATTTACTTTTACTTCAAAGTTTTCTTTTACAAGCAGAAGTATATTAGTATATACCTTCTTAAACTGATCTCTAAGGGTGATTTTTTTAAACTTTTCTCGCTCTAAAGAATCTAAGCTTATATTAATTTTGTTAACGTTATTCGCTTTTAAAACAGCTATGTGCTTGTCAATAATAACAGCGTTAGATGTTATAGAAAGTGTAACATCTAGAGACGCTAGTTTTTCTAAAATTACAGGAATATCTTTTCGTATTAATGGCTCGCCACCTGTGAGTCTGATTTTTGTAACACCATGTTTTACAAAGGTTTTTGCAATATTGTAAATCTCATCGCCTGTCATTAAATGACTTTTTGGTGATAGTTTTACGCCTTCTGCCGGCATACAATAGGAACAACGTAAATTACAACGCTCAATAAGTGAAATACGTAAATATGCATGATCTCTTCCAAAATTATCATGTAAAATAGATGTTGACTTTGCTGAGGTGTTAGTCATGTCTTGCACCTTTTAATATTTTAAATACATGTAATGCTGCTGGGAAAATTGCATCCATAGATTCTTTTGCACCATTCGTTGAGCCGGGTAAAGCTAAAACTAAAGTGTTTTTTATCGTTCCTGCAACGCTTCTAGATAACATGGAATAAGGCATTCTATCTTGGCCATAATTACGAATTGTTTCTTCAATACCTGGAATTCTTCGATCTAGCAAAGGTAAAAGCGCCTCTGGCGTAGTATCTCTTACAGAAAGTCCTGTTCCACCAGTAAAAACAATTAAATCTACTTTGTTGTTTTGGTGTTTTAAAGCTTGTTCTTGAATGTTTTCTACTTCATCTGGAATAACTGTATAATCTACTATTTTTACATTACAATCTTCTAGTTTTTTTATAATGGCTTTGCCTGCTTTATCTTCTTTGTGTCCTGCAGAAATAGTATCTGAACATACAATTACAGCGGCAGTTAGGTCCTTTCTAAAACGATCTTTATAGTCCGATTTCCCACCTTTTTTCTCTAAGAGTTTTATGGCATGTATTTCGATGCCTTTATCAATCGGTTTTAGCATATCGTACATGTTTAATGCAACAACACTTGCGCCATGCATAGCTTCTACTTCTACTCCAGTTTTGTAAATGGTTTTTACAGTAAAGAATACTTTAATTTCAAGGTCGTTTATTTCGTATTCAACACCTGTAAATTCGATTGGAAGCGGATGACAATCTGGTAGAATGTAAGGTGTCTTTTTTACGCCAAGCAAACCTGCAGCTTTGCTCATTGCAAATACATTTCCTTTTGGGACTGTATTTTCTTCAATCGCTGTGATCGTTTCTGGCTTACTAACTTTAACAATAGCTTGTGCAATAGCAGTTCGTAATGTTGTGTTTTTATGAGTGATGTCTACCATTTTATTTGTTTGTTTTCCATTGATGTGTGTCGTCTTCAAAAATCTCTTTTCCAAAAACAGGAACGTGCGCTTTTATTTCTTCAACAATATATTCAATAGCCTTAAAAACTATTTTTCGTCTTGGTGAAGATGCAAAAACAAACAGGCAGATTTCGCCAGCTTTAACGGTTCCCAAACTATGGTAAATATGCATACATGTTAAGTCGAACTTCTTAAAAGTTGCTTCTCTAATAGCGTCAAATTTTTCATTAGCCATATCTTCGTAAGCTGAATATTCTATAGCTACAACTGTTTTGTTTTCTATGACATCTGCCCTTACTTGACCAAGAAAAATATTATGAGCTCCAATGGTGGTTTTAGATTGGTGTTTCTGAATAGAGTTTCCAATAAATTCTGAAGTTATAGCACCTTCTTTAAATACGTTTTTAATTTTTTTATCTTTCATAATTGATGTTTTCTAACTGTTTTTTTATTTCAGAGCTTGTTTCTTTTATAGAGAAACAGTTATTTATCTTTAATTGTTTTAAAATGGAAACCGCTTGTTTACTTCGTTTTCCAGATTGACAAAAAAAAATGAGTCTTTTATTAGTGTCTAATTTTTCTAAATTTTTTTCTAAATCATTTAACGGAATTGAAGTAATTGTAATGTGTTCTATTTTGGGTAATTCTGAAGTTTCCCTAACATCAATAAACTGAATATTTTCTTTTTTTAAAGCCTCTTCAATTGAAATTTGAGTGGTTTCAGAATTGCAACTGAAACTCATTGTCTTGGTTTCAAAAGCATGTTTTTCATTTAAGATTTTATTAATCTTTTCTTCAGATTTATTAATTTTTATCACTGAACTTTGGAAATTAAGTGCATTATATAGAAGTAGTTTTCCAGAAAGGATGTTTCCTATTTCTAAAATCATTTTTAAAACCTCATTAGCTTGCATGCTACCAATAATTCCAGGTAAAACGCCTAAAACACCAACGTCTTCGCAATGACCAGATTGTTCTTTTTCTTGTTGAATAGAAAACAAACATCTGTAACTAGGCCCAGCTTTATAATTAAAAACAGAGACTTGTCCTTCAAATTTATAAATAGCACCAAAAACCACAGGTTTGTTGGTGATAATTGCTGCGTCATTTATAAGGTAACGTGTTTCAAAGTTATCCGTTCCATCTACAATAATATCATAGTTTTTAAATAGAGAAAGCGAGTTTTGATGTGTCAGTTTTTTAGGATAAGCTGTTATTGAAATCGTATTATTTAAATCTTGTAAACGTGTTTTTGCAGCTTCCGCTTTATTCAAACCAATAGAAGCAGAACCAAATAATACTTGACGTTGCAGGTTAGAAAGTTCTATAGTGTCAAAATCTACAATGCCAATGTTGCCAACTCCTGCAGCAGCTAAATATTGTAAAATTGGGCAGCCCAGACCACCAGCTCCAATAACTAAAACTTTAGCGTTTAAAAGTTTGTTTTGTCCTGCTTGTCCAATTTCGGATAATGCGATATGTCTACTGTATCTATTCATGTTAATTATCCACCAGCAAAAGGTGGTAAAAGTGCTAGTTCGTTTCCTGTAATTAATGCGTCTTGCGTAACCAGTTCCTGGTTTTGCGCAACTTGAAAATCTTTATTTTCTAAGTTTGGATATTTTTTATATAACAGTTCTAAAAATTCTGAAACATTACTTTTTGTAAAAAGAATAGTTTCCTTTTCGCATGCTGTAATTTCTGCTATCAGTCCAAAATATTTAACGTTAATAATCATTCCTTATCTGTTTTAATTGTTCTGGTATATAATTTTATAAGCTTTCAACTAAAGGAACTGTTTTAATTGATTATCTAAAAAGTTCCAACAATTTTTATTAATAGTATCAAAAGCAGTAATTAAAGATTTACCGTAGTTGGTTAAGGTTGTTCCGCCACCACCTTTGCCACCAATACTGTTAATGGTTACAGGTTGTTTTGCAGATTTATTTACAGAATCCATTAAACGCCACGCTTTTTTATAAGATAGGTTTAGGGATTTTGCTGCTTTAGATAAAGAACCCGTTTCCTCAATAGCTTTTAATAAACTAACACGACCTTCTCCTAAAAGGACATTGTCTTCGTTTTCAATCCAAATTCTACTTTTAATTTTATAGCTCATAAAAGATTTATATTGGAAGTAGAATAACTTCTACGTTATCATTAATATTGATTTTAGGTGTTTCGCCAGGCATAAAAACCAAAGCATTTGCAAGTGCAAATGTTTGTTGCATTGCAGAACTTTGTCCTTCTAAAATTGTAACAGACTCATTTTTAAAAAGCGCTTTTAAAAATTGAGGTCTATCTCCTTTTTTTATGAATTCAGAACTTGATTTAGCTGTAACTCTAGGGAGTTCGATGTTGTATACATCTTTCATTTTTTGTAGCGCTATGTATACGTATATATAAAAACAAATTAAAGCAGCAGCAGGATTTCCTGGTAGTGCAAAAATGGTCGCCTTGTCTTTTTTTCCGAAGAATAAAGGTTTACCTGGTTTTTGTTTCACTTTATAAAACAATGTTTCTACTTCCAATGTATTTAGTGCTTTGCCAACAAAATCGTAATCTCCAACAGAGATCCCTCCAGAAATAATAACTAAGTCTTTTTTGCTAATTATTGTTTTTAATGTGGAATACGTTTTATCGTAATCATCTACAATTTTATAAATAGTAACATCGTAAAACTTTAAATTGTACAATGCATTTTGAAGCATTTTAGAATTACTCTCATAAATTTTCCCATAGGTTAAAGGTTGGCCAGCTTCAATAAGTTCGTTACCAGTTGTAACCAATGCAATAGACGGTTTTTTGTACACAGAAACCTCTGTGATTCCTAAACTAGTTAAAAAACCTATTGCAGCAGGTGTTAATTTTGTGTCTTTGAGAAGCGCAACTTCTCCTACTTTTACTTGTTCTCCTAATGGACGAATATTTTGATTGATTGCAATGTCTTTTTCGGTATGTAAAATATTTCCCTTGACGTTAACTTTCTCTTGAATGACGATAGCGCTTGCAGAATCTGGAACAGGCGAACCTGTAAAAATACGAACGGCTTCTCCTGGTTTTAAAATGGGATTGTCATAATCTCCAGCTTTAATCTCTCCAATAAGTGTGTAGTTTGAATCTTTGTGTATATTTATAGCATAGCCGTCCATAGCAGATTGCCTGAAAGGGGGCATGTTTATAGGTGAATAAACGTCTTTAAATAAACTGTAATTACCAGATTTTTCAATTGGTTTTATAACCTCTTTTAAAAGTGGTTTACAGTTGTCTTTTACTTTCTGAATAGCATCTTTAACTGAAATCATTTTAGTGTCGTTGTGTCCTTTAGAGTATAGCGATAAATGTAAGTAATATATAATAAATCAAGTATCTATTTTTAATAAAAATGAGATATTAGAAAAATTTCTAATATCTCATTTTTATTATTATTAACCGTTAGGTAAGGATTTAATATAAAAAAATTATCTATTATTTTCCCAACATCAACAACTCATTAACTACGACCTCAGTTACAAATCGCTTCATACCATCTTTACCTTCCCAAGAACGTGTTGTTAATTTTCCTTCAACAGCAACCTCACTTCCTTTTGTTAGGAATTTTTCTATAATTTCTGCTGTTTTATTCCATGCAACAATGTTGTGCCACTGAGTATCTGTTACTTTTTCTCCCTGAGAGTTTTTATAGCTTTCATTCGTTGCTATAGAAAATTTTGCTACTTTTTTTTCATTTTCTAAAGTGATGATTTCTGGATTGTTTCCTAAATTTCCAATTAATTGTACTTTGTTTCTTAACGTACTCATAAGATAAGTTTTTAAATTATTATTATTATTTAGTCAATTCGTTTTGACATGGCAAAGTTGCGATATAACTAAAATTTTATTCGGTTATAAAACAATTACTTTCGGTTGTAAATGGATGTAGTCGTTTGTAAACGGATAAGTTTCAGTATCTTTATAGCATGGAAAACAAAAAATGCTTAGAATGTAAAGAGCCTTTAAAGGGAAGAATTGACAAAAAATTTTGTTCAGATTATTGTAGAAATGCTTATAATAATAGCGTAAATAAAGACAGTAAAAACCTCATCAGAAACATCAACAACCGTCTTCGAAAAAATTATAAAATTCTATCTGAGTTAAATACCAAAGGAAAAACAAAAGTAACAAGAACCAAAATGTATGACAAAGGTTTTGACTTTCAATTCTTTACTTCTATTTATAAAACAAAAACAGGAAACACCTATTTTTATATCTATAACGAAGGGTATTTAGCATTAGAAAATGAAACTTTTTTATTGATTAAGAGAGAGAAGTAATCTATTTCCAAGTATTTCCTTTTATTTTTAATGCTGCTTTTAAAACATCTTTTTGACTGATTTGTCCTATTAATTTTCCGTTTTCTACAATTGGAAATCGTCTTCTTTTTGAGTTTATGAACTTCGTTGCTGCATCAAAAATAGTCATGTTTTTATCAATCGTTTCTACTTCTGTAGCCATGTGTTTTCCAACAATATTATCTGTGTCAGAAGGCATATTATAATACTTGCTTTCAGAAATATGTTTGATGCAATCCGTTTCAGAAATAATCCCAATTAACTCTTGTAGGTCATTTACAACAGGTCCCCCAGAAATTTTATAGGTAATTAATTGATGAATTACGTGATCTAAAGAGTCTTCTGCTTTAAAAGTTATCAGCTTTTTAGTCATATAATCAGATACCAAAATTTGAGCACCTTCCTTTGCTTGATTTAAATCTCTTTTCCCTTGAAAACTTTTTATACCCATATGAAACTATTTTAAACGCTCCTTAAATCTACCGTTTTTAACTCTTTAAAACAAAAACTTCTCAATTTTAATTTTTTATTCTTATTAAAAACAACCTTCTTTAATGGATGGAAATATGAATTTTAATCATAAAAAAAGCATTCTAAAATTAGAATGCTTTATAAAATTTGCAATGAATGTTGTTATCCTATTTCAGAAACTCTCAACGTATTTACCATCCCTTTTTCCTCAACCGGCATAGATGTTAAATTGATCATTAAATCTCCTTCTTTCACATACCCTTTTTCTTTAGATAATTTATTAATATCTACAACGGTATCATCTGTGCTTAAATTTTTATCATAAAAGAACGCTTTCACTCCCCATAATAGGTTTAATTTTCCTAAAATTCTTTTTTCGGATGAAAATGCCAATATTTTTGATTGCGGTCTCCATGCAGAAATCTGAAATGCAGTATACCCACTATTTGTTAGTGTAGAAATTGCTGTCGCATCGATATTATTTGCCATTAATGCAGCATGATGACAAACCGATTTTGTGATGAATCTATTTGTTCGAATGTGTGGTGCCTCAAGAGGTACTTTAATCATTTTTGAATTTTCAACAGACTTGATGA
>Ga0206129_10000432_pt1 | contig 66652 bp, 60 predicted proteins | sample Helgoland_Spring_8_FD_148616 | JGI IMG/M metagenome (GOLD analysis project Ga0206129, IMG submission 148616) | Pelagic subsurface seawater microbial communities from Kabeltonne, Helgoland, North Sea - Helgoland_Spring_Bloom_20160502_2 | ecosystem: Environmental > Aquatic > Marine > Epipelagic ... | reverse complement strand
TATCTAGGTTATCTAGTTCCATATTTACTTAGACGATATTTTAATAGTATTCCTACGTTGTTATAGTATTTTTTTTAAAGAAGTTTTTGCTCGCTGAAACAGAGATTCAACTGCTCCTTCGGATAGTTTCATTATTTCAGCTACTTCCCTTTGCGTTAAACCTTCAATTTTCAATAAAATGATGACTGTTTTTTGATTTTTAGGAAGACGATATATTTTTTGCATTAAAATTTTTAGGCTTTCATCTTGCTCCATTAGAATCCCTGGGTGGTCAAATTCGGGTAGGTGGTTTTCTTTATATGAACTATCACTACTTAAAAGTGAAATGATAAAACTCCGTTTTTTACGTTGTTTATATTTTAAAAAGTCAAGCGATTGATTAATGGTAATTCGGTAAATCCAAGTTTTAAGGTCCGCATCCTTTCGGAAAGTTTGCCACTTATCAAAAATTTTCACAAAAACATCTTGTGTGATTTCTTCAGCATCTTGCCTGTTTTGACAATACTGCAATGCGAGATTGAATACCAAGTTTTTATATTGGTTATAGATATTCTTAAATGTCACAGACTTTTTTTATTACCACCAACGGATTTGTATATGGCAAGTAGGGCAGTAGAAATCACTAAACTTTCAGGCTGGCACTTACTTTTGTTAAATGTATAAAATTTTAATTTAGCACAAATTGCCCTATTAGCTATATACCGTGTTGTGCATAGTGCTTTTCACGAGCAGCTTAGTTTTCCAATGTTTGTCATTTAGTTCGGAATTGAGGGTTGGCAAGACATACTCTTTTGCAATTTTTGACGTAGCGTTGGCTGTGGCGAATTGCAAATGTGTATGACTAATATGCGATGAAAAATAAATTTAACTTCTTACAACTTGAAGACCATTTTTTCTGCTACTTGTTCATCTATCTAACCAACGTTTAAAAGATGCTGTCTTGTCTTTTCCGATAATAATATCTTGTGAATGAGATGGTTGCATTTCAATTTTCAGTTTCCCATTAAAATAGGAATGGACTCTTTTAATAGCATCAATATTCACGATGAATTGACGATTTATTTTGAAAAAATTATCAGGCTGTAAATGATCTTTTAAATTTTCGAGTGAAAAATTAACTGGGTATTCTCTTTTTTCGAAAGTAACAGCAAAAGTAATGCCTTGCATACTGTAAAAGAGTGCAATGTCTTCAACAGGCAAATGAAAAAACGATTCATTGGATTGTATCAGAAAGCGTTTACGGTATTCAGTCTTTTCACCTTTAATTAAAGAAGCAAGTTCGGAAAAATCAATATTGGAATTCTGTTTCTGAATAAACTGTTTGTTGTAGTTATGATATTTTTCAAAGGCAGTTTTTAACTTATCTTTTTCTACTGGTTTTAACAGGTAGTCAATGCTATTTACTTTAAAGGCTTGTATGGCATATTCATCATAAGCAGTTGTAAAAATAATGGCACTTTCAACTTTTGCCTGCTTAAAAATTTCAAAGCTAAGGCCATCAGATAATTGAATATCCAACAAAACAATATCGGGATGTGGATTTTTTTGAAACCACTCCACAGCAGATTTTATACTATTCAAGCATCCAATAACATTTGTTTCAAAATTGATTTCCTCCAAGGTTTCTTTTAGCAAGCGTTGTGCTGGTAATTCGTCTTCTATTATTACTACTTTTATCATGTTATTCTTCGATTAAAGGAATGGTTACCACAAATTCCCCCTCTTGTTTACCATAAGTAAAACCATCTTTTTTAATGAGTTCAAATCGCTTACTTAAATTAGCTAAACCAGTATATGTTGAATTGACCGTATCAATAATTTGTAAGTTATTACTAACGGTTAAAGTGTTGTCACTACCGCTTTCAATTGAAATTTTCAGCACATTTGCTGCATTCGCTATATTGTGTTTTAGAGCGTTTTCAATCAAAATTTGTAAGGTTAAAGGTGGGATTTGCATATGTAGTATTTCATCAGAAATATTTACTACATATTCTAAAGCATTTCCAATTCTGACCTTATGCAAAAAAATAAAGGAATCAATAAATTCAAGTTCTTTTTTCAAGGAAATTAAATCGTGATTTTTACTTTGCAAAACATATCGATATACTTTCGATAGTTTGCGTGTAAAATCTTCTGCATTTGTTGGATTGTGTTTTATTTCTGAAATCAAAACATTTAAGCTATTAAACAAGAAGTGTGGATTTACCTGATTTTGTAAAACACGATAATCTGCCTTGAGTTTTTCTTGTTTATAGTGTTCTGCATCTAGTAGAGAATCTTTCCATTGCTTAAAAAAGTTTATTGCTATAGAAATACTAATAAAACCAATTGAAAAAATGATAGAACATATAAATATAATAACAGGTGCTTTGGGATAAATCAAGGACTTATTGTTGATAAAATACTGGATCGTAAATGGTATCGCAATGCATATAAATGTCCATAGAATGATAATTCCTATTTGAATGAAAAGCCTTTTTTGTGGATTGTAATACCAAGGTCTTTTTCTGTTCAAATATCTATCAAAAAACAAGCTACCTTCCACAATTAAATTCAAAACCAATAAGTAAAAAAATAAAAATAATTCCTTTGGAATTGGCAATTGAAATTCTCTGTTTTCAGGCATACCCAAGCTAACTAATCGCATTACAGCAATAGCAAAAAACGATACCAAAACAATTCTAATGAAAATATTTCTACTATTTTTTGACATTTAAAATTTTAGTAATTACCAACCAACAATTTAAAATATTTTTTTAGTTTGAACTAACATAAAAACTCAACGGTTATTATATAAGGAGTACAACCGTTTAGGGAGCATTATCGGGATAATCAAATAGTATATCCCAGAGTTTGTTTCAGGTATTTTTATAGTTCCTGAACATTTTCCTTCAATAATATTTCGCCCTAAGAGGTCATAAATGATGAAGTATTCGTCACCAAGCAGATTCTCAACAAAAATTTCATCTGACAACGGATTCGGTTAAATTTTATACCCTTTTTCGAAAAGGTTCTCTTCAATACTTGTCTAAGGAGTACAGGAACTAACATCAATTTCGCTGTATAAATTTGGGTCATGGTTTGGGTCTTCGACCGTGTTAGCCATCATTGAAATTTTAACAATTTCATCACTTGTAGAAAAACAAAGTTGGTGAAAGTTGTCATTGTCATTTATATCTGCTATCGAAATAGGTACATGCGGTATTAAAACTCCAGAACTGTCAGAATAGCCAATATAGTATTGAAATAAGTCAGATTCGGTATCACCACTTATATAAGGTGTAACACCACCATTCCAAGCAACTTGAATGGTTTGTGTTCCTGAATTACATTCATTGAGATTGCCATTAATTTTTTGGGCAAAGAATAAACTTGGTCCATCAGCAAGCGGAATTACATTCGTAGTAGTGATTCCGTTTAGGTTTACGATTGCTGAACAAGCGGACTCTCCGGATAAAGTATCAGTTGTAAATACATCCCCTACAATTCTAACCTCAACAGGTGGGTTGGTAACAGCAGAACCAAATTCACCAAACAGAAGCACAGTTCGATTTTCTCCGTTTTCATTAGCTGGGGCCAAAGAAACACACATAGGGGTATGTATATTTCCAAGGCTATCTACAACTTCAAAATCAGTTTCCGATAAAGTAGAGGCATCTATTGGGAATTTAAAATTAACAGGCATACCATCTAACAGGCTTCCTGGTTGATTACACAAAAAGCTTGGTAGTGCATTATCGAGTCCAAAAAAAGCCGACACAAGAGTATCTTGGTTAACTTGTCCCTCAGAAGTGTTTTGGATAATCTGTTCTTGAAATTCTTCATTCTTGCTACATGAAAACAATAGGATTGTTGTGAATAATGTAATTAGATTTTTCATTTTTCCTCTTTTATAAATTTGTTGAACTTGGATTATGTTGTTTTTGATATTTCAACCATTTTTTAAATTGTTTTTCAGTCAAAATATTCTTGAAGGCTTCGTTCAAAACTTTTTCGTGTTTTGATACTTCATATCTAATTGGTGGAATGATTTCTTTAATCTTATTTTTCACTCCATTCATTTGGCTTCTGTCTCTCTTTTGCATAGCGATTTTTACATTTCTATCAAACTCGTTTTCTAAATCTCTCAAGGTTTGGGAATGCAAGAGTAAAAGGTTATCCATTTCACTGTTATAGGTTGCTAAATGCATTGAAACTTCTTTAGATATAGAATCTTCAGTGATTTTAAGTTTTTTGATCACTTTTTCAGTATCATATGTTATAATTCTAGCCTTTTCAATTGCATTAAATTCTGGAGGAGACATACTTCTTCCAGGCATTTGAGCTAAAAGTGATTGACCTACCATGCTAAATAATATCAGTAGGAGGGTATTACTTCTATTAGTTTTTTGAAATACTTTCTTCATTTTCTGTTTTTTAATTTCCTTAAATTCTTTACAAAGATGAAGTGATACAATTCACTTTTCAGGAATAAGTAGTTGAAGTCGAATTTTTGGTAATGGGGTCGAAAAGAAGTGATGAAAATAATTTTATCAGTGGTGCGGTGGGAAAAGGTAAGCTCTTTTTATTTTTTGAGGCACGAAAAAATGAAATGTGCTTGGTTGTGCGGCTGGATTTTGTTAGTTCAAATCTTCAATTTCAATAAGATTTCCGCATTATGCACAACAACCGAATAAGCTGAAGAGTGCGTTTATTGCCGTTTGTAAACGTTTACAAACAATAGTAAAAATAACAATATAATCAGGATACCTTGTATTGGTGCATTTGAGTTGATCAACGGAGGAGAAGTGTTGGAAGTTTAGCCCAAAATCATTCCAGCTACCGTAGCTGAAATTAAAGACGCAATAGAACCACCCAAGAGTGCTTTCATGCCAAACTTAGAAAGGGTTTTTCGCTGTCCGGGAGCTAAAGAGCCAATGCCTCCAATTTGAATTCCGATCGAGGCAAAGTTGGCAAAACCACATAGCATGTACGTTGCCATAATAATGGACTTGTCGTATTTTAAATGTGAAATGTTGGTGATGTCTTTCAAGCCTGCTAGTTGAATATAGCCTACAAACTCGCTTGCTGCTAGCTTAATTCCCAACAGTTGTCCCATTAGCATCATGTCCTCTTTAGCCACGCCAATTAACCACATGAGTGGAGCAAATATGGTTCCCAATATAAATTCTAATGATAATCCATCGTAAGAGCTATTGGCTGCAATGACCTCATTCAACGAAGTAAAATGCCAGTCAATGCCCAACGATTCGATGGTTAGGCCGTCAAAGGAAGCCAATGCGCCCAAACCACCGTTGATTAAAGCAATAAAGGCGACAAAAACCAAAAGCATTGCGCCAACGTTGACTGCTAATTTTAAACCCTCGGTTGTTCCATTGGCAATCGCATCTAAAAAATTAGATCCTATCTTATCTGCAGAAACTTCAACATCTGTATCAATCGATTCAGTTTGGGGATAAAGTATTTTTGAAATAACAATGGCTCCAGGCGCAGCCATGACCGAAGCGGCCAATAAATGTTTTGCAAAAACGAGTCGTAAAACAGGGTCGTCTCCACCTAAAAAACCAATGTAGGCCGCAAGTACGGCTCCGGCTACAGTTGCCATACCTCCAATCATTACCAAGAGAATCTCACTCTTGTTCATTTTTTCGAGGTAGGCTTTAATGAGCAGTGGAGCTTCAGTTTGACCCAAAAAGATGTTACCAGCCACGCTCAAACTTTCTGCTCCCGAAATTCGAAGCAATTTAGATAGCAGCCAGCCAAATGCTTTCACCACCTTTTGAATGATACCAAGGTAAAATAATACAGAAGTTAAGGCCGAAAAGAAAATAATGGTAGGCAGCACTTGAAAGGCAAAAATAAACCCAAAGGTGTCCATATCTACCACCAGGCCTTCAAATAAAAATTTACTTCCGGCTTGAGTGTATTCTAGAATTTTTACAAAGATTTTACCAATGAATTCAAATATATTTTGAATAAAAGGTACTTTCAGCACACCAATTGCAATCACAATTTGAAAGGCAAGACCTATTCCAACGGTTCGCCAATTGATGGCTTTGCGGTTGCTACTAAAAATAAAAGCTATTGCGAATAAAGAAACCAGTCCAATAATTCCTCTTATAAAAGAGTTAAATGTAAACCCCTCCATTGGTATAGTCGCTATGGAAGCGGCTTCGGCAGCGACTTCTTGAGCTAATAACTCTGATGGTAAACAGCCTAAGAGCAACAAAAGAGGAAGGGTCGAATTTTTTTTCAATGCTGTTCTTGGTTAGTTGTTGCTTTCGCCTCTTTTGTTGATTTCATCTCTGAGCCTTGATGCTTCTTCGTAATTCTCAGTATCCAAAGCAATATCAAGTTTTTTGTTCAACTCTGTAAGCGATAACGAAGCTATACCTTTTTTATCAGATTTCGGAGTTTTTGCCGCGGGCTTTGAGTCGGAATCGGCTCCTTCTTCTAAGATTATTCCGGCTTCTTTTAAAATAAATTCGTGCGTAAAAATAGGGCACTTAAAACGAACAGCAAGCGCCACAGCATCTGATGTTCGAGTGTCAATCTCCACTAAAGATTCTCCTTGTCGGCAAATCAATTTAGCATGAAAGATGCCTTCCATGAGATTGTAAATTAATACTTCTTCAATGTTGATTTTAAAGGAATTGGCGAAGCTTTTGAATAAATCGTGGGTTAATGGTCTACTAGGAGTCATATCTTCTAACTCGATGGCAATTGCTTGCGCTTCAAACCCACCGATAATAATGGGTAGTCTTCTATTTCCATCTTGTTCGCCCAACACCAAAGCATATGCTCCAGATTGCGTTTGGCTGTATGATAATCCTACTATGTCTAAGGCTATTTTCTCCATGATTTGTTTTAAAATGAAATAACTTTTGTCCGCCATTAAATGGTAGGGACAAAAGTTATTTTATTCGTGTTTTTGAAATTAATTCATGGCTTTTGCAGCCACTACTAATTTCGGTACAACTTCAAAAGCATCTCCTACAATGCCATAATCGGCCGCTTTAAAGAATGGCGCTTCTGGATCAGTATTGATGGCTACAATCACTTTCGATTGGTTCACACCAGCTAAGTGCTGAATGGCTCCTGAGATACCAATTGCAATGTATAAGTTAGGTCGAATAGCAACACCTGTTTGACCCACGTGTTCGTGGTGAGGTCTCCAATCCATATCAGATACTGGTCTTGAACAAGCAGTTGCAGCTCCTAAAGCTTTGGCGAGGTCTTCAATCATTCCCCAATTTTCAGGGCCTTTTAAACCTCTACCTGCACTTACTACTAACTCCGCTTCTGTTAACGGCAAATCAGTGGATTGAATTTTTTGCTCTACCACCTTTAGGCGTGAATCGCCTAATTCGTAAGCTTTGTCTTCAACGCTTGCTGTTTTGTTGTATTCTTTTTTCTCTAATGCATTTGGCGTAAGAGAAATGATTTTTGTTGCAGTAGTTACTTTAACGTGTGCGTATGCTTTTCCTGAAAAAACTGCTTTTTTCACAATAAAATCACCATCCATTTGTGGTAAATCTACAGCACCGGTAACAATGCCCGCATTCATTTTTGCAGCCAAGATTGGTGCAACAGATTTTCCAGACAAATCGTGAGAAAAAACAATAATAGAAGCATTGTTTTCTTCTGCCGCTTGTTGAATTGCTTGAGCAATCAGGGTGGGTTGAAAATCGTTTAGTTTATCGTTGGTTACATGAATTACCTTGTCGGCTCCATATTTCCCAAGTGTATCTAAATCGTCTGCGTTTCCTACAACAACTGCAGTTACGCTGTCTCCAGATTTTTCAGCAATTTGAGCACCATATGAGACTGCTTCAAAAGCTGATTTATGTACTTTATTTTTTGCCGTGTTGGCGTATACTAATATTGACATGTCTTAAATGATTTTTGCTTCGTTTCGTAATAAATTTAGTAATTCAGCAGGGTTATCTGCAGATACCATTTTGCAAGCTCCTTTAGCAGGAGGTAATTCGTAAGAGGCAATCTCTGTTGTGTTTTCAAAAGCACTTGGCTCTACTACATTTAATGGTTTTGTTCTAGCTGCCATAATTCCTCTCATGTTTGGTATTTTAGCTTCTGCCATGCCTTTAGCTGCACTTAAAACAAACGGTGTGTCCACTTGTACAATTTCTTTTCCTCCTTGAATGTCTCTTTCAACTGTTGCAGTATTTCCTGCCATATCAAGTTTAGAAGCATTCGAAATAAATGGTTGATCCAAAAACGCAGCAACCATTCCGCCGACTTGAGAACCATTGTAGTCGATTGTTTCTTTCCCACAAAGAACCATGTCAAATGCATTTTCTTTAGCATAGTCAGCAATTTGCTTGGCAACGCCTAAAGCATCTGTAGGTTCCATGTTAATTCTTACGGCATCATCTGCTCCAATGGCAAGCGCTTTTCTAATCGTTGGGTCATTGTCTGCCCCTCCAACATTTAAAATGGTTACACTTCCACCGTTCGCTTCCTTTAACTCCAAGCCTCTAACCAATGCATACCACTCGTCGTAAGGATTGATTATAAATTGCACTCCATTCTTATCAAATGCAGTATTGTTGTCGGTAAAAGCAATTTTCGACGTCGTGTCAGGTGCTTTACTGATACAAACTAAAATTTTCATATTGAACTTTTTAAATTAACTTATTTACAATAAACACATTAAGTGTAGACGATTGGTTAGCATCGAAGGTCTACGAAATTAATCAAAATCAGTGCATTTAGGCAAATTATTTTTTTCTCAATTTCTATTCTGGAATTAAAACATCACATGTATTAGTTTGTTGACAATTTATTACTTTTGACGTCCTTTTATATAGAACAATCGATTATGAAAACATTACAATTTAGAGAAGCCCTCCGAGAAGCAATGAACGAGGAGATGCGAAGAGATGACAGTGTCTTTTTGATGGGAGAAGAAGTTGCTCAATACAATGGTGCTTACAAAGTAAGTCAAGGTATGCTAGACGAATTTGGCCCAGAGAGAGTAATCGATACGCCTATTGCAGAGCTAGGATTTGCTGGTATAGGGGTTGGTGCTGCTATGAATGGGTTAAAGCCAATCATTGAATTCATGACGTTCAACTTCTCTTTGGTAGCGATTGATCAGGTTATCAATTCAGCGGCAAAAATGTTAAGCATGTCAGGTGGTCATTTTGGTGCTCCAATGGTGTTCAGAGGTCCAACTGGTTCTGCGGGACAATTGGGAGCTCAACACTCTCAAGCTTTTGATAATTGGTTCGCAAATACTCCTGGATTAAAAGTGATCGTACCTTCTAATCCTGCAGATGCAAAAGGCTTATTAAAGTCAGCTATTCGAGATATGGATCCAGTTATTTTCATGGAGTCTGAACAAATGTATGGTGATAAAGGAGAAGTTCCGGAAGGAGAGTATTTAATTCCAATTGGACAAGCGAAAATAGTGAGAGAAGGTTCGGATGTTACAATAGTTTCTTTTGGTAAGATTATGAAAGTAGCATTAGCTGCTGCCGAAGAATTAGCGAAGGACGGAATTAACGCTGAAGTTATAGATTTGAGAACTATTCGTCCAATAGATTACGCTACCGTAATTGATTCAGTAAAAAAGACCAACCGAATGGTAATTTTGGAAGAAGCATGGCCTTTGGGTAACATTTCAACAGAATTAACTTACATGATTCAACGAAATGCATTTGATTATTTAGATGCTCCAATTAGAAGAGTAAATACAAAGGATACGCCATTACCTTACGCACCAACTTTGGTAGAAGCTTGGTTACCGAACGTGAAGGATTTGATCGATGCAGTGAAAGACGTTTCGTACGTAAAATAACTGTAAATACATCGCAGGGTTACCATGCGATTATAAATGAAATGTGAGCTTGGTCAATTGGAGTATTCTGATTGACCATTTTTTTTGAGTTTAATGAGACGATTAATGGAGAAACGTTGAGAGTTGAATATTTATCAGCCTGGAAAGGTCAAATGCGCTAACCAAGGCGTTATTGTACCGCATTCATTCAGCGTATTGCATATAAAAAATATTACTTCTACTTTTGCGGACTTCAAAAAAGAAAGAAGACTATACATTAATTAAACATTATGGAAAATTTTTTATTGTACGTAGTTCCGTTTTTAGGAATTATTGGATTGCTTGTAATGGCAGTAAAATCAGCTTGGGTATCTAAACAAGATGCTGGAGATGATAATATGAAAGAACTTGCAAATCACATTGCAACTGGAGCAATGGCATTCTTGAAAGCAGAATGGAAGGTGATGGCTTATTTCGTAGTAATCGCTTCTATCTTGTTAGCATGGTCTGGTACCATGACAGAGAGTTCTCACCCTGTAATTGCGATCACCTTTATAATAGGTGCGTTTCTTTCTGCATTAGCAGGATACTTGGGAATGAACATTGCCACAAAAGCGAACGTAAGAACTACACAAGCTGCAAGAACTTCTTTAGCGAAGGCATTGAATGTTTCATTTTCAGGAGGAACAGTTATGGGACTTGGAGTTGCTGGTTTAGCAGTTTTAGGTTTGGGTAGTATATTTATTGTGTTGTTAGGAATGTTCGGGCCAGAAGGTTCTATGTCAGATAAAGGCAGTTACATTTTAGCAATTGAAATTTTAGCGGGATTCTCTTTAGGTGCTGAATCTATTGCTTTGTTCGCAAGAGTTGGAGGTGGTATTTATACTAAAGCTGCTGATGTTGGAGCAGATTTAGTAGGGAAGGTAGAAGCAGGTATTCCAGAGGATGACATTCGTAACCCTGCTACCATTGCCGATAATGTTGGGGATAACGTAGGAGATGTGGCTGGTATGGGAGCTGATTTGTTTGGTTCTTACGTAGCAACCATATTAGCAACTATGGTTTTAGGGGCTGAAGTAGAATTTGGTACTCCAGACCAATTTAACGGACTTTCTCCGATTCTTTTGCCAATGGTAATTGCAGGATTAGGTTTGATTTTCTCAATTATCGGAACCTTCTTTGTAAAAGTAAAAGGCGAAGATGGTTCAGTGCAAGGTGCATTGAACCTTGGAAACTGGTTGTCGGTTATTCTAACGGCAATAGCTTCCTACTTCTTAGTAGACTATATGATGGTGGAAAACATGACCATTAGAGGATACGAGTTAACTTCTTTAGACATTTTTTGGGCTATCATTACAGGTCTTGTAGTTGGGGCAATTATGAGTATTGTAACCGAGTACTATACTGCTATGGGTAAAAAGCCGGTGAACTCTATCGTACAGCAGTCTTCTACAGGTCATGCAACCAATATTATTGGTGGTTTGGCTGTAGGTATGGAGTCTACAGTAATTCCAGTTTTGGTTTTAGCAGCAGGAATATTTATTTCTCACGAATTTGCAGGACTGTACGGTGTTGCGATAGCAGCAGCAGGTATGATGGCAACTACAGCGATGCAATTAGCAATTGATGCCTTTGGACCAATTGCAGATAACGCAGGAGGTATTGCTGAAATGAGTGGTTTGCCGGAAGAAGTAAGAGGCAGAACTGATAATTTAGATGCAGTAGGTAATACAACTGCAGCAGCAGGTAAAGGTTTTGCAATTGCTTCGGCAGCATTAACAGCGTTAGCATTGTTTGCAGCTTTTGTTGGTATTTCAGGAATTGATTCTATTGACATTTACAAAGCTGATGTTTTAGCAGGTTTATTTGTTGGAGCAATGATTCCTTTCATTTTCTCTGCACTTACAATTGCTGCAGTTGGTAGAGCTGCAATGGACATGGTTCAAGAAGTTAGACGCCAATTCAAAGAGATTCCAGGTATCATGGAATACAAGGCAAAACCAGAATACGATAAGTGTGTAGAAATTTCTACAAAAGCATCTATCCGAGAAATGATTTTACCGGGATTGATTGCGTTGATAGTTCCTATTTTAGTTGGTTTTGCTTTTGGTCCTGAAGTTTTAGGAGGTTTATTAGCAGGAGTTACTGTTTCTGGTGTATTGATGGGAATTTTCCAAAACAATGCAGGAGGAGCATGGGATAATGCTAAGAAATCTTTTGAGAAAGGAGTTATGATTAATGGTAAAATGGAGTACAAAGGTTCTGATGCACACTCTGCTTCAGTAACCGGTGATACTGTAGGTGATCCATTTAAGGATACTTCAGGTCCATCTATGAATATTCTAATTAAGTTAATGTCTATCGTTTCATTAGTAATTGCTCCACATATCGCTGAAGGCGGTGGTCACGGAGCTGCAACATCTCATGGTGCAGAGTCGGCAGTGACAATGCCTGTTGAAACTGCAATGGATGGAAGTAGTATTGCAGATGGTAGCTATGCTGTTAATGCTGAAAGTGGTATATTGAGATGGGTTGGAAAGAAAGTAGGAGGAGAGCACTACGGAGATATTCGAATTGAGAATGGATCAGTGGTTGTTAAGGATGGAGTTATTCAAGAAGGTGAAATTATCATGGATATGAATTCAATTACAGTTACTGATATTGAAGATCCTGAAGAAAATCAAGATCTAGAGGGTCATTTAAAAGCGCCTGATTTTTTCGATGTTGCTCAATTTCCAAAAGCAAGATTGCACATCTCTAGAGGTATGATGGACGATGATGGAGAACAAGTTTTAGTAGGTGAGTTTACGATTAAAGATGTTACTGAGGTTATAAAGTTTGATGTTGAGGTTAGACCAACTGAAGAAGGCTTTGGCATCACTTCGGCGTTTGCTATTGACAGAACAAAATTTGGAATCAAATACAAGTCCAAGACTTTCGAAGCGGTGTTAGATAAATTCATCTACGACAACTTTGATTTAAAATTCCAACTAAAAGCATTTCGAATGTAAAGTGCACTTCTAAGACATAAAAAAACCTTGTCCACTTCGACTACGCTCAGTGTGACAAGGTTTTTTTATGTCTCGGTTTTAATAAATTAAAATAAGCCGTGAACTTCAGCGTCTATTTTGCTAATTACATTTCCTAAGTCTTCTTTGTTTTCTAAGAAGTTAATGTTGTCAACGTCAATTACTAGTAGTTTGCCTTGGTCATAGGTGCTAATCCATGCTTCATAGCGCTCGTTTAAGCGTTTTAAATAATCCAATCTAATACTTTCTTCGTACTCTCTTCCTCGGTTACTAATTTGATCCACAAGCACAGGTATAGAGGCTCTCAGGTAGATTAGTAGGTCGGGAGGAGCGATGAACGACTCCATTAACTTGAACAGTGAAAAATAACTCTCAAAATCTCTTGAAGTCATTAAACCCATAGCATGTAGGTTCGGAGCAAAGATGTAAGCATCTTCATAAATCGTTCGATCCTGGATGACATTTTTCTTATTGTTCCTAAACTCTTGTACCTGACTAAATCGGTTATTCAGGAAATAAACTTGTAAGTTGAACGACCAACGCTGCATGTCATTGTAGAAATCATTCAAATACGGATTTTCATCCGCATCCTCAAAATGCGGTTCCCATTTGTAATGTTTTGCTAAAAGTGATGTTAAAGTGGTTTTTCCAGACCCGATATTCCCTGCTATTGCTATGTGCATACGTGCTATTTTATAAGTCACTAAAATAACAAAAAGCAGACAGGCAGCAAGGCTTTTTATTATTTATTTGTCGAAAAAACGCTTAGCTTTTCAGAGGTAAAAACGTAAAGTCCAGTTTTTTCAACTCGAAGATTTTTCAATGATTTAATTGGAATTTCACGACATGATTCATCGAAGCTCTTTTGAATATAGCTGCAGTAGTTTTGATCCTTTAAATATCGAATCTCTTCGTTCACAATTTGAAAAGTAGTAATGTTCTTAATTGGAATTTTGCGCTTGAACGTTCCAAAATGGTCAAAAACAAAAAGTGCTTCGTCCGAACTAATGAAAAGTTGATTGTTAAACTCCAATAGTAGATTCGGTGTAATTCTTTCATTGAACCACTGCGAAAGGTTTAATGTCTGTTTGTCTTTAACATAATTGTCATTCAAATGGATTGCTCGTTGTTGGATTACATCATAAATCCAAATACCGTTAGCACGAGATTTACATGCATTGTAGATTTGGTCATACCCTAACTCTTGTAAGTCAATATCCTTTCCATTGTCGCTCAAATAATTGTCCAAAAAAAGCACCAAGTTGTAATCAGCAAAAAAGACTAATATTTCATAAGGGTTGGTCGCATCTACATGACTAATTGACCCGTATTTCCTGCTGTTAAAGGCAGCAAGTGAGTCCCCTTTGTTAGAATACATCCATATAATGTTGTCATTCCAAAGAAATATATTGCCAAGTTGATCTGTAGTAAAGTGATCTGCTTTATGGGGAAATTCAAATAGCCTTTTCCCAAATACAACTTCTCGAGATACTACTTCTTGAGATAATCCAGTAAAGCAAATGCAGAGAAATAAAAAGGTAAAAAGGGTAGCTTTCATTTAGACGATTTGATTCATGGCAAGGATGTCCTCAATATGCTCTCGCGTATTACTCAGTCTGGGAACTTTATTCTGACTCCCTAATTTGTTTTTTTTCTTCATCCAATTGTAAAAGGTTTTATCGGGCATGGGTTGAACTAACGGCAATTCTAGTGCCATATTACCTTTTCGTTTTGCTTCGTAGTCAGAGTTGAGCTCTTTTAGCTTTTCATCTAGGTAATGTGTGAATTGCGCTAAGTCATTTGGCTTTTTCCGAAATTCAATCAGCCATTGATGTTTTCCTGCTTCTTTGTGTGTTAAATAAATTGGAGCCGCCGTGTAGTCTTCTATACTTGAGCTTGTCAAATTACATGCATGCTCTAACGCTTGTTCGGCATTATCAATAATCACTTCTTCTCCAAATGCGTTCATGTAATGTTTTGTCCTTCCCGAAACCTTAATTCGAAAAGGGTATTTTGATACAAATTGGATCGTGTCCCCAATTTTATAGCGCCATAATCCTGCATTTGTCGAAATAATCAAGGCATAATTCGTTTCAAGCTCTACCTCGTCTAAACTGAGTGTCTCAGGAAATTTTTTGTTCCACTCCTGCATGGGAGCAAATTCGTAGTAAATTCCGTAGTCTAGCATCAATAGTAATTCGCCTTCATGGTGTAAATCCTCTATGCCGAAAAAACCTTCGGAGGCATTGTAGGTTTCCATGTAGTTCATCTTAGAACTTGGAATTAGCTCCTTAAACTGCTGGCGGTAAGGTGTAAACGCTACACCCCCGTGAAAGAAAACTTCTAGGTTGGGCCAAATGGTGGATATATTTGGCGCTCCGGTTTCTTCTAATATCTTATTTAATAAAATTAGCATCCAAGAAGGTACCCCGGAGAGGCTTGTGACATTTTCATTTACCGTTATTTTGGTCATTCTCGAAAGCTTTTCTTCAAAATCTTTCATTAAAGCAGTTTCTTTGTTAGGAGTTCGCATAATGTCTGCCCAAAAGGGTAAGTTCTGAATAATTATCGAAGACAAATCTCCCTCATACGATTCGGTGTTAGGATCAATACTTTGACTGCTACCTCCCATCATTAGTGTTTTCCCAGTAAACACAAACGTTTCTGGGTGTCGCTTACAATAAATGGAAAGCATGTCTTTTCCTCCCTTATAGTGGCACTCTTCTAATGCCTCCTTTGTAACCGGAATAAACTTGCTTTTATCAGAAGTGGTTCCGGAGGACTTTGCAAACCACTTTGTTTCTGATGGCCAAATCAGGTTTTGTTCGCCTCTTTTTAATCGGTCGACATAGGGTTTTAAGTCTTCATAATCGTGAACGGGAACCGTTTCTTTGAATTGCTGAATTGTGTCTAACAAGTTGAATTTGTATTTTTTTCCAAATTCGGTGTTTTTTGCTGTTGTAATTAGTTCTTCAAACCGCTCATTTTGGACTTCGATAGGGTACTTTAAGAAAAGCTCAATTTGATGAGCCCTCTTTTTCATCCACCAAGAAAAAATTGAATTGAAAATGGGCATGTTTCGAGTGAAGTTTGGTTTCTATAAAAATAATGATATTCTGTGCAAAATGCTCATAAAAAAACCGCTTCTCTTTATGTAAAGGAAGCGGTTTAAAAAAGTGTTGCTTTAGCTTTAGTCAATAATAATATCAACCGGGAGTCTTGTATATACTCCTCTTGTGCTAATTACGCTTTTAATATTTCTGTAATAGTGCTCGGCTTTTCCAAGGTCTTCACCAAGAATTTGGTACTTCACCTCAGTTGAAAACTCCTTCATCATTTTTTCGAATGGGTCTTCTTGTGTCGGCAATTCTTGCAGTCTATAATCTTCTACACCTGTTGTTTCAACAGCGAACGCTATGGCGTCATTTAAGCCTCCAATTTCATCAACTAACCCTATTTCTTTAGCATTAATTCCTGTCCAAACTCTCCCTTGTCCGATGCTGTCTACATTTGCTTGAGTCATACCTCTACCGTCAGCAACTTTTTGAGTAAAATCTGAATAAATGGTTTCAATCATACTTTTTAAAGCTTCTCTTTCCTTTACTTCTAAAGGTCTGAAAGGTGTTAAACCATCGGAAAATGTATTGGTATTTACTCGGTCTATGTTAATTCCAAGCTTATTATTAAACATTCCTTTCATGTTAGGAATTAATCCAAATACTCCTATCGAACCAGTTATGGTACTTGCTTCTGCAAAAATTTTGTCCGCAGCGCAAGAGATGTAATAACCACCTGAGGCTGCAACGCCTCCCATTGAAACAATTACCGGCTTTTCTGCTTTTGCTAGCATTACTTCTCGCCACATAACATCTGATGCAAGAGCGCTTCCTCCAGGGGAGTTAACTCGTAAAACAATTGCTTTTATTTTACTGTCTAATCTTGCGTCTTTAATTGCATTTGCAACAGTCTCTGATCCCATAACTCCGTCACGACTTTCGCCACTAACGATTTCGCCTTCGGCAAAAATAACTGCAATTCTATTTTTAGAGTTGATTTTAAGTTTACTACCCTCGATTTTACTGTCTTTTACTTTGTTTAATTTTTTCAATGCAATAGTTTTCAGCGTCTCGTCTTCTTCAATCCCAACTTTCATTTTTAAGGCAGCTAAAACTTCATCCTCATACAATAAATCATCAACTAATTGGTATTGCTTTGCATCAATTGCACTTCTAATTAATAGTTCGTCTGCAATGGTGTTCAATTCTTCTACTGAAATGTTCCGTGCACTTGAGATCTGATTGGTCATGTGGTTCCACAAGGTATTTACAAGTGTAGAAACCTGCTCTCTGTTAGCATCACTCATATCTTCTCTTATGAAAGGTTCGATAGCACTTTTAAATTTACCATGACGAATCACCTGCATGTCAATATCTAGTCTGCCAAGCATGTCTTTAAAGAACATCACTTGCGCACTTAGCCCTTTAAAAGTCATTTCTCCTGCTGGGTTTAAATAAATCTCATCAGCGACACTGCTTAAATAGTATTCGCTTTGGCCAAAATTTTCGCTGTAGCTAACAATAAATTTACCAGATTCTTTAAAGTCGATGAGTTCGTTTCTGATTTCTTCAATATTTGCCATGTTCGCTTGCAGCGATGCTATGTCTAAATAAATACCTTTAATATCATCATTGGATTTTGCTTTTTTAATGTTATCTAGGATATTTTTTAAACTCAACGGAGTTTTATTCTCGAAGGTGTTAAAGTCAATATTTTCAAATGGATTGTTTGACGGTCGATCTTGAATCGCATTTTCGAATTGAATATGAAGAACACTGTTTTGAGCAATTTTTGGAGCCTCTTTATTTTCAGCACCAGCAACTAGGGCCGAAATACTCGCAATAAAGAACACGACTACTAAAAAGATGGTTAAGCTAAACCCCAACATGGAGGCGAACATAAATTTGAAAAACTGTTTCATAGGTTAAATATTTTTTACAAACCTAACCGCATTAATGAGTGCAATTGAATAGATTTACATTAATGGTAATGCGAAGTGATAAAAGGGGAAATAACGTGTATCTTTCCTTGGGGTCTAATGTTGGAGATCGTCTGTTATATTTAGATGAGGCAGGTAAGCAACTGCAACTTATAGCAACTGAACCAATTGAATTTTCTGAGGTTTATGAATCGCAACCATGGGGCAACGAACTTCTAAACCATTTTTTGAATTGTGTGGTTCACGTGAAGACCGGTTTAGCACCAATACAATTGTTAAAGAAAGTTCAAGAAATTGAAATAGGAATGGGTAGACTCGAAAAATCAAGGGGAGGCCAGTATCAGAATCGGGTGATAGATATTGACATCTTAACCTATAATAATGCAACCATAGACTCCCTTTGTCTTACCATTCCACATCCACTTTTAACCAACCGAAAATTTGTTCTTTTACCATTTGTAGATTTAGCCCCTGAGTTTTGCCTTCCATATTCCTTAAAATCAATTAAAAACGATCTGCAGGAATGTCAAGATGAACTTGAGTGCGCATTGTTTGTGCAAAAATAAATTTGAATTGAAAGGAAGTAGTGCGTTATTTGTCTGTAATAATAGAATTAACTAATATTGCACATTAGAACTAAAATGTTTAGAACATAATTTGACATGAAGAATAATACCATTAAATCATTCGCGGTTATAGGATTAGCTGCAGTTACTACAGTAGCTTGTAATCCTTTGAATAATATGACTAAAAGAGCTTCAGAGGTGAGCTATACGGTCACTCCCAATCCTTTAGAGATGCATGGAGACAGTGTTGAAATTAACATTGCCGGAACAATTCCGCCGAGGTTTTTCAATAAGAAAGTTTCAGTGGAAATTACTCCAATGATTAATTATGAAGGTGGTGATAAGAACCTTGATAAGATTGTCTTAGCAGGAGAAGATTCTGAAGTAGACGGGCAAAAAATAGCTTATGAGAAAGGTGGAAGCTTTTCTTATACAGATAAAGTTGCATATGTAACAGGAATGGATGTAGCGACTTTGAATGCTTCAGCAGCAGGAAAGTATAAGGGAAAAGAAAAGGCATTTGAGCCAGTTCAAATTGCAACGGGTACAGTTATAACACCTATGTCAGCAATGGATGACGATAAAGTAATACTTGGAGCTGATAAGTTTACAAAAACTACTACAATGAATGCTGCAGCTGTTATCAATTATGAAAAGAACAAATCTTATGTTCGTTCTTCTGAGTTATCTGACGAAGATGTGAAAACAATGAAGGCATGGGCAGCTAAAATGGCAAAGAATCCAATGTTTGTTTTTAAAGGAACAGATGTTACAGCTTATGCTTCACCAGAAGGAGAAATTTCACTGAATGCTAACTTGGCGGATCAAAGAGCTAACACCGGAGCTTCTGCTGTGAACTCTATCTTAAGAAGTGCGAAAGTTAAAGCTGCTTCAGACAAGGATTTCTTCATGAAAAACGGTAAGGGAGAAGATTGGGATGGCTTTAAGGCTGCTATGCAAGCTTCTGACATTAAGGATAAGGATTTAATCTTAAGAGTTCTTTCAATGTATGAAGATAATACGAAGAGAGAAGAAGAGATCAGAAACTTAGCGGCAACTTTTGAAGTAATCCAAGAAAAGATATTGCCAAGCTTAAGAAGATCTGAAGTGAACCTTAAAGGAGAGATGACCAGTTTTTCTGATGAGAAAATTAAAGATTTTGCTACTTCAAATCCTGACACGTTAAGTGCTGAGGAATTGTTATATGCAGCAACTATGTTTGATGACATGCAAAAGAAAATGGATATCTATACAACTTTCACAAAGCAATTTCCAAACGATTGGAGAGGACCAAACAATGTAGGTTATATCCAATCTATGCAAAATTCAATGGCTGATGCGAAGGCGAACTTTGACAAAGCAAACTCATTATCTCCAAACAACCCTGTTGTAAATAACAACTTAGGAGTTTACGAAAGAGCAATGGGTAATACTGACAAGGCAATGGAGTATTATGCTGCTGCAAACGGAGCAGGTCCAGAAGTTGGAGCGAACATGGGTTACTTACAAATGTGGATGGGAGACTATTCTACAGCGGTTACAAGCTATGGTTCTACTAAGTCTTATAACGCTGCATTATCACAAACGTTGAACGGAGACTACGAAACTGCCATGCAGACAATAGATGGTTCTTCAACTGCTAGTTCTGCAGAGAGCTTATATTTGAAGGCAATTATTGGAGCAAGAAAAGGAGATAAGAACGTGATGGTTTCTAACTTGAAAGCTTCTGTTGCTGCAAATGGTGACATGAAAGCAAGAGCAAAGAAAGATGCTGAATTCACAAAGTATAAAGATGATTCAGAATTTCAAGCCGCAGTGAACTAATACTGTTAATAGAATTCTATTAAAAAGGCATTTCCATAAAAGGAAATGCCTTTTTTGTTTCTTAAACTGTATTACCTTGTTCACTAATTGCTTATCTAGTAAATAGCAAGAAAGTATAGATTGAATAGATAGAGGGATAATTCTTAGCTTAGCTTTCGAACCTTCTTCATCAAATCTGAGGCGAAAACCAAGTCAGACAGCTCTTTGTTGGTGGTTTTAAGAATCGTGTCTTTTGTTCCTTCCCAGTGCTTATGACCTTTGTGAATGAAAATTACATGGTCGCCAATTTCCATTACTGAATTCATGTCATGCGTTACTACTACGGTAGTAATTTGGAATTCCTCGGTTAATTCTTTAATTAGGTTATCAATTAAAATAGAAGTACCAGGATCTAACCCTGAGTTTGGCTCGTCACAAAACAAGTAGCTTGGACCTAATGAAATGGCTCTGGCAATGCCAACTCTTTTCTGCATTCCTCCACTTATTTCAGCAGGGAATCGATCATTGATACCGCTCATATTAACTCTGCCAAGGCAGAAATTCACTCGGTCTTGCATTTCTTTCTCCGTCATGCTTGCATGCATTCGCAGTGGGAATTTAATATTTTCTTCCACACTTAATGAATCAAATAATGCACCCCCCTGAAACAACATCCCAATCTTCTTTCGGACTTCTTTTCTGTCGTCCAGTTTCATGGCTGTAAAATCCTTTCCGTTATAAAGCACTTGCCCTTCGTCAGGTTCAATAAGTCCTACGGTGCATTTTGTTAGCACGGACTTTCCTGAACCGGAAGCTCCAATGATTAAATTGGTTTTACCTTTCTCGTAAACCACATCAATACCGTGCAAAATTTGTTTGCCGTTAAATGACTTTGATATTTTTTTAAGTTCAATCAAATTAGTAATAATTGAGTGATGACGTAGTTTGCGATTAAAATAACGATACTAGATGTTACCACACCTTTGGTACTTGCAACACCAACCTCTAATGCACCACCTTTTACATTGTAGCCATAATAGGCCGGTATAGATGTTATGATAAATGCAAATACAGCTGTTTTTATCAGCGCATAGTAAATTGAAAACATTTTAAAGTCTAATTGAACCCCTTCAATAAATGCATCTGTCGTAACGACTCCGGAGAATTCAGCTACTAGATAACCTCCAGATATCCCAATAAACATACTCCAAATTGCTAAAAAGGGATTTATAATTACGGCTGCTAGTATTTTGGGAACGATTAAGTAAGAGGCTGAATTTACTCCCATTATTTCTAATGCGTCAATTTGTTCAGTTACCCGCATCATTCCTATTTCAGAAGCAATGTTAGAACCCACCTTGCCTGCCAAGATCAGGGCAATGATGGTGGTAGAAAATTCTAAAATCATCGACTGCCTTGCTGTAAATCCAACGGTGTAATCAGGTATTAAAGCACTGTCGATATTGGATGCGGTTTGTAGCGTAATTACGGCTCCCATGAAAGCTGAAATGATTGTGATAATACCCATAGAGCCGAGCCCAAGAGAGTTCAGTTCAAATGAGATTTGCTTCCTAATTAAAGAGGCTTTTGTGGGTTGAGAGAAGGTTCTTCCCATCAAAATAAAATATTCCCCTATGTTTTGCAAAATTTTCATTCAGTGTACTAAATTAACTGAATTCAATTCAATTGAACGCAGAAAATGGAGGAATATAAATAAGTTATAAAAAACTAAATGTGAATTTTGCTGAACCGATAAAAAGGCTTACTTTTGTCCTCCCAATATAGATAACAACTACCTAAGATATATTGCGGGATGGAGAAGTGGTATCTCGTCGGGCTCATAACCCGAAGATCGTCAGTTCGAGTCTGGCTCCCGCTACTAAAGCCTCAGAAACTTCTGAGGCTTTTTTTATGAATCATCTTTTTAAGAATTCGTTTCTTTGTACTTTCAATTCACCTTATGTCGCATAAAGCAGGTTTCGTAAATATAATCGGTCATCCCAATGTCGGGAAGTCAACCTTGATGAACCAATTAGTAGGTGAGAAATTATCAATTATTACGCCTAAGGCTCAAACAACTAGGCATCGTATTTTAGGTATTGTCAACGAGGAAGAGTATCAAATCGTTTATTCAGACACTCCTGGAATTGTTGACCCTGCCTATAAATTGCAAGAAGGCATGATGAAGTTTGTTTACACAAGCTTAGAAGATGCGGATGTATTAGTTTTAATGGTTGAGCTAGGTGAAAAAGACTTGAAAAATGAAAAGCTAGAGCTGCGATTAGCGCAAATCGATACACCGTTACTTGTTTTAGTAAATAAGATAGATCTGACGGATCAAGTGGCGATGGAGGCAGCCGTTCAATTATGGTCGGAGAAGTTTCCTAGAGCTGAAGTGTTTCCAATTTCTGCGTTGTTAGGTTTCAATATTGATTTTTTAGAAAAAAGGGTGTTGGAGTTACTTCCTGAAAGTCCACCGTTTTATTCTAAAGAAAACTATACTGATAAATCAGAGAGATTTATTGTTGAAGAAAAGATTCGAGAGAAAATATTACTCATTTACAAGCAAGAAGTACCATACTCGGTAGAAATAGAGGTGGAAGAATTTAAAGAAGAAGAACGTATTATTCGAATTCGAGCTGTTATTCATGTGAGTAGAGAAAGTCAGAAGGTGATTATTATTGGAAAGAAAGGTGAGAAGATTAAACGAGTTGGCTCTGATGCAAGAAAGGATCTTGAGGAGTTTTTCGGTAAGAAGATTTTTCTAGAACTTTTTGTGAAAGTGAACAAGGACTGGCGTAACGATGAAAAGCAGTTGAAGCGATTCGGTTATTTATAGAGAATTATGAGAAATATTGTAGCAATAGTTGGAAGACCGAATGTCGGGAAATCAACACTTTTCAATCGATTAACAGAGAGTAGAAAAGCCATTGTTGACGAATCAAGTGGAGTTACTAGAGATCGGCAGTATGGCACAACTACTTGGGGGCAACATGAGTTCTCAGTCATTGATACTGGAGGATATGTAAGAGGTTCTGAAGATGAATTTGAAGGAGAAATACGCAAGCAAGTAATTATTGCCTTAGAAGAAGCTAATGTGGTTCTTTTTGTTGTAGATGCAGCTGTCGGCATTACTGACTTGGACAATGCTGTAGCTAAATTGCTAAGAAAAACGAACAAGAAGATTTTAGTAGTCGCTAATAAAGTAGACAATCACGCACGTATTGCAGATGCGGCTGAGTTTTACAATTTTGGACTGGGCGATGTGCACCATGTTTCAAGTATCAACGGGAGTGGAACTGGAGATTTATTAGATGAAGTTATTGCACAATTTGATGAGGTAGAAGAGCTTGAAGAGGTGGACGTTCCGCGAATTGCAATTGTTGGGAGGCCGAATGTTGGAAAATCTTCATTTATCAACACGTTAATAGGGCAAGAGCGAAATATTGTAACACCCGTTGCAGGTACTACCCGAGATGCTGTTGGTACAAGGTATAATTCTTATGGGTTTGATTTTATTTTAACGGATACAGCCGGTTTAAGAAAGAAGAGCAAGGTAGAAGAAGACATTGAGTTTTATTCTGTGATGCGTTCCATTCGAGCTATCGAAAATGCTGACGTGTGTGTGTTGTTAATCGAGGCGCAAGAGGGAATGATGGCTCAAGATATGAACATCTATAGCTTAGCAATAAAGAACAAGAAAGGTATTGTTATCATGGTTAACAAATGGGACTTGATTGAGGATAAGGGTTCAAACACCATGAAGGAGTTTAAAGGTAGAATCATAGAGAAAATTCAACCTTTCACTGATGTACCTATTATTTTTACTTCGGTGAAGGATAAGCAAAGGATTCACAATGTTCTTGAAATGGCAGTGAAGGTCTATCAAAATAGAATTAGAAAAATATCGACTTCAAAATTGAATGATGTGATGTTGCCAATTTTTGAAAACAACCCTCCGCCTTCGGTGAAAGGTAAATTTGTAAAGGTGAAGTATGTCACTATGCTGCCAACACACAAGCCAACATTCGCTTTTTACTGTAACCACCCAAAATACATTAAGGAGCCATATAAAAGATACATCGAAAATAGGTTGAGAGAACTGTTCGATTTTACTGGTGTGCCAATTCAATTATTCTTCAGAGAGAAATAGAAAGATTAATGCACAAAAAAGCCCTTAAAACTTAAGTTTTAAGGGCTTTTTTTATTTGTGATCACTTCCAGTTAGAGTCCGAAAGCGCTTTTTACTTGATCTACGTAGTTCAACTCTTCCCAGGGGAATAATTTTACCGTCATGCTAACTGTTTCGCCATTCGGTGAAGTAAAGGTCTTTTCAACTTTTTCGCAAGTTCTTCCCATATGACCGTAAGCTGCTGTTTCAGAATAAATTGGTGTTCTTAAAGCAAACCGTTGCTCAATAGCATAAGGACGCATATCGAAAATCTCAGCTAACTTTTTAGCCACATCTCCATCTGTCATGTTAACCTTAGAAGTGCCGTAAGTATTTACGTATAGTCCCATTGGTTTTGCCACACCAATTGCGTAAGCAACTTGAACTAATGCTTCATCAGCTAAGCCTGCAGCAACAATGTTTTTAGCAATGTGTCTGGTAGCGTATGCAGCAGAACGGTCAACTTTACTTGGATCTTTTCCTGAAAATGCTCCACCACCGTGTGCTCCTTTTCCGCCATAGGTGTCCACAATAATTTTTCTTCCTGTTAAACCTGTATCTCCATGCGGTCCGCCAATTACAAAAATTCCCGTAGGGTTAATGTGGTAGGTAATTTGATCATCAAATAGCGCTTGAGTTTCTGCTGGTAGAAGAGCTTTAACTCGTGGTACTAAGATTTCAATCATGTCTTTTTTAATCTTCGCTAGCATGTTTGCTTCCGAATCAAAATCGTCATGTTGGGTTGAAATTACAATCGCATCAATTCTTACCGGCTTGTTGTTTTCATCATACTCGATGGTTACCTGAGATTTAGAATCTGGTCGGAGGTAGGTAATTTCTTTATTTTCTCTTCTTAGTGCCGCTAATTCTTTTAGCAACATGTGAGAAATTTCTAAAGGAAGCGGCATGTATGACTGCGTTTCGTTACTTGCGTAACCAAACATCATTCCTTGGTCTCCTGCTCCTTGATCTTCCGGATTAGCTCTTTCTACGCCTTGATTAATATCGGGAGACTGCTCGTGGATTGCTGAAAATACTCCACAGCTGTTGCCGTCGAACATGTACTCTCCTTTGTTGTAACCAATTCTATTGATTACATCTCTAGCTATTACTTGTACGTCTAAGTATGCTGTCGACTTAACTTCTCCGGCTAAGACAACTTGCCCTGTTGTAACTAATGTTTCGCAAGCAACTTTTGATTCTTTATCAAATGCTAAAAAGTTATCGATTAATGCGTCAGAAATCTGATCGGCAACCTTATCTGGATGCCCTTCTGAGACAGATTCTGAAGTAAATAAATATGACATATTCTTCTGTTATTTTTTAGGTTCGCTAAAGTACGAATTGAAAAAGATTTTTATTTAAATAATTGTAGATTCTTAGGTTGTCAATTGCTTGAAAATATCTTCCAGTTTTAATTCTTCCTTTTTTAAGGTTAAAACCGTTGTTTCTTGGGTAATTGCAAATTGAAACAACTGATTCCTAATGTCTGTTTCTGAGTTAACCTGAATGAGGTAATTATTGTTCCCTTGTTTCTCCGCAGACTGAACACCTGCTATGCTTCTCAGTGCTTTCTCGTCAATCGCTTTTTCAAATTCAATTTGAATTACGTTTTTACTGCTTAACAAAGTGCTCAAATTTGTTGCCTTTTCATTTGCTACAATCTTTCCTTTATTAATGATGATTACACGATCGCAAATTGCTTCAACTTCCTGCATAATGTGAGTAGATAACATCACAGTCTTAGAAGATCCAATTTTTTTAATAAGTCCGCGAATTTCTTCTAACTGATTTGGATCAAGACCTGTAGTTGGTTCATCTAAAATGAGCACTTCAGGGTCGTGAAGCAAGGCTTGGGCGAGTCCAACTCTTTGTTTGTACCCTTTCGAAAGCTGTCCAATTTTTTTGTTTTGCTCTACCGTCAGTCCCACCATTTCGATTAATTCATCGATTCTTGCAGCCGTTTTGTTTATTTTAAATACTCCTGCTATAAAGCTCAGGTATTCTCGAACATACATGTCGTAATAAAGTGGGTTTTGTTCAGCTAAATATCCAATTCTCTTTTTGGTTTTTAGGGGCACTTTACTCACATCTAAATCGCAAACGTAAGTCTCGCCTTCATTTGAAGGAATAAAGCCAGTTATAATCTTCATCATGGTAGATTTTCCTGCACCATTTGGTCCTAAAAAACCTACAATTTCTCCAGGATTAACCTTAAAGCTTACATCGTCTAGCGCTTTCTGCTCTCCGTAAAGTTTCGTTACATTTTTAACAACAATAGACATCTTCTTTCTCTTCTTATAATGCAGCACGAATTTACTAAATTTAAGGGCTGAAATATGGAAGAAATTAGAGGTTTAGTAGTTAAGTCTACAGGTAGTTGGTATGATATAGAAAAGGAAGACGGACAGCGAATTAGCGCTCGGTTAAAAGGGAAATTCCGTTTGAAAGGCCTAAAAAGTACAAATCCAGTTGCTGTGGGAGACTTTATTCGTTTTCACATGGAAGGCGATGAGGGCGTTATTCATACCATCGAGGATCGTAAAAACTACATTGTTCGTCGATCGATTAATCTCTCAAAGCAAATACAAATCATTGCTGCAAATGTTGATTTGTTGTTTTTGGTAATTACAATTGATCATCCGCCAACAACTTTGGGGTTTGTAGATCGTTTTTTGGCCGGTGCAGAAGCTTATCGAATACCAACAGTGTTGGTGTATAATAAAATTGATTTGTACCAAACTGCCAAACAAAAAGAAGAGCTGAACCAGTGGAAAGCTATTTATGATTTAGCCGGCTACGAGCAATTGGAAGTGTCTGCTGAAAAGAAAATAGGAATTGAGGAGCTAAAGGCTATGATGAAGGGAAAGACATCAATTTTCTCTGGGCACTCAGGTGTAGGGAAAAGTACCCTTGTAAATGCCTTGGACGAGAATTTTAAATTAAAAACCTCTGAAATATCTGATTATCATAGAACAGGTAAACACACTACAACTTTTGCTGAATTGTTTGAATTGCCTTTCGGTGGTAAAATAATAGACACTCCAGGTATTAAAGGCTTTGGAACTGTGGAGTTAGAAAATGAAGTATTAGCACATTACTTTCCTGAAATGAGGAGTAGGATGGAAGGTTGCAAGTTTAATAACTGCGTGCACATTAATGAGCCAAAATGCGCTATAAAAGAAGCAGTAGAAGCCGGTGAAATTGCCATCGAACGCTATGAAAACTACCTTTCTATTTATCATGATGATGAAAGAGAACATCACAGAGCAAAGGGAGTCAGAGGATGAAAAATAATGATGAATATTTTAATTAAGAATTACGAATAATGTCTTGTAATTTGTCAGACTGAGCAGCTTGTCTCTCTTCAGGGGGAATAGCCCAAGTCTAGACGAATTAGTAAACGTTTACTAAACAATGAGAATAGTTATCCAAAGAGTTTCTGAAGCAAGTGTGGAGATTGACAAAAAGGTAGCGGGCCAAATTGAACAAGGTTTGATGCTTTTGGTTGGGATTGAGGAGGCAGATACGAAAGAAGACGTGGAGTGGCTGTGCAGGAAAATAGTGAACATGCGCATTTTTGGAGATGACAAAGGAAATATGAACCTATCATTGATTGATGTTGGAGGTGGAGCGTTGGTAATTTCTCAATTTACCTTACACGCTTCTACAAAAAAGGGGAATAGACCGTCGTTCATAAAGGCAGCGAAACCTGATTTTGCAGAACAGAAATATGAAGAATTTAAACAGACACTATCAAGTTATTTAGGTAAGGAAATTCAATCGGGTAAGTTTGGAGCAGACATGAAGGTAAGCTTGATTAACGACGGTCCGGTTACCCTGCTTTTAGATTCAAAAAATAAAGAATAATGACATTAGAGCAAGCGCAAAAAGCAGTAGACGAGTGGATAAAGGAGCACGGTGTTCGGTATTTTAATGAGTTAACCAACATGGCTCAACTTACCGAAGAAGTGGGCGAAGTTGCTCGAATTATTGCACGACGATATGGAGAGCAATCTGAAAAGGAAAGCGATAAGGGGAAAGATCTTGGTGACGAATTGGCGGATGTGCTTTTCGTGGTTATTTGCTTGGCAAACCAAACAGGAGTTGATTTGCAAGGATCTTTGAAGAGGAACCTAGAAAAGAAAACTATAAGGGATTCTAACCGACACAAAGAGAACGATAAACTTAAAAAATAATGACTGACACAAAGGTTGAGTTTAATAACCCAATAATTCAGATGGACTCGCTCCCAATTTTGGAGAAAACTAACTTTCAAAGTCTGGAGAAAGACTACCTGTGGGTGAGAATATTGTTCATTAGCATAGTTCTTCTAATAGTTGGAAGCGTTGCACTTTTCATTGGGATTATATCGGATTTGGAGTGGTGGCAACCTATGATTTTGGTGGGTATCATTTTTAGTTTGATTTATTTTACGGAGTGGAAAGGGTTCAGCATAAAGGGTTATGCATTACGGCAAAATGATGTATCATTTAAGTCGGGTTTGATCTTTCTTTCTATGACAAGTGTTCCATTCAACCGAGTGCAGCATACCGAAGTAAATCAGACCCCTTTGGCCCGATTATTTGATTTGGGTGAGGTGAAGGTTTATACCGCTGGAGGAGCAACTAGCGATTTAACAATTTCTGGATTAAAAATAGGTGAGGCGCATCAATTAAAGGATCACATTACTAAATTGAGCAGCCAATATGCTTGATTTAAGTAAGCCTCAGAGGCAATCGCCTGTTGGAGTAGTTGTTTTGTTTTTTAAGCATTTGCGAAAAGCAGTCAATTTTGTTTTCTACTTTTTTATCTTGAAATATAGCACCGATTCAAGTTCGCTGGTTTTATGGGCAGGCATTGCAGTTATTGCGATTATAACCCTTGTTTATTCAATTCTGATTTACCGTAAATTTTTGTTTTACGTACAAGGTGATGAGTTTATCATTGATAAGGGGTTGTTTAATAGAGAGAAAATAGCAGTGCCTTTTGAGCGCATTCAATCTGTGCACATTGATCAGAATGTAGTACAAAGAGCGTTGAAAGTGGTGGGTTTAAAAATTGATACAGCCGGTTCTGGCACTAAAGAATTAGAGATTGCAGCTTTGCCAGATGCTTATGCCAGATCTATTCAAGAGTTTTTATTAGAAAGGAAAAAGCAAGTAGCAGCAGCAGAAGAGGATATAGTTGAGCAGGAGGTGGGAGAGACTTTTAAAACTTCTAGCAAACCACTCATTCAACTCAATTTATTGGATGTTGTAAAGGTTGGATTGACAGAGAATCACTTGAAAACCAGTTTTGCCCTGTTCGCATTAGTCAACGGATATTATTGGCAAAATCAGGACTTTTTCTCCACTTTTTTTCTAGACTATATTAAGGAAGGTCAAGCGGTTTGGCTCAAAAAATGGCTAATAATTTTACCGTCAATGGTACTCGCTTTGTTATTGATTTCAATCGTTTCATCTGTGGTCTTGTCCATTTTAAAGTATTATGGACTTCAATTTAGGGTAAGTCCAAAAGAGGTACAAAAAGTATCGGGCTTACTGAAGAAAACCGAGTACCAAATTCCAATTCATAAAATTCAGTACTTAAAATACTCTAGCAATCCATTACGAAGGTTGTTTGGGTTAAAAACCATTGTGGTAAAGCAGGCGAGTAGCAAGGCTTCTGCAGATAAGCAATCATTGATGATTCCTGGCTGCAAAGAGTTTCAATTACAAGCGATTATTCACGAGCTTTTTCCTGAGCTAGAAAAGTCTTCTTTCACCACGTTTAAAGCAAACAACTACTTAAAAGTTCAAATGGTATTGCTGTTCGCTATCTTGCCTGCAACTCTAATCGGCCTATTGGGTTTCTTAGATGCCCGAGCTTTCTCAATTTCTATTCTTTGGTTGCTGATTGCGCTTCCTCTTTCCATTCAGTGCGCCTCTAACATGCACTTAGAGATTGATTCGGAAGGACTGCGCTTGCGCAAGGGATGGATTTTTCCGAAGACGGAAGTTGTGAAATATTACAAACTTCAGAGTGTATCTATCCGGCAAAATGTCTTTCAAAAGAGAAGAAAGGTTGCACATTTCGATTTTTACACTGCAGCAGGGAGTTTACGAATGTGGCAGTTAGACGAAGAGGTTGCTACTGAGCTGTACAATTATATATTGTATAAGATTGAGAGTTCGGATCAGACTTGGATGTGACTCGAGTTCCGTAAGAATTTGGGAAAATCTCAACTGGAAATGGCGGAATATTTGGCTATGTCTCAATCCGCTTATGCAAAATTAGAAACAGGACAAACAAGTATAAGTACCGAACGTATTTATAAATTATGTCAGTTATTCAACAAACCGTTTAAAGCTTTTTTCCAGCTATGAATAGTGATTCAGAAAACAGGAAATTAGAAGTAATTAGTGAGAAGGTAGACGAAAGTATTTTTGCCAATGATAAATACGTACAGCATTTAGAAGAAGAAGTTAAATTTCTCCGTATTATTCTGAATCAAGAATCAAAAAAATAAATTTGATTTAAACAAAACTCTTATTCGTTTCTTCAATAAACTTCCAAAATTCATCTTTACCAAATTTGGTAGTGCTTGAAGTTAGAATGCATTGGGGTAGCTCTTCCCAAGTTTTTAAGAGTTCTTTTTTATAATGGGTAATGTTCTTGTTTAAAACTGAACTGGACAATTTGTCAATCTTAGTAAAAATGATAATAAAGGGAAGCCGATTCAAGCCCATCCACTCCATGAATTCTAAATCATTTTTTTGCGGTTTTAATCGGCTGTCAATTAATACGAAAGTGCACAATAGGTTTTCTCTCGTTTTTAAAAACTGATGGGTGAATTTACTCCACTGGTTTCTGCTTTGCTTCGAACTCTTAGCAAATCCAAACCCGGGTAAATCCACAAAATAGATTTCATCGTTAATTACAAAGTGGTTTATTAATTGAGTCTTTCCAGGTGTTTGAGAAGTTTTAGCCAATTTACTGTGGTCGCAAACCATATTTATAAGGGAAGATTTGCCCACGTTGGAACGGCCAATAAAAGCATACTCCGGTTTGTCTGGTGCAGGGCACCTTGCAATGTCTGTGTTGCTTATTAAAAATTCTGCGGAATGGATTACCATGATGTAAATTTTGAATTACGAATTTTGAATTACGATTTGCAATTCAATAAAGACGCGGTATTAAATGTTCTTATTTTAGAGAGTCCAATTCAATCTATTTGAAATGTTAATCTGTAATGGTTTATTCGAAATTCGTAATTCCCAGATTCGTAATTTCTAAGAGACCTTCCTGCTTAACCATTCATTCAAAATCTCGTTGAATTCTTTTGGGTGCTCCATCATGGCGGCGTGGCCACATTTGTCAATCCAGTGCAATTCCGAATCTTCTAGGTGTTTATGAAATTCTTCAGCAACTTCAGGCGGAGTAATACTGTCGTTTTTCCCCCAAATCAAACAAGTTGGCATTTTAAACTTATCTAAATCGTCTGCCATGTTGTGTCGAATGGCTGATTTTGCCATCGCTAAGATTCGAACTAGCTTCGATCTGTCATTCACAATCTTAAATACTTCGTTAACCAGTTCGTCGGTTGCAACTTTTGGGTCGTAAAAAGTAACAGCAATTTTTTGTCTCAAGTACTCCTTGTCTTCCCTTCTTGGAAAGGACCCTCCAAAAGCATTTTCATACAAACCAGAACTTCCGGTTAAAACCAAAGAATGAACTTTCTCGGGGACATCTAATGCGCAAACCAGTGCAACATGACCACCTAAGGAGTTTCCAAGTAATGTAACATTATCCAACTTTTTGAACTTCATAAAGTCCTTAATATAGGTCGCCATTCCTCCGACAGATGTCTTAAGGAGTGGGTTGGTGTAGAGGGGCATAATGGGAACAAGTACTCTGTAGTTTTTTGAAAATCCATCAATTACATCTGCGAAATTGCTAAGTGCTCCGAAGAGCCCGTGCAAGACAAGTAAAACATGGCCTTCCCCTTTTTCAAGGTACTCAAACTTGCCTTCTTTCTTTATGTAGTTCTCATAATTCATGAACCAAAGATAAGTCATTTTGAAAACTTGAGGCAGTTTAGTGCTTTAACTTTTAAACCTCGGCAATGTGAATAGAATCTGCCAAGATTTCTTCTTTAGCTTCATTTAGGTAGGAAAGCTGGATTTTCTCCCACTTTTTGTAACAGCCCTAAAATCAATTTTAAAGAACACCGAAAACAATAAAATACCGCTAAATGAGTTAGAAGTTATCAACAAAGTGGTAAGAAGTGGTAAGAAGTGGGGAATTTATTTATAATTTTACTCAATTATTACTAAAAAGCCCACTATTTAAGCGGTTATGACAAATTTTATAGGTGAATTCGATTGTAAACTGGATGCTAAAGGCCGCCTTATGGTGCCTTCAGGTCTGCGTAAGCAATTGAGTCCCGAAGCGAATGAGTCTTTTGTTGTAAACCGTGGGTTTGAAAAGTGTTTGGTGCTGTATCCTAAAAATGATTGGGAGCGCATTTCTGCTGAGGTAAATCAGCTGAATCAGTACGTTAAAAAGAATCGTGACTTTATTCGTTATTTCTACCGAGGTGCTACTGAGTTATCGTTAGATGGGGCTGGGAGAATTCTTTTGCCAAAACGATTGCAAGAATATGGAGCTTTTGAGAAGGAGTTGGTTCTTTTCGCATACTCTGATCGAATAGAGGTCTGGGATAAGGATACTTACGATGGTTTGCTTACGGATGAGCCAGAAGATTTTGCAAATCTTGCAGAAGAGGTGATGGGTGGTCAAAACAATCAAAATGGGGGTGGCGATGGCGTATCATAAACCTGCATTGCTTCAAGAAAGTGTTGATGGTCTTTCGATTGCAGCTGATGGACGCTATGTAGATGTAACTTTTGGCGGCGGTGGTCACTCGAAAGAAATACTTAAACGGCTTTCCGAAAATGGAAGGCTGTTTGCTTTTGATCAAGATCCTGATGCAGAAGACAACAGTATCGAAGATGATCGTTTTTCGTTAATCGCTCAGAATTTCTCATTTCTCAAAAACTTTCTTCGCATGTACAATGCCATTCCTGTGGACGGTGTTTTGGCGGACCTTGGAGTTTCTTTTCATCAGTTTGATGTTCCCAAGCGAGGTTTTTCATTTCGATTTGAAGGGCCTCTTGATATGCGTATGGATCAAAAGCGAAAGCTGACAGCTGCGAAAGTGGTGAATACATATACTGCAGATCAGTTAGAAATAATTTTTAAAGAATACGGAGAGCTTAGAAATGCAAAGCAAATCGTTCAAAAGATTGAGGAAGCAAGGTCTCAAAAGAAAATTACAACAGTAGAAGGGTTAAAAGGAATTCTTAAAAATATTACACCTGAAAAAATAGAGCACAAGTTCTTGGCTCAGGTTTTTCAAGCGCTTCGAATTGAGGTGAATGAAGAGCTGAAGGTAATTCAAGATTTATTGGAGCAAACGGTAGAGGTTTTAAAAGATGGAGGTCGAATGTCGGTTATCACCTATCACTCACTAGAAGATCGTTTGGTGAAGAATTTTTTTAAAACCGGAAACGTGCAAGGTAAGGTGGAGAAGGATTTTTTCGGAAATCTAATTCGACCGATGGAGCCGGTTAATAGAAAGCCGATTGTGCCTCGTGCAGATGAGGTGAAAGAGAATAATAGAGCAAGAAGCGCCAAGTTGCGAATAGCTGAAAAAATAAAGTTGAACTAAGGTGGGGTCTAATAACTATAAAATGCAAGAAAAGCCCGATGAGGTTGCAGTAGAAAAAGGCAGTGCAACTGGCTTTAAAACTATACTGACAGGTAGCTTTTTGTCGAAGGAGATTGTAGTGGGTGCACTGCCTTATATCTTCTTTCTCACTTTTTTAGGAATCTGTTACATCGCGAACGGATATCGCACTCAAAAGGTGGTAATAAACCTTCACCGCACTAATAATTCACTGAAGGAATTAAGGTCGGAATACATTACGACCAAATCGGACTTAATGATTATTAGCAAGCAATCTGAGGTTGCTGAAGCTACGGCTGAAATGGGATTGAAGGAGTTGACTTCCCCGCCAAAAAAAATCATGCTTTCACAAAAAGAGAAAAAAGCAATTTTAAATGACTGAAATAAAAAAAGACATCGCTTGGCGAATCTATATCGTGTACTTCGCGGTATGTCTTTTTGGGGTGGCTATTGTTGGTAAGGCGCTAACTATTCAGTTGATAGAAGGTGGAGAGCTGAAGAAGAAAGTTCAGACTAGGACCTTAAGAGACAAGAGTATTGATGCTGTACGCGGAAATATCTATTCTTCAGATGGAAGTCTGTTGGCTACCTCTATACCTATTTATGAAGTTAGATTTGACCCAAACGCTGATGCCATTTCAGATGTGCTATTTGCTGAAAAGGTAGACACGTTAGCTTGGAGTTTAAGTGAGTTGTTTAAGGATCGATCACCTGCTTCCTATCGAAAAGAACTGATTTCTGCTCGAGAAAAAGGATCTCGCTACCATTTAATTCGAAGGAAGATAAAGTACACTCAATTGAAGCAAATGAAAAACTTTCCACTTTTCAGAAGAGGTAAGTACAAGGGTGGCTTCATTACAATTCAGCAAAATAAAAGGGCAATCCCGTTTCAAAAGCTTGCCGCAAGAACAATAGGTTACGAGCGAAAGGACATTTCCCCTGTAGGTCTTGAGGGAGCGTACAGTGACGTTCTAAGTGGGATTGATGGAAAGCGTTTAATGCAAAAAATTTCTGGTGGCGTTTGGATGCCTGTGGGAGATGCCGATGAGGTGGAGCCAGAGGACGGAATGGATATTTACACAACCATTGATGTAAACCTACAAGATGTTGCAGAAAATGCGTTGATCAAGCAATTGGTAAAGCATGAAGCAGATCATGGAACGGTTGTCTTAATGGAGGTTGCTACAGGAGCAGTGAAAGCGATTGCAAATCTCAAAAGAACGACAAGTGGCTCTTATTATGAAGGTTATAATTACGCGATAGGGGAGAGTACTGAGCCTGGCTCGACATTCAAGTTGCCAGCTTTAATTGCGGCATTGGAAGATGGTTATGTGGATATGGGCGACATCATTGACTGTGGTGACGGCTCAAAGCAATATTATGATCGAACCATGTCCGACTCAAATCACGATGATGGAGGATGGGGAAAGATCACAGTTCAGAGAATTTTAGAGGTATCATCGAATATTGGGATGGCTGAAATAATTACAAAAAGCTACAGCGAGAATCCACAGCAATTCATTGATCACTTAGCAAAGATGAATTTGCGTGACAAATTGGGAATTGAGATTGAGGGTGAAGGGAAGCCATACATTAAGAATACTTCAGAAGATACATGGTCCGGTATTTCTTTGGCTTGGATGGCGCACGGATATGAACTGCAAGTAACACCGCTTCAAATACTCGCTTTTTACAATGCTGTGGCTAATGGTGGTCGAATGGTGAAGCCAAAGTTTGTAGAGAAGATTACAAAGGGAAGAAAGGTAGTTAAGGAAATTCAAACAGAAGTTTTGAATCCGAGAATTTGCTCAAAAGAGACGATTGAAAAAGTACAATCTGCTTTGGAGGGCGTCGTGTCAAATGGCACTGCATCAAATCTCAGAAATGCAGATTATAAGATTGCTGGAAAGACAGGGACGGCACAAATTGCAAATAACCGTGGAGGTGTAAATGCTTACAAAGACAAGTCGAAGGTGAGTCACCAAGCTTCGTTTGTGGGGTATTTCCCGGCAGACAATCCTCAGTATTCCTGTATCGTGGTGATCAATGCGCCAAGTAAAAATGTGTATTACGGAAATCTAGTTGCTGGACCAATATTTAAGGAAGTAGCAGACAAGGTATATGCAAATAGTTTGGAGATGCATGAAGAGCTTGAGCAACAAAAGTTTTTTGCCAATTCGGCGATTCCATATTCAAAGCACGGCTATAAAGATAACATTGAGCAGGTGTTCAGTGCATTGGATATTCCGGTGAAGTCTTCGGCAGGAGATGAAAATTGGGTGGTCACCTCTACTCAATCAAAGGGCGTACAGTTGGCTCCTAGAGCTATTCGAGAAAACCTAGTACCCAATGTAGTTGGGATGGGTTTGCGTGACGCAATTTATTTACTAGAAAATCAAGGTTTGAGAGTAAAAATTAGCGGAGCAGGGGTAGTAAAATCTCAGTCGTTAACTGCAGGTGAACGAATTCAGCAAGGTCAACAAATACAAATCGAATTATCGTGAAGAATTTAAAAGACATATTATACGGCGTTTCCATTTTGGAGGTGGTAGGTGATACTTCTATTGAATTGTCAGGAATTACCTTCGACTCAAGAAAGGTGGTCAATGATGTTTGTTACGTTGCACAACTTGGAACACAAGTGGATGGGCATGATTTTATTGAAAAATCCATTGCAAACGGAGCAACTGCTGTAATCTGCGAAAAGATGCCCAAAAGCTTCTTGAAGAGTGTAACCTATGTCATGGTGCAGGATAGTGGGCAGGCGCTAGGGGTAATGGCGTCTAATTTTTATGATAACCATTCATCTAAAATAAAGCTGGTGGGCGTAACTGGCACCAATGGAAAAACTACTACAGTTACCTTGTTACATCAGTTATTTACCAAACTAGGACATCATGTTGGGCTCATCTCAACCGTGGTAAATAAAATTGGAGAGAAGGAAATTAAATCTACCCATACTACTCCCGATGCAATTCAACTGAATGAGCTGTTGGTGGAGATGTTTTTGGATGGCTGCGAATTCTGCTTCATGGAGGTAAGTTCTCACGCCGTTGTGCAGCATAGGGTTGCGGGTATCACTTTTGCCGGTGGAGCTTTTACCAACATCACTCACGAGCACTTAGATTTTCATAAAACTTTTAAGGAATACATCAAAGCCAAGCAAAGTTTTTTCACCCTTCTTCCAAAAGGCGCATTTGCTTTATCAAATAAAGATGATAAGAATGGAGAGGTGATGTTGCAAGAAACTGCAGCGGTAAAACATTTCTATGCATTAAAAACCGAGGCTGAATTCAAAACTAAAGTGATTGAAAGTTCATTTGATGGCTTGAGTTTGAACATTGACGGGCAAGAGTTTTGGAGTCCATTTATTGGGTACTTCAATGCTTACAATTTAACAACAGTTTATGGTATCGCCATGCTGTTAGGCCAAGATAAAATGCAGGTATTAACTGTTTTGAGCACACTAAACGCTGTTGCGGGAAGATTTCAGCATTTAAAAATAGGTGGGGTAACAGGAATCGTTGATTATGCGCACAGTCCTGATGCACTTGAAAATGTACTAAAAACCATCAAGGATATTCGGACTGGAAACGAAGAGGTGATTACCATAGTAGGCTGTGGTGGCGATAGAGACAGGACTAAACGACCACTTATGGCAGCAATTGCTTGCAAATTGAGTGATCGAGTCATTCTTACTTCAGACAACCCAAGAACAGAAAATCCAGATGCCATTATAGAGGAGATGAAAACCGGAGTGGATGCTGCTTCTAAGAGAAAAGTAATAGCAATCACCAATCGAAAAGAAGCAATCCGAACGGCGAGTTCTTTAGCGCAAGCCAATGACATTTTACTTGTTGCAGGCAAGGGGCACGAGAACTATCAAGAGATCAATGGAGAGCGATTTCATTTTGACGACTTAGAAATACTAACCGAAGCATTGACTGAAAACCAAACGAAATAGGCATGTTGTACTACTTATTTGAATATTTAAACGAATTAGATTTTCTGGGAGCTGGAGTGTTTCAATACATTACCTTCCGAACGGCAGCTTCAGTGATTGTTTCGCTGCTAATTTCGATGGTTTTCGGAAAGCGGATCATAAATTATTTGCATGGAAAGCAAGTTGGTGAAACAGTTCGCGATTTAGGTCTTGATGGTCAAAAAGCGAAGCAAGGAACTCCGACTATGGGAGGCTTAATCATCTTAGCTTCTATATTAATTCCCACGTTACTATTTGCCAAACTAGATAATATCTACATCATATTGATGCTTCTGTCAACGGTAATGTTAGGTGCAATCGGGTTTATCGACGATTACATTAAGGTTTTCAAGAAAAATAAAGAAGGCTTAGCAGGCAAATTTAAAATTATAGGTCAGGTTTTCGTTGGTCTTTTTGTTGGGTCTATTCTTTATTTCCATGAAGATGTATACGTAGCGCAAGAAGTTCAAGTAGAAACGGCACAAATGGTGGGAGAAAGTTCAACAACTTGGGAGCCTACAAAGTCGATGAAAACGACCATTCCATTTGTTAAGAACAATGAGTTCGATTACGGCTCTGTTTTAGACTGGTGTTGTGAAAATGCCATGGATTGGGCCTGGTTAATTTTTATTCCAGTGGTAATTATAATTGTTACGGCCGTTTCAAACGGAGCGAATATGACCGATGGTCTCGATGGGTTGGCTACCGGCACCTCTGCCATTATTGGAATCACTTTGGCGGTTTTTGCCTACGTGTCTGGTAACGTTATTTTCTCCGATTATCTCAACATCATGTACATCCCAAATTCAGGGGAGCTGGTAATTTTCATTGGCGCTTTTGTTGGGGCTTGTATTGGGTTTTTGTGGTACAACTCCTATCCTGCTCAAGTATTTATGGGCGACACAGGAAGTTTAGCCTTGGGTGGAATTATTGCAGTTTTTGCGCTTGCCATTCGAAAAGAACTGTTGATCCCGGTTTTCTGTGGTGTGTTTTTGGTCGAGAACTTATCGGTAATGATTCAGGTGGCTTATTTCAAATACACCAAGAAGAAATTCGGCGAAGGACGAAGGGTGTTTTTAATGGCACCGCTTCATCACCATTACCAGAAAAAAGGAATGCATGAATCAAAGATAGTTTCTCGCTTTTGGATTGTAGGAATAATGCTAGCCATACTTTCTATTGTAACGCTGAAACTTAGATAGGACGAATGAATAATTACGAATGCACCATGAATAATTGGTAATGTGAAACTGAAGGATGAGTATTAATAATTAATAATTAGCGATTGAAAATTAGAGCGATATCGATTTTAGGTGGCGGAGAAAGTGGAGTAGGAGCAGCATTGCTAGCCAAGAAAGAGGGGCTTGTACCCTTTGTCTCAGATTCTGGAAAAATCAAAGACAAATACAAGAAAGTTCTTGAACAAAATGAAATTGAATGGGAGGAAGGGAAGCATTCGGTAGAAAGAATACTGAACGCTGAAGAAGTAATCAAGAGTCCGGGAATTTCTGATGAAGTGCCGCTAGTGCAGCAATTACTTGCCAAAGGGACTTCAGTGATATCAGAAATTGAATTTGCCTTTCGCTATTGCAAAGCTAAAATCATTGGAATTACAGGTAGTAATGGTAAAACAACGACAACGCTTCTTTTACACCATGTTTTGGTGAATTGTGGAGTCAAAGCAGGAGTTGCAGGAAATGTTGAGAAAAGCTTTGCAGAACAAGTGGCAACCAATGATTTTGATTGGTATGTGCTCGAATTGAGCAGCTTTCAGTTAGATGGGATAAAAGAGTTTAGAGCAGATATAGCAATTCTACTCAACATAACTCCTGATCATTTGGATCGCTACAAGAACACTTTTGAGTTGTATGCAGATGCAAAAATGAGAATTGCCATGAATGCAAAGCCAAGCGATAAATTCATCTACTGTGAGGATGATGAAAGCGTCAAATCGGCCATGCAACGGACAAAGACAAATGCGGAACTCATTCCATTTTCAATAAAAAAAGAACTCCCAAAAGGAGCCTATATAGATCACGAACAACTAATAATTAAACTAACAACAAACAACCAATTTATTATGTCAATACACGATTTAGCCTTACAAGGCAAGCACAATCTTTACAATACCATGGCATCAGGAATTGCTGGTAGAGTATTGGATTTAAGAAAGGAATTAATTAGAGATTCCTTGTCAGATTTTCAGAATGTGGAGCACCGATTGGAAACAGTTGGAACCATTCACGGTATCGAGTTTATTAACGACTCAAAAGCAACAAATGTAAACTCAACTTGGTATGCGCTAGAAAGTGTAAATAAAGATTTGGTTTGGATTGTTGGTGGAGTTGACAAAGGAAACGATTACGATCAGTTACTAGAGCTCGTAAAGGATAAAGTAAAAGCAATAATTTGCTTGGGAACAGATAATTCGAAAATAACCGAAGCATTTAGAGATCATATTCAAATTATTGAAGAAGCTCATTCAGCAGCAGAAGCTGTTAAAAAAGCATACGAGATTGGACAAAGTGGCGATGCTGTGTTATTGTCTCCTGCTTGTGCTAGTTTCGATTTGTTTGAAAATTATGAGGATAGAGGGCATCAATTTAAGCAGGCCGTAAAATCATTGTAAAATGCATTTTATCAATAAATACATAAAGGGCGATCGAGTTATTTGGGCAGTGGTTTTGCTATTGGCCATATTCTCTGTGCTGGTTGTGTACAGCTCGATTGTAACGCTTGCCTACAAATACCAAGGTGGAAATACGGAGTATTATCTGTTCAAGCATTCCATTATCTTATTTATAGGTTTTTTATTGATGTATTTTGCGCACAAGGTCAATTATCGGTATTACTCGAGGATGTCGCAGATTGGATTGTTGTTAGCCATTCCGCTACTCCTCTTCACACTTCTCACCGGTGCGAGCATTAACGATGCAAGCCGTTGGTTAGTCATACCCATTATTAACCAAACCTTCCAAACCTCCGATTTAGCAAAACTGGCATTGATCATGTTTTTGGCAAGAATGCTGTCCAAACGACAAGACAATATCAAAGACTTTAATCAGGCGTTTTTACCCATTATGATTCCTGTCTTAATTGTTTGTGGTTTAATACTTCCCGCCAACCTTTCTACGGCTGCCATGCTGTTTGTTACCTGTTTGGTTTTAATGTTTGTTGGCCGTATTAATTTGAAGTATATTTTTTCCCTGGTTGCCGTTGGTATCACACTCTTGAGTATCTTCATTGCCATCGGCCTCAGTGTCCAGGAAACAAAAACATCAGACACCAACTCTGCATTGACTAATCGGGTAATCACTTGGAAGAATAGGATAACCAACTTTTCTGATGGTAGCGCACAAGCCAACTATCAAGCTGAGCAATCTAAAATAGCAATTGCTACGGGCGGTGTCATGGGAAAAGGACCAGGGAGGAGTACTCAACGGAACTTTTTACCCCAATCTTACTCCGATTTCATTTTTGCTACAGTAATTGAAGAATATGGAATAGTTGGTGGCACATTTACGCTGCTACTTTACTTGATTTTATTGTATCGTGGTGTGCTAATTGCAAAAAATGCCCCAAGAACTTTTGGCTCGTTATTGGCCATAGGTTTGAGTTTTAGTTTGGTATTTCAAGCCATGATTAATATGGCCGTAGCGGTGAATTTATTTCCAGTTACAGGTCAACCATTGCCAATGGTAAGTATGGGTGGAACATCTATTTGGTTCACCTGCTTAGCTGTCGGAATTATTCTAAGTGTTAGTAGAAATACTGAAAACGAAAAAATGGAAATGAACCATGGCTAAACTTAAAGTAATAATTTCCGGAGGAGGAACAGGAGGTCACATCTTCCCGGCTATTGCAATTGCAAACGCCATTAAGAAATTACGTCCTGACACTGAATTTTTATTTGTAGGTGCTTTGGGTCGCATGGAGATGACAAAAGTACCTGAAGCCGGTTTTGAGATTGTTGGTTTACCAATAATGGGTTTACAGCGAAAACTGACGTTAAAGAATTTGAAGTTTCCATTCATGTTGCTAAAGAGTGCAGCAATGGCAAAAAGACTGGTGAAGAGTTTTAAACCCGACGTTGCTATTGGTGTAGGAGGATATGCAAGTGGACCTTTATTGAGGGCTGCAAACAAGGCAAAAGTTCCTACGCTGCTACAAGAGCAAAACTCATATGCAGGTTTGACTAACAAGATACTAGGAAAGGAAGCAAGTAAAATTTGTGTTGCCTACGATGGAATGCAGGCTTTCTTCCCAAAGGAGAAAATTATTTTAACAGGAAACCCTGTAAGGTCGGAGGTGATTAAGTTGGAAGGTAAAAAGGAAAGAGCAATAGAATTTTTCGAACTTGATTCAACTAAAAAAACAGTGTTGGTTGTTGGCGGAAGCTTAGGTGCTTGGTCAATAAATGAAGCAGTTGAAAATGCTATCGATGCATGGGAAAAGAAAGGCATTCAAGTAGTTTGGCAAACGGGTAAATTATTTCATGAGCGTGCTCAAAAAGCTGCTGTCGGGAAGGAATCTTGGTTGAAAGTAACTGAGTTTATTAAACGAATGGATTTAGGGTATGCCATAGCAGATTTGGTCGTTTCGCGAGCGGGAGCGCTTGCTGTGTCAGAATTGTGTTTGGTTAAAAAACCTTCCATTTTTGTTCCATTACCTTCAGCCGCAGAAGACCACCAAACCAAGAATGCTAAGGTGCTTACAACGCTGAATGCAGCTGTGTTAATTACAGATGCAGAGGTTAGAGAGAAGCTAGAAAAAACGGTTTTACAACTCATAAATGATGAGTCAGAACTTGCGAGGTTAAGTAAAAACATTAGCCCGTTAGGTTATCAAGATGCTGCAGATATTATTGCAAACGAAGCGGTAAAGCTTGCCAATTCTTCTTCGAAATGATAGAAAAGGAAAACATATATTTTATCGGCATTGGCGGTATCGGTATGAGTGCGTTGGCTCGATATTTCAATCGGTTGGGGAAAAAAGTAGCCGGTTACGATCGTTCTACTACTACTTTAACAAAACAACTCCAAACGGAAGGAATTTCCATTACAGATTTTTCTGAAGCAGATGCCATTCCTCATTCCTATCGTGATGCCTCAAAAACACTAGTTGTCTATACTCCTGCCGTATCAGCTAATCATCCGATGCTAGTTTACTTTAAGCAAGAGGGTTTTGAATGCATTAAACGAGCGCAGTTGCTAGGTATGATTAGTAAAGAAATGAAGACGATAGCAGTGGCTGGAACTCATGGTAAAACAACTGTTTCTTCCATGATTGCTTACCTTTTAAAGTCGGGAGGGATAAAAGTGAACGGCTTGTTGGGCGGAATTTCAAGAGATTTTGGAACGAACTTGATATTAGACCCGGAGGCTGAAGTTTTGGTAACTGAGGCTGATGAATATGATCGTTCCTTTTTGCAGCTATTCCCGAATCAATTGGTAATAACCTCTATTGATCCTGATCATTTAGACATTTACGAAGATGAAGAGGATTTAAAAAACACCTACAACCAACTTTTAGCGCAAGTAGACGATCAAGGTACATTGTACGTGAAACCGGAAGTAATGAAGGTTCTAGATGTACCGAGTAAAATACAAACTCGAACGTATTCCTTAGATCAAAAATCTACAATTCAAGCGCGAAATGTCCGAGTCGAGGATGGTTTTTTTGTGTTTGATTTTGAATCAGAGCGCTTTAACATGGAAAATGTGAAGTGTGGATTACCTGGTTTGCACAATGTTGAAAATGCGATGGTTGCTATGGCCGTCGCTTTTACGCAAGGCGTAGAAGTATCAAAAATTAAATCGGCCATTGCTGAATTTCAAGGAGTAAAAAGGCGTTTTGATGTGTATTTAAAAACTTCAGAAATCGTTTATATTGATGATTATGCGCACCACCCAGAAGAGGTAAAAATGTTGTTAAAGTCAGTAAAAGAACTTTACCCGGGTAAAAAAATAACAACCATTTTTCAGCCTCATCTTTTTAGTAGAACAAGAGACTTCGGAGAGGACTTCGCGCGAGAATTATCGCTTTCTGACGATTTAATTTTATTGGAGATTTATCCTGCTCGAGAAGAACCAATTGAAGGAATAACTTCTATGTGGTTGTCGAAATTAATTGGCAAAAAAGGAGTTAGCGTCTGTGAAAAGCATCAGTTACTGAATGTTTTAAAAACGAAAGAAGTTGAAGTGCTACTGACTGTAGGAGCAGGTGACATTGATTCGATGATAGATCCAATTATTAACCATTATCAAACCGACGTATGAAGAGGATACTGAGCATAAGTGTTTGGGTTTTATTGTCGCTGGGGTTAATTGGTATACTCGGCTTTGTAAACCATGCTCAAAAGCAAATGGTTTGCACCGACATTAACATCAGGATTGACAATAGTAACGGTAACTTTTTCGTTGGCGAAGAAGATATTTTCGGCATGGTGTATCATGAAATGGATACCATTTTAGGAAGGCCCATTTCGGCTATTGAGGCAGAACGGTTAGAGCATAAGATTAACAATCATCCATCAGTTTCAAATGCTGAAGTGTACAAAACCATCGATGGGAAGTTGCACGTGGAAGTTTCTCAAAGAACTCCAATTGTTCGAATATTTAGCGCCAATGGAGACAGTTACTACCTAGATAGCACAGGAAAAGTAATGCCTCCTTCTGATAAATATACATCACGTGTTTTTGTTGCAAGTGGCTACATCAATGAGCCTTTTAAAAAAGTAAGTCACCTAAACGCGAGAACTGTAGCAGATTCACTTAGAAAATATGTGTTGGTAGACGATATTTTTAACATGGCGCAGTTTATTCGAACAGATCCGCTTTGGAATGCTCAGATTGAACAGTTGTATGTTAATAAAGAATTCGAGATTGAATTGATACCACGCGTTGGAAATCATAGAATTGTAGTAGGAGATGCCACCGATATTAAAACAAAGCTCGATAAGCTTAAAGTGTTCTACGACAAAGGTTTAAATAAAACAGGGTGGAATGAATATAGTGTCATCAACCTAAAATTCGCAAACCAAGTGGTTTGCAAAAAACGAAATTAGCATGGAATCATCATCAGATATAGTTGTAGGACTTGATATCGGAACCACAAAAATTGTGGTAATGGTGGGCCGTAAGAACGAAGTTGGGAAGCTTGAGATTTTAGGTATGGGTCGCTCTGAGTCTTTAGGAGTAACTCGTGGAGTGGTTGCTAATATTGAAAAAACTGTTCAATCTATTCGAACAGCGGTAGCTGAAGCGGAAAATAAATCTGGCGTTGATGTTCGCGTAGTAAACGTAGGTATTGCCGGACAGCACATTAAAAGTTTACAGCACCGGGGTATAAAAATGAGAAATACCTTAGACGATGAGATTTCTCAAGAAGACATAGACATGTTGATTAATGACATGTTTAAATTAGTTACCCTTCCCGGAGAGGAGATTATAGATGTTTTACCACAAGAATTTATTGTGGATAATGAGCAAGGCATTAAAGACCCGATCGGAATGTCAGGTATTCGACTAGAAGCCAATTTTCACATTATTACCGGACAGGTTGCAGCAGCAAAGAACATTCATAAGTGCGTGCACAAAGCCGATTTAGAAGTTCAAGATGTTATTTTGGAACCTATTGCTTCTTCCGCCGCAGTGCTAAGTGAAGAAGAAAAAGAAGCAGGAGTAGTGTTGGTTGATATTGGTGGAGGAACCACGGACGTTGCCATTTTTCAAGATGGAATAATTCGGCATACGGCAGTAATTCCATTTGGAGGAAATATCATTACCGAAGATATTAAAGAAGGGTGTAGCATTATAAAAAACCAGGCGGAGCTATTGAAAGTGAAGTTTGGTTCTGCCTTAGCAAATGAGAGTCAGGAAAATGAAATTGTTTCAATTCCTGGTTTGAGAGGACGTGAGCCCAAAGAGATTTCAATTAAAAATCTATCTCACATCATTCAAGCGAGGTTAGAAGAAATTATAGAGCACATTTATTACGAAATCAAGAACAGCGGCTACGAAAACAAGCTAATTGCGGGAATGGTGATTACCGGAGGTGGTTCTCAAATGAAGCACATTGGGCAATTGTTTGAATATGTTACTGGTATGGATACGAGAATTGGTTATCCAAATGAGTACTTGGCAAATGGCAATTCGGATGAAATTACAAGCCCAATGTACGCAACGGGTGTTGGCTTGATTTTGAAAGGTTTTGAGAAGTTAGAGCGTCAGAAAGGACAGCTGAAAAACAATGAACAAGAGGATTCAATAAAAGTGCGTCAAGGAGAGAAAACAAAAGGAGGATTTTTGCAAAAAATATTGGCCAAAGGCACGCAGTTTTTTGAAGACAAGGACTACATTGAAGAGGACGAGAATTAGTTTTTAATGCCTGAATTTTTAGTTTTTAACAGAAAAACTGAAATCATTAAAGACTAAGAATTAAAAATTATAGAATTAAAAAAATTAGAAATTATGAGATTTGACTTACCCAAAGAACAATCATCAATCATCAAAGTAATCGGAGTCGGTGGTGGCGGAAGCAACGCTGTTAACCACATGTACCGTCAAGGAATTACTGGTGTTGATTTCATTATTTGTAACACGGATCAGCAAGCATTGGATTTAAGTCCAATTCCGAATAAAATTCAGTTAGGGTCTACCTTAACAGAAGGAAGAGGTGCTGGTTCAAACCCTGAAGTGGGCAAGAATGCAGCCATTGAAAATGTAGATGATTTAAAAGAGTTATTGGAGAAAAACACTCAGATGGTTTTTATTACTGCTGGTATGGGTGGTGGAACTGGAACTGGAGCGGCACCAATTATTGCACAAACTGCCAGAGAAATGGGTATTCTCACGGTAGGCATTGTAACAATTCCATTTGGTTTTGAAGGTAGAAGAAGAAAAGTTCAAGCGGACTCTGGTTTAGCAGAGTTGAGAGATAACGTAGATACCTTGCTGATCATTTGCAACGACAAGTTGCGAGAGATGCACGGGAACTTGAAAATTTCTGAGGCGTTTTCTAAGGCAGACGATATTTTAACCATTGCAGCAAAAGGAATTGCTGAAATTATTACAGTAGCCGGATACATTAATGTAGATTTTGAAGATGTTAGAACGGTGATGAAAGACGGTGGAACAGCCATTATGGGTTCTGCTGCTGCTGAAGGCGAAGGACGAGCAGTAAAGGCTGTTAGCCAAGCACTTGCTTCTCCGTTATTGAATGACAATGACATTACAGGAGCCAATTACATTTTATTGAACATTACTTCAGGAGACGAAGAAGTGGCAATGGATGAAATTGATGAGATTACAGAGTACATCCAAAATGAAGCAGGTAACACGGCAGATATTATTTGGGGTAACGGAATAGATGAGTCGCTTGGAAATAAATTGTCAGTGACCATTATTGCAACAGGTTTTGGAAAATCAGAGCCAGGTGGGTTTACGACTGCAGCTGAACCAAAAAAGGTGGTTAGAAAGTTGACAGACGATGTTGATACAGTTATTACTTCGCCATCTGACCAAGGAAAGTCGTCGAATGCTGATAAAGGAAACTCGGATGAGCCAACCATGAAAAGCTCAACAGAGGAGCAAAAAAGTTTTGAGTTTCAAATTAGACCATCTCAACCACAGAAAACTGAAGAGCCTGAGGTAAAAAAGTATTCATTAGAAGATGAATTTAAATCTGATGAAGACGCAAAGGCAGACGAATGGACGCCTCACAGTGTGAGTGTTCCTAGCAATTCATCTGAAGAGGCGCAGCCGGAAATGACTTCTTACCAATCTACTCCTGAAAAGTCTGCTGAGAATGAGGAAGCACAGATTAAGAAGACTCACGAAAGGATTCGAAGGTTAAAAGAATTGAGTTTAAAAATTAAAAGTCCAGGAGGAATTAACGATTTAGAAAAGGAGCCAGCTTACAAGAGAAGAAACATATCTTTAGACGAAACACCTCATTCTTCTGAGTCTAACGTATCGCGTTATACTTTGAGTGAAGACGACGATAATAAAACAAATTTGAGACAGAATAATTCATTTTTACATGACAATGTAGATTGATTATTGATTGAAACCGACCAAGCAAAAGCTCCGAATGTACAATTCGGAGCTTTTTTGTTCATCACGTTTGAGTTATACTTAATCTGCGATTAGCAATCGAGCAGGCTATAATCTCTGCTCTTTATATTCTTTCTGCAACTTTTCTTAGTTTCATACTTTGGTACTATCTTTGAACCTAGTCGAAAAGAACAAGCATGAAAAAGTTAAACGTATTATTGGTAGCCTTGTGCATTGGTGGTGTCATTCAAGCACAAGATGAAGGTGAAGCAAAGAATGAAGACAACTTAGTTCCTAACCCAAGTTTTGAAGACATAGGGAAGCGAGGAAAAGTAGAAGAGAAAGGTCAAATTAATTTGGCAGCGCCGTGGACTTCCGTTACAATGAACCCGGTTGACTTATACTCTGAAAGCACAAAAACAGACGACTTTGCAACTCCCGTTAACGAAAGAGGGGAGGAAAAGGCAAGAACAGGTACAAATTATGCCGGTGTAAACTTTTACGGTTACAGGGGAAGGGAGCCACGAAATTATTTAGGAGTGGAACTGTTAAAGCCGATGGAAGCGGGCAAGGAGTATTGTGTGAAGTTTCACATTTCCATGTCAGATATGTCAAAATACGCAGTAAATAATATTGGAGTTTTTATTGATACAGCTCAGATGAGCGAAGCAACTGATGGGAATTTGTATAAAAATCCGCAAATCATCAGTGTTACCAAAATGATCTATGAGAAACAATACTCTTGGACACCGGTATGTGGAACATTCATGGCGAAAGGAGGCGAGAAGTTCATTGTTATTGGAAACTTTGCGCAAGATGATGCTACAAGGACGGAGTCAGTGCGATTGTCTAGAGAGTTCAGTGGTCGCCAAACGTATGATGGCTATTACTATATTGATGATGTTTCTGTTATTCCTACGGATAAAATTGGAAACAAAGATTGTGCCTGTGAGCGCATTGCAGGAGGTCAAATGAAGACGGAATATAAAACGTTTGAAACAAAACTGATTGATGAAAAAGAATCTAAAAAAGTGACTTACGTCAACTCTGATGGATCTAAGCCTGGAGATAAGTCAAAAGTAGTGGAAAAGAAAGATGACACGAAAACAGTTGAGCAAGGAGGAGTTGTTTACAAAAAAGCAAACGCAGTAGAAGAAGAGAAGCCGGCTGCTCCTAAGGTATACTCACCGAACGATGTAGTTATTTATTACGAATCGAAGCAATTTCAAGTTCCGGACAGTGAAAAAGAAGCGATAGACGAAATGGTCGAGTACCTTAAGAAGAATAAATCAAAAGTAGTTCAAATTCAAGGACATGCTGACCCCTCCGAATCGTCTGTTAGCTCTATAGGAAAACGCAGAAGTGCATTATTTAGATTGGCCTTAACGAAGGCAGGCGTACCTTCAAATCAGGTAAAACCCATTTCCTTAGGAATAACTAAGCCTGCATCAAAAGATGACGCTTCAAAGAACCAAAGGGTTACTTTCAAAGTACTTTAGGTTGCGATTTGCAGTAAAAAAAATAGCCACTTCGGTGGCTTTTTTTCTGCTCATAAGTTTGTGCACGGCGCAAAATCTAATTCCCAACCCAAGCTTTGAGGAGGTGCATGTTTGCCCAACCGGGCTGCGCCAGTTAGAATTGGCGAAACATTGGTTTGGAGCAAATGCAGGTTCCCCGGAGTTATTTCACAACTGCGGTTTTAAAGCTCCTATTTCTCCCAGAAATGGAGATGGAATGGCAGGTGTTATTTTTTTAAGCGAAATAAGATCTTCTTTAGAATACTTGCAAGTAGAATTAACCGATACCCTTGTTGAAGGAGAAGAATACGAGTTCAGCTTTTTTATACGCCTTTCAGAAAACTCACTCATTGCTATGAATAAAATCGGGGCATACTTTAGTAGGAATGGCTTGTACTCAAATCTTTGGGTTCGATTTCAAAAGCAACCGCAAGTATTATTTGAGCAGATGGCCGACCAATCAAGTTCATGGCAAAAGCTACAAGCGAAGTATATAGCTCAGGGCGGGGAAAAATTCATAACCATTGGGAATTATTTTGCGAAGCATTTTATAACTGAAAAGATTGTCAACAAAGCGGCAAAAAGTAGAACCTCCTATTATTATGTTGATGATTTTTATTTGGGAAAAGAACGAATTGATATTCCCGAGTTGCCACGGAATACCGAGAAAATAAGCTGGAACCATGTTGTTTATTTTGAAAAGGATAGAGCTTCAATTACGGAGGATGAATTATTGCGGTTAGATCAATTTATTGAACAGCTTCCACTTCCCATTTTTTATCCCATAAAAGTGGAGGGACATGCAGATCAAGATGCTAGTATTGAATACAATCTTCAGCTTTCACAAAAAAGAGCAGACGTTGTAAAAGCAAGGATGAGTAACTTTAATCTGAAAAATATATATACTTCTTGGTCTGGAGAGAGAGAAATTATATACCTTGGAGCCCAAGAAGAGGGAAAGTCAAAAAATAGGAGAGTAACAATAACCGTTGAACGTTAGATGAAAAAGATATTTTTTACAAGTGTTCTTTTAGCTGTTTCATTGCTTTTTTCAGCTCAAGAAAGAGATGCGTATTGGGCTGATTTGCTGCTGAAAGAAGTGAATGGTATTCGGGCTGAGCAGCAATTACCGCTGTTGGAATTGGATGAAATTTTATCGGCTGCTGCTTTTGATCAAGCAGAATATTGCTCTGAACTTGGCAGGTTAGTGCATACACATGATAACAGCAAAAAGGAAAATGTAACTCAGCGTGTGCTTTACTATGAGGGGTTACATGGTCGGTTAGAAGAAAATTTATCGCAAATTGCCTATGGATCGAAAGAAGCTTTAGAGCCAAATGGATTAAGAGAAGAAATTGATACGGATCAAAAGCTAGTGAAGGCAATTGCAGCTGCTTGGTTAGAAGATGAGAAAAGCAGTAAACTGAATGTATTAGATCCACAATTTACAACCCTAGGTCTTTCAGTAATTGTAAGTGACGAGGTAGACCATTTATTTTGTGCCGTATTTGGTAGCGAACCCTATAAGCCGCTTGGAACGGAAAAATTGAGCTTGAAAAATCACGGCATAGAGCCTTTTGATAAGCAGAAGTGCAGTAAGTTCTTAGAACGATTTCCAAGTGTTCCACAGTTATTTTCAGATGTAATCAAAATCAAAGGAAACGAAGTTTACTTTGAATACCACAGTTTACCTTTTGTAGAAGAACCATTAAGCGATGCTTCAGACGCTGTTGCCATCGATTGGGTAGACCAACGACAATACAAGTGTGATCGAGGGGTTCAGTTGTTTCCCGGGTCCATTGCGAAAGGATACCTGCAAAAGCCGCTCAAAAAGTCATATTTGTTGGGTCAAAATTTGGCAGATAGCATTGGAGAATTACACGTTAAGTTGGGCGAGGTACCTAGTTTTTATTCGAAAGCGACAACAGAACCTAATCTAATCTTAGTTAAGGATGGCGTGCACTGTGCAACGGTTCCTTTTAATAAAATTGAATCGAAAAAGACAGAGCAGGTTCCCATTGAGTTTGCTGTAGCAGGAGAAAGTGCTGCCACCGAGTTTCAGTGGAAAGATTCCATACAATTTAATATTCCTTTATTTCCAAATGGCTGGGATTCGCTGAATAAAGCAAAATTAGAGTTGGAGAAGATAAACTTTACCATTGCGTCTTCCAATCTTGTCCTTCAAGTTTCACCGATTCATCAAGAGAGTCTTCAAACGACCGAAGATGAAGCTTTGAACAAAACTCTTGTTGCGTGGGATTCCTTACAGTCCTTCATTGAGAACACTTACTATCAATTGGAAATGGCGGAATTAAATGAAGAAGAGAAAATTGAATTCCTCAAAGAAGCACAAAAAGAAGATGAAAAATTGAAAACATTTTTACACCGATTGAATGAATTACAATATGCTGTTAAAGGTGAAGCGAAGGTTGAGCTAAAAGCGGAAACGGCAGAGCAACTTAATCTGTATCGTTTCTTTTTGGAAAACAATCAAATTGAACCAGCACTTTTTGTTCAATCAAAGCTGCTGAATAAGGTTAGAGCGGGGGAGTTAAGTGCAAAGGAATTGCCTCAAGCTGACCCCGGTCAAAAAAGCAACACCTTGGCCGTTATCAACAACCAAATAGTGCTAGAATCAATAATGGGAGCAAAGAATTATGGTGGGAATCCAATCTATCTAGCCTTCTTTGAACTTTATTTAATCAACAAGCGGCACTCTGAAGTGGCATTTAATTATAATGTCGCAAAATTAGAATACTGGTCCAATAATCAAGCAGAAATAAGGGATATGGAAGGCTGGTTGTCTGATTTTAGAAAAATTCCGTCAGATCAAATTACTCCGGAGAAGTATGCACGAGCAATGATGAATTATAGCTTGTTGGCGGTAGATTACTTTTACGACAAGGGCGATTTTGACAAGCGGCGGAAGAGTTTTACTGAATTGATGAAGTGGCAAGCAAAAGGAAACCTGAATAGCAATGAAAAACTAAATCTAGCAAAGACGCTTTGTTACCAAGACCAATTTAGTTACGCAATTCAATTGTTGAAGTCTGAAGTGCAAGGCGAAAAAGTAGATCAAGAAACGCTCTTTTATTTTTTACAAATCGCCATCTATGATAAAGCTCAAGTTACTGATTCACAGTATGTCGACTTAATGGAAAAAGCCAGTAAGCTGTATCCGTCTGTTTTTTGTCAATTTTTTACGACTAAAGTGAACGGCAAGCAAAGTTTAGAAAATGTTCAATTGAAGAACCTTTATTGCACTACTTGCAACTAAGAGTGGGCATAAGTTAATATAGTTTGCACCGATTCCAGAGTTGTTAAATCATTGTCCACATCTTCTGTAGTAAATCGCTCTAGAACTAAATTTCTACCATCGTTAACTATGATGTTATACTTGTACGTTTGGGCCACCATAGTCTAGTATAAGCTTAGCATCGTTTGAGATGAGTGTCCAAAAGTAAAATTCTTCGTTAGGTTCGTTGGGGTCGCATTTTAATACACCGTATCTCGTAGTTGCCGTACCTGATCTTTCATAACGTGTAACATTGTCTCTTTCACAATCAAATACAATGCTTCGGTTTGCTAAAATTATTCCATTGGCTCTTACCTCGGCAGCTGTCAGTCTAAAGTTTTTATCTGCAATCCTTTCATAACCTGAAAGTGCATCATTATCACCATCATCGTCATTTCTACAGGAAGTTCCGAAAGTAAAAGCGATAAGTAAGAAGATTAAAAAATGATTTTTCATGAGATAAAAATTTAAGGGTAAAAGTACTTGAATATTGTTGTTTATTGAAAATCGTGCCAAGTTCCAGTTTATTATCTTTAGCGCATGATTCAAAAAGGCAATAAAAAAATCATTAAAGCTTGGACGTTTTATGATTGGGCCAATTCTGTTTATCCGTTGGTTATTACTACTGCAATTTTTCCAATGTTTTACGAATATCAAACAAGTCATGATGCTGAGGGTAACTTAACGAACGACATGGTTGAGTTTTTGGGCGGGAGTTATAGAAATACGCAACTGTACTCTTACGTCATATCTGTGTCATTTATCATAGTGTCCATTATTTCGCCCTTGTTATCAGGCCTTGCTGATTACTCAGACAGTAAAAAGAGTTTTTTAAAATTCTTTTGCTATCTCGGCTCTTTGTCTTGTGCCTCGCTTTTCTTTTTTGATGTAAACCACCTCGAGTTGAGTATGGTTCCAGTTTTACTAGCAAGTGTTGGATTCTGGGGTAGTTTAGTGTTCTACAATGCTTATTTACCTGAGATTGCGCATGCTGAAGATCATGATAAAATTTCTGCGAAAGGATACTCTTTGGGATACGTTGGTAGCTCTATTTTGTTGATATTAAACTTGGTCGCAATCATGGGTTTTGACATGCCCGCTAAGTATGCTTTTCTATCTGTAGCAGTTTGGTGGATTGGATTTAGTCAATATACATATGCATACTTGCCAAATGCCTCTTACTTGGATAAACCGAAGGAAAATAAATTCACCAAGGGGTTTAAGGAGCTAAAAAAAGTTTGGGGAGAGTTAAAGGAGTTAACAACATTGAAGCGTTACTTAGGTTCCTTTTTTGTCTACAGTATGGGAGTGCAAACGGTTATGATTATGGCCACGCTTTTTGCGGCTAAAGAAATTAATTGGGAAGGCGACGGAGCTAAGACAGGATTAATCGTGTCTGTCTTAATCATTCAGTTCATTGCCATAGGAGGAGCATATTTGTTTTCGTGGATTTCAAGTAAAATAGGAAATATTGCTTCCTTATCCATTACCCTATTTATTTGGGTGTTTATTTGCATTGGTGCTTACTTTATTCACGAACCAATTGAATTTTATGTTATTGCCGCTTCGGTTGGGTTAGTGATGGGAGGAATTCAGTCACTTTCTCGCTCCACCTATTCTAAATTACTTCCTGTGACAAAAGACCACGCCTCATTTTTTAGTTTCTACGATGTGCTAGAGAAGTTAGGAATAGTAATAGGAACTTTTGCCTACGGCTTTATTGAAGGGTGGACAGGAAGCATGCGAAATTCAATTTTTGCCTTAGGTACATTTTTTATCATAGGTTTTGTGCTGTTATTAAGAGTGCCAAAGAATGAACAAATTGCCGCCAATAAAAGTTGACTTGTGATTACTTTTACAACCTAAAAAATTGAAGTTTTGAATCAAGAAAAGATATACGACATTGCCATAGTTGGTGGAGGAATTGTTGGAGTTGCGACGCTTTACCAAATGCAATTAAAATTTCCTCAGTTAAAAATTTTATTGATTGAAAAGGAGGACCATTTGGCTGCTCATCAAACTGGGAATAACTCAGGCGTTATTCATTCAGGATTGTACTACAAGCCCGGTTCTCAAAAGGCAATTACCTGTGTTAGGGGCAGAAGGGCCTTGGTAAAGTTCTCTAAGGAATACAAGGTGGATCATGAGGTATGTGGAAAAGTGGTAGTAGCTACGGAAGAAGCACAACTTCCTTTCATGGAGAAGATTTTTGCAAACGGTTTAGCGAACGATACTGAAGATATTGAGAAAATTACAGGTGATCAAGTGCGGGAGATTGAGCCCTTTTGCAATAGCATAGGAGGGATAAGAGTAGGTTGCACAGGAATCATCAATTATGTTCAAGCTACCGATCGAATGGCTGAGTTAGCACTTGCCATGCAGCCTGAGAGCAAAGTATCTTTGGGAGATGCATTCATTCATGCAAATCAAGAAGGAGGAGTGTCTGTAATAAAAACGGAGAAAACGAACTACAAGGCGAAGCACATGATTTACTGCGGAGGCTTACAATCTGATCGTTTAGCAAAAGATGACGGGGTGGAATTGGACATGCAAATTGTTGGTTTTCGAGGAGATTATTATGAATTAAATGACCAAGGGAAACACAAGGTAAAACACTTAATTTATCCCGTTCCAAATCCGGCATTTCCATTTTTGGGAGTGCATTTTACTAGAATGACAGATGGAGAAATAGAATGTGGTCCTAATGCTGTATTCACATTTAAGAGGGAAGGTTATGGCAAAACTGACTTTGATTTAAAGGACACCATGGATGCTTTAGGTTATTCAGGAACCTGGAAATTATTCGCAAAACATTGGAAGTTTGGTCTAGACGAATACAAGCGGGCGTTTAGTAAACGATTGTTTTTAGAAAGATTACAAGAATTAATTCCTTCGTTAACCATGGAAGATATACGACCGGGAAGGGCAGGTGTTCGTGCCATGGCTCTTGGTCCAGATGGTGAAATGATAGAAGACTTTAAAATTGAATATAAGAACAATAGCATTCACGTACTAAACGCACCTTCACCGGCAGCAACGGCGTGTTTGGCAATTGGAGAAGACATAGTTGCCATGGCAAAAGAACGTTTCAATTTACAATAGGGTATGAGTTCAGCAGTAATAGCAGGAATTGTAGCGTTGTATTTTCTATTTCTGTTGCTGATTGCTCGCATTACGTCTAAAGGAGCCGACAACAGTTCATTTTTTGTAGGAAATAAGAACTCCCCCTGGTATTTGGTGGCTTTCGGAATGATTGGCACTTCATTATCGGGTGTTACCTTTATTTCAGTGCCCGGTTGGGTAGGCACAAGTCAGTTTTCATACCTTCAAATGGTGTTGGGCTATTTGCTAGGTTACGTTGTGGTTGCAAATGTTTTAATGCCCCTCTATTACCGCTTAAATTTAACTTCCATTTATACTTATCTAGAGCAACGCTTTGGTTTTTGGAGCTATAAAACAGGAGCATTTTACTTCCTACTTTCACGTACCATAGGAGCTGCGTTTCGATTATACTTAGTGGCCAATGTGCTCCAGATTGCAATTTTTGACGATTGGAATATACCTTACTACCTCACCGTAGCGATTACCATTTTGTTAATTTGGGTATATACTGCCAAGGGCGGAATTAAAACTATTGTTTGGACGGATTCTTTGCAAACCTTGTTCATGCTTTTGGCGGTTGGTGTTGCAATCTATCAAATTGGAGATCAGTTAGATTTAGGTTTTTCAGAGCTATTGTCCACTGTAAAAGCGAGCGATTATTCACAAGTGTTCTTTTTTGATGATTGGAGAGCCTCTAATTTCTTCTGGAAACAGTTTTTAAGTGGCGCCTTCATTACAATAGTGATGACTGGTTTAGATCAAGATATGATGCAGAAAAACTTAAGCTGCAAAAACATAAAGGAAGCAAAATGGAACATGTTTTCAATGAGTATCGTTTTAGTGTTTGTTAATGTGTTGTTTTTAGGGTTAGGTGCACTACTGTTTATCTACTCAAATCAGAATGGTATTGAAATACCTGCCAAAACGGATGAGTTATTTCCATCGCTTGCCTTAGGTAATACTTTAGGCATTGCTGTTTCGGTGTTTTTTATTTTAGGGTTAATTGCGGCGGCATACTCTAGTGCCGATTCAGCATTAACTGCTTTGACAACTTCTGTTTGTGTTGATTTTTTAGCAGTTGAGAAGAAACCGGAACTTGAAGCTCAGAGAACAAGAAAAACAACGCATATCATCATGTCTTTTGTGTTGTATCTGGTCATTTTAATTTTTAGTTTCATAAGCGACGAAAGTGTCATTAGCAGTTTGTTTAAAGTGGCAGGGTACACTTACGGCCCTCTTTTAGGCTTGTATGCATTTGGCTTGCTCCATAAAATTGAATTAAAAGATAAGTGGGTACCCTTGATTTGTTTGATTTGTCCAATCATTTGCTACGTCATTCAACTTAATTCTGAAGTATGGTTGAACGGGTATAAGTTTGGTTTTGAATTGCTGATGTTAAATGGCTTATTAACCTACATTGGGTTGCACCTATTACGCAAGAAGCATTTAAAAACTTCAGGTTAAAATAAAAATCTGTTTTTCTAGAATTGTCGCCAAGCTTTTAATATCTTCGACTTTAAATTCAAAAAGATGAAAGAGTTAATTATATCCTTCGGTTTACTGCTCCTTCTTTCTGCATGTGCAGCGGAAAGCAAACGAAATGAGGATACAACGAAGGATGAGGTGAATTCGGAAGCAGCAACTGTTGATGAGTTGGAAAAAGCATCTTATTAAGCAATACCTTCACCAGAGGAAATGTTTGCCTTCATTAACAACAATGGTATTGCATATAATAAATCGTTGCTCCATGATTACGGAATTGTTTCCAATTATACAGATCCGAGTCAGAAAGCAATAGTATTTGGAATTTACACGGCAGATTTAGCATACGCTGCCGCTTATCAAGATGTAGAATCTACCATTAAACTTTACGAAACTGTTCGGCAATTGAGCGCAGACTTGCAAATTGAAGAATTGATGACGGAAGATATGATGGAACAGATAAGATCAAATATGGAAAATTCTGATTATTTGGCGTTCATAGCAAGTGATGCTTATTATAACGCGGTTCAGTATTAGAAGGTAATGGGCAAAAAGGGAAATTAGCCCTGATGTCATTGGGAGGTTGGGTTGAAAGTATCCACATTAGTTTAAATGCTATTACGGAAGTCGACCTTGCTTCGGCGGCTGTTGAGCGAATTGCAGCTCAAAGAATTACGTTAGATAACTTGTATGTCTATTTATCTAAAAATAAGGGGGAACAAGGTGTTCAGGAACAATTAAAGAAAATTCAAGACATTAAAGTGGTATTTGACTCCTTAGAGCAAGGTCCTGCTGTTGAATCAACGATGAAAAAAGGAGACAAGTTGGTTTTTGGAAAAGGCAAGAAAATACAAATGACAATAGACCAATTCTTAAAATTAAAGGCTGAAATTGAGTTGTATAGAGCTCAACTAGTGGCTCAAAACATGTAAAACTATGAGGCAATTTATAATACTTTTTGGTATTGTTTTAACCGGTTTGACTGCTCAGGCACAAACGGAGTTTTCGTACTACCACAAAAAAAGTTGTAGCGATAATGACGGTGTTTTTATGAAGTATGACAGCCAGTCTAAAAGCGCCATTATGGCCAAGGGGCAGGTTTCAGAATTTCATTTAGTTGCCTACAATGGGCAAGATTATCGGGTATCTGTTTGCAATGAAGAAAATCTTGGGGGAGAGGTGCAGTTTAAAATTTATGAAAAGCAAAAGGTATTGATTAAACCTAAAGCAGAAGAGGTGCTAGTTGTTCAAGAAACCACTTACGATGAAGGTTCTACCGATGATTATTCCGAAGATGATTACTCAGAGGATGATTATGAAGATTACTCCGAGGACATTTACTCGGAAGATCTGTACAGTGAGGAAAGTGCAACTTCTACAGGGAGCAATAGGCCACAGTTTAAATTGGTTAAGGAGTTGTTATACGATAATTCTCAAGATGCTTATAGCCGTTATATTGAGTTTACAGCCGAGGGTTCAATGAGTTTAATTGTTGAGGTAACTGTTCCTGGAGAAGAATCTAAAATGAAATTAAAAGTTAGAGAAACTGGCTGTGTAGGTGTGCTAGTGGAGCACATTAAATCTCAAAAAACAGGCTTTTAATCTTGCCACTCTACCACAAACAAGTTCGTTTCTCTTGTTCCTCCATTGTTTCTATTCGAAGAAAACACTAAATGTTTACCATCGTTAGAAAAAACAGGGAATGCATCAAACGTATCGTCATTTGTTACTTGCTCAAGCCCTGTGCCATCAATGTTTATCATGTACAAGTTAAAAGGGAATCCTCGCTCTGTGTGGTGATTCGAAGCGAAAATTACTTTCTCACCTGAAGGGTGAAAGAACGGACACCAGTTCGCTTTTCCTAAGTCAGTCAACTGTCTTAATTCAGATCCATCTGCATTACAGATGTATAGCTCCATGTTGGTTGGTTCCACTAAACCTTCGGCCAATAAGTCTTTGTATTTCTTTACTTCTTCATCCGTTTTTGGTCGACTTGATCTGAAGATCAATTTAGTTCCGTCAGGTGAGAAAAATGCACCACCATCATACCCTAAGTCGAATGTGATTTGCTTCACATTTGAGCCGTCAATATCACATGTAAACAATTCTAAGTCTCCTGTGCGTAAAGAAGTAAATACAATTTTATCGCCTTTAGGAGAAACAGTAGCTTCCGCGTCATAGCCTGGCTCAGTAGTCAATTGATTGACAATATTTCCCTCTAAATCTGCAGTAAAGATGTCGAAACTCTCGTAAATGGGCCACACGTAGCGACCATTTGTTCTTTCAGGAGTTGGAGGGCAAGCTGAGTCTGCTAAATGGGTAGAAGCGTACACAATCGTTGTATCTCCAGGTAAGAAGTAAGAGCAAGTTGTTCGGCCTAAACCTGTGCTAACCATTTGCGGCATTTTTTCCATCAAATTGTCATTTTGCCAATCGAATACAAATATCTGGTCACATTCCAATTCCCATTCAGGATTACTTACTTGAAAAACCAATTTTGAATCATCAAAACTCCAATAAGCTTCTGCATTATCCCCACCATCTGTTAGTTGCTTTAGACTTGAAAAATGCTTTTCTCCTTCATTTATTATTGAGGCTTCCGTTGCAACTGAATCAGCAGTGGTAGTTTCTTCTGTTGAGTTGTTAGATTTGTTTTCAGTTCCGCAAGCGATAATAAATAGACTTACAAGGGCAATAAATACTTGTTTCATTCTTGAATAATTTTTTGCAAACTTAAGGTTTTAGTAAAAACGAAAGAATAGTATTGTTTAGCTTTGAATTTTATTTTTTAGCCTTATGAAATTGAAATTAATTGTTGCTGCTTGTGCATCTGCTTTCGTATTATTTTCTTGTCAAGAAAAGAAAGTTGAACCCTTATTCTTATTAAAATCTGATGTTCAATATTTGGCTTCAGATTCGTTGGGGGGTCGAGAAAGCGGAACTGAGGGGGAGCGTTTAGCTGCTGAATATATTTCAGAAAGAATGAGAGCAATTGGTCTATCTGAGAAAGGTGAGAACGGGTTTCTGCAAACGTTTGATTTTGCTCCAAAGGCAAATCCACATGAGGAGGCATTGGCCTCGACTAAAACTATCCAAGTTTCAAACGTTTTGGGTATGATTGACAATGGCGCGAATAAAACAGTGATTATTGGCGCGCATTACGATCACTTAGGCCACGGAATTTCAGGTTCACTTCATGCCGAGAAAGACGGAGCTATTCACAATGGAGCAGATGATAATGCAAGCGGTGTCGCACTTATGCTAGCTTTAGCAGAAGAGCTAAAGAATAGCAAAACTGCGAAAAAATCGAACTACCTGTTTATGGCTTTTTCTGGAGAGGAAATGGGATTGTTAGGGTCGAATTACTACTGTAAAAACCCAACCATTAACTTAGAAGAGGTTCAGTACATGCTCAATTTTGACATGGTAGGTAGACTGGACACCTCAAAAGGATTAGCCATTAATGGAGTGGGAACAAATCCTAATTGGACGAATGAATTAGAAAAAGCGAATTGGGATAATTTATCATTGATCTATGGCGAGTCCGGTGTTGGACCTTCAGATCATACTTCGTTTTACTTGCAAGACATTCCTGTTTTGCACTTTTTTACCGGTCAGCATGAGGATTACCATCAACCAAGTGATGATGTTGAGAAAATAAACTACGACGGTATTCAAATGATTAAAGAATTGATTGTGCGACTTGCTGACCAGTTGGATGCAAAAGACAGTTTTGAGTTTGTGAAAACAAAAGACGAAAGTGAAGATAACCCACGATTTACAGTGACGCTAGGTGTGATGCCGGATTATTTATTTCAAGGAGAAGGAATGCGAATTGACGGAGTAACCGAAGGTAAACCTGCAAACAAAGCAGGGTTCTTAAAAGGAGATATTGTTATTCAAATGGACACTATAATTGTTGATGGTATGAAAGCCTACATGAAAGGCTTGAGTCTTTTTGAAAAGGGAGATTCAACCATGGTTAAAGTTCAGCGTGGAGAAGAAGTTATTGAGGGAATGGTCAATTTTTAAGACGTTAACACCTTTCTAACCATACTCATTGCTGCCATAGCACTTCTTCGAATATTACGGTCTCTATTTTTTTCAAAAAGGAACTTTTTTGCAATAACTCCAGTAGACGAGGCTACTGCAATCCACACAGTCCCAACCGGTTTTTCATCCGTTCCGCCATCAGGTCCTGCTACCCCTGAAGTAGCAATTGCCAAGTCAGTTTTTAGCACGTTTCTTGCGCCATTGGCCATTTGTTTTACCACGGTTTCGCTTACCGCCCCTTCTTCCTCAATTGAATCTTTGTCAACTTTCAGAACTTCAACTTTTACTTGGTTCTCGTAAGAAACAAATCCCCCCAAGTAGAATGCGGAACTTCCTGGTCTACTCGTTAATAAATGAGCAATGTAACCTCCTGTGCAGCTTTCCGCAGTAGCAATGGTTTTACCTTTTTCTTTTAACAAATTACCCAATGCCTCTTCCATTGAGATATCGTCTTCACCAAAAATATATTGAGGAATAATTTGATGTAATTCTTGTGCTTTTCTATTCACTTTCTCCTGCAATGGTTCTATTTCGGTTCCCATTGCGGTTAACCGAACCCTAACAACTCCCGGTGAAGGTAGATAAGCAACTTTTATGTCTTCAGCAATTAAGCTATTTTCCCAATCTTTGATTATTTCCACTAAAAATGACTCTCCAATTCCTTCAGTCATGATGGTTTTGTGAAAGATAGCTGGCAATTGAAAAATTTCTTGTACTCTGGGTAATACATGCTCACTCATTAAGTGTTTCATCTCGTAAGGCACACCTGGCATACTTACAAAAACGGTGTTGTTTCTTTCAAACCACATTCCACTGGCAGTTCCCATATCGTTCAGCAGCACTGTGCACCCTTTAGGTAAATCTGCCTGTTGATTATTGGATTCCAACATTTCTCTTCCTCTTTCTTTAAAAAAGGATTGAATTTTTTTTAATACCTCTTGGTTCCGTTCAAGATAAGTATCAAAATATTCACATAAAACATGTTTGGTAATGTCGTCTTTTGTTGGCCCTAATCCACCGGTAATTAAAATCAAGTTAGCCGCAGAATGTTCCGCGGCTAACACTGCTGATTTAATGGCTTCTCGTTCGTCTTTGATGGAGGTAATCTGACTTACTTGGATGCCTAGAAGATTTAACTTCTTACCCATCCAGGCAGAATTTGTATCTATGGTTTGGCCAAAAAGTATTTCATCACCAATGGTGATTAGCTCTGCTTGCATGTATATTTAAAGCTTTATTAAAAAGGGTTGCTGGCACCACCCAACTGATCTTGAGAAAAGCCTTTTACTATACCTAACGGTGTAACACTTAAAACTGGAATTTTAGAGTGATTTACAATTTGCTGAGCATACTCACCAACAAAGAATCCGGTATAGTTTTCTTGATCCGTCATAACAACAATCAAGTCTCCTTGTGCCTTTGTAGCAAATTCCAGAGTAGCTTTAGCAATATTATCATTGTTGATTACTGTCGTCTGGTAAGCAATAGATTTATGATCTAGGTGCTCTTCAATTTGTTTGACTTTTAAATTCATGATTGCAGCATCATCATCTTCTCTCATTAATTGAGCAATGTGAATTGTACTTCCCATTTTCTCAGCAAGTGCAACAGCTTCAGAAACCTTATCTCTCGTGTGTTGTGAACTATCAATTGATAAAACAATATTTTCAAAGACTAACTTATCTGAATGTGCTTGCACCGTTAGCACCGGAACTGTGGAAGAAGTAACCACTCGGTAAGCATTACTTCCTAAAAAGAACTCTTCAAAACCACTAACACCATGTGTTCCCATCACAATTAAATCAGCACCACAATCTTGAGCAGATGCAATAATTCCTTTGGAAACACTTCCTTCTTTTACTTCAATGTTGTAAGCTATGTTGTGTTTTTTACTAAACTTTTTTCCAACTGCATTTAACTCTTCAATAACCATTTCTCTTAACCCTTCGTAGTTCGGAAGACTAGCAGAAGTTGCAGTTAAGTTCGGTAAAACGTCTATGGTAGATGTTTTGTAAATGTGCACCAAGTGCAATTCAGAGTCAAATGCCTTGCACAAATGAGCAGCATGCTCAAGTGCTAACTTTGACGTGTTTGAGAAGTCAATCGGTATTAAAATCTTGTTTACTTGGAATTGGTGTTTCATGTTACTTTTATTTTTCATAAAGGTATTCAATTTCATTTTATTCAACCATCAAACTATGAGCTAAGAATGATTTTTTTGTAGTTTCGTGATAAAACTCTTTACTTATGATTCATCCGTCCGAATTAATCTTGAACCCAGATGGGTCAATTTATCATTTAGCTCTGCAACCGGAGCAGGTTGCTCGGAAGATTATTGTTGCGGGAGACCCACATCGCATAGCTACTATTTCTGCAAAATTTGATTCGATAGAGTGCAAGGTAGAGAACAGAGAGTTTATTACCCATACTGGAAGTTATAAGGGACAGCGAGTTACTGCATTGGCAACGGGAATTGGGACAGATAATATTGACATTGTACTAAATGAGTTAGATGCGTTAGTTAATTGTAATTTAGAAGAAAGAACAGTAAAAGACAAGTTAACATCCTTGGAAATTGTCAGAATTGGGACATGCGGATCAATACAGGAACATGTTCCTGCCGATGAGGTAGTAGTATCTACTCATGCTATTGGTTTGGATGGTCTTATGAATTTCTATGAATTTGAAATGGATGCTGATGAACAAGAAATGTTTGATGCGTTTAAATTACAGACCTCTTGGAACGCACGATTTAACAAGCCCTATTTGGTGAAAGGGTCAAGTACACTAATTGAAAAAGTTGGTAAAGGTTTTCACCCCGGAGTTACCATGACAGCAAATGGATTTTACGCCCCACAGGGCAGGAGGTTGCGCTTATTGCCAAGACACCAAGGGGTAAATGAAGATTTGCGAAAGTTCGACTTTAAAGGCAATCGGATAGTGAATTACGAAATGGAAACATCTGCACTTTATGGGCTTAGCAGCCTAATGGGCCACGAGGCATGCACTGTATGCGCTGTTGTTGCAAATCGCTATGCCAACTCATTTAGTAAGGACTATAAGCCCATAATGAATAGTTTAATTGAAACAGTTTTAGAGCGATTAACAAATTCGTAAAGAAAGTACGTTTATTCTTTTCATCAACTTCTATCGATACCTCAGTTGACCTATTAAACTAAGTCATTTTTACTAGTTTCTTTATTTAACATTTTCAGGTTCAAAACTTCATTTATTTTAAATTCAGAAGGGAGGTCTTTGTTTATCTTTGATTGATATGAAAGATGCTTCTAGAATATCTGCTTTGATTAACCTTTTGGATGATCCAGATGAGATTATTTTTTCTCAAGTTAGCCAAGAGCTACTTAGCTTCGGAGATCAAGTGGTAAGAGAATTGGAAGATGCTTGGGAAAACTCTTTCAACGAAATTTTACAACTTAGAATAGAATCCATTATTCACCAAATTCAGTTTCAAGAGGTAAAAAAACGCTTGACAGATTGGAAAAATGGGGAGTCACACTCACTACTAGAAGCTGCAATTATCTTGACTCATTATCAATACTCGGAGTTAGATGAGAAGGCAATACATCAAACAGTAGATAATTTGTACAAGCAATGTTGGCTTGAAATGAATCCCGATTATACCGCACTTGAAAAGGTAGGAGTGTTGAATAAAGTATTCTTTGAACTAAATGGTTTTAGCGGAAACAAGGAAGACTATAACGCTCCGCGAAAGTCGTACATAAATAATGTGTTGCAGTCCAAAAAAGGCAACCCCATTAGCATTTCTATGTTGTATTTAGAATTGGCTGAACGTTTAAAGTTGCCCATTTATGGAGTGAATTTACCAGAGCACTTTATTGTTGCCTATTTAATGCTGCCACTTCAATATTTGGAAACGGTAGATGATGAATCTGTTCTATTCTACATTGACCCGTTCAATAAGGGTTCCCTTTTCCAACGCAGCGACATTGAAGACTTTTTAATGAAGCTAAAAATTGAAAAACAAGACAAATTTTTCATGCCTTGTGAAAAAATGACAGTAGTCAACCGCATGATTAATAACCTAATGTATGGGTATAATAAAAATGGGCAATTGGCGAAGGTAGAAGAATTGAAAATTCTTAAAAACTGTCTAAAGTAGATTCTCTACAAGATTCACACAAAATCCCTATCTTGGTTTTTTATTTTTTGAAAAACTATGGAAGGAACTGCAGAGGCAACAGCCTTTATAACCAACGACGCGGTTGTTTTAGGAATCTTAATGGCAATTCTGGCTATTATTTTTAAAACATCTAGTAGTGGTAAACCAGGATGGATAAAATTTTACAAAGTAATACCGGCACTTTTGCTGTGCTACTTCGTTCCTTCGATACTTAACTCTGCAGGAATAATTTCTGGAGATAGTTCCAATCTGTACTTTGTTGCTTCTCGCTATTTGCTACCTGCTTCCCTTGTTTTATTATGTTTAAGTATTGACTTGAAAGGTATTGTAAAGTTAGGTCCCAAAGCAATTGTCATGTTTTTTGCAGGAACACTAGGAATTGTTCTGGGCGGGCCAATTGCAATTTTAGCGGTTTCTGCTTTTGCTCCTGACTTAATAGGTGGTTCCGGACCAGATGAAGTTTGGAGAGGCTTAGCTACCGTAGCGGGAAGTTGGATTGGTGGTGGTGCAAACCAAACCGCTATGAAAGAAATTTATGGAGCAAGTGATCAGCTCTTTTCTGCAATGATAACAGTTGACGTCATAGTGGCGAATATTTGGATGGCTTTTTTGTTGATTGGAGCAGGTATGTCAGAAAAATTAGATAAAAAATTAAAGGCAGACTCATCTGCTATCCAAGAGGTAAAAAGAGGGATTGAAGATTACGCGGCGAGTATCACAAAAGTGCCAAAGCTCACCGACATTATGATTATTTGTGCGATTGGTTTTGGAGGAACTGCCATTGCTCACTTTGGTGCAGATATCATGACACCCATTATGCAGGGTAAGAAAGAATTTTTAGAGGCATATCGTTTAACTTCAATGTCAAGCCATTTCTTTTGGTTAGTAGTGATTGCTACCATCA
>Ga0206129_10000431_pt1 | contig 66652 bp, 68 predicted proteins | sample Helgoland_Spring_8_FD_148616 | JGI IMG/M metagenome (GOLD analysis project Ga0206129, IMG submission 148616) | Pelagic subsurface seawater microbial communities from Kabeltonne, Helgoland, North Sea - Helgoland_Spring_Bloom_20160502_2 | ecosystem: Environmental > Aquatic > Marine > Epipelagic ... | reverse complement strand
TGTGCGGGCCCCCGTCAATTCCTTTGAGTTTCACTCTTGCGAGCATACTTCCCAGGCGGGATACTTAACGCGTTAGCTTTGATACTGCACAGGTCGATCTGTTCAACATCTAGTATCCATTGTTTACAGCTAGGACTACTGGGGTATCTAATCCCATTTGCTACCCTAGCTTTCGTCTCTGAGTGTCAGTAATAGCCCAGTAAAGTGCCTTCGCCATCGGTGTTCTTTCCAATATCTACGCATTTCACCGCTCCACTGGAAATTCCCTTTACCCCTACTATACTCTAGTCTAACAGTTTCGACTGCGATTTTGAAGTTGAGCTTCAAGATTTAACAGTTGACTTATTAAACCACCTACAGACGCTTTACGCCCAGTGATTCCGGATAACACTTGCATCCTCCGTATTACCGCGGCTGCTGGCACGGAGTTAGCCGATGCTTATTCTTCAGGTACACGTCATTTATTCCTCCCTGAAAAAAGAGGTTTACAACCCATAGGCAGTCATCCCTCACGCGAGATTGCTCCGTCAGGCTTTCGCCCATTGCGGAAAATTCCCCACTGCTGCCTCCCGCAGGAGTCTGGACCGTGTCTCAGTTCCAGTGTGTCTGATCATCCTCTCAAACCAGATACTGATCGTCGCCTTGGTAAGCCATTACCTCACCAACAAGCTAATCAGCCGCAAGCTTCTCTCTAGGCGGAAAAATCCATTTCACTCGAAAGCATATGGGGTATTAGCAGCCGTTTCCAGCTGTTGTCCCCCTCCTAGAGGCAAATTCTTACGTGTTACTCACCCGTCCGCCACTTGAGTCAAAGACTCTCGTACGACTTGCATGTGTAAAGCATCTCGCCAGCGTTCATCCTGAGCCAGGATCAAACTCTCTTTAAATTTCCATAAATTTTTGTATTAACTTCAGTTGAAGTTTGTTTCATAAAGTTGATTCATATCTTAGCTCATGAAGTAAGAGGTCCTAGGTTTTCAAGAATATAAATAGTTTAAACTTAAAAAATTAATAACTTAAAAACAAAATAACAATCAACTTAGATTTAATCTTTAAACAGTTAGAATTATTAATCAATCAAAAATAATAAGATTAATAATTCTATGAATAACTCAATAAACTTAAAAAAGACTATGGAAATTATCAGTCAAAAAACTAAAACCAACCATTTCTTGTTGATGAATTATATAACTATCAGGGAACAAATTTAGATCTAAATGACCATAAGCTGTCTTCATATATTCTAAAATATCTGGTCGTTCAGTAAACCAGAATTCTCTTATATCATTTGGAATAGGATGTTTATACCATAAGGCCGGTAAATAATGGAAAACTAATACATCTTTTAATTGATTATTAATTACTAGTTTTGTTGGTTCTCCTTCACTTGGAAGAAATGGCATAGTAAAGACCAAATGATTTAAACTATCCGCCAGGGCCCCAATTGCTCCAAGAATAAGACCTCCCGTAATATTTACACCAAATACACCAGGTATGATTCCTTGTAAAGTATCATCCAGCCAATCTACGGCAGTTACTAGATATGACCATGGAAATAAATAAGGATTAATAGTAATAAACCAAGCTAGTAGAAGTCTGTAAACGACAATTTGTGAATAACAAACTAATGCAATAAATAAAACCTCACGAATAATCTCAAGAGTACTAATATCTAAACAAATATTTAATTTTACTTGAATAAATTCAGAGATTGAATCCGGTAAAAAGAAAAGATTTTTATAGTTTTCAATATAGAAGTTATAAAAACCTTCATCTTGAGTTTCATATATATATCGCGGGAGTGGCTCAACTCTTGGTGCTGGTCCAAAGACCATTTCAAACCAGGTTTCCGGACACTGGTCTGGAGGAAAATATGTTATCCGTTTTGGGAGACTATCCATCGATGGAAATCTTTCTTGCCCTTCAGTTAAAACTCGAGTAATTGTTGGCATACCCGAATTTTCTGGATATCCAAACTGAGAAGCGATTGTTTTAAATAATTCTCCAACTTTATCGTAGAATGCAGTTCGAACAGAAGCAAATTTTTCATCTAAACCCATTTTGAATTCGTATTAAGTTAATAAGTATTTGATTACTAAAAAATATAGGACATAATATTGTACATTAATATGATAATATAAAATAAAAATATTTGAAAGGATAAATTTAAAAAAAATTGTCTATAATGACATTCTTATTTCTAAGAATTATTTTTCAATGTGAGCTTAATGAGTCGACGAAGCTTAAACTATAAATATTTAATTTTGATTTCTCTCTTCTGAATAAATCTCCATCTTCTATTTTTACTTAATAGAATCTTTTTTTTAATCGGGATAGTAGGATTTGAACCTACGACCCCCTGCTCCCAAAGCAGGTGCTCTACCAAGCTGAGCTATATCCCGATAAACTAGTCAAAATGAAATAGTCCTATACTTTAAACTTTAGAAGATTTGGCAAAAAAATTCAAGTTTTTTTCCAAATTTTTATAATGGTTTTTCAAAAAGGTCAAAGATTAATTTGACCTTTTTGAGGAAATTATGCAAATTTCCCAGAAGTTGATGCAATAACAAACGAAGCGTATGTTACAATATAACCAACAGAGAAATGTACTAAACCAACTAAACGTGCTTGAACAATCGATAAAGCGACTGGTTTATCACGCCAACGAACTAAGTTCGCAAGTGGTGTACGTTCATGAGCCCAAACTAACGTTTCAATTAATTCTTGCCAGTAACCACGCCAAGAAATTAAGAACATGAATCCAGTAGCCCAAATTAAATGACCAAATAGGAAAGCCCAAGCCCAGACAGATAAATTATTCATACCAAATGGGTTGTAACCATTAATTAATGGTGATGAGTTTAACCATAAGTAATCTCTTAACCAACCCATAATGTAGTTTGATGATTCATTAAATTGACCTGGGTTACCACCCCAAATTGTCATATGTTTCCAGTGCCAGTAGAATGTTACCCAACCAATTGTGTTTAACATCCAGAACATAGCTAAATAGAAAGCATCCCATGCTGAAATATCACATGTACCACCACGACCTGGACCATCACAAGGGAAACTGTAACCAAAGTCTTTTTTATCCGGCATTAATTTTGAACCACGTGCATCTAAAGCACCTTTCACTAAAATTAACGCTGTAACATGTAAACCTAAAGCAATAGCGTGATGAACTAAGAAGTCACCTGGTCCAATAGTTAAGAATAAATCATTCTTATCATTATTAATAGCTTCTAACCAACCTGGTAACCAAACTTGGTTTCCAGCAATAGTAGCAGGACTAGTTGATGATGAAAGTAGAACATTAAATTGATAGATTGCTTTCCCTGATGCTGCTTGAATATATTCTGCAAATACAGGTTCAAATAAAATTTGTTTTTCTGGTTGACCAAATGCCACTACTGTGTCATTGTGAATATATAAGCCTAATGTATGGAAGCCTAAGAATAAAGATGCCCAACTTAAATGTGAGATAATAGCTTCTTTATGCTCTAACATTCTTGCTAAAACATTATTTTTATTTAACTCTGGATCGTAATCACGAACAAAGAAGATAGCACCGTGTGCAAATGCTCCAACCATTAAGAAACCAGCGATATATTGATGATGAGTGTATAGCGCTGCTTCAGTTGTAAAATCTTTCGATAAGTAAGCATACGGAGTTAATGCATAAATATGTTGAGCAGTTAAAGAAGTTGCAACACCTAAACTTGCTAATGCTAAACCTAATTGCATGTGTAAAGAATTTGTAATTGTTTCAAATAATCCCACATGACCAGCTCCTAATCTACCTCCAGGAGGTCGGTGAGCATCTAAGATTTCTTTCATATTGTGACCAATACCAAAGTTTGTTCGGTACATATGACCAGCAACGATGAATACAACAGCAATTGCTAATTGATGATGTGCAATATCAGTTAACCATAATGCTTGAGTTTGTGGGTGGAAACCACCTAAGAATGTTAAAATTGCCGTTCCAGCACCTTCACTTGTTCCATAAACATGAGAAGCACTATCAGGATTTTCTGCGTAAACAGTCCAATTTCCAGTAAAGAATGGAGTTAAACCAGCAGGATGCGGTGGAGTCGTTAAGAAATTATCCCAACCAACGTGTACACCACGTGAAACAGGAATTGCTACGTGAACAATATGTCCCGTCCATGCTAATGAACTAACACCTAATAAACCTGATAAGTGATGGTTTAAGCGTGACTCGTTGTTTTTAAACCAAGATAAACTTGGGCGGAATTTTGGTTGTAAATGTAACCAACCCGCAAATAACAATGCACATGAAAGTAATAATAGTCCAATTGAGCCTGCATATAATTCTTGATTAGTACGGAATCCAATTGTGTACCACCATTGGTAGACACCTGAATATGCAATATTCACTGGATATGCATTTCCTTTACTAAACGCTTTTAAAGCTGAATCACCAAAGTGTGGATCCCAAATTGCGTGTGCAATTGGTTTCACTTTTAAAGGATTAGCGACCCATTTTTCGAAATTTCCTTGCCAAGCAACATGAAAAAGATTTCCAGAAGTCCATAAGAAGATGATAGCTAAGTGACCAAAGTGTGATGCAAAGATCTTTTGGTACAAGTTTTCTTCTGTCATACCATCATGAGCTTCTAAATCATGAGCAGTTGCGATCCCATACCAGATTCGTCTAGTTGCTGGATCTTGTGCTAGGGCTTGGCTAAATTTTGGGAATTTAGTTGCCATAATTATAAAATACCTTATTTATATAAATTTTAGTTAGTAATAAAATATTAAGTAATCTTTTAATATTTTACATCTGATGAATGTATAAGAGTTAAATAGTAAAACGTTACAAACGTTTCAGGAATTTAACTAATTGAGATTGCACGTGCTAAGAAGAATGACCACGTTGTTCCAATACCACCTAATAAGTAGTGAGCTAATCCAACTGCACGACCTTGTGTAATACTTAATGCACGTGGTTGAATAGCTGGTGCAAAGTTTAATTTATTATGTGCCCAAACAATTGACTCGATTAATTCTTGCCAATATCCACGACCACTGAATAAGAACATTAAACTAAATGCCCAAATGAAGTGAGCGCCTAAGAAAATTAAACCATATGCTGACGATGCAGAACCATACGATTGAATTACTTGTGAAGCTTGTGACCATAAGAAATCACGTAACCAACCATTGATTGTAATAGCACTTTTCGCAAAGTTACCACCAGTAATATGTGAAATACTACCATCAGGTGAAATAGTACCCCAAACATCAGATTGCATTTTCCAACTGAAATGGAAAATTACTACTGAAATTGAATTATACATCCAGAATAAACCTAAAAACACATGATCCCAACTTGAACTTTGACATGTACCACCACGACCTGGACCATCACAAGGGAAACGGAAACCTAAGTTTGCTTTATCCGGAATTAATTTTGAGCTTCGTGCGTATAACACACCTTTTAATAAAATTAAAACAGTTACATGAATTGTAAAAGCGTGAATATGGTGTACCATAAAATCAGCTGTACCTAATTGAATAGGCATCATTGCAATTTTACCACCTACTTCTACTACTTCACCACCAAAAGCGTAACTAGTTGTAGCTAAGGCATTTGGAGCTGTTGTTCCCGGTGCTAGTAAATGAATATTTTGAATCCATTGAGCAAAAATTGGTTGTAATTGAATTGCTTTATCTGAGAACATATCTTGCGGACGACCTAACGCTCGCATTGTATCATTATGGATATAGAATCCAAAAGCATGACATCCTAAGAAAATACAAACCCAATTTAAATGTGAAATAATTGCATCACGGTGACGTAAAACTCGATCTAATAAATTATTATAATTATCAGCAAGTGTATAATCACGAACCATAAAGATTGCTCCATGAGCTGCACCACCAACCACACAGAATCCACCAATCCACATATGGTGAGTGAATAATGAAAGTTGTGTTGCGTAGTCTGTAGCAATATAAGGATATGGTGGCATTGCATACATGTGATGTGCCACAATAATGCTTAATGAACCCATCATAGCTAAATTAATTGCTAATTGAGCATGCCATGAAGTTGTTAAAATTTCGTATAAACCTTTGTGACCTTCACCAGTAAATGGTCCTTTATGAGCCTCTAAAATTTCTTTCATGCTGTGTCCAATACCCCAGTTTGTGCGATACATGTGACCAGCAAAAATGAATAAGACTGCTAAAGCTAAATGATGATGAGCAATATCACTTAACCATAAGCCTCCTGTTACAGGATTTAAACCACCTTTAAATGTTAAGAAATCAGAATATTCACCCCAGTGACCGCCAAAGAACGGCGCTAATCCTTTTGAAAAACTAGGATATAATTGACTCATTAATTCACGATTAATTAAAAATTCGTGAGGTAATGGAATTTCCTGTGGTGATACACCCGCATCTAACAATTTGTTAATTGGTAAAGCAATATGGATTTGGTGACCAGACCAAGATAAACATCCTAAGCCTAATAAACCAGCTAAATGGTGATTCATCATTGATTCCGCATTTTGGAACCATTCTAATCTAGGTGCAGCTTTGTGGTAATGGAACCAGCCTGCAAATAGCATAATTGCTGACATAGCAAGTCCACCAATTGCAATCCAATATAATTCCACTTCACTAGTAATACCTTCCGCACGCCACATCTGGAACCAACCAGAAGTTGTTTGAACACCTTGGAAGTTACCACCTACATCCCCATTTAAAATTTCTTGACCAACAATTGGCCAAACAACTTGAGAACTTTGTTTAATATTGACAGGATCATTTAACCAAGCTGAATAGTTAGAGAAATATGCACCATGGAAATGCATACCACTAATCCATAAGAAAATAATTGCTAATTGTCCAAAATGTGCACTGAAAATTTTTCGAGAAACTTCTTCTAAGGAATTTGTTTGAGTATCAAAATCATGCGCGTCAGCATGTAAGTTCCAAATCCAAGTTGTAGTTTTTGGACCTTTTGCTAAAGTTCGAGAAAAATGACCTGGTTGGGCCCATTTCGCGAAACTTGTTTCGACTGCATCTTTATCGATAAAAACTTCAAAATTTTTTTCCTGAAGATCTGTTGAGCTTATTGCCATTAATATTTCTCCTTATTGGGAGACAAAAATCTATGAAACGCTCATAAGGAAAGAAACAGGAATTTGAATAAACTTGTCATACTTGTCTTTGGTTGATACAGAATTCCATCTGTGTGAACGTCGAAGCGTTCCTACCCTAGAAAGTTTGATCGCTGTTTCGGATGAGTTTTCATCTTTATATTGTAGACAATTTTGAAAAAAATAATAAAAATAATATTCAAAGCTAAAAGTTTGTACAAAAATTACCATATCGTAACCCTCCAAACTTTTTTTAAATAATCATTGACAATTTTAATTCAATTATGTTATAATCCGTAATAAGTTATTAACTGTAAGATAATTTAGATGCAAACACTTGGATGTAAGAATCGAAACTTAGTTATTTGACGCGGAGTAGAGCAGCCTGGTTAGCTCGTTGGGCTCATAACCCGAAGGACGGTGGTTCAAATCCACTCTCCGCTAGAAGCAAATAGTTTTAGTTCTAATAATTTTAATAAAAAACTTTTTTTTTATATTAAAATTATATATTGAATATTAAACATTTATAAAGTTTTACAAATGACATTAAACTTACAAACACCTTTCCCAACATTCGGCGGAAGTACTGGCGGTTGGTTACGCTCAGCTGAAGTTGAAGAAAAATATGCTATTACTTGGACAAGCGCGAAAGAACAAATCTTCGAAATGCCAACTGGTGGCGCAGCAATGATGCGTAGTGGAGAGAATCTATTGTATATGGCACGCAAAGAGCAGTGTTTAGCATTAGGAACTCAATTAAGAACGTTTAAGATCAATAACTACAAAATTTATCGGATTTTCCCAAGTGGTGAAGTTCAATATTTACATCCAAAAGATGGTGTCGTGCCTGAAAAAGTAAATCCAGGACGAGTTGCTTGTGGTACCCGTGAATTTTCTATTGGAAAAAATCCAAATCCAAGTCAAATTAAATTTAGTGAAACAACTACATACGAAAGTTAATAAAATCAAGATTAGTTTCAAAACTAATCTTTTTGGCGAGATGGCAGAGTTGGTCGATTGCGTCTGATTTGAAATCAGATGAATCTTTACAGGTTCCGTGGGTTCGAATCCCACTCTCGCCTTTATTACAAAGTTTGCTTAATAGCGTTGAAGAATGTAAAAATTATCTTATGAGCAAGGTATATGATTGGTTTGAGGAACGATTAGAAGTTCAAGCAATTGCTGATGATATTTCTAGTAAATATGTTCCGCCGCATGTAAATATCTTTTATTGTTTTGGTGGTCTTGTTCTTACTTGTTTCTTAATTCAAGTTGCAACTGGATTTGCAATGACTTTCTACTATCGACCTAGTGTAGTGGATGCATTTGCATCAGTAGAATACATTATGACAAGTGTGAATTTTGGTTGGTTAATTCGTTCTTTACACCGTTGGTCTGCTAGTATGATGGTATTAATGTTAGTATTACACGTATTCCGTGTATATTTAACAGGTGGTTTCAAGAAACCTCGAGAATTAACTTGGGTAACTGGTGTTATTTTATCAGTTGTAACAGTGTCATTTGGTGTAACAGGCTACTCATTACCTTGGGATCAAGTAGGATTCTGGGCATGTAAAATTGTAACAGGTGTACCGGCGGCTGTACCAATTGTTGGACCACCATTAGTTTTAATTTTACGTGGTGGTGAAAGTGTTGGCCAAGCAACTTTAACACGATTCTATAGTGCTCATACATTTGTTTTACCTGTAGCAGCAGCAGTTTTAATGCTAACTCATTTCTTAATGATTCGCAAACAAGGTATTTCAGGTCCTCTATAATCGAACAATTAAATAATTTAACTAATAAAATATTATGTCAGTAATTAAAAAACCGGATTTAACGGATCCAAAATTAAGAGCAAAATTAGCAAAAGGAATGGGTCATAACTATTATGGTGAGCCAGCATGGCCAAATGATATCTTATACATTTTCCCATTAACAATGTTAGGTATTTTTGCATGTTGTACAGGTTTAGCAGTTTTAGCACCTACTCAAATGGGTGAACCTGCAGATCCATTTAATACACCATTAGAAATTTTACCAGAATGGTATTTCTTCCCAACATTTAATTTATTACGAGTATTACCTAATAAATTATTAGGTGTATTAGCAATGGCAGCTGTTCCAGCTGGGCTTATTACTGTTCCATTTATTGAAAATGTTAACAAATTCCAAAACCCATTCCGTCGTCCGATTGCAAGCTTATTATTCATTTTAGGTTTCTTCACAGCCGTTTGGTTAGGTATTGGCGCATGTTTACCAATTGATAAAGCAGTTTCATTAGGTTTCTGGTAAACCCTGAGTAACATCAATTTGTTTAATTTTTATACAATATGTTATAATTATTAATATTTTTTAATAATTATAACATTTTTGATAAATCAAAAAAAGTAAAAAATAGATAGTACTCACTAATAGATTAAAAGGTTAACTATAAAATATTACGTCGACTTATAAAAAATTTTTCTATTTTTTATAAAAACTTGATACAATGTATATTGTAGTTAATTTTACTATTTTAATTTTATTACTATTAAAAAAAAAGGAAATTTTATAAATGACACCTTCATTAGCAAATTTTGTATCTAGTTTAGTTGCAGGCGGAGCAGTTGTAATTGTTATCGGTGTTGCATTAGCAATTATTAGTAAAAGTGATAAAGTTACACGAGCATAATAGTCTAAACATTTAGACATATTTGGTTATACTCTTTTTAGTTAATTTTATCTTATGCTCTATTACAAATAAATATTTTATGATAAATGTTAGTTTTGGTCCAAATATTTTCTTAGGTATTATTGTGAGTGTTGGCGTTCTAATTTTATATTCTCTTCGAAATGTTAAACCAGAAATTGCACGTGATGAGGATATTTTCTTTTCTACAATGGGTTTTTTATACAGTTGTATTTTAATGGTTCATGGTTGGCGCTTAGATCCAATTCTATTGTTTAGTCAAGTATTAATTGTTATAACTGTATTAGTTGCAGGTTGGGAAAATATTCGTTTACGTGGTTTAATTGCTAATTTAGCCAAATCAAAGCAGAAGAATAAAAATGAAAGTTAACCATTCATGGAACTTTTTAAAAATCTTGGTTTCAAGTTTGTAAATAATTTTTTTTACCTTATGCTTAAAAAGTATTCACAGATCGTTTCAATGTTATTTGTTGGTGTTTTTGGCTTTTTCGTAACAAACGCATCAGCAATTGATTTAGATGAAGCAACACGAACAGTTGTTCAAGATGGTAGCGGTAAGACAACTGTTTTAACACCTGAACAAGTAAAACGTGGTAAGCGTTTATTTAATGCAACATGTGGTGCATGTCATATCGGTGGTATTACAAAAACAAACCCGAATGTTGGTTTAGATCCAGAAGCTTTAAGTTTAGCAACACCTCGTCGTGATAATATTGATGCATTAGTAGACTTCTTAAAAAATCCAACAACATATGATGGATTAGAATCTATTGCAGAAGTACACCCAAGTATTAAGAGTGCTGATATCTACCCACGTATGCGTTCTGTAACCGATGAAGATTTAACAGCAATTTCTGGTCACATTTTATTACAACCAAAAATTCTTACAGAAAAATGGGGTGGTGGGAAAATTTACTTCTAATTTTTTATCGAAAATTTCAAAAAATTTTATTATTTTTGAAATTTTCACATACTTTATATTTTACAAAAATTAAAAATATTTCTAAAATATAAGCATGTAGCTCAGGGGATAGAGCATCAGATTCCGATTCTGAAAGTCAAGGGTTCGATTCCCTTCATGCTTAAACTGTGTATTAAAAATAAATGGGGCTGCTTTGGTTTCGACATTTAAATTTTATTAAGATATGAATCAAGCCGAAGTTTATATTCTTCGAAAAAAAAATATACAACTTTAAAATAATTGCTAAAAATTTAATTTTATCCGTTTCGACTTTTATAAATTCTATTTGTAAAGTTAATAAAGCAAATTCATTAGGATTTGCTATGTAATAATTATCTTTCTTTAATCTTTTTTCACTATTACTAGACGTTTTAAGTCCAATAGTTTAGAATAATATAAAACTATCTCTCGTTCTTTTGAACTATGCTTGTGATAAAAGTAGATTAAAAAGTTTAGATGGACGTGGGTTCAATTCCCATCAGCTCCATATTTGCATTCGTGGCCGAGCGGTCGAAGGCACCGGACTCATAATCCGTCTTCTTAGGAACATCACTGGTTCAAATCCAGTCGGATGCATTTAAATAATTTAAATATTGTTTTTTTTCAAATGTGGTTGTAAACTTATTTATAATAAATAATCAAATTTAATAATTTAAACTTATGGCTAAATTAAATGTTCAACAAATAGTAAATGGAGTAGAAGCCAAGTTTCTAAAAGAAGAGATTCCACCGGTACGAATTGGAGATAATGTTAAAGTTGGTGTTAAAATTATTGAGGGAAATAAAGAACGTGTTCAATTTTACGAAGGAACAATCATCGCTAAAAAAAATAGCTCAATAAATACAACTATTACTGTTAGAAAAACTTTCCAAGGTATTGGAATTGAACGAATCTTTTTAATTCATTCACCTAAAATTGCTTCAATTGAAATTTTACGCTCTTCAAAAGTAAGACGTTCAAAACTATATTACTTAAGAAACTTAAAAGGAAAAGCAAGTCGTCTAAAACAAACATTTAAGTAAAATAATTTTTCACATTTATTTAATTTAAGTAGTATAATAGAAGATAGTAAAGTAATATTACATCATTACGGTGGTGGCACAATACTTTATATATAATTTTAAATTAAGGAGTAATATGGTAGAATATAACGTTACTGTTAAATGTGAAGAACACGATCTTGATACATCATTTGCTTGTGCTGATGATACTTTCATGTTAGACGCTGCAGAAGAAGAAGGTATTGACTTACCTTATTCATGTCGTGCAGGTGCTTGTTCAACATGTGCTGGTATCATTGTTTCAGGTACTATGGACCAATCAGAACAAACATTCTTAGATGACTCTCAAGTAGATGCAGGTTTTGTTTTAACTTGTGTTGCAATTCCAAAATCAGATTGTGAAGTTTTAGTACACCAAGAAGAAGAATTATTCTAATTGGTTTAAATATTCACTTTCTAAAACTAATTTCTAAATTTATATAAATATTTATATAAATTTAGAATTTTATTAGAATAACAAATATTTAATTTAACATATTGACATTTGCTTCATTTTTTTATATATTATTATTACAGTTATAGAATATAAATGGGTGATTAACTCAGCGGTAGAGTGTCTGCCTTACAAGCAGAAGGTCACAGGTTCAAATCCTGTATCACCCATATTAAAAAGAAAGGGCCTATCGTCTAACGGATTAGGACAGAAAACTTCTAATTTTCCAATGTAGGTTCGATTCCTACTGGGCCTAATCAGTAACTCTTAGAAAGAAATAGTAGATCAATACTATCGTAGAAAAATCTAGAATTATTATTATTATTCATATTTTGCTTAAATCTTAATGATTTGCCAGATTAAAATATTAATAAATAATTTAGTATTGACAAATTATTGATAATAAAATATAATCATTATAGATAGAAAATAATGAGTATCTCTAAAAAGTAAAAAATTTTAAAGAAATCTAATTGTTGATTTTGAATTGAAATCAAATTAACCAAACTAATCTATGCTGGTGTAGCTCAATGGTAGAGCAACGGTTTTGTAATCCGTAGGTTGGGGGTTCAAATCCCTTCACTAGCTTTTTCAAAAATAAATGTAATTAAAAAATATAATCCTTATTAATTTCTACAATAGTTATCTATTATTTTTTAAACAACTACGTATAAATATAAAGGTTTCATCAATTTATGAATTCCTATTAAAGTTTAGAAAAATAGTCAAAATTCAAATCTGAGAATTTCCCTAAACTTCAATAATTCGCAAATTTTTAAAAATATTTTAAGTCTAAACTTAAAACTGACTTCCGCGGCGATATTGTAAAAATGCTGCAACAAAAAGACCAATCGCTGTAACTGTGATCATTCCTAAAACTATTCCAGATAATAAAGGTTCTACCATAATATTTGTATTTTTATTATAAATGTACGTATATCTACTTTCAGAATAGTATTATACAATGATTTACCTAATTTATAAGCTTAAAATTAAATTATCTGAAACCAATCGCTGCTTGCCATACAAAGGCTAGTAGTAAGAAGAAAACTGGAATAATTGGTAAAACGTCGACAATTGGACTAAAAAGAACGTATGCTTCGGGTAAACGAGATAATAATAAAGTTTCCATAAATAATAATATATCTTTAAAGTTTTTTTAAGGCTAATTAATAATATTAGATTTAATATTAATGATTTTACTATAAAATCAAATAAATTTTCATTTATATTGGTAGTTAATTTTCTAAACGCTTCCAATAAAATTTTTTATTTTTAAAACAAATCAATCTTACAATTAAAAAGTAATAATTATTCCAAGAGTTAAATAAAATAATTTTGTTGAGTTTTTATATTTTTAAGGTATAATAATAATTTAAGGTTAAAGAGTTTAGGATAAAAACCTTAATTAAGTGTTTATTCTTTCAATAATTAAATTAAAGGATTATTAAAATATGACCATTGCTATTGGGCAAAACCAAGAACGTGGCTTATTTGATTTGGTCGATGATTGGTTAAAAAAAGATCGATTTGTATTCGTTGGTTGGTCAGGTTTATTATTATTCCCTACTGCATATTTAGCAACTGGTGGATGGTTAACAGGTACAACATTTGTAACATCATGGTACACACACGGTTTAGCAAGTTCATACCTTGAAGGTTGTAACTTCTTAACAGCAGCAGTATCAACACCTGCAAACAGTATGGGTCACTCATTATTATTATTATGGGGTCCAGAAGCACAAGGTGATTTCACTCGTTGGTGTCAAATTGGTGGTTTATGGACATTCGTAGCTTTACACGGTGCGTTTGGTCTTATTGGATTCTGTTTACGTCAATTTGAAATTGCTCGTTTAGTTGGTATTCGTCCATATAACGCGATTGCTTTCTCGGGTCCAATTGCTGTATTCGTTTCAGTATTCTTATTATACCCATTAGGACAAGCAAGCTGGTTCTTCGCACCAAGTTTTGGTGTAGCAGCAATTTTCCGTTTCTTATTATTCTTACAAGGTTTCCATAACTGGACACTAAACCCATTCCACATGATGGGTGTTGCTGGAATTTTAGGTGGTGCATTATTATGTGCAATCCACGGTGCAACAGTAGAAAATACATTATTTGAAGATGGTGATGCAGCAAACACATTCCGTGCCTTCACACCAACTCAATCAGAAGAAACTTATTCAATGGTTACTGCTAACCGTTTCTGGTCACAAATTTTCGGTGTGGCATTCTCAAACAAGCGTTGGTTACACTTCTTTATGTTATTCGTACCTGTAACAGGTCTATGGACTAGTGCAATCGGTATCGTTGGTTTAGCATTAAACTTACGTGCATACGATTTTGTTTCACAAGAATTACGTGCAGCAGAAGATCCAGAATTCGAAACGTTCTATACAAAAAATATTTTATTAAACGAAGGTATTCGTTCGTGGATGGCTGCGCAAGATCAACCACATGAAAACTTTGTATTCCCTGAGGAGGTATTACCACGTGGAAACGCCCTTTAATAGTAGTATAGCAGGTCGCGACATTGAGTCTACAGGCTTTGCTTGGTGGAGTGGAAATGCTCGTTTAATCAATGTTTCAGGTAAATTATTAGGTGCACACGTAGCACACGCTGGCTTAATGGTATTTTGGGCTGGTGCAATGATTTTATTTGAAGTTTCACATTTCGTACCAGAAAAACCTTTATATGAACAAGGTTTCATTTGTATGCAACATTTAGCTACATTAGGTTACGGAATTGGACCAGGTGGTGAAATCACTACAACTGTTCCATACTTCGCAGTTGGTGTAATTCACTTAATTTCATCAGCAGTATTAGGTTTTGGTGGTATCTACCACTCATTATTAGGACCAGATACATTAGAAGAATCATTCCCATTCTTTGGTTATGATTGGCGTGATAAAAATAAAATGACAACAATTTTAGGTATTCACTTATGTCTTTTAGGTTGTGGTTCATTCTTATTAGTTGCTAAAGCAATGTACATCGGTGGTGTATATGATACTTGGGCTCCAGGTGGTGGTGACGTTCGTTACATTACAACACCAACATTAAATCCAATTGTTATTTTCGGTTACGTTTTCCGTTCACCATTTGGTGGTGACGGCTGGGTTGTTTCTGTAAATAATATGGAAGATATTATTGGTGGTCACATCTGGGTTGGTGTTTTATGTATTACTGGTGGTATCTGGCACATTTTCACAAAACCATTTGCTTGGGCACGTCGTGCTTTCGTATGGTCAGGTGAAGCTTACTTATCATATAGTTTAGCTGCAATTTCTCTTATGGGTTGGACAGCTTCTTTATACGCTTGGTATAACAATACAGCATACCCAAGTGAACTTTATGGTCCAACAGGTCCAGAAGCATCACAATCACAAGCATTTACATTCTTAGTTCGTGACCAACGATTAGGTGCAAATGTTTCATCTGCGCAAGGTCCAACAGGTTTAGGTAAATACTTAATGCGTTCACCAAGTGGAGAGATTATCTTCGGTGGTGAAACAATGCGTTTCTGGGATTTACGTGCACCATGGGTTGAGCCATTACGTGGTCCAAACGGTTTAGATATCAACAAAATTAAAAATGATATTCAACCATGGCAAGAACGTCGTGCAGCTGAATACATGACACATGCTCCATTAGGTTCACTTAATTCAGTAGGTGGTGTAGCTACAGAAATTAACTCAGTTAACTATGTATCTCCACGTTCATGGTTATGTTGTTCACACTTCATCTTAGCATTCTTCTTCCTAGTAGGTCACTGGTGGCACTCAGGTCGTGCTCGTGCAGCAGCAGCTGGTTTCGAAAAAGGTATTAACCGTGCAAACGAACCAGTATTATCAATGCGTCCTATTGATTAATTCTTATTATTCAATTACCTTTGAAAGTTTTCTATTTTATAGAAAACTTTCAATTTATAAAAAATTTTTAAATTCCATGGAATAAATAATTTAATATTTGTATATTATTGGTTTTTAAAACTATCGTGTAAAAGTTTTATTAGTAAGATTGAACAATAAATGTAATTACAAAGCAAAGTTGAAGAGTTAAAGGAGTTTGCCCAGAACCAGACTCGAACTGGTGACACACGGATCTTCAATCCATTGCTCTACCAACTGAGCTATCCGGGCATATTGTTTATGTTTAATTATATTATATAAAAAAGCTAGAATAATAGCAAGATGAAATATTGTTTATATGTTTAAATGTTTAAATTTTTTGAAAATGAATCAAAGTAATCTATTTATTTGATTCATTTTCAAAAATTCTAGTCCTAATGTTAACTTATAAACAGCTTTTTGAACAATTTTTATTTTGTTTGTCCCTTGATAATACTATCTGTTAATAAAGTTAAAATTAGTTTAATTGAACGGACTGCATCATCATTACCCGGAATTGGAATATCAACTAAATCTGGATCACAGTTTGTATCTAAAATTGAAACAACTGGAATTCCTAATTTACGACATTCTGCAATAGCAGTAATCTCACGTCGTTGATCAATAACAATAACAACATCAGGTAAACTTGTCATAGATTTAATTCCATCTAAGTATTTACGTAATTTTGCTAATTCTTTACGACGTAATGCTCCTTCTTTTTTTGTTAATAATTCAAAGGTTCCATCAGATTCTTGTTTTTCTAAATCTTTTAATTTTTCAATACGTTCTTTCATTGTTGACCAATTTGTAAGCATCCCACCTAACCAACGATGATTAACATAATATGAATTAGAGCGGTTTGCTTCTTGTGCAATTAATGTTGTTGCTTGGCGTTTAGTGCCGACAAATAAAACTTTTTGGTTTTTACTAGCAGCAACTTCTAGATATCTCATTGCTTTTTTTAATAAAGTTGCAGATTGAACTAAATCTAGAATATGAATATTATTTACTTCACTGTAAATATATGGGAACATTTTTGGATTCCAACGATGAGCTTTATGACCAAAATGAACACCTGCTTCTAATAACTGTGCTAAACTGATATCAGACATAATTTTTTTAAATTACTTATTTATAATGTGGACAAATTTCTAAAAAAAGATTATCAAATATTAATTTATTTGTCCAGGTTTCTGTAAAAGTTCTGACGAATTAAATTCATTATATTGATTATTCATCAAATATTTTCTAAACGAATTTTTGTAATTTTGTGAGCCAGTTCCAGCTGGAATTAAATGACCAATAACAATATTTTCTTTTAGACCTCTTAACCAGTCAATTCGACCTTCAATTGCTGCTTTTGTTAAAACACGTGTTGTCTCTTGGAAACTTGCAGCCGAAATAAAACTTGGATTATTTAAGGCAGCTTTAGTAATACCAAGTAGTAATGGAACATAACATGCTATTTGTTTATTCTCACTCATTAAAATGTTATTAATGTATTGAATGTGATATAAATCAATTACCTCCCGTTGCAATAATGGCGTATCTCCTTCATACGTAATTAAAACTTTTGTTGTCATTTGTTTGATAATAACTTCTAAGTGTTTATCATTAATAGTAACACCTTGAGATTTGTATACAGATTGAACAGAATTTAAGATAAACAATTGAACTTTTTTGAAACTTTTGTGACAGGCTTCATAATTTTCGATTAATCGTGCATATTTAAAAGTTTTCGTTCGATCACATAAGAAGAATTTTAATAATCCATAATAATTAAAATAGACTTTAACTAATTTATGAGGATTAATTTTTTCATTTTCTTTAATTGGTGTTCCGAGTTTCTGGAATTCAAAATTAACATCTAAACTTGTTTTTTGTGCTAATAGTCCTCGCTTTTGACTAGTCGGAATTCTTTTCACCATCATATTTTTCTTCCGTGCCTCTAAAATTTCTTCAATTCTTGGTAAGCCTTGAACAATATCACCCGTAGTTTCTTTTTCAAGATTTAGTAACCCTAAAGTTTTACCAGATTCAATAAACTCGGTATTTTTACAAAATACACTATTTACATCCTGTTCAAAATAATCTTCCGTGATTGAATATAATCCAACCGCTTTTATTGATTTTGTGAAAGGTTGTTCAGTAAATTTCAATAATGTTAATTGGTTTTTAACTTCATTTGAACTAGTCTTACGGTTCTCATTTTGTACTAGTTCAGAACTTTGTAATAATACTGTTCGGGCAAATTTAGTTTTATTTAGTGGCCTATTGTTATCTAAGTCCGGAGCTAAAATTGTTTTTAATTGGGGATTTAAATTTTTCGTTGTTATAGTGAATTTTTTTGAAAATTTGGGAATTAAACAACTATAGAATTTACCCGCATTTTTTAAGAAAAGTTTTGAAAATTCTGATTTTAATGTGATTTTTTGATCTTGAAGAGTACTATAATTTAAGTTACGTCGAATTAAAAGTTTTCGTAAATCATAATAATTTACTGCGATATTTTGATTAGTAATAGAGCTCAAATTACTATTTGATTGTGGGATAATTTTATATTGTAAGTTTGTTTTTACTTTTAAATTATCACCTTTACAATTTGGGAAGAAATATGGACGACCTTTTTGTATTGTCACAAATTCATCATTTTCAATAATAATTTTACCGGTTTTGGCAAGATTTGATTTACTCATAATAAAATCATTTAACCCCTTGTTTCCAACTTCGGCTTTGTTTACAACAATACAATCATTATTTGAAATTAAAAAAATCTGTTTCTCATTTTGTTTCTTTATTTTAAATTTTACAATTTCTAGTGAATTTGAAGTAAGAGTTTCTAAATACCCTAAAACATTATAATTACTGACAAATTGATTTTTTTGGACTAAGAAACAAGGATCTATGTTTTTATCTCTTAAATTTGGGGCAATATAATTGTTAAAATGAATTTTTTCAGTAATATTGAAATCAACTGAATTTTTATGTTTATTATTTGCTAATTCAAGATTAATATGTTTTTTAAATAAATTATTTGTTTTAAAAAGTAGAAGATTCGCAATCAAGTTAACATTTTTAATTCCATTTATACGTTGATTTGATTTATAGAAATAAACAGTTTTTGATTCTAAATTAAACTGTGATTGTAGATCAGTCTCTTTTTGTTCAAATGGAAGAGTCGCTGCCCCATGTGGGAATTCATAAATTTGAATTGGACGAACTAAAAGTCGGTCTTGACTTTCTTCATCTAGACATTCACAAAACGATAAATTTTGAATCTTAACATTCGAAAATAAGGCTTCTCCAGGATAATAAACTTTCCCGCCAACTTCATTTAATTTATTTCCTTTATAAACTAACCCCGATTTAATAGAGATTATTTGGGTATTATTGCCTTTTGGCGTAATCTTTACAATACCTGATGTTTTTGAGAATAAATTAGGAATAAGTTCAAATCCTTTCGAAATAAAATCACCATCCTCAATAAATAAAATATTTTGTTCACATTTTATTTTATGAATTTCTTCTTCTAACCAAATCATCGTACGTGATTTGACAATTGGTGTAATTGTATTAGAATTTACTTTTAAGAATTTATCAACAAATTTTCTAAATTTTGATTCGATGTTTTCTAATTTTTTTAATTTTCGATTTGCATTTAAAAGTGTCCGTTGTGTGCGAAGTAATTTTCTTGACGCATCTTCTTCTTTACGTTTTGCTTTCTCTAATTTTCGTTTCAGAATTGGATAAGCTTTATTATCTTTTTCTATTTTTGAAAAACCTTCAGTTAAGAAATAGATATCAGACTCCGCTTTTCGAATATCCCATCTTGCTTTTTCAATACTTGTGCCTGATCGAGCAATTGTAATTTCAGCTTTTTGATATTCAATATTAAGTTCTGTAAGTTCATCCTCATACGAAAACAGACTATAATTATTTTTTTGGAAGACAATTTGTCTTATCCGTTGATAATGATTTAAACTATTTCTGAAATCATAATAAATAATTCCACCTGTCAGAGTTAAAAACGAATTGTTAATCAGAGTCCCTAATTTTTCATTTCTTGTTAACTGTAAACAATTTTTAGAATTATTTTTTCGAATAGTTAAAGAATATTTTTTATCGTCTAGGGTTAATAAATAATTTTTATAATTTCGTGAAGCTTTGAATTTCTCTAATTTCGCGTTTTTTAATGAATGTTTAGTATGATTAATTTTTATTAATCCTTCATATAAACTTCGTTTATTATTTATAAATGTCACCGAACCACTGTAATGATTAATTAGTTTCGTTCGAAAAACATAACTAAACGGATTTAATTTATGATCGGGGTAAAAATTTAAAAAAGAATTTAATGGACTATTATATAATTGCCCCGATAAAATCCAAATTAATTTATTATGATTCAGTAAATTAACTTTTTGTTTTAATTTGGGTATAAAAATTTCACCACATGTATCACTTAAAATTGTCTTAACTTCTGTTTTAATTTCCTTATTCGTATTAATGACTTCACCAATAACTGTATCCTTTGGAAGATATTGATTATTTTTTGGGAATAAGATTGTATTCCGTAAAATATCAATTTTAACTAAATCTTCATTTTTATCAGATGGAATTAAAACTAATGAACCAGCGTTCTTTGTTACAAGAACATCTTCTCCTCGATTTGTTCTTAAAACAACAGTTTTTAATCGTTTATAGAATTGAATAATTCCATTCATTGGACTAATAATTTGTTGACGAGCTTCTGACGTGAAGATACCACCAGTATGAAATGTCCGCATCGTAAGTTGTGTACCGGGTTCTCCAATTGATTGACCAGCTAAAATTCCAATCGCTTCTCCAATATCAATTAAATTTTCATTTGCTAAATCCCATCCATAACATTTTTGACAAATTGCCCGATATAATTGACAAGTTAATGGAGAACGAACTGAATATTCAAGAATTTTTTTATCTTTAAATGTTTGAATTAATTCAGGAGTTATTTGAGTATTTTGTTTGACCAGTAAAGCTGATGTTTCAGGATCATAGATTGGTTTATTTAAAACCCGTCCTAAAATTTTATCATAAATATCAGACGAATTTGTAAAATTTTTGCTTGAAAATACAAATGAATGAGTTGTTAAACAGTCTTTCTCACGAATTAAAATGTCTTGAGATACATCAATTAAACGACGTGTTAAATATCCAGAATTAGCCGTTTTTAATGCCGTGTCAACAATCCCTTTACGAGCTCCATAACCTGACATTAAATAATCAGTAATTGTTAATCCTTCACGAAAATTCTTCTTAATTGGTAAATTCATAATTTGACCACTTGGGTCAGACATTAAACCTCGCATTCCAACCAACTGACGAACTTGCGATAAGTTACCACGGGCACCTGAGAAAGCCATGATATAAACCGAGTTAAGAGGATCATAATTTTTAAAATAGTAGATAATCTGATTTTTCAATGATTCACTTGTAAGACTCCAAGTATCAATGATTTTTTGAAATCTTTCAACATCAGTTATTTTACCCTTTAAAAAAATTTTTTCCGAATTATAAATTTCTTGATTTGCTTTTTCAAGCATAACATTTTTTACAAACGGAATTTTTAAATCTTCAATACTAATTGAAATTCCAGCATGACTAGCATATTTAAAACCTAAATATTTTAATTCATCTGCTAATAAACAAGCCTGCATCGAATCATAACTTGTAAAACTCCATGCTAATAATTGACGTAATTGTTTTTTATCAATTAAAGTATTTTGATAAGTGTAAGTTTTCATAAAATATATTTAATAGGTTATCTTTGAATTATAAAAAATTTAAAGTTTTTTGAATTGTATAATTTAAAATAACGCGACCCGTTGTTGTTTGTAAATATTGCGTAATTATTTCGCCCTTAGAATCTTTTCGGATTTGCAAGTTTTCATAGTATTCAATGACACTATTATCAGATAAGATAACTTTCTTTTGTAAATCTGATCTCTGATAATCTTCATCAGTATATCTAATCCATATCGATGTATGAATTTCAATTTTATCTTGATTGTATGCTAAAATTACATCTTCAAGATTTGCAAAATAATAATTTGAACCTAATAAACCTGTAATATTATTTGCTGTTAAGTAATAACACCCAAGAACCATATCTTGACTTGGCATAATGATTGGCTCACCATTTGCTGGTGATAAGAAATTATACGGTGCTAACATTAGCATATAACATTCGGCTTGGGCTTCCGGTGATAATGGAATATGGACAGCCATTTGATCTCCATCAAAATCAGCATTAAAGGCTGAACAAACTAAAGGGTGCAATTTAATAGCACGCCCTTTTACTAAAATTGGTTCAAATGCTTGAATTCCTAAGCGATGTAATGTGGGAGCACGATTTAAAAAAATTGGATGGTTTTTTAAAATTTGTTCTACAACAGGTTTAATTGTTAATTCATCTGACTGAATTAAATTTTTCGCAATTTTTATATTATTTGCTAAATTTTGATTAATTAATTCTCGAATAATAAATGGTTGAAATAACTCAATTGCCATTTCATACGGTAAACCACACTGATTTAATTTTAATGTTGGACCAACCACAATTACCGAACGTCCTGAATAATCAACACGTTTTCCTAATAAATTTTGCCGGAAACGCCCATGCTTCCCTTTAATGATATCTGACAAAGATTTTAGAGGCCGATTATTTGCACTTAATGCAATTTTACCTCGCTTTCCATTATCAATTAAAGTATCTACTGCTTCTTGTAATAATCGTTTTTCATTTCGAATGATTAATTGTGGAGCATCAATTTCTAATAATCTAAGTAATCGATTATTTCTTGTAATAATTCGACGATAAAGTTCATTTAAGTCAGAAGTTGCAAAACGTCCACCTTCTAATTGAATCATTGGACGTAAAGCAGGAGGAATAATTGGTAAAATAGATAAGATCATCCAAGACGGTTCTGATGCCGTTCCAATTAAGTTTTCTAAAATTCTAATCCGTTTAATCGCTTTCTCACGGATTTTATATAATCGATGTTGTTCCCATTTTCTAAACCAATATGAAGCATAATATAATGGTTCTTCTTTATTTAATACTTTTGTACAAACTAGAACAAAACAACGTGTTCGAGAAATTTCTGATTCCAAATTTAGTTTTTCTAATTCTCGCTTAATCAATGGAGCACCAATTAAAAAACTTGGAGTAGCTTTTAATAAATATTTTGGTGTTTGTTGTCGTCGATTTTGTGGTTTTGGATAAGGTTTTAAAGGGTAATTACTTCTACCCAATTCTCGACTTCTTCGATACTGTTGTAAATCCCAATGAAGTCCGTAAAATGAAATCTCATCCTCAGCAATAAAATAAGCTAAGGATGCAAGCTTAATACGTTTAATTCGCTCATCCCATAAACTAATAATTGTAGAAGGTGTTAATTTTAAACCATTACAGGTCCAGAAATAATCAAAATTTCTAAGTTTAAGTTTATTTTTACATTTGTCCGATTGACTTGTATAGCTTGTATTTAACCGTTTTTCAAATTCTTCGACTTCTAGTAAAAGAGCCATAAAATTTGGTCTACTATTAATGTACCAAACATGAGTTACTGGATAAACAAGACTAATATATCCCATTCTGTGTCGACGTACACGAGATTCCGTTAATTCAACACCACAACGCTCACAAATTAATCCATCATAACGAACACGTTTATATTTACCACAAGCACACTCGAAACTCCTACTGGGTCCAAAAATGCGCTCACAAAACAATCCATCCATTTCTGGTTTGAATGTTCTATAATTTATGGTTTCAGGTTTTTGAACTTCCCCTACGAATTGACCATTTGGTAATTTACGATTTGACCATTGTAAAATTCGAAAAGGGGATGCTAATTTAATTTTAATATAATTAAATTCTTTTACAAAGTTTTTCATAATTTTTAAAATGAAATATCATCTATATTTGAAGTAGGTAGGAAGGTTTTCGAAAAAGCATTATATCTTTCAACAATATTCACTTCCACTTCATATTGTTTTGAGGAACTAAATTTTTGGATTTTATATGTACTCATATCTAAACCAATAGAACGTAATTCTTGTAATAATACTTTAAAAGATTCTGGAATTCCAAATTGTGGGATTTGTTGTCCTTTTACAATTGCATTTAATGTTGCATTTCGACCTGGCATATCATCTGACTTAATCGTTAAAATTTCTTTTAATGTAAAGGCAGCCCCAAATCCTTCTAACGCCCAAACTTCCATTTCTCCAAATCGTTGCCCACCATGTTGAGCTTTTCCTCGTAAAGGTTGCTGAGTAATTAATGAGTAAGGTCCGGTTGCTCGGGAATGCATTTTATCATCAACAAGATGGATCAGTTTTAACATATATGCATTTCCAACTGTAATTGGATTTTCAAATTCTTTTCCTGTTCGACCATCGATTAAAACCATTTTACCTGGAGCATAAGGATTAAAAATCCAACTTTTATTTCTTTTAATAGAAGCTTGACGCAGTTTCTTATTAATCAAAATTCGTGATATTTCTAAACCATACATTTCATCAAATGGTAAAATTTTAAATCGACAATTTAATTTGTCTCCTGCAAATCCCAATAAACATTCGTATAACTGACCAACATTCATTCGAGAAGGAACCCCCAAAGGATTTAAAATAATATCAATTGGTGTTCCATCTGGTAAGAATGGCATATCTTGACGTGCTAAAATTCGTGAAATAATACCTTTGTTACCATGGCGACCAGCAATCTTATCACCAACTTGAATTTTACGAATTTGAGCAATAAATACGTAGATTTTTTCAGATTTATATGTCAATTTTGTCTTACGATTAAATGTAACTGTTTCAATAACACGTCCCGATTCACCATGAGGCATTCGATAAGAATTATCTTTTACTCCTTTGGCTTTTGTACTGAAAATTGCACGTAATAGCTTTGATTCTGGTAATTGCTCGTAAGCATTTGTTGAAACAACTTTTCCAACTAAAATATCTCCGGATTTTACAAATGTACCAACTCTTACAATTCCATCATCATTTAAATGCTTGACTTCAGACAAGTTTAAATTTGGAATCATTTTCATTGTTTGTTCAGAGATTTCTGCATTCCGATTAATTTCAATTTTGTACCGTTCGATATGAATTGAAGTGAAAATATCATCATAAACTAAACGTTCACTAATTAAAATAGCATCCTCAAAGTTATACCCCTGCCAAGGCATATAAGCAATTAACGTATTTTGACCCAATGATAATTCACTACTTGTAATTGCTGGACCATCACTAAGAATTTGTCCAGATTGAATTTTTTCACCTTTCCAAACAATTGGACGCTGATTAATACAAGTTTGTTGATTAGAACGTAAGTATTTTTGTAATTTATAAATTACTTTTTTATTGTTACTATCTTTAATAATAATTTTATTTGCAGTTACCGAATTAACAATTCCGGAAATATGAGCATTTAACGTCATCCCCGAATCAATAGCGATTTGATTTTCTAATCCTGTACCAACAATTGGTTTTTGTGGGAAAATTAGTGGAACCGATTGACGCTGCATATTTGAGCCCATTAATGCTCGGTTTGCATCATCGTGTTCAAAGAATGGAATTAAAGATGCAGCAACGGAAACTACTTGAATTGTTGAAATTGAAATAAAATCAACTTCAGATGGTGTTACATTAATAAAATCTTGTTTATATCGAACTGAAATAATATTTTTTATTAAATAATTATCTTTGTTTGTCGCAATATCGGCAGGCGCAATTTTGTATAAATCTTCAACTTCCGCAGTTAAATAAATTGGGTTTCCAGTTTTTAAAACTTTTCCGTTGATTACTCGCCAAAACGGAGTTTCTAAGAATCCAAGCTTATTAACTCGCGCACATGTTGTTAAGGATGCAATTAACCCAACATTTTGTCCTTCTGGTGTCTCAATTGGACAAATTCGACCGTAATGACTTGGATGAATATCACGAACAGAAAAACTAATATGATCCCGATTTAGTCCACCTGGGCCTAAACCACTAATTCGACGCCGATGTGTTAATGAAGAAAGAGGATTAGTTTGATCTAAATATTGTGATAATTGACTAGATCCGAAAAATTCTCGAATTGTGGCATTAATCACGCTAAAATTTAGAAGATAATTTGATTCAATGGTATTTGTTTGATTTCTTAATTTTCGAACTAATCTTTGGAATCCTATTCGGAATAAATTTTGTAATAATTCACCAATCGATCGAACTCGTTTATTTTTAAGATGATCAATATCATCTGGAACGGCTTTTGAAATTGTTAATGAAATTAATTTATCAATAATCGCAAAAATATCTTCATAAGTAATTATTTGAAGACGGTTACTAATTTTTAAACTTAATCGATTATTAATTTTTAATCGTCCTACTTTTCCCAAGTTATAATAATTCGGATCAAAAATTTGTGAAAATTCGGAAATATTTTTAAAATATTCAAGATTCGAATCAAATCGACTAATAGGTTGTTTTAAATAGGTTGAATTAATTAAAAGTGGTTTATTAAAATAGAAGAAATCGGAATAATATAAATTTTGATAAATTTCTAAATCCGTCAATCCCATTTCTTTTAAGAGGATAAGAATAGGTTTTTGGGTAATTTTATCTAATTGAATAATAAGTTCTTCTTCTTGATTTTTAATTGGGTAATTATAGGCATTAAGTTTTGTATTCTTTTGAAAATTGAATCGAATCCATGATCCATATTCTGGTATTAAAGTAGCTGTATATAGTTCTTTATCATTATATTTTTTATGATAATTGGTTTTAATTTCATGATCCTTTTGATATAAAAGTAATTGAGTTTTACTTTTTAAATATTTATCTCGTTTTTTTAGATAATTATCATGTCTAGCTAACTCTTCTTTTAATACCTTTTTATCTTTCTTTAATAAATCTTTTTCTGCTTGGATTACAAATGAACTAGCACCCTTCTTTACTAATTGACGCAATCGTCTTGTTCGTTTGTAAATATTTTCCTTATATTTATCAAATGGTGTCGGATCAAGCTCATAAGAGGTGTGAATTTGTCCAAATAAATATCTTAACTGATCTTTTAAACTAGTTGAAAAATATAAAGTTGGTCGAAAAACGGCAAATTGTGTTAATTTATTTGTATTTACTTCTTTTAATAATGATTTTTGAATATTCTGTTTTAAGAATGAGAAATTTTGGTCATCAAAGAACCAATTCATTAAATGTTCAGTAACTAAAACTAATCTTGAATTTAACTGAAGTTGAACTGTTAATTGAGAATTTGTAACTGTCTTTGTATAGATATTAATAATTCTTCGAATTTGGTCATCAGATAATTTTAAAGTTTCTGAAGAATCCAATAATTTATTAGATTCAGATGAAGAAGCTAAAATTCGATATTTGGTTAAAACTTTTAATAAAAATTGAAAGTATTTCAATAAGGTACTAATTGTTTCATTAGTAAAATTAGTCTTTGAATTGGGTGATGTATATTTTTGTTTTAACCATTTTAAAAATAATAAACTCATTTTTGAGTTTGACTGCAATTTTTGTGTTTGTGAGATTAAAACATAGAATTTAAAACATTGAAAAAATGAAAACGATGAATCATTCTTCGATTGCTTTAAAAATTCTAAAGAATAATAAGAAATTGGAATAGAATTAGGTTCATGAGACTCTTGTGACTTCGCCTTGTAAGTTTGAGTTTCCCAAGTTGTAAAGATTTTTTTAACTCGTTTATTTTTTAAAAAATCAATAATTTTATCATCTGTATCTGTAAAGTTGATTCTTGGTTGGTCTAATTTAGGTTTTGAAAAAAATAAATCAAATTCAGAAATGAAAGCTTCACCAGATGGTAAAAATGTTCGTAGTCGATGGATATCTGCGGATAATTTACGTTTAAAGTGGTTTTGAATTCTTTGGTTTTTATTTTTTTCAAAATAAATACCAGGACTTCGAATAATTTGACTTACAATAACACGTTCACACCCATTAATAATGAATGTCGCATAAGTAGTCATTAAAGGTAAAGTAATAATCGGAAATTGGTTTTGGTAATGAACTTGGTTCAGAACTTTATTTCGGACTTCAATCGGGATCACTAACTGTGCTCGATAGTTTCCATTATATTTCTTTGCAATTATTAAGTTATAAAGCGGTTTAATTAATAAATATTCTTGACTAAAAATTAGGTATTCCGTATTCTGACTAAAATCGTAAATTTTTGAAAATAACGCTAATTCTTCAGTTAAACCTTGAGTAATAAACCAACAAAAACTTACTCGCTGCATCGCAAGAAAATCAGGTAGAGCATTGATATAATTAATATTTTTGTGCATGATTTTAGTTTATGCCATAAATAATTTTTTTAAGTTAATAGAATAACAAACATGATACAGCTTCTAGCTTAGACATTATTGCAAGTTTAACTACAATAATGTCATGATAGGATATTTGATTATAATTAAAATAGAAATCTAATTCAGATACAAATTAGTTTCAATTTTTGACACACTCTGTTTCTTATATTATAATTTAGCTATTAGTTGAAAGGGCACTAGCAAGTCTTGCTTTTTTTCGAGCCGCTGTATTTTTATGAAAAACCTTTTTTTTTGTTCCTTTATCTAAAAAGCTATAGATAGAATTTAAAATTGTTTGTAATTTTTCTGTAGCATCAGGAGTTTGCTTTAAAGTTTTAAAAAAAAGTTTTGTTAAAGTTCGAACAGTCGTTTTGTAATAAAGATTTTGTAAACGATTTCGTTTTGCAATTTCAATTCGTTTTTTTGCAGATTTATTATTAGCCATATGTTTAAAAATAAGTTATCACGTAATATTTAAAATAAAAATATAATATAAGATTCTAGTATAATCATTAAAAAATTGAAAGGTTTTTTTAAAAAAAATTTATTAATTTATCATTAAACCTTGATAAGATAAAAATTTTTAGGCAATATAATTATTAAAATTATTAAGTTCAAATTTATATGGCAAAAAATAAAGGCACTCGAATTTTAATTACTTTAGAATGTACAGAATGTCGTTCTAATTTAAATAAGCGTTCACCTGGTGTATCTCGATATACAACGCAAAAAAACCGTCGAAATAACCCTGAAAGATTAGAGTTAAAAAAGTATTGTCCAAATTGTAATAAACCTACTGTACATAAAGAGATTAAATAAATTATGGCACGACAAAAACAAAAAATTTCACCAATTAGTTTAAATCAAAAAATTGATTATAAAGATATCGATTTACTAAGATTATTTGTAACTGACCAAGGAAAAATTCTTCCACGCCGCGCAACAGGAGTAACTGTTCAACAACAACGAAAATTATCAAAAGCAATTAAAAGAGCACGTACATTAGCGTTATTTCCATTTGTTGCATCAGAGCCAATTTAAAACATTGTGAGTTATTATTTTCTTCAATAATAACTCACTTCAATTTTGATTCATTTATAAGGAGAAATTTATTTTATGGGAAATTTTATTGATAAAACATTCACAGTAATTGCTGATATACTACTAAAAGTTTTACCAGCGAGTAAACAGGAAAAACAAGCTTTCTCATACTATCGAGCTGGAATGGCAGCTCAGGGAAAAGGACGGTATGCAGAAGCTTTACGAAACTATTATGAAGCTTTACAAGTTGAAGAAGATCCGTACGATCGTAGTTATACCCTTTATAATATTGGATTAATTTATGGTAATACCGGAAAATATACACAAGCATTAGAATTTTATCACCAAGCATTAGCATTAAATTCAAATCTTCCGCAAGCTTTAAATAATATTGCCGTAATCTATCATTCTCAAGCTTTACGAGCACAAACTTTTGACGATGATGAATATGTTGACTTATCAAAAGAGTTATTTGATAAAGCAGCTGAATATTGGATTCAAGCATTAAAATTAGCTCCTGATAATTATCCAGGTGCAAGAAATTGGTTAAAAGTAACTGGTCGATTTATGGATAATAATTCTTAATTTATGAGTAAATAAGATTTGAAGCATTAAAAGAATTAGAAGCTTTTTGAAAATCATGCAATCTCACATAAATTGTCTTCTAATAGCTCTCATCTCTTATCGCATTCAACAATTGTCTTAGGTTTGCTGTATAATAGATTATAATATCCAGTAATCATTAGAAATGATCTGCAAACATTTGAAAGTATATTTATTCGAAGATATTTTAATATGTTAAATCAAAATGGTAAAAACTAATTTAAATAAAGGTTTCGTTACTCAAATCATTGGTCCTGTATTAGATATTGCATTCCCTAGTGGTAACTTACCACCTATCTACAGTGCACTTAAAATCGAATTATCTGATGGAACTTCAACAATTGTAGAAGTACAACAATTATTAGGTGATAATCAAGTTCGTGCGGTTTCAATGCGCTCAACAGATGGTTTAAAACGTGGTGTAGAAGCAGTTGATTTAGGTGCTCCTATTAGTGTACCTGTTGGAACTGTAACATTAGGACGTATTTTCAATGTAATCGGTGAACCAGTTGATGAGCAAGGCGATGTTTCATTCGATGAAACCTTACCAATTCACAGAGATGCGCCAGCATTTACAGAATTAGAAACTAAACCATCAATTTTTGAAACGGGTATCAAAGTAGTTGATTTATTAGCACCATACCGTCGAGGTGGTAAAATTGGTTTATTTGGTGGTGCCGGAGTAGGTAAAACTGTATTAATTATGGAATTAATTAATAATATTGCTAAAGCTCACGGTGGTGTATCAGTATTCGGTGGTGTAGGTGAACGTACTCGTGAAGGGAACGATTTATACGAAGAAATGAAAGAATCTGGTGTAATTAACGAAAGTAACTTCCCAGAGTCAAAAGTAGCTTTAGTATATGGTCAAATGAATGAACCTCCTGGAGCACGTATGCGTGTAGGTTTAACTGCATTAACAATGGCTGAATACTTCCGTGATGTAAACAAGCAAGATGTTTTATTATTCATCGATAATATCTTCCGTTTCACACAAGCAGGTTCTGAAGTATCTGCTTTATTAGGTCGTATGCCATCAGCTGTAGGTTACCAACCAACATTAGCAACTGAAATGGGTGCGTTACAAGAACGTATTACATCTACAACACAAGGTTCAATTACATCAATTCAAGCTGTTTATGTACCTGCTGATGATTTAACAGATCCAGCTCCAGCAACAACGTTTGCTCACTTAGATGCAACAACAGTATTATCTCGTAACTTAGCAGCTAAAGGTATTTACCCAGCAGTAGATCCATTAGATTCAACATCAACAATGTTACAACCAGGTATTGTAAGTGAAATTCACTACCAAGTAGCAGAAACTGTAAAAGAAACGTTACAACGTTACAAAGAATTACAAGATATTATTGCAATTCTAGGTATTGATGAATTATCAGAAGAAGATCGTTTAACTGTTGCACGTGCACGTAAAGTTGAAAGATTCTTATCACAACCATTCTTCGTGGCAGAGATCTTCACAGGTTCACCAGGTAAATACGTAAGCTTAGAAGATACAATCAAAGGCTTTACTATGGTATTAGATGGTGACTTAGATGATTTACCAGAACAATCATTCTACCTTGTAGGAAATATTGACGAAGCAATCGAAAAAGCAGAAACTCTAAAATAAGGAGTAAAATATATGGTTATGAACATTCGTGTCCTTACTCCAGACAGAGTCATTTGTTCAACTACGGCAGATGAAGTAGTTTTACCTGGTTTAACTGGACAAGTAGGCGTATTAGATGGTCATGCAGCATTAATTACAGCATTAGATACAGGTCTATTAAGAATCAAGTTAGATGAAAAATGGACACCTATCATTCTATGTGGTGGATTAGCTGAAATTGATCGAAATCGTGTCACAGTTTTAGTAAACGATGTTGAAGAACTGGTTGATATTGAATTACGTCAAGCAACAGAAGAATTAGAGAAGGCAACACTTGCTGTTGAAGAAGCTGAAGATGATAAGAGTTTATTAGATGCGTCTGTTGAATTGAAAAAAGCAACAGCCAAAGTAGAAGCTATGAATTATTTATCATAAATATTTTTTTCCAATCTTATAAATTCGAACTCGGTTTATAAGATTGGAGAAAAATATAAATTATCAAATAGTATAAATTTATCTTTCTATATGCCAACCAATTCTAATTTTAATTTTACAAATAATTCAGTTGTGACACTAGAATTACCGTTTTCAGAGCATGTAGAGGAATTAAGACAACGTATTTTTTTAATCGTTGGTACAATTTTATTATTTACATGTTTTGCATTTGTGGAAGTAAAAAGTCTAGTTAAAATTTTAGAACTTCCAATCAATAACGTGAAATTTTTTCAACTCTCACCAGGAGAATACTTTATTTCAACAGTAAAAATAGCATTTTACACGGGCTTATTATTTTCAAGTCCTATTGCTATTGGTCAATTGATTTTATTTTTATTGCCAGGTCTGACAAAAAAAGAAACAAAAATTATTCTTCCATTGTTAATAAGTTCATTAATTCTATTCGGTTTAGGCTTAGCTTTCTCATATTATACTTTAGTTCCAGCCGCATTAAACTTCTTCTTAAACTATAGTGAAGAAGTTCTAGAACCATTTTGGTCATTTGATCAATACTTTGAATTTATTCTTGTTTTATTTTACAGTACAGGATTAGCATTTCAGATTCCCATTATTCAAATTTTGGTAGGATTGCTAAATATTGTTTCTCCAAAACAAATGTTAGGTGCTTGGCGTTATGTCATATTAATTTCAACAATTCTGGGAGCCATTTTAACACCTTCAACTGATCCACTGACACAATTGTTATTATCGTTCGCAATAATACTTTTGTATATGTCTGGTTTAGGAATCTTGTTTTTAATAAAAAATTAACTTACATATATAGAATATTTATACTTAACAAGTATTTAAATTATGGCAACTAACAAGTTTTTTAAAAGTCTTTTATTTGCTTCGACGATTGCTGTAAATGTTTTTGGATCTTATGTACCAGATTCAGTAGCATATCCAGTTTTTGCACAGCAAAATTATTCAAACCCTCGTGCAGCAAATGGAAAATTAGCTTGTGCTAATTGTCATTTAAATCAAAAAGCAATTGAGATTGAAGCACCACAAGCAGTTCTACCAAATTCAGTTTTTGAAGTAGAAGTAAAAGTACCATATGATACAACTAAACAACAAATTGGTGCAAATGGAAAAAAAGCTGATTTAAATGTTGGTGGTATTTTAATTTTACCACAAGGTTTTAAATTAGCGTCAAAAAATCAAATTTCACCAGAAATTAAAGCAAAAAACAAAGGTGTATTTATCTCACCTTACAGTACTGAATTAGATAATATGTTTGTCGTAGGTCCAATTGCAGGAAAAACACACCAAGAATTAATCTTCCCAGTTGTTGCTCCTGATCCAGAAAAGAATTCTGATGTTAAATATTTAACATACCCATTCTACGCTGGTGGAAACCGTGGCCGTGGTCAAGTTTACCCTACTGGTGAAAAAAGTAATGTAAATGTTTTTGGTGCAACGCAAGCAGGCCAAATTACAGACATTAACACTTCAGAAAAAGGTGACTCAACTATTGAAATTATTAATTCAAACGGTGTAAAAACATCACAAGTTGTTCCAAAAGGCTTAGTTTTAACAGTTAAAGTAGGCGATATTGTTCAAACAGAACAAGGATTAAACATTGATCCAAATGCTGGTGGATTTGGTCAAGAAGAATCAGAAATCGTTTTACAAAATCCAATTCGAATTGTTGGATATCTTGCTTTCTGTTTATGTGCGTTATTAACTCAAATCTTATTAGTTTTAAAGAAAAAACAATTTGAAAAAGTACAAGCTGCTGAGCTTAACTTCTAATTTAGGTCTCAAAAAACTTTATGGGTTCATTTTTTTGAAACGGACCCCTTTTTTAATTAATATTCCTATAACAATAGATTTATGTTAAATCGATGCATCAAATAGTTTTTTAGGTGATGCATCAAAGAGTAGTCAAACATCTCTATACTGACTACTTAAAGGGCCCTTAAAGGGTCCTTAAATCGTCTCTAAAGAATTCTTAGATAATTAATGTAAATGTATTTTGAGTATAAATATAAAATAGAGAAATTAGAGGTATTCAATACCAAAATTTTTTAACATATAAAAACTTGACAAAGTTTAAAATATATGTATACTAACTACGTTAGTAGTTCTACAGTCTAATTAGATCAATTATTTGAATATATTTACATTTTGTTTGAATATTCAATATATAAAAGAGCACAATTATTTCATTTTTAACATATTTATTGTCATATATGTATATTTATGCCATAAATGGCATAAATATATATATACTAATACAAGATAAGTATTCCATTTCTGTCATAAACGTTTTATAACGTTTATTATAATCACTTAAACTAATGAGAAAAGAAGGGAAATTAAGTATTACTGATAGATTATTTTTTAAATAACCTTCTAAATAAACTCAGTAAAAACTCTTTTAGTGGACCAGTAATCCAATTTTCTTTATTTCCACTTCCAAACCATCCATACCAAAGTTTCGGAAATTTTCTATATATATTCGCTTGTTTTTCATCTTGCCAAGCTGTGTTACCACCACTGTAAATACTATTTTTTGGACGTGGGCCAATATGTAATTCTGTTGTTTCAACAAATAATGGAATATAAAAATACTGTCCATAGATTGCATGTAATAAACCAAAAAAGATTGAAGCTATATGTACACTAATACAAATTAATAATACAACACTTAACGCATTAAATTGGTACAATAAAGTTGGATCTGTGGCACTTATCGTAACAGCACGAGTTCCAGAAGCCTGAGTTGCAACATTAAATACTAAATTTGGTTCTAATATATTTTGTTGGAAATATTCAACCCTAAAGATAAAAAATATCATAACTTGTTCTAGGAATCCCATAATTAGTAGAAACGTCCAATGCCAACGTACTAAATAAGGACAATACCGTTTACCAACTCGAGTTAACATAGCATAAGCTACAATACCCGATAATTGTTGCCAAAATTCCCCAATTGTCTCAACTAAATATGGAATAATCACATTATAAACTTGGTAATAATATGGCAGAATACGAGCTTTATTTGTTTCATTTAGATTTGAAATTATCATAGAAATTGGATCGATGTAATACCGCAAGCCACTATCGGGATCTGTATGAATTATCCCCTTTGTAAAAGCATAATAGAACAATTTACCTGGATTATACCAATGAACATTCGAACCTAATTGCATTTCGGTTTTTGCTAATGCTACACTACTACGTTGAAGTTCAATTGCACTAACCCCTAACTTTCGCCAATAAGGGAACTTAATTAGTAGTTGACTGTACATAGTAACAATATCAATTAAATGACGATACCATAAATAGCCTGCAAAAATTCCAATACATGTAATGTAAGTAGAAGTTTTTAAATTATATCTAAAAATTAGAATAATAAATCGTACAAAAATAAGAAAGAAAATAACATTTTCGATATCGGTCAAGTTTAACCCATCTTGAACCTTTTGCAATAGATCATTTTTAAATAAACTTAATGATGCTATTAATTTATACATTGGGTCATCTTGTCCTAATGTAATCTTAGTAGTAAGAGTACTATCAAACCAATTTAAAACTGTTGGTTGATCACTGTTAATTAAAAATAGTAAAAGTCTCAGAGAATATAACATAAATTTATTTTATCAAGATTTTTTATCTCAAAATTGGTAATAGATTACCTTTAAAGTGTAAATTTTTGACAATTGAAAGTTATTCAATTGTTTTAATTAAAAAATAGACTTTCTTAAATTATATCTATAATCATATTTAAATAACTATTTGTCAAGTTTTAGAGTAAATTAAAAAATTAAAGAGTACCCCCTAGGGAATTCGAATCCCTGTTACCTCCGTGAAAGGGAGGTGTCCTAGGCCTCTAGACGAAGGGGGCGGTATTTTCAACAGTTTTACTATTGAAAATACTAAGCGGGCAACGCGATTCGAACGCGCGACATCGACCTTGGCAAGGTCGCGCTCTACCACTGAGCTATGCCCGCTTATTTACAATATCATAATGAATCCATATAATATCTCTAAATTATATTGTATAAAAGTTCATTGATTTTGTCAAGACTTTCAGAGCTCGAAATTATAGTTTATACTATAATTTCGAATTATTTAAAGCGAATTCGTAATACCATCTGCTGTAGCAATTACAAATACTAAAGCAACCCACGCTTTAAAAATAGTATTGAAGTTGTCTTTTGAGCTTTCCCATTCACCTGGTGTTGCTAAAGCTACTGGAACTGTTACAACTAATGCTAATGAAATTAAAACGAATAAAACTGTTAATAAAGTTATCATAAATATTTTTTAAATGTTTTTATAGATGATCGAAATGAAATAGATATTAAATTATAAATTGCCTTTTTTTAACGCTAATAAAACAATAATAGCAGGACCAGATAACATAATAACACCTGTTGCTACCAATTGTCCTATAATTTGCCAATTAACCATTTTTTAAATCCTTATTATCAATTTTTTAATAAAATTTTAAGTAATATAATAACCACTAATATTAGTTATAATTCTACTTAAAAATTAATAAAGTAAAAATATTCTTTTACTTGAGTTTTGTAAATTTAAATATTTTCGAAAAGATTATAAATAAAAACTTTACTAGTTTGATATTTTTATGTTATTATGTATTGTGTATCACAGCTTAAGGGTTGCTAACTCAATGGTAGAGTACTCGGCTTTTAACCGATTTGTTCTGGGTTCGAGTCCCAGGCAACCCAATTCCAATAATTTCAATATTAATGATAAAATAATTTATCTTTTAGCTTTAGTTTATGCTCTCTAATAAGGTTTTTAGATCCATTTTTATTTTTAAATATCGTATTTATAACAATATTAATAGATTAATAACAAAAGGTATTTAAAATAATTTAGTACATAAAAGATTATTTTATGTACTAAATTTGATTACTTATAATGATGAACCTAAACCAGAATATGCACCATAAATAAATAAAGAAAGCATTGTAATTACTGCTAATCCACCTACTAAACCTACAAGCCATAACGGGATTCTACCTGTATTTGCCATAAAAAAAAGCTCCTAGTATATAAAGATTAATTGAAGAAATAACTTGAAAACAGTACTGCTAAAACAAAAATTAATAAAAGTCCCCAGTAAAGAGACGTACGATTTAATTCAACTGCTTGTTTATTGGGATTTGGACCTGTCATAAAAGATTACCTCGTATTACTATAATATATATATTAATTTATCGTTGAATGAATTGCATTGCTGTAATTCCACCTAAAAAGAATACTGTCGGTACTGCTAAGCCATGAACTGCTAACCAACGGAAAGTGAAAATTGGATAAGCTACAGGTTGATTAATATTTCTTGTCATGATTTTTTCCTTTAAAAATTATAAACCTTTAGTTAAATCTTCTAATTCTTGTTTCGCACTGAAACGGTCATTCACTAATGGAATTTGTTGACGATCTTGAGTAAAGTATTCATTTGGACGTGGAGTTCCAAATACATCATATGCTAATCCTGTACTAACAAATAACCAACCCGATACGAAAAGTGATGGGATTGTGATACTGTGAATAATCCAGTAACGTACACTAGTAATAATATCTGAGAACGGACGTTCACCTGTAGATCCACCAGACATAATATATTCCTCTATAAAAAAATTGTTGCTCATTCAAAGTGTTATATGAAAGCGGGCAGGGGGAATCGAACCCCCATCATTAGCTTGGAAGGCTAAGGTTTTACCACTAAACTATGCCCGCATAATAATATTAAGAACATTATAAAATTATGCTGACATAAAAGCAATAAAATCTTAAATATTTTCTAATTTCAAATTAAGAAATTTTGCCAAACTAGCTGCTTCTTCTTCTAAATTTGAAATGGAAGTTGGTTCTTGAACGGGTGTTAAAGGTATCTTACGGTCATCTTTTAAACACAAATAAATACTTCGTGTTGGATTTAATCCTTCTGTGATTTTAATACCAATGTACTTGATATTTGATAAAGGGTAAGTTAGAAGAATTTCACGATTTTTACCAGGAAATCCTTTTCGAACAATCTTTACCAGACTTTCAATTCGATTATATTCATTATAACCACCGCCAATATCTAAAAGTACAGTTGCAATGATATAAATACTTATTCCAAAACTTAAAGTACCATAAAACATCATTACTAACCCTTGCGGGATAAAAACTAATTCAGTTGAATTTGTAAAAGGTAATAAATTAATTTTGAAATAGCTAGAAAGACCGGCTAGTAAAAAACCTATTCCCCCTAGAAATAAAACCACTGACCAAAAATAGTTACTAAACCGTCTTGACCCTATAATCTCATCTCGACGAATTTCATTTTGCATTTGATCTTAGTCTTTCTTTAATTAAATTAATTTAATTGATTTTAATCCTAAAAATAAACCCGATGAAAGAGCGAAACAAAAACCTACTAGTAAAAAATAATCGATAGCAACTGTCATAAAAACCTTTTTTATTTTATTTAAATGAAATTTATAAAAATTTTTCTGTATATTAATATATATTATATAGTAATCTATATAAAAATTTTGGTTAATAGAATTTTTTGTTAAATTCTAACTAACCTTATATTCAATTTAATTAAACAATTTTCTTATTAATTTAACTAATCTTTGAATTAACTTTATGGCTAATTTTATTAAACCTTATAATGATGATCCATTTGTAGGTCATTTAGCAACACCAATAACATCATCTGCGGCGACACGTGCACTTTTACAAAATTTACCAGCATACCGATTTGGTTTAACACCTTTATTACGTGGGCTGGAAATTGGTTTAGCACATGGTTATTTTTTAATCGGTCCATTTGCTTTATTAGGTCCATTGCGTAATTCTGATATTGCATTACTTGCTGGTTTCCTTTCAACAATCGGATTAATTCTTATCTTAACATTAGGATTAACGATTTATGGTATTGCCACATTTGGTCAAGAAAAATCAAGCTCTGAAAATAATCTTCAAACTAGAAAAGCTTGGAACCGATTTAAAGGTGGATTTTTCGTTGGAGCATGTGGAAGTGCAGGATTTGCATTTATTTGTTTATCAAGTATACCAACTTTTACATTCAATTAAATACTACAATAGTATAAATTTGTAAAACTAGTTGCTTTTACCTAGTTTTACATATAAAAGTTTATTTATTCAATCTTATAATTCATTTTTATGAACACATCACCTATTAATTTACAAGAAGAGTACGCTAAAACTGAAATTGCAAAAATTTTAAATTTATTAGATGAAGAATTAGTTGGTTTAGCTCCAGTAAAATCAAGAATCCGAGAGATTGCAGCATTATTATTAATCGATAAATTACGTCGTAATTTAGGTATTACATCAGCTAATCCAGGGTTACATATGTCTTTCACAGGTAGTCCGGGAACTGGTAAGACTACAGTAGGATTAAAAATGGCTGATATTTTATATCAATTAGGGTATATCGCGAAAGGTCATCTTTTAACAGTAACACGTGATGATTTAGTTGGACAATACATTGGTCACACAGCTCCAAAAACTAAGGAAGTTCTTAAAAAGGCAATGGGTGGAGTTTTATTTATTGATGAAGCTTACTACTTATACAAGCCTGATAATGAAAGAGATTATGGAGCAGAGGCAATTGAAATTTTATTACAAGTTATGGAAAATCAACGTGATGAATTAGTTGTTATTTTAGCTGGCTATAAAGAACCAATGGATAAGTTTTATGAGTCAAATCCAGGATTATCTTCACGTATTGCAAATCATATTGATTTTCCTGATTATAGTGTAGACGAATTACTACAAATTGCTAAAATTATGTTAGATGATCAACAATATAAGTTAACTCCAGAAGCTGAAATTGCATTAACACAATATATTACAAAGCGAAAAGAAAAACCTTTATTTGCAAATGCAAGAAGTGTGAAAAATGCTTTAGATCGAGCTCGTATGCGTCAAGCAAATCGAATTTTTGATAGTCGTGGGCAAGTCTTAACTAAAAAAGAGTTAGTAAATTTAGAAGCCGAAGATATTTTACAAAGTACAGTTTTTAATGATTAAAGAATTTTAAATATTATGAGTTTATTAATTATTGGAGGAACAGGAACACTGGGTCGACAAATGGTTTTACAAGCTTTGTTAAAAGGTTACCCAGTTCGTTGTATGGTTCGTAACTTCCGAAAAGCAAATTTCTTGAAAGAATGGGGAGTTGAGTTAGTATATGGAGATTTAACAAAACCTGAAACATTACCACCTTGTTTTAAAGGAATTACGGCTGTTATTGATGCGTCTACAAGTCGTCCGAATGAATTAGAATCATTAAAAAAAGTTGATTGGGATGGCAAAATAGCTTTAATTGATGCTGCAAAAGCAGCAAATATCCAACGCTTTATCTTTTTCTCTGCTCAAAATGTGGAGCAATTTGAAAATATTCCATTGATGAAATTAAAATATGGAATTGAAAAAAAATTGGAAGCTTCAAACATTCCATATACAATCTTCCGATTAACTGGTTTTTATCAAGGATTAATTGAACAGTATGCAATTCCAATTTTAGAAAATTTACCAATATGGGTCACAAATGAAAATACTTATATTGCGTATATGGATACACAAGATATTGCAAAATTCAGTCTTCGATCTTTACAAATTCCACAAACAATCAATCAAACCTTCTTCTTAAGTGGATTAAAAGGTTGGGTTTCATCGGAAATTATTATGTTATGTGAGCAATTAGCTGGACAAACTGCACGTGTTCAACGTGTTCCATTAATTGTCTTAAAATTAATTAGTAATTTCTTTGGATTTTTCGAGTGGGGTCAAAATATCAGTGATCGTCTAGCATTCGTTGAAATTTTAAATACCGAAAATAATTTTTCAAAATCAACTTTTGATTTATATAAATTATTTAAAGTAGATTCAGATGAAATAGTGCAATTAGATGATTACTTCTTAGAATACTTTATTCGTTTATTAAAACGTTTACGCGATATTAATTTTGAAGATGTTCAAAAACAACGAAATTTAATAATCTAGATTAAACAATGAGATTTGGGACTACAAGTTATTTCTTAGGATTAGTCAAATTGACTGGCGATTTTAAAACATATTATGTACAACCGCAAAAAAATAATGTTGTCTTTTGTGAAACTAGGTTAGCTCCGGCTCGACCAAAAAGTACGAAACAAAAGCCTTTGACACGAGTTATGATCTATTTTTTTGGTGCATTGGGAACACAAGCACAAACTTATTATCAGAAAGGTGATTATGTCCTTGTTCAAGGGCGTTTAAAAATTTTGAAAAAGCAACATAATAAACCTGAAACACAGAGTTTCTCGACCAAAGAGTACCATTTAAATGTTTTTAAAATGTCTTTAATTTGCCGTCCTGAAAAAGTTTGAGAATGCTATTTTCTGGTAAACTAAAGATCAGATATGAATGCAAATTTTAAGTCTTCTTCAAAAAAACTAAAAATAATTTAGAATCATTTTATTTTAGTATAATACATACTATTAAAAATAACTTTTAAGAAAAATAAAATGCTAACTTTAAAAATTTTAGTTTATACAACGGTTATCTTCTTTGTCTCTTTATTTATTTTTGGACTTCTTTCAGGTGATCCATCAAGAAACCCAAATCGTAAAGATTTCGAATAATTTAAAGTCTATATAGATGTTCGAACCTTTTTTATTATAAAATGGGTTCGAGCGTCCAATAATATTTATTTTTTATTTATTGCAAACTAATTCTAATTAATATATTAAACAAAAAATTTTTTTTAAACTACAGTAATATATATAGTAATAATTTTAGTTTTTTCTTTAAAATCGTTTACCAAAAATAAATTTAAAATTTTAACTCAGTTACTAATTATGAAACGTTTTAATATAATTGCTTCCTTTTTTGCATTATTATTAGTCTTTACTCCAAATCAAGCTTTTGCTGAGATCGGAGGATTAAAAAAATGTAGTGAGTCTCCAGCTTTTACAAAAAGATTAAATGGTAGTGTCAAAAAGTTAGAATTAAGAATGAAACAGTACGAAGCAGATTCACCTCCAGCTTTAGCACTACAACAACAAATTGATCGAACTAAAGCTCGTTTTGATAAGTATAGTCGATCAGAATTATTATGTGGAACTGATGGTCTACCACATTTAATTGCAGATGGTAGATGGAGTCACGCTGCAGAATTCATTTTACCTGGTTTTGGATTCATCTATATTTCTGGTTGGATTGGTTGGGTTGGTCGTAAATATTTACGTGCAGTAAGTACAACTAAAAATCCAGCAGAAAATGAAATCATTATCAATGTTCCATTAGCTTTAAAAATTATGACTACAGGTTACATTTGGCCAATTTCAGCATGGCAAGAATTAATTAGTGGTGATTTAGTAGCACCAGATAGTGAAGTGACTGTTTCACCTCGTTAATTTTTTAATGATCAACATGTTCAATATTATTTAACAATAGTAAATTATTTACTTTAACTTAATTTTTATGGAAGACTTACAAAAATATTTATCAACTGCTCCTGTTCTTCTAACGATTTGGATGACATTTACCGCAGGTTTTATCATTGAGATTAATCGTTTTTTCCCAGATATGTTAGGATTATATTTCTAGATATAAAGAAAGTTAGATTTAAAAATATTTAAATCTAACTTTTATTTTTAGATTAATAGATATTTCTAAGTACTATTTAGTAATATACAAAACAAATTTATATTATAAGAAATTAAGAATACTATCAATAAATCTTTTAATCATCAAGCACTCCTATACTATAGTGATATGTTGGTTATTTTTTAAATATCTTGTGATAGTAAAAAATTTTTGGACAAGAGTATTAAAACTCTTATCCAAAAATTTAGAATCAATGTGAATAAATAACGTTTAAGTTAATTATTAGAAGTTAATCCTAGTACAATTACTAATAATATTAGTAACGAGCACCTTCTGGATTAGCTTGAACACTGTATGATTTAATTGTGTATTGAATGAAACGACCTTCACGTTCTGTACGCTCTAGGTAGAAACCTGGTTCGTTTGCTGGACGGTTTGCGATAAATGACATAACACAACTTTCAGTACCGTAACTTGCATCAAATGCGTTAATACGGATGTAACCAGCAGCACATGCTTTACGAGCTTCTTTTAATTCGAACATTACAGATGCAGAATCTTTAATATCGAATAAAGGTAAACCCCATAATTCCCAGTAACTATTACGTGGGTGTGGATCATCTGTCCATTCAACGTTCATTGCTAAACCGCGGTTAATAGCGTAAGCAATTTGCTTTTCAATTTGTTCATCAGTTAAATCTGGTAAGAACGAGAAACAACCTTGTGTAAGTCTCACTATTCAAATACTCCTTTAATTTTTTAAAAGTAATTTATTATACGTTTGCAGTTGGTGTTACAGCGAAATCAGCTGTATCTGTAGATGTGTAGTTAAAACTAATATCTTTCCATAAATCTAATGCAGTTTGTAATGGACCACATGTTTTAGCAGCATTACGTAAGATTTGAGGACCAACTTCGTTACTGAAGTAATCAGCACCTTCGTTACGAGCTAATACCATTGCTTCTAAAGCAACACGGTTAGCTGTAGCACCGGCTTGGATACCATCTGGGTGACCAATTGTACCACCACCGAATTGTAATACTACATCATCACCTAAGTAGTGAATTAATTGGTGCATTTGACCACAGTGAATACCACCAGATGCTACTGGCATACAACGACGTAAACTAGCCCAAGGCATTTCGAAGAAAATACCGAATGGTAAATTAACTTCTAAGTGAGTTAAACGTAAAGTATCGTAGAAACCTTTAATCATTAAAGGATCACCTTCTAATTTACCTACAACTGTTCCAGCGTGGATGTGATCTACACCAGACATACGCATCCACTTACAAATTACACGGAAGTTAATACCATGATTTTTTTGACGTGCATATGTAGAGTTACCAGCACGGTGTAAGTGTAATAACATATCGTTTTCACGAGCCCAGTATGCAGCAGATTGAATAGCTGTGTAACCCATAACTAAATCGATCATAACAACAATAGAACCTACTTCTTTAGCGTACTCACAACGTTTGATTACTTCTTCCATAGTAGCAGCTGTAACGTTTAAGTAAGAACCTTTTACTTCGCCTGTAGCAGCCGATGCACGGTTAATACCTTCCATACAGTTTAAGAAACGCTCTCTCCAACGCATGAATGGTTGAGAGTTAATGTTCTCATCATCTTTTAAGAAGTCTAAACCACCTTTTAAACCTTCGAATACTACACGACCGTAGTTTTTACCAGATAAACCTAATTTTGGTTTTACTGTAGCACCTAATAAAGGAGTACCATATTTATTTAAACGTTCACGTTCTACAACGATACCTGTTGCAGGACCTTGGAATGTTTTTAAGTATGAGTGAGGAATACGCATGTCTTCTAAACGTAAAGCTGATACAGCTTTGAAACCGAATACGTTACCAATGATAGATGCTGTTAAGTTAGATAAAGAACCTTCTTCGAATAAATCACATTCATATGCGATGAAAGCAAAGAAAACATCAGATGTATTTGGAACTGGATCTACACGGTAAGCTTTAGCTCGGTAACGATCACAAGCTGTTAATAAATCAGTCCATACAACTGTCCAAGTTGCTGTTGAAGATTCACCAGCTACTGCAGCAGCAGCTTCAACAGGATCTACGCCTGGTTGTGGTGTGATACGGAATAAAGCAAGAACATCAGTAGTTTTTACTGCGTATGAAGCATCCCAGTAACCCATTTTAGCGTAAGGGATTACACCAGATTCGTAACGGTCACTTTTAATTCGAGTCCGTTCTGATACAGATTGAGACATTGATTTCTCCTTAGAATAAAAGGCAATATATAATAGATAGTTAACTAATTTTAGTTAAAAACTAGTTCTGTCGGTTGATTGTTAATAATATTGATATATTAAATAGCAACCTTAATCACTGATTATAATCTGACTTCGATGAGCTTAAATAATTATTATTTAATAGTTGTTTTATAACTTTTTAGAATTAACTTTATTAAATTAAACTCTATCCTTTGGTATATTAAAAATTTCTTTTACAATAATATCTATAATGTATAATAATCAATTTATATTAAATTATTTATCTACATATCTTATATTTTAATTGCTATGATTAACCAATCAAATAAAGTTTTAAATACCAATATTACTAAATTGGTAAATAAAACTTACCAATATGGATTTTCAACAAATATTGAAAAAGATATTATTAAGAAAGGACTAAATGAACAAACGGTTACCTTGATTTCAAAGAAAAAACAAGAACCAGAATTTTTATTAGAATTTCGTTTAAAGGCATACAAAAGATGGAAACAAATGTCTGAGCCTGAATGGGCTTATTTAAAATTTCCGCAAATTAATTATCAAGAAATTGTTTATTATTCTGCGCCTAAATCTAAAAAGAAATTACAAGATTTAAATGAAGTTGATCCAGAATTACTTCAAACTTTTGAAAAATTAGGAATTTCATTAACGGAACAAAAACGATTAGCAAATGTTGCCGTTGATGTAGTATTCGATAGTGTTTCAGTAGGAACAACATTTCAAGATGAATTAAGTAAATATGGAATTATTTTTTCATCAATTTCGGAAGCGGTTCATCATTCACCTGAATTAATTAAAAAATACTTAGGTTCAGTTGTACCAATTGGTGATAATTATTTCTCGGCATTAAATTCGGCGGTATTTACGGATGGATCGTTTTGTTATATTCCCGAGGATACAATTTGTCCATTAGATATTTCTACATATTTTAGAATCAATGATGAAAATTCAGGACAGTTTGAACGCACATTATTAATTGCTGAAAAAAATAGCCAAGTTAATTATTTGGAAGGTTGTACTGCTCCTCAGTATGATACGAACCAACTTCATGCAGCTGTTGTTGAATTAGTAGCTTTAGAAAATGCAACAATTAAATATTCAACAGTTCAGAATTGGTATTCAGGAAATGAATATGGTAAGGGGGGAATTTATAACTTTGTTACTAAACGTGGTTTATGTGCTGGGGCCAATTCTAAAATTTCCTGGACACAAGTTGAAACGGGATCTGCAATCACATGGAAATATCCAAGTTGTGTTTTAATGGGTGATAACTCACAAGGTGAGTTTTATTCCGTTGCATTAACGAATAATTATCAGCAAGCGGATACGGGAACAAAAATGATGCATATTGGTAAAAATTCACGAAGTCGAATTATCTCAAAAGGTATTTCTGCTGGTAAATCTAAAAATAGTTACCGTGGATTTGTAAATGTATTGAATAAGGCTCATGGTGCACGTAATTATTCTCAATGTGACTCATTATTAATTGGTAATTTATCCAATGCAAATACATTCCCATTTATTTCTGTTCATAATTCAACGACAAAAATTGAACACGAAGCTTCAACTTCCAAAATTGGTGAAGAACAGATTTTTTACTTTTTACAGCGTGGGATAGAATTAGAAAAAGCTGTTGAATTAATGATCAGCGGTTTTTGTCGTGAAATTTTCACAGAATTACCTCTTGAATTTGCTGCAGAAGCAGATAACTTATTAACTTTAAAATTAGAAGGAAGTGTTGGCTAATGAATTCAAATTTAACTCTTTTAGAAGTCAAAAATTTACACGTTTCTATTAATGAAAATGAAATTTTAAAAGATTTTAACTTAAAAATAAATCAAGGTGAAATTCATGCCATTATGGGACCTAATGGTTCAGGAAAAAGTACTTTTTCAAAAGTTTTAGCTGGCCATCCTGCCTATTCAGTATTAGATGGTGAGATTCTTTTTAAAGGACTAAGTATTTTAGACCTTGAACCTGAGGAAAGATCACATTTAGGGATATTTTTAGCTTTTCAGTATCCTATTGAAATTCCGGGTGTTAGTAATGAAGATTTTCTACGTTTGGCCTACAATGCGAAACAAAAATTTTATAATAAACCTGAAGTTACTCCAATTGAGTTCTTTCAAATTATTAACGAGAAATTAGAACTGGTTAAGATGTCCCCAGCTTTTTTAAATCGAAATGTTAATGAAGGGTTTTCGGGGGGTGAGAAAAAACGAAATGAGATTCTACAAATGATTTTATTGGATTCTGAATTAGCGATTTTAGATGAAACAGATTCAGGCTTAGATATTGATGCATTGAAAACAATTTCAGCAGGAATCAATAATTTTATGAGTCCCTCGAAAGGAATTTTATTGATTACTCATTATCAGCGATTATTAGATTATATTAATCCAACCTATGTACATGTAATGCAAAATGGTCAAATTACAAAAACGGGTTCAGCTGATTTAGCAACAGAACTAGAAGCGAAAGGTTACGAATGGTTAAAAAAATAAAAAGCTTTTTTATAAATATATCCCTAAATTATCATAAATTCATTTATAATCTATGATGTTCCTATATATTTTTTAATATTGGGTAATTTACTAAATTAGTTAAATTTTTTGTACCCAGAAATGTTTGATTCAAATATGTTCACACTATTAGCGGAAGCAGAAGTTGGAAAACATTTTTACTGGAATCTTGCAGGATTTTTAGTACATGGTCAAGTGCTTGTAGTTATCTGGTTTGTATTTGCAGTATTATTATTGTTTGCATTCTTAGGTAGTTCAAATGCAGAACGAATTCCACATGGTTTCCAAAACTTTATGGAAGCAGCAGTCGAATTTGTAACTGACATTGCTAAAGATCAATTAGGTGAGAGTTTTTATAAAGAATGGATTCCATTTATTGGAACTTTATTCTTCTTTATTTTTGGATGTAACTGGGCAGGGGCGATTATCCCTTGGAAATTAATTGAATTGCCAGAAGGAGAATTTGCTGCTCCTACAAATGATATTAATACAACAGTTGCATTAGCATTATTAACTTCACTTGCTTATTTTTATGCGGGTTTAAGTAAAAAAGGGTTTGGATATTTTAAACGTTATGTTCAACCAATTCCACTTCTTTTACCAATTAATATTCTAGAAGATTTTACAAAGCCGTTATCATTAAGTTTCCGATTATTCGGGAATGTTTTAGCTGATGAATTAACAATTACTGTATTAACTTCATTAGTTCCGTTGGTAATTCCTTTACCAATCATGTTATTAGGGATTTTTGCTGGTTCAGTACAAGCTTTAATTTTCTCAACATTAGCTGCTGCTTATATTGCAGAAGCTCTTGAATAAGTTTTGACTGACCAAGATTAGATTTTTTAAAATATATATATATATAACTTAAATTTTATTATGGATTCTATTATTTCTGCTGCTTCTGTTATTGCTGCTGGTTTAGCGATTGGTTTAGCTGCTATTGGCCCTGGTATTGGTCAAGGTAACGCTGCTGGTCAAGCTGTTGAAGGTATTGCTCGTCAACCAGAAGCAGAAAACAAAATTCGTGGTACATTATTATTAAGTTTAGCTTTCATGGAAGCCTTAACTATTTATGGTCTAGTTGTAGCATTAGCATTATTATTTGCTAACCCATTCAACGGCTAATTCTAAGACGTAAGAAATTCTTACACTAAAATAAAAACCTAATTAACAGGTTTTTATTAACAAAACTTTAATTCTATAGTATATAGATTTTATATGATTAATTTTTCAATTTTAATCTCAAGTTCAGAAGTTAGTGGACCTGGTGGATTATTTGATATAAATGCAACATTACCATTAGTAGCAATTCAATTTTTACTATTAATGATTCTTTTAAATGTGATTTTATATAATCCATTATTAACAATCATTGAAGAGCGAAAAGAATATATTCTAACAAATCTTAGCGAAGCTTCAGAAATATTAGCAGAAGCTAATAAACTAACAACACAATATGAACAAGAGTTAGAGGATGTCCGTAAACAAGCTCAATTAGAAATTACAAAATCACAAAAAATTCATAAAGAAATCTTAGAAGTAGAAGTAAATATTTCTCAAAAATATATTGATAATTTATTAGATACTATTACTAAAGATCTTTTTGCTAAAAAAGAAGTTGCACTTAATAATTTAGACGAAATTGTTCAGTCATTAGCGACAGATATTGAAGCTAGATTAGCAATTTAAATTTTTTGTGAACTGTAATTTTTCTTTCTATAAGTGAACAGTTTAGATAAAAAATCGAAAACATGGAAAATTTTGATCAGATTTTTACATTACTTGCCAATGAAGGCATTAGTTTAAATACCGATATTCTAGAAACAGGTTTAATTAATATTGCAGCATTGCTTGGAATATTATTTTATACCGGTCGAGACTTTTTAGGATCATTATTAGAAGAACGAAGAACAACGATTGTAAAAGGTGTTCAAGATGCTGAAGATAGATTAAGCGAAGCTAAGAAACGTCTAGATGAAGCTCAAAAGCAATTGAATCAAGCAAATATTGTTATCAGTGAAATTAAAAATGAAGCTGTTGCAACTAAAAAAGTATTACTTGAATCAGATGCATTTCAAGCTAAAAAAGATTTAACAGTTCGCTTTGACCGTGCATTAGCAACTTTCCGTTCTAAAGAACGTCAAATATTTGTTGAAATTAAACAACAAATTATTACGCTTGTATTACAACGAACATTAAGTCGTGTACAAGAAACATTTAAATCGGAAGAACGTTCAAGTGCTCTAATTAATGAGACTATTGATAAATTAAAAGGAGATTTATTATGAGTGGAAATCCCTTAACATCGAAAATTGCAGCTCCTTATGCACGTGCCTTATTTGACTTTTCTGTTGAAAAGAACATCATGCATCAAATTACAGCAGATTTTCAAAATTTAGATATCTTCCTTGAGGAAACTCCAGAATTATTAGAATATCTAAACAATCCTATTGTAAAACAAGAAGTAAAACGTGGGATTTTAACGAAAACATTAAAGTCGCAACTTAATACTGATACTTTTAATTTCTTAATGGTTTTAGTTGAACGTGATCGAATTAATTTATTAACGTCAGTTATTGATGCTTATTTAGAATTAATTTATCAAACTGCGTCAATTAAAATGATTGAAGTTTCAACAGCATCTGCTTTTACAAATTTACAAAAAGATACGCTAATTCAAAAATTAAAAGAATTAACGAATGCTAGAGAAATTCGATTAGTAATTAATGTTGACCCTAGTTTAATTGGTGGATTTTTAATTAAAACAGAATCAAAAGTTATTGATTTTACAGTTAAAAATCAATTACAAAAACTAGCAAAACATCTAGATACTGTGTTAGAAATTTAACGCAAACAAACTTTATTAACTTTTTATATCTTAAAAAATAATACAATGATAAATATTCGTCCAGACGAAATTAGTAGTATTATCCGTGAACAAATTGAACAATATGATCAAGATGTTAAGGTAGATAATATTGGTACTGTCTTACAAGTTGGTGATGGTATTGCCCGCGTTTATGGTCTTGATCAAGTAATGAGTGGAGAACTTCTAGAATTTGAAGACAAAACTATTGGTATTGCTTTAAATTTAGAGAATGACAACGTTGGTGTTGTATTAATGGGTACTGGTCGTCAAATTTTAGAAGGTAGTACTGTTAAATCAACAGGTCAAATTTCTCAAATTCCTGTTGGTGAAAATTTCTTAGGACGTGTTGTAAATGCGTTAGGTCTTCCAATTGATGGAAAAGGCGAAATTGAATCATCAGACACTCAATTACTTGAAGCAATGGCTCCGGGTATTATTAGTCGTAAATCGGTTTGTGAACCATTACAAACTGGTATTACATCAATTGATGCAATGATTCCAATTGGCCGTGGTCAACGAGAATTAATCATTGGTGACCGTCAAACAGGTAAAACTGCTATTGCAGTTGATACAATCATTAACCAAGCAACTGAAGATGTTGTATGTGTTTATGTTGGTGTTGGTCAAAAAGCTTCAACTATTGCTCAAGTAGTAAATGTTCTTGAAGAAAAAGGTGCAATGGCTTATACAATTATTGTAGCAGCTAGTGCTAATGATCCAGCGACATTACAATATATCGCTCCATATGCTGGTGCAGCTCTGGCAGAGTACTTCATGTACAACGGTAAAGCAACTTTAGTTATCTATGATGATTTAACAAAACAAGCAATGGCATACCGTCAAATGTCATTATTATTACGTCGTCCTCCAGGACGTGAGGCGTACCCTGGTGATGTATTCTACTTACACTCACGTTTATTAGAACGTGCAGCAAAATTAAGTGATGCATTAGGTGGTGGAAGTATGACTGCACTTCCAGTTATTGAAACACAAGCTAGTGATGTTTCGGCTTATATTCCTACAAATGTAATTTCAATTACAGATGGGCAAATCTTCTTATCGAATGATTTATTCAACTCAGGAATTCGACCTGCAATTAACGTTGGTATTTCAGTATCACGTGTAGGTTCAGCAGCACAAACAAAAGCAATGAAAAAAGTTGCAGGTAAATTAAAATTAGAATTAGCGCAATTTGCTGAGTTAGAAGCTTTCTCACAATTCGCTTCTGATTTAGATGATGCAACACAAAAGCAATTAGCTCGTGGAACACGATTACGTGAACTTTTAAAACAACCACAAAATTCACCATTATCAGTTGCTCAACAAGTTGCATTAATTTACACTGGTATTAATGGATTCTTAGATGATGTGGCAGTTGGGGATGTAAAAGCTTATTGTGCAAGTTTAATTTCATATTTAACAACATCACAAAAGCCGTACTTAAACATTGTTACATCAACAAACCAATTCACAGAAGAAGCAGAAGCATCTTTAAAAGAAGCAATTGCGGAATCAAAAGATTTATTTAATAAAAAATAAATAATAAATAATAATTTTCATTCTTATTACCTTTAAAAGTAATAAGAATGAAAACTTTTTAACTAGAGCGTTTTTATTTCATTTGTGCAGGTGGGATTGTATATTGTTCTACTAAATTACGGAACTCATCACCATCTAATGTTTCTGCATCTAATAAACGTTCAACAATTAAATCAATGATTACACGATTATCACGAACAATTCTCGTTGCTAATTGTTCACAATGATTTACAATTCTACAAACTTCAGCATCAATTCGATTTGACATTTCACCTTTGAAAAGTAATTCATTGTTATCATTTTCTAATGCAATTGGCCCAAGAATTGACATACCATAGCGTGTTACCATTTGGCGAGCCACACGAGTTACTTGTTGTAAATCACTGCTTGCTCCTGTTGTTACTTCTGTTTCACCAAAAATTACACGTTCAGCCACTCGACCACCTAATGTTGTAGTTATTCTTGCTAATAATTGAGCACGAGAAATTAACATTTGGTCTTCATCTGGAGCAAACCAAGTTAATCCTTTCGCACTTCCACGTGGAATTAATGTTACTTTTTCTACAGCATCATGATTTTGTAATAACGAACCTACAATTGCATGACCTACTTCGTGATATGCAATTAATTTTTTATTTTTTGTATCTTCCATAGCAGAACCCGCGATTCCACCAATGATTCGATCAACCGCTTCATTGATTTCATTCTTCGAAATTGTATCTTTCTTATAACGAGTTGCTAAAATAGCTGATTCATTCAATAAGTTTGCTAAGTCTGCCCCAGAGAATCCTGGTGTTCGATTTGCAATTTGAATCAATGAAACATCTTTATCTAAAGGTTTGTTTCTTGCATGAACTTTTAAAATTCCAAGTCTTCCTAATCTATCTGGTAATCCAACAGTAATTTGTCGATCAAAACGACCAGGACGTAATAAAGCAGAATCTAAAATATCTACTCGGTTTGTAGCTCCAACTACAATAACACCTTTATTCTCTTTAAAACCATCCATTTCAGTTAATAACTGATTTAATGTTTGCTCACGCTCATCATTACCGCCACCAATACCAGCACCACGTTCACGACCAACTGCATCAATTTCATCAATGAAAACAATACAAGGTGTATTTTCAGAGGCTTTTTTAAATAAGTCACGAATTCTCGCTGCCCCAATACCAATGAACATTTCTACAAACTCTGAACCGGCAACGTTATAAAATGGAACATTTGCTTCACTTGCAATAGCTTTCGCTAATAATGTTTTTCCTGTTCCCGGAGGTCCAACTAATAAAACACCTTTTGGAATTTTTGCACCAACTAATGTATAACGTTCTGGTTCACGTAAAAATGAAACAATTTCTTCAAATTCAGCTTTTGCTTCGTCAATTCCAGCGATATCATCAAAAGAAATTCCTGTTTCTGGACGTTGGTCAAATCGAGCTGTTGATTTTCCTAAATTCATTGGAGACATTCCGTTATTTTGCTGGAAGTTTTCAGAATTTTGGAAAAAGAAGATTAACCCAGCAATAAAAACTAATGGTAAAATTAAATTACTAGCAATAGTAATTAAAAGACTTTTTTGTGGAAGCGGGTGAGCATCAAAGTCAATGTTGTACTCTTTTAACTTTTGAATTAATTGCGATGCACCAACTGGAATTTCAACACGGATAGCCTGTGGGCGATTACCCAATTCTGGACTTGACGCTAAAACGATTGCATTTCGATTATTATCATATAAATCAACCTGTTTTACCCAGCCAAGTTCTAAATATTCTAAGAATCTTCCATATGTCATTCTTGAACCACTCGAAGCAACAGTCATTTCTGTTTTTGTTGAATTTTTATCAACTTCTAAAATATTGTCTACATCCATCACTTGAATCCCTAAAAAGATACAAGCACTGACAAACAAGCCAATAAGAATCTTTTGTATTGTATCCTTATTCATCTAATTTATTTCCTTATTAATTTATAACTCACTTATTTTTAATTACTATCATAACAGATAGTCTAACTTCAAACCAACTATTTATCTACGAAATTAGTAAATTTTTTTGAAAATAAAATTACTTTTAACTAATAGTACTATTTCTATTAATATTTCTAGTAAATTATGATTATAATGGTATAAATATACATTTTTTATTTATGACTAATTTACCTCAAATCGGAAAAATGGCTCCCAATTTCTTAACTGTTGGAATTTATAAAAATAGGCTAGGAAAAATTCGATTATCGGATTATCATGGAAAAAAATATGTTCTTTTAGTATTTTATCCAGCAAATTTTACTTCGGTTTCTCCTACAGAATTAATTGAGTTAAGTAATCGGATTCATGAGTTTCAACAATTATCCACTCAGATTTTGGCAATTTCAACTGATAGTCCTTTCTCACATTTACAGTATTTATTAGCAAATCGAAGTCAAGGGGGATTAGGAAAATTAAACTATCCTTTAGTCTCTGATTTAAATCAAACTATCACAAAAAAATACCATCTATTAACAAATGATGGCCTTTCATTTCCAGGTATATTTATTATTGACAAGGAAGGAATTATCCAATACTATACAGTTAATAATTTATTATGTGGAAGAAATATAGATGAATTACTAAGAGTTCTCAAATCAATTCAATATATCCAAGAAAATCCTGGTCAGGCATGCCCTGTTGATTGGAGAAATGGTGATCAAATTTTATATTCTCATCCTTTGAAATCAAAAGCTTATTTTAAAAAATTGTATCTTAACAAGTCTAAATAAAATTTTATGCCAAAATTAAAAACACGAAAAGCAGCCGCAAAACGATATAAAATTACTGGAACGAACAATTTTTTACGTCGTCATGCTTATAAAGGTCATTTATTGATGAAAAAATCAAATAAACAAAAACGAAAATTGTCACAAGTTTTATGTGTCAATAAAAGTGATAAAGCGCCGATTAAATTAATGTTACCCTATTAGATTACTAAACAACAAAATTACAAATGGTAAGAGTCAAACGTGGAAATGTAGCTCGTAAACGTCGAAAAAAAATTCTAGCCCTTGCAAGTGGATATCGTGGTGCACATTCTGTTTTATTCAGGGTTGCAAATCAACAAGTTATGAAAGCTTTAAGATATTCATATATTGGTCGCAAACAAAAGAAACGAATTTTTAGAAAAATCTGGATTCGTCGAATTAATGCAGCTTCAAGAGCAAATGGAATCACATATAGTCAGGTTATCAATAAATTTAAAAAATCAAATATTGATTTAAACCGTAAAATGTTATCACAAATTGCTATTTTAGATAGTTCAACATTCCAATCTTTATTAACTACTATTAAATAAATATAAACTAATTTAAATTACTCTGTATTCTCGAGGGAAATTTAAATTACAAATTTACTAATATTCTTTTGTTCATGACTTTAACTAATGATTTCGAAAAATTAATTGAAAATTTACCGGTTTTTCTTCAACAAACTCTTAGGAACCATTCTTATCATGATCAGATGGTAGAAATTATTCTTGACTTAGGACGACGTCCTGAAGCACGATTTACTTATGGTCCTGAATATCTATCCCAAAAAATTATATCATGGCAAGATATTGATTTTGTTACCAAACATTTAAGTAAATTTAGTAATGAAAATCGTGCCGGTATTCAACGGACACTTCATCGTATAAGTTGCATTCGAAATCGACAATTTTTAATAAATGGGTTAACTTGTAGGATTGGTCGTTCTATATTTGGAACCGTTTCAGTAATTCGTGATTTATTAGAATCCGAAAAATCGATCCTGATTTTAGGAAAACCTGGTGTTGGAAAAACAACAATTATTCGTGAGATCGGTCGAGTTTTAGCCAATGAAATGGAGAAAAGGGTGATTATTATTGACACATCTAATGAAATTGGTGGTGATAGTGATATCACTCATTCCGGAATTGGACGTGCAAGGCGAATGCAAGTTCCAAAAACAGAACTACAGCATCAAGTTATGATTGAAGCTGTTGAAAATCATATGCCGCAAGTAATTATAATTGATGAAATTGGAACAGAATTAGAAGTTTTAGCTGCTCGAACAATTGCAGAGAAAGGTGTTCAATTGATTGGAACTACTCATGGCAATTGTTTGGAAAATTTAATTAAAAATCCACCTTTATCAGATTTAATTGGGGGCATTCAATATGTAACTTTAAGTGATGATGAAGCAAAACGTAGAGGTACTCAAAAAAGTATATTAGAACGAAAGGCATATCCTGCATTTGAAATTATAATTGAAATTAATGATCCAAATATTTGGACAATTCATGAGAATGTTGCAACATCAGCTGATTTATTTTTACGAAAAGATTCATTAATTTGTCAGACACGAAAAGTGAAATTAGATGAAACAATACAAATACAGTGTGAAAATTTTTCTTCTTCTCAAAATTCATTAATAAAAAATAGTTCGTTAGCTGATGATGGTCAATTAACCATTACTAAATATTGGACACAGTTTAATTCTTTAAAAACCAATAAATTATTACATGAGTTTAAAAAGAATTTAGTTATTTATTCTTATTCGATCTCAAAGAATTTTCTTAAAGAAGTTTTTTTGAAAGCTAATGTGAAATTTACTTTGACAAATGATTTACAAAAAGCCAGTGTTATCATTGGGTCAACGAAACATTTACAACAAAATTCAAAATTGAATCAATTTGCAAATGAAAAAAAAATTCCAGTATATTCATTTGATCAAATTAGTATATATGAATTAACTAAATTTATTAAAGTTATAACTTAGTTAAACCTAGATGTTATAACTTTAAAATTTGTTAATACTCTATTTATTTTTACAATATCTTAATTTTTAATAGTTTCTCTTAATTCAATACCCGTATTTACTAGTAGTTTAAAAAATAAAAAATATAATTATATGTATCGATTACCAGTGTTTTTACAATGGTAATCGATACATATTTATGTTTAATTGGTACGTCCCTGGGATATGTTTGAAATTATTTTGTACTTAATTTACTTGCGCATTTAGTTGAAAAGCAACTGAAAAATAAACTAAAATTCCCATAACGGTTACAATATCAAAAAAACGTTGTGCAGAACCAGGAGAACCTAATAAATCACTGGTATTTGCAAAACTTGATAGACCAATAGAATCACGTGGAATTCGTATAAGAATAATGATAATTAAAAACAAACTTGTCGACATTCCAAAAATTGTTAACATAATTTTACTTGGTTAAAAAATAATAAATTATTCTTCGATTTCGAATATTTCTTTGAAGATTTTCGCTACTTTATTACCTTCATCAATTGCTTCTAAAGGATCTTTACGTAATCGGTGACGTAAACATAATACAATAATAGCTGCAATATCGTCTACAGTTACTTTATCACGATTATCATAAGCTGCGTGTGCTTGAGCAGCACGTGTTGTTACGATATCTCCTCGTAATCCATCTACATCAAGAAGACTACAAACTTCTGAAATTTTAATTCTTAAGTCATAATCAATTTGAACAGTTGGTAATAATTGTTGAGCAGAAACAATACGATCACGTAATTCTTGTTGTTGTTCCTCATATTTATTAATCCAAACCATAGGTGTTTGATCAAAGGCTGTTCTTTCTTCTACAACTTTAACACGTAAGGTTGGATCTTTTACTGTTCGAATTTCGGCTTGCATTCCGAATCGATCTAATAATTGAGGTCGTAATTCTCCTTCTTCTGGGTTTCCTGAGCCAACAAGAACAAATCGTGCTGGATGGCGAATTGAAATCCCTTCTCGTTCAACTGTATTCCAACCTGAAGCTGCCGAATCTAATAAAATATCTACTAAATGATCATCTAATAAATTAACTTCATCTACATAAAGAATGCCTCGATTAGCTTTTGCTAATAATCCAGGTTCAAAAGCTTTAACACCTTCTGTTAATGCTTTTTCAATATCGATTGTTCCACATACTCGATCTTCTGTTGCTCCTAACGGCAAATCGATCATTGGAATTTTGATAAAATCTGTTTTAATAGCATCTGAATCACTTTGAATTTGTGATTTTACTTCACTACTCATTAATTCTAAATTAGTAGGATGAGAATTAAATGGATCATCTGCAACTACTTCAATTTCAGGAAGTAAATCAGCAATTGCTCGAATTGTTGTTGACTTACCTGTACCTCGGTCACCCATAATTAAAACACCACCAATTTTAGGATCAATAACATTCAATTGTAAAGCAAGTTTCATTTCATCTTGACCAACAATTGCTGTAAACGGAAAAACTGGAGTAGAAGTGATATTTTTTGAATTTTCTTGTACCATAATTTTAAAACTATATTATTAAATATTAAACTTTTGCCTTTTAAATCATTAACACGAATTGTTAAGATTTATTATTCATAAAGTGAAGTTCCTAAACTAATTGCTAAAACTGATGCTAATAAAGCAATAAATAATGCTGTGTAAACTTGTGAATCAGAAATCATAAAAACTCCTAATGGTTAAAAATAAATCAGCGTAATTCTAAAAAAAACTGAGTGTTAAATTATAACAAAAACATTTCTATTCAAATATATATGTAATTATAAATTAAATTAACAAAAATCTATATAATATTACCAGCTAGATTTTGTAACACCGGGTAATAAACATTGGTGTGCCATTTCACGTACCACGTGGCGTGATAGTCCGAAGTCACGGAAAACTCCACGCGGACGTCCTGTTTTCCAACAGCGGTTGCGGATTCTTGTTTTGGCACTGTTACGTGGTAACTGTTGAATTTGTGAATGAATTTCCATTTTTTTATTGAAATTTCCTTCGTTTTTATACTCGTTCAATAAATTTGTTCGTTTTTGTGCGTATTTCTTTTCTAGACGGACGCGTTTTTTATCGCGTTCAATCATGCTTTTTTTTGCCATAATGATTTTTTTGGTTAATAATTTATCTAAAGTTTTCAATAGTCTCGAAAACTCTACTTAAAAAAAAGAATTTGGGACATTGTATCAATTTTTAAAAAGTGATAAAGAACTTAGATCAACAATTTTTTTAAATAGATACACTAATTATTATTATTATAAATTTGCTTGTTGAATCTACTTGACTGTCGAATATCAAGCTTACTTTTAAGTTTTTAAAAAGTCAAGAAACTATTATATTTTTCCTAAACTGATAATATTTTAATTTTGTAAATTCAGGGATAAAATTTAATAATAATATTATTTATATTATTATTAAATAAACGATTATTCGCCTTGCACTTTTAATAAAGCAAATCCTAAAGAAAGGCCAAATAAAGTCATTCCAAAGCAAATACCTGCCGTTGTAACAATTTCTGGACTTGCATACGGAAAAATAAATCTGATTAATTCCATAATATTCTACAAAGAATTTAAATAATTAGAAACCATTTCGAGCCCAAACAGTTAATGCTAATGAAAATGTGAACATTGTCATTAAACCGGCCCAACCTAGACTGATAATATCCATAGAGATATATATATATTTAATGTGTGTGATTTTTATAATTTGGAAAAACTGATTTGTTTTCCCAAATTATTTTTAATATTATTATTATTATACAATACCGTTTGCCCAATCTACATCAACATTTTCGATGATTAATGATGAATTATAGATTTGTAAAATAATTAATAAAAAAACTAGGAATGCTGCCATTACTACACCCATAATTGGAGTAGTACCCCAACCTGGTGCAACCTTACCATATTCAGCATTTAATGGACGTAAAATTTCACCTAATCTTGTTCGTAATGCCATATTTAAATTTTAATAAGTTAATTTTTCTATTATATGATATATAATATTAAGACGTTAATCATAATCAATATATATCATGGAAACAGCAACTATTATCGTTATTTTTGTATCAAGTTTACTTCTAGGAATTACTACATATTCTATTTACACTGCTTTTGGACCTACATCTAAAAATTTACGTGATCCATTCGAAGAACATGAAGACTAGAAAATAAAACCAAATAAATTGGTTTTATTATTTTCTAAGAATTCGTGGCGTATCTCGGAAGAATACGGCAAAGAAGATTACCATTAAAGTACCAATAAGTAAAAATGTATAAACTAAAGCTTCCATTGTTTATGATCCTATAAAAATATGAAGAAATTTAAAACTTTGACTACGCGTATGATTTAAACAGCGCCTTGTTTCTTAGTTGATTTATCACCTAATTTTTGGAAAGCACCGAACTCAACTTGTTCTGTAACTTCAGCACCAATACCAGTGAATACATCACGGAAGATTGTACGACCACCATGCCATAAGTGTCCAAAGAAGAATAATAAAGCAAAGTTTGCGTGACCAAAAGTATACCAACCACGTGGACTACTTCTGAATACACCGTCTGATGCTAAACTTGTTCTATCAAATTCAAAAACTTCTCCTAATTGAGATTTACGTGCAAATTTCTTAACTGTTGGTGCATCTTTAAATGTTTGACCATTTAATTTACCACCGTAAAAATCAACAGTTACACCTACTTGCTCAATACTATATTTTGATTCCGCACGACGGAAAGGAATATCTGCACGAATAATACCATCTTTATCTACTAAAATCACAGGGAATGTTTCGAAGAAAGCAGGCATACGTCTTACAGTTAATTCACGACCTTCTTTATCACGGAAAATTGGATGACCTAACCAAGCTTCAGCTACACCGTCACCTTTATTCATCGGACCTGCACGGAATAAACCACCTTTCGCAGGGTTGTTTCCAATGTAGTCATAGAATGCTAATTTATCTGGAATTCGTGACCATGCTTGACTTTCAGATAAACCTTCACTAACTGAAGTTTCAACTTGTCGCTCGATTTCTTGTTGGAAATAACCACTATCCCATTGGTAACGAGTTGGTCCAAATAATTCGATAGGTGTTGCAGCTGCTCCATACCACATTGTACCTGATGTTACAAATGCAGCAAAGAAAACTGCGGCAATACTACTTGATAATACAGTTTCAATGTTACCCATACGTAATGCACGGTATAAACGTTGTGGTGGACGAACAGTAAGATGGAAAACACCTGCAAAGATACCAAAAATACCTGCTGCAATATGGTGTGCAGCGATACCACCAGGATTGAATGGGTTAAATCCATCCGCACCCCAAGATGGAGCTACAGGTTGTACTTTTCCTGTAATACCGTAAGCATCTGAAACCCAGATACCAGGACCAAATAAACCAGTTACGTGGAATGCACCAAAACCAAAACATGCTAGTCCTGATAAGAATAAGTGGATTCCGAAAATTTTTGGTAAATCTAATGCTGGTTCACCAGTTCGTGGATCACGGAATAATTCTAAATCCCAGTAAACCCAGTGCCAAATAGCCGCTAAGAAACACATACCTGATAAAATGATGTGTGATAATGCTACACCTTCAAAACTCCAAATACCAGGATTTGAAACGCTTTCACCAGTAATACTCCATCCACCCCAAGAATCAGTAATTCCTAAACGAGTCATAAAAGGCATAACAAACATACCTTGACGCCACATAGGATTTAAAACAGGATCCGAAGGATCAAACACAGCTAATTCATAAAGTGCCATTGACCCAGCCCAACCAGCAACTAAAGCTGTATGCATTAAATGTACTGCAATTAATCTTCCAGGATCATTTAAAACAACAGTGTGAACACGATACCATGGTAATGCCATAGTAATACATTCCTCAATATAAATAATGGTTTTTGACTTTCTTACAACTAAACTAAACAAAGATTAGCTATTATAATATTATAAGTAAAGATTGAAAAAATTACTCAACTTTAATTAAAATGATAAATTCCAAATTTATTTTTAACTAATTGATGTTCCATAAATTGTATCCCTTTTAAAGAAAACGAATAAAACGTCTTTTATTAAAAACATATCTGGATTTGAATTAAATATTTTGCAATAATTTTTAAAACGGGACTGACGAGACTCGAACTCGCAACTTCTGCCGTGACAGGGCAGTGCTCTAACCAATTGAACTACAATCCCAATATTTTCTTTTGTAATAAGATATTAAATAAATTCAATTAAAATGTCAATTTTTTCAATTTAATTTTATTGAACAAAGGAGAAACAGGGATTCGAACCCTGGGTACAATATATTGCACGATAGATTAGCAATCTATTGCTTTCGACCACTCAGCCATTTCTCCTAAATAAATCTTGAATAAACTACGTAAGTAGTAGATGGCTCTGGTGGGATTTGAACCTACGACCTGAGGCTTATGAATCCCCCGCTCTAACCACTGAGCTACAGAGCCTTATACTATTCCTACTAATGATATTATAGCATAATCCTATTCGAAATTCCAAATGTATTAAATAATTAGTATATTCAAAGTTTTTCTAGCATGGAACTAGAAATCGGAAATATATTTATAATTATTAAATATACCATTATAATAATGATATATTTAATAATTATAGAACGATATTATGAGTGATTTTTGGAATAATATATCGCGTTATCCAAGATTTTTTATAAGTAGTGTAATTGGATTAGCATTAATTATCCTTACCCCATTTCGAAATTTATTTAAAATTCCTAAATTACGAGGCATTTTGATAGTTTTAATTTTTGTCGTAATTGGACTGTTATATCTAATTCTTAAAAATATGGTTGGGATGTAATTAAAACATTCCAAAACTAATTCGATACTACTAATAGTAATAATAATATATTGGGCCGAGTTGGATTCGAACCAACGTAACATTACTGTAACGGATTTACAATCCGTCTCCTTTAACCACTCGGACACCGACCCTATGTGTGATTATTAGAATATCAGATTAGAAATTAAATGTCAATATTTAAATAAGTTTTAATAAAAATAGTATGGATTCTAAATTATTAGATAATCCATACTAAAAGAGATGTCGTATTTAAATGTTAGCTATTAGTGTGATTTTTAATTACTAGTATTTGGATTATATCTTTCATTTTTATCATAATCTTCAAATTTTGTTAAATATTCATTAAATAATAGTTGCGTATTGCCAATAGGTCCATTTCTTTGTTTAGCAATTGAAAGATCGATAATTGTAGAACCAGGTGTTAAAGTTGAAATTGAATTTTGTTTATTTTTATACAACATTAATACAAGATCTGCATCTTGTTCAATTGAACCACTATCACGTAAATCGGATAACATTGGTTTTGGATCAATCCGACCATCAATTGTCCGACTTAATTGAGATAATGCAATTATTGGGACGTTAAATTCCCGAGCAATGTTTTTTAATTCACGAGTAATTATAGAAATTTCTTGTGGTCGATTTATATTTTTTGATGCAGGTTCATGCATTAATTGTAAGTAATCAATTACTACTAAACCAATTTGGCTATAAATTTTTGAAATATTTTTTAGTACTTTTCGAATATCGGAAGAACTTAATTGAGGTGTATCATACAAGTGTATAGGGATTTTTCCTAAGATTCGCATCACCAAATCAATCTTTTTCCAATCTTCCTGATTTAATAATCCTGTTTTAAACTTCGTTTGATCAAGACGTGTTTCCATTGAAAGTAGTCTATACATTAATTGTTGAGCCGACATTTCTAAACTAAAATAAAGCACAGGTAAACGAGTTTTTTTTAAAACATTTAATGAAATATTTAAGCCAAAAGAGGTTTTACCAACAGATGGACGTCCAGCAATAATAATTAGTTCAGACTTTTGAAATCCGTCGGTATACGAATCAAGACCACTAAATCCTGAAGGTGTTCCAGATAATTGACCAGGTCGTCGTGCTTTTTCCCATAAATCATCAATAATTAATCGTAATAATTCTGCACTACTAAAATCCTTCTTTTTTCCTTGAAGATCTTTTGTAAGTTTTTGAATTTCAGAATCAAGACTCAGTAATTGATCAGAAATAGGGAAATTCATGACAAATCCGTTATCTACTGTTTTTAAACCAATTTTAATTATATAGCGACGAATGTATTTTTGTTTTACTAAACGGATATAATCCATTAAATAAACAAGTGTGGGAATTTCTTTTAGTAATTCGCTAATAACTTGTAAGCCACCAACTTCATTGATTAACCCATGACATTGAATATAATCCGTGGTGGTTAGAAAATCAATTGATAAATTTTCATGATACATATTGATAAAAGTTTGATATAATCGTTGATGATTTTTAAAATAAAAAGCATCAATGGGCAGATGTTCCATTATAACTTCAAGAGTTTGGAAAGATGTATCAGAGTTTACTAAAATACAAGTTAATAAAGTTTTCTCTAATATAAAACTATGAGGTAGTTGGCCTGTGAAGTTTAATATATTCGTTTGTTCATCATAACGGAAACGTGATCTAGTTCCATTATCTAATTTGACATTTTTTCTTATTTCTAAAGTTTCATCTTTATTTTTTTGATTAGTTACTTTTTGGTTTTTCATTTTTCATTTTTTACATTACAATTTTTAGTAGTAACAAGTAACCTTGTAATTTTTCTGGATTATTTTTATATTACCTATAACAATTAGCACCCTTAGTTCAGTTGGTAGAACGCTAGTCTCCAAAATTAGATGTCGTGGGTTCAAGTCCTACAGGGTGCGTCGCTCTTTTTAAAAGAGGTTATACTTGATCAATTACTACAATAAAATAGAATTTTAAAAATTAAAAGATTTTATCTACTGAGATTATAAATATTGTACCGCAGTCTTAAAATTTTAACAAATTATAATCTAAAATTTTTAAATATCTTTCTTAAATTATATTACTACATTCTTATGGCTAAAAAAATTACTGCATTAATTAAACTTGCTTTGCCAGCTGGAAAAGCAACACCTGCACCACCCGTTGGGCCAGCTTTAGGTCAACATGGTGTTAATATTGCAGCATTTTGTAAAGAATACAATGCGAAAACAAATGACAAAGCAGGTCTAATTATTCCGGTTGAAATTTCAGTTTATGAAGATAGAAGCTATACGTTTATTCTAAAAACACCGCCTGCATCTGTCCTATTGGTAAATGCAGCCAATATTAAAGATAAAAAAGGCTCTTCTAAACCAAACTTAATTAAGGTTGGATCAATCACAAAAGCACAACTAGAAGAAATTGCTACTATCAAATTACCAGATTTAAATACGACTAAGCTGGAAAGTGCAATGAAGATTGTTGAAGGAACTGCCCGAAATATGGGAATTTCCATTGTAGATTAAATTAAATTTAGATAAATTTTTAGTGGAGAAAGTTATGCGAAAACTATCGCGACGTCACAAAGAAAATGTTGAGAAAACTAAAAATAAGATTTACTCAGATTTAGATCAAGCAATTCAAGTTTTACAAGAAACAGCAACTGCTAAATTTGTAGAAAGTGTAGAATTACACGCCAATTTAAACATTGATCCAAAGTATGCTGATCAACAATTGCGAACAACCGTAACTTTACCACATGGCGTGGGAAAACAAGTTAGAATTGCGGTTTTAACAAATGATGAAAACTACGAGGAAGCAAAAAACGCAGGAGCTGATATTGTTGGTAATGATGAATTAATTGAAGATATTACAAAAGGAACTATCAATTTTGATTTATTAATTGCAACTCCGAATATGATGCCAAAATTGGCTAAACTTGGAAGAGTGTTAGGTCCGAAAGGATTAATGCCTTCACCGAAATCTGGAACAGTAAGTAGTACGTTAACTGCAACATTAACAGATTTTAAAAAAGGAAAATTTGAGTATAAAGCTGATAAAACAGGAATTGTTCACGTAACAATTGGAAAAGTAGATTTTACGACAACTCAATTAGTTGAAAATTTACAAGCTTTCTACAATTCAATTGAAAAAAACCGTCCCTCTGGTGTGAAAGGAAAATATTTTAAAACATTATCTATTTGTAGCACAATGGGTCCTTCTATAAAATTAGATTGCAATACGTTTTCATAAGCATTTCTAAATTATAGTTCTAGTAACTTGACGAGCTCAATATCCAATATATTTAAAAATTATTATGTCAGAAAAAATTACTCAAATCGTTGAAGAATTAAAAACTTTAACTTTATTAGAAGCATCAGAATTAGTAGCACAAATTGAAGAAACATTTGGTGTAGATGCATCAGCTGCTGCTGGTGGAGCAGTAGTTATGGCTGCAGCAGCAGGACCAGCAGAAGAAGTTGAAGAAAAAACTGAATTTGATTTAATGTTAGATGAAGTACCAGCAGATAAGAAAATCGCTGTATTAAAAGTTGTTCGTTCTATCACAGGTCTTGGCTTAAAAGAAGCTAAAGAATTAGTTGAAGCAGCACCAAAATTAGTTCAAGAAGGTATTGCTAAAGATGCTGCTGAAGAAGCACAAAAGCAAATTACTGATGCAGGTGGTAAAGCATCATTAAAATAACTTAATCTTTTAATTGATTTTAAGATCAGAAGAAGAAGATTATTTTATTCTTGAAAATTGATTAGTAATCAATTTTCAGGAATATTTAAAAAAAGTTTGGAGGGTTACGATATGGTAATTTTTGTACAAACTTTTAGCTTTGAATATTATTTTTATT
>Ga0206129_10000430_pt1 | contig 66658 bp, 32 predicted proteins | sample Helgoland_Spring_8_FD_148616 | JGI IMG/M metagenome (GOLD analysis project Ga0206129, IMG submission 148616) | Pelagic subsurface seawater microbial communities from Kabeltonne, Helgoland, North Sea - Helgoland_Spring_Bloom_20160502_2 | ecosystem: Environmental > Aquatic > Marine > Epipelagic ... | reverse complement strand
CTTGGCGCTCTCGTGCAGCAAGGCCATCTCGTCGCCGTTGAGCTCGAGTTCGATGATTTCTTCGACCCCCTTGGCGCCCAGCTTTACCGGAACACCCAGGTACATGTCGCTGAGGCCATATTGGCCTGTCAAGCGCGCGCAACAAGGGAAAATGCGCTTCTGGTCTTTCACGATGGCTTCTACCATCTGAGCAGCAGCAGCACCTGGAGCGTACCAAGCTGAGGTTCCCAAAAGCTGGACGATTTCTCCTCCCCCTTTCTTGGTGCGCTGAACGATGGCCTCGAGGGCATCTGCATCGATCATTTCGGTCACAGGAATGCCGCTGACGGTGGTGTAACGGGGAAGCGGAACCATGGTATCCCCGTGTCCTCCCATGAGCACAGCTTGGATGTCCTTAGGGCTCACATTCAACGCTTCTGCAAGGAAAGCGCGGTACCGGGCGGTATCGAGCACACCGGCCATGCCCACCACGCGGTGGTCGGGCAATCCCGCCGTCTTCCATGCCTGGTAGGTCATGACATCCAAGGGATTGGATACAATCACAATGATGGCTTCAGGGCTGTGGGGCAAAATCTGCTCCGTCACACTCTTGACAATCCCCGCATTGGTCGCGATCAAATCGTCGCGGCTCATCCCCGGCTTGCGCGGCAGGCCACTGGTGATCACGACGACATCAGATCCTGCCGTCTTGCTGTAGTCGTTGGTCGAGCCCACCGTGCGGGTGTCGTAGCTGTTGACCGGGCTGGTCTCCCAGATATCGAGGGCCTTGCCTTCGGCAAATCCTTCTTTGATGTCGAGGAGGACGACCTCGTTGCAGACTTCACGGGTGGCGAGCACATCGGCGCAGGTCGCGCCCACATTGCCTGCACCTACTACAGTGACCTTGGTACGTTGGATCATGGGGTGGTGAATTGGGTTGGTGAATCGGTTTGCAAAAGTAAGGGAGCAAATACTGCAGAACATGGACCGTTCGTTCCCAATTTGGTCCTGTGATTCGAGTTTTGACTTTCCCCCTCGCTGCCGCCCTGTTTTTGGTGCTTCCCTTGGCCCTTTCAGCCCAGCCAGACACCGACACCTCCAACTGGCCCAATGGCCAGCCAGGGTCCGACTTCAATGTGACCGATGCCCGTGGTCTCAAGCAAGGGCGTTGGATCAGGGTTTATCCCGATGGTCAGCTTTACTACAGCGGCTCATTTACCAACGGAAAGCCATCAGGCCACTTCACCTTCTTCCGAGAAAACGGTCGTGTACTCAGTGAAGTAGACCACCTGGAGGGCAGCGACATGGCCAAGGCCACCTTGTACAGGGAGGATGGCACCCCTTCCCACCGGGGCCAATACCGCACCGTGCAGGTGGATGGAGCATGGACACAGCACAAAACGGGCCCCTGGGAAGCCTTGGACAAGCAGGGCCGAGTGCGGATCAGTGAGCACTACCAATCGGATGTTTTGGACGGCATGTATCAGGCCTTTCACCCCAATGGCAATGTCCTCGAACAGGGGCATTATCGCGCAGGAAAGAAGTCGGGCAAGTGGGCCTCATTCAACCGAGAAGGCGCGTCCAGGACCGAAGAACTGTGGAGGGAAGGCGAGCGTCATGGAGAGGCTGTGGTCATGCAAGACAACGGAGTCCCTCTGAGCAGAGGGCAGTATGACAATGGCTTGCCCTCCGGAGAATGGTCCTTGTACAACGCCGATGGAAAAACCCGATCCATTCTGACTTATGTGGAAGGAAAAGTGACCACGGAGCGGCCCCAGAATGGTGAATTCGAGGCCACTTATCCGAGTGGCCGTCCAGAATGGATGGGCCGTTATGCCCATGGCAACCTCGATGGGCCTTTTACGGCTTGGCACGACTTGGGAGAATGGCAGATGGTCCCGGCCGAAGAGGGGGGCGTTAGAGGGGGACCTCCCACTCAAGGGGCGGGGCGAGCAGGAGGTGAATCTCCGATGCGACAAGAACTGCGCAACCAGCCCATGAAAGAAATGGGCGAATACACAGCCGGCGTGAAAGACGGCACGTGGCGCTATTTTGACGAACAGGGTGACCACATCCGCACCGAGCGGTGGACCCTGGGCAAATTGACCGGAACCGAAGAATGACCCACCCCCCCTTTCCCTGCTTGATCCGCAAGGCCGTTCTCACTGCCTTCATAGGATTCATGGGGGCCGTCTGTGCCCAAGTTGCGCCGCTGCACCACTGGGTTGGATTCTCTGACAAAGTCGGATGCGGTGTCGACCTCAACAGCCCCTCGGCGGGCGCACTGTTGCTTTCACCGCGGGCACTGGAGCGCAGGGAAAGACAAGGCATCGGCTTGGACTCACTGGACTTACCGGTGCCGCCCCACCGGATTGCCGAAGTGCTCGCCGCTGGCGCCACGGAACAAGGCCCTTCCCTTGCATTGTTGCACCGCAGCAAATGGTTCAATGGCATCGTGATTCAACTGGATACTGCCCTGCTCGACTCAGCAGGAATCGCAGACGTTCTCGACAACATCGCCCAACTGGATGGCGTCTCAGAAGTCAAGCGCGCAACGTGGTACCGCGATGTGGGCCCTCCAGCAGCCGTGCGCAAAAACCGCGTGGGGCATGCGGCCCTGTTCGAAAGTGGGCCCGCACCCTACGGGGATGCGTGGCTCCAAGTGCGCCAGTTAAAAGTGGACCTGATTCACGGATTGGGTCACAGGGGAGCGGGGATGATGGTCGGTGTGTTGGACAGTGGATTCGACCGGGTCGACACCAACCCCGCCTTTGAAAGGGCCCGGAGTGCAGGACGCCTCCAAATCGGCGGAAACTTCCCCAATGGCGGCGGCATTTCACCTTGGATTTATGAGGAGCATTACCATGGAGCCATGGTGTTGTCTACCATGGTCGGATTCCTTGATGGCCCGGGCGAAGAGCGCTACCTGGGCACAGCTCCGGACGCCACTTACGTGCTGTTCCGCACAGAGGATGTAGGCTGGGAGCACCTTGTGGAGGAGTACCACTGGATCGCCGCTGCAGAACGCGCGGACAGCATGGGGTGCGACATCCTCAACACCTCACTCGGCTACTCCCTTTTCGACAGCGGTTCTGAGAACCATGATCCCAACGACCTAGACGGGAATACCTTTCCCATCACGCAGGCATCCGACATCGCCGCTACAAGGGGCATGCTGGTGTTCAATTCCGCCGGAAACAGTGGCAACAGCCCGTGGCAAAAAATCACCGCTCCCGCCGACGGAGACAGTGTCATTGCCGTCGGTGCTGTCAACCCATCAGGGCAGCATGCCTCCTTTAGCAGTTATGGCCCCAGCGCCGATGGCCGCATCAAACCCGACCTCTGCGCCGCAGGCCAAGACGCGGCATACATCCACCCTGATGGCGGCATCAGACAAGGCAATGGAACCTCTTTTTCTTCTCCCATACTGTGTGGCGCGGCGACAAGCCTCTGGAGCGCCCACCCCGACCGTGCCGCCTGGGAAATCAGGCGGGCTTTGATTGAATCGGCCCACCAGGTTGGCGCACCTGACACGCTCTATGGATACGGCATACCCGACATGTGGCAAGCCCACTTGGCCCTGGGGGGAAAAACGGTTTGGGAAGCTGAAAACCTCTTGGTTTACCCGAATCCCATCACAGCAAACGACGAGGGGCTTCACGTCGTTTTTGAGGAGGAAAACCTCCTCGCAGTTTCGGGGAGCGCCCTGACCTGGATGGTCTCTGACGCGCTGGGTCGCCAAGTGGCCTTGGGATCAATTGAACGGGAAAAAGCGCCCCTCACCACCCTCACCCTGCCCACAGATATGCTGGAAGCGGGGACCTATATCCTCACCCTCTATGGGGTGCCCGAAGAAGATGAATCCCGCGTCCCCACCGCGTGGGCCAGGTTTGTCGTAGAATCACGTTGATCCGATGCTGCGCACGTTGTCATTGCGTTGGGGTTTGTTGATGGGCTTGCTTTTGGCAGTAACCTCCGGTTGTCATGCGCAGCGGGACCGCACACAAAGCGCTAAATACCAGCGAAAGGTGCAAATGAAGCTCCAGAAAGAGCGTCAGAAAGAGCAGGACCAAGCCTTCCGCAATGGAAGGAAAACCCACTGGAAGGCCCAAGACCGCTCCACGCGCAAACGCTGGCGGGCACAGCGTCGCGCTGCCAAGCGGATGAGGCGGGGCGGCGGCCCCGACAGTTGGTACCGGGGGTTGTTCAAATCAGGACGCCCCATCCCATGGACCAAGCGAGCGGCCAATAAGGTGGGCAACCTCTTCAAGCGCAAACACAAGCGGCGCCAATACTGACACCTTATCACTTGAGCCTTGGGCCATGTGAAGGCGTGCCCTTTTGCTTGGGATGGAGCATGAAAAAAGCCCCTCGAGGGAGGGGCTTTTTGGAGCCGATAAGCGGACTTGAACCGCTGACCTACGCATTACGAATGCGTTGCTCTACCAGCTGAGCTATATCGGCTTGCACACCGTTTCCGATGGCGGTCGGCAAAGATACGCACGCTGTATAAGATGGTTACAATCCTGTGCAGACTTTCCTTGGTCCAAGGAAGATTCGCTGCCTGCAAATACTTCTGAATCAGCCCTTTCGTTCGCCCCACAGGCTGCGCAGGAATTCTGCAATGCTGCGCTCTCTCGGGGAGTTTCCTGGCTTAAAAAAGCGCTGGCCGATCAGTGCTTCTGGCAAACACTCTTGGCCACTGAAGCCACCATGGTCGTGGTCGTATTGGTAGCCGCTGCCATGGCCCAACTCCTTCATCAATTTGGTCGGGGCATTGCGCAGGTGCATGGGCACCGGAAGGTCTCCTTGGGACTGGACCGCCCGCTGGGCCAAGCCAATGGCCGCGTATGCACTATTGGACTTCGGACTGGAGGCCAAATAGGTGGCGCACTGGGACAAGGGGATGCGGCATTCGGGATAGCCGAGCCGTTCGACCGCATCAAAAGTCGCGTTGGCGAGCACAAGGGCGGTCGGATTGGCGTGGCCGATGTCCTCACTGGCGCTGATGAGCAGGCGACGGGCAATGAATTTGGGGTCCTCCCCGCCCTCGATCATGCGGGCGAGCCAGTAGACCGCACCATCGGGATCGCTGCTGCGGATGGACTTGATGAGGGCAGACGCAATGTCGTAATGGGTGTCACCCGTCTTGTCGTAGCGGCTGAGGTTGGCCTGAACGAACCGGGATACCAGCGCGTCGTCCAAGGTGATGCCCCCTTCAGAATCTGCTGGGCGTTCTGCCGCGGCGCCCGCCGCGACCAACTCGAGGACATTGAGCAGACGGCGCCCATCACCGCCGCTGGACCTGAGCAAGGCATCCCACTCTCCAACTTCCACGCGCTGCTCCTGCAGCCAGGTGTCCTCAGCCAACGCCCGGTGCACCAAGGCTTCGAGCTCCTCCCTTCCAAAAGCCTCGAGCACATAGACTTGGCTGCGGGAAAGCAAGGCGGGGATGACCTCGAAACTGGGGTTTTCTGTGGTCGCCCCAATGAGGGTGACCGATCCGCGTTCCACAGCGCCAAGCAGGCTGTCCTGTTGGGCCTTGGAGAAGCGGTGAATCTCATCGATGAACAGCACCGCCCGGGTGCTGAACATCCCCTGACGTTCGGCGCTATCGATGACTTCGCGGACGTCCTTGACCCCACTTCGAATGGCACTGAGCTGGTGAAAGGGGCGGCCCGTGGCCTCGGCCATGAGGCGGGCGAGGGTGGTCTTGCCCACCCCGGGAGGGCCCCAGAGGATCATAGAGGGCAACTGGCCCGCCTCAAGAGCACGGCGCAAGGTGGCGTCTGCTCCAATCAGGTGCGTTTGTCCCACATAGTCCTCGAGGGACTTGGGACGCATGCGCTCGGCCAACGGCGCTTCCGGTGTGTGCATCACGCTCATGAGGCTTCAACTGGGCTGTTCTCAGGCACTTCCACCACGTTCAAAGGAATGCCCTTTGGGCGGCTGTGCTTCCAACGGGTGTGCGACCAGAGCCAATGGGCGGGGTCTTCTCTCAATTGGGATTCGATGCGGTCATAGGTCGCTTTGAGCAGCGCGCCTTTGGGCCATTCTGTGGGGACATCTGTGATCAATTCGTAGTGCACTTCCCAAAACCCCCGTGGCTTGCCCTTGGCCTTGCGCACCCCAAAGAACACCACCGGCATGTCAAACTTGCGGGCAAAGGCTTCCAACCCAAAGTGCATGGCCGTCTCCTGTCCCATCCACTCCATCCACCATGCCTTTTTGGGGTCAAGGGGACGCTGGTCGACAGCCAACGTCGCGGCCTTAGCACGCCCCGTCTCCTCCACCATCCACGCCGATACACGCTTCATCGGTACGAGTTCAGTACCGAGCTTTCCACGGGTGCGCAAAATCAGGTCGTCGTAGAACGTATTGGACAACGGTTTATAGACCCCCATCACGGGCAAAGGCAATGCTGCCCCCGCCGTCACAGCAAAGCGTTCCCAATTCCCAAAATGTCCACAGGAGAGCAGCACACCCGGCGGTTTGTCTGCATAAGGGGCCAACACCTCTGGATTGACGTGGTGGAAGCGCTTTAACAGCTCCTCAGGGCCTGCATGAAAATGCCGCAGCGATTCCACCAGCACCTCTGCGAGGTGGGTGTAGAATTGGCGCGCAGTGCGGCGCAATTCAACCGCTGTCATCTCAGGAAATGCACGCTTCAGGTTGGATAGCACGACAGTGCGCCGGTAGCCAGACCACCACAGGCATTGGGACAACACGTCGGCCAATGGGTACAGCACCGCATAGGGCAATCGGCCAATGGGGGCCACAAACAAGGCATGTAAGATTCGGGTCATGGGCAGGATATCCGAAGGCCATCCCAACCGAGGGAGACCCCTTTGGGCAGCGCGGCGTTTACTTCCTCATGCTGACCGAGCAAGTGACTGATGTGGGTGAGGTAGGCCTGTTTCGGCCCCACCCTAGCAATGACCTCGAGCGCTTCTTCGAGGTTGAAATGACTGATGTGGGACTCCTTGCGCAGCGCATTGAGCACGAGGACCTCAACCCCCTTGAGCCGCTCCCAAGTGACTGTACTAAACGCGTTCGCGTCCGTGATGTAGGCGATAGGACCTATGCGAAAGCCGAGGACGGGCAGCTTGTAGTGCATCACGGGCAAGGGCTGCACCTGCACGCCTCCAATGAACTGCAGTTCCGCGTCGAGGTCATGAAGCCGCACTTGCGGAACGCCGGGATAGGGGTTGTCACTGAACACATAGTGAAACTCCCTCTTGAGTGCCGCTTGGACCGGTGGAGTGGCATAGACATCCATGTCCCGCTTTGATCGAAAATTGAATGCACGGATGTCATCCAGTCCCGCCACGTGGTCCTTGTGCTCGTGGGTAAAAAGGACCGCATCCACTGCCCCGACCTGTTCGCGCAACATTTGCTGCCGAAAGTCTGGTCCTGTATCGATCACAAAGCTGCGCGCACCATCTGGAGCGTCATCCCCGTCGACATGAAACAGAGCGCTAGATCGCAACCTGTTGTCACGGGGGTCTGTAGAGGTGCATACCCCGCAATCACATGCAATCACGGGTACACCTTGAGAGGTGCCAGTGCCGAGAAGAGTGAGGTGAACGCCCATATGGGCAAAGTTAATCCGCCGAGGCTCCGGCGTTCCCACCTAGCGTAGGTACCTTTGCAACGAGCAACACCCTCAATCAACAAGCACCGTGGAATCCAACCGTGTCGTCCTTTCGGCCAAGCAGAAGGCCCTGCGGATTAACATGAACCACGATCTCTATGGCACTTTTGCCGAGATCGGGGCAGGTCAGGAGGTGGTGCGGCATTTTTTTCGTGCAGGAGGTGCCAGCGGGACCATTGCCAAGACCATCAGTGCTTACGACAAGGACTTCAGTGATGCCATTTATGGCGTAGAGCCTTCAGGCCGCTATGTGTGCGAGGCCCGCGTGCACAAGATGATCGACCACGAATACAGGTTATGTGAAGAGCGGTTGCCTCGAGAAAAGCACCCTTCCAAGCGCTTCTTTGCGTTTGCGAATACCGTGGCGACGATCAACTACCACAAGACCATTGAAGGTCACGGCTGGTTTGGGGTCCGCTTTCAAACCGGCCCCAATAAAAAACCCAACTCGGTCATCCTCCACGCCCGGTTCCACGAACCGGACGCTTTGCTGCAGCACGCGACCATTGGAATCCTCGGAGTCAACCTGATTTATGGGTGCCACTTCCTGTACAAGCAGCCCAACGACCTGTTGCAGAGCCTCTATGACGAGCTCGATAAGGACCGCATTGAAATCGATACCATTCAAATGAATGGGCCGGACTTCGCCGGGGTGGACAACCGGCTGTTGTCTCTGCAACTCGTGAAACACGGGATGACAGACGCGGTCATTTTCAGTCCTGATGGACGGAACCTGCAGGCTGCTGACGTGCTGTACAAGCGGAACATCTTGGCCATTCGCGGTAGCTTCCGTCCCGTCACCAAGGTCAACTTGGACATGATGGAGCGGGGACTGGCCCTGTTCCGTGAGGAGAACCGGGTCGAAGAAAACAACATTCAGTTGTTGTTTGAGATCACACTCAACAACCTTAAAGCCGAGGGCGACATCGACGAGAAAGACTTCTTGGACCGGGCCGACATCCTATGCTCTTTGGGGCATACGGTGTTGATTTCAAACTACCAGGAGTATTACAAACTCATCGAGTATTTCTCGCGCTACACCAAGAAACGCATGGGCGTCATCATGGGCGGCAATGCGATGATGGATCTGTTCAATGAACGTTACTACCGCGAATTGAACGGAGGCATCTTGGAGGCATTTGGCATCATGTTTAGCCGGGACCTCAAGGTCTATGCCTACCCCTGGCACGACGCCAAAAATGACGTCTTGATCCGCACGGACAACGCCCCCATCCATCCGAGAATCAAGCCTTTGTATGACTATCTGCTCTTCAACAAGCGGATCAGTGACATTCAGCTTGACGACCTTTCCCTTCTGGACATCTTCAGTGTAGAGGTGCTCAGAATGATCCGCGACGGACAATCGGGCTGGGAGGACCTCGTCCCCCATGAAGTGGACCAGATCATCAAGCAGAACAGGCTCTTCGGATATGAAGGCCCCACCCCGACGGACCCGGGAGGTTTTGCTGGTGCAGCCATGCTGAACTGAGGCGCTGCGCCTTCTCTTTGACTCGGAACGTAGAATGATGCAGTGCCTTGGGTGCTGGCTTTGCTGTTCTGCGTTATTAAACCGCCCACACCGCTGTTTTTAGGCATGCTCAGGCCATCCGGAGCTAAGCCCGCCCAGAGAATAGAGCACAAGCAAAAGGCGGCCTTTTGGGGCCGCCTTTCGCATTTGTAGTCTCGGCCTCTCGGCCGGCTAAATTATTCTGCTGTGACTTCTTCTTCCTCACTTTCACCAGCCTCAACGAGGCGGTCAAATTCTTCCTGAGAACCTACGACCTGGTCGTGCCAGTGGCGCATGCCGGTTCCCGCAGGAATGAGGTGTCCTACAATCACATTTTCCTTCAAGCCTCCGAGGTGGTCCTCCTTGGCGCTCACCGCAGCCTCGTTGAGGACCTTGGTGGTTTCCTGGAAGGACGCCGCTGAGATGAAGGACTTGGTCTGCAAAGAAGCCCGCGTGATGCCTTGGAGCAAGGGACGTGCCGTCGCCGGCATGGCCTCTCTTCCTTCGACAAGCTTGCCGTCTTCACGTCGGATGGTTCCATTCTCGTCACGCAATTGACGTGCAGAGACCATTTGACCCTCCTTGTAATCCTTGCTGTCACCAGCCTCGGTCACGACCATCATGCCAAACATGCGGTCGTTCTCATCGATGAAGTCGGCCTTCTCTACGAATTGCTTCTCCAAGAACTTCGTGTCGCCCGGATCTTCTACGACCACCTTCTTCATCATCTGACGAACGATGACTTCGAAGTGCTTGTCGTTGATCTTCACACCCTGGAGGCGGTAGACCTCTTGGATTTCATTGACGAGGTACTCCTGAACCGCAGTCGGTCCTTGGATGGACAGAATGTCAGCGGGCGTTGTAGCACCGTCGGACATGGGCATACCCGCCTTGACGAAGTCATTTTCCTGCACGAGGATGTGCTTGGACAATGGCACGAGGTACTTGCGCTTGTCGCCAGTGCGGCTCTCCACGATGATCTCACGGTTACCCCGCTTGATTTTACCGTAGGACACAATGCCGTCCACTTCGGATACCACCGCGGGGTTAGAAGGGTTCCGCGCCTCGAAGAGCTCGGTGACCCTTGGCAATCCTCCCGTAATGTCGCCAGACTTACCCGCAATCCGCGGAATCTTGGCTAGGATGCGGCCCGTCTCCACTGAATCGCCCTCCTCCACACTCACGTGGGCACCTACTGGAAGTGAGTACACTTTGAGTACTTCCTTCTTCGGGCCTACAATGTGAATCGCAGGGTTCTTCTTCTTGTCCTTGGTCTCGGTGATGACGATTTCACGGAATCCGGTCTGTTCGTCCAGCTCCTCACGGTAGGTCACACCATCTTCGATCATATCAAAGACAACTGTACCCTGCTCCTCACTGATGATCGCGTTGTTGTATGGGTCCCAAGTACAGATGGTATCCCCCTTCTTGATCTTCTTGCCGTTCTTCACCTGAAGCACAGCACCGTAAGGAAGGTTTGTAGAGCTCAAAGTGATGCCGACCTGTGGGTCGATCACCTTAAACTCAGTAGAACGCGACACCACAACAGTCTCTACTTCACCGTCTGGCGTAGCGCGCTGAACTGTTCTCAAATCCTCGAGCTCCACCACACCTTCTTGACGGGCGACGATCTCGTTTTCATCCGAAATTTTGGACGCCGTACCACCAACGTGGAACGTACGCAGCGTCAACTGCGTTCCAGGCTCTCCGATGGACTGCGCTGCAATCACGCCTACTGCCTCGCCCTCTTGGACCAAGCGGTTCGAGCTCAAAGCTCGGCCGTAACATTTGGCGCATACACCCCTGCGGCTCTCGCAAGTGAGGACTGAGCGCATCTCGACTTCGTCGATGCCGGCCTCCTCGATGCTGGCGGCCACCGCTTCCGTGATCTCGGACCCACTGGCTACAATCAACTCATCGGTTTCGGGATGGTTCACATCCTGAACAGACGTGCGCCCAATGATGCGGTCTGCGAGAGATTCTACAACCTCCTCGTTTTTGAGCAATGCCGTTGCCGTGAGGCCGCGGATCGTTCCACAATCTTGCTCGTTGATGATCACATCCTGGGCCACGTCTACAAGACGACGGGTCAAGTAACCCGCGTCAGCCGTCTTCAACGCCGTATCCGCCAGACCCTTACGGGCACCGTGCGTGGAGATGAAGTACTCAAGGATGGACAGTCCCTCCTTGAAGTTGGACAGGATGGGGTTCTCAATGATGTCCTGACCTCCAACCGCGCTTGACTTCTGTGGCTTGGCCATCAGGCCACGCATGCCACTCAACTGACGGATCTGCTCTTTGGAACCACGGGCTCCGGAGTGCATCATCATGTAAATCGAGTTGAAGCCCTGCTTGTCGGTCTCCAGGCGTTCCATCAAGATGTTCGTCAACCGCGAGTTGGTGTTCGTCCAGATGTCAATGATCTGGTTGTAACGCTCGTTGTTGGTGATGAGGCCCATGTTGTAGTTGTCCATCACCTCTCCAACGCGGACGTTTGCTGCATCGACCAATTCCACCTTCTCCTTTGGGATGATGATGTCATTGAGGTTGAAGCTCAAACCACCCTTGTAGGCCATCGTGAAACCGAGTTTCTTGATGTCGTCAAGGAATTGGACAGCTCGTGGAACACCTACAGACAGCAAAACGTCCGAGATGATGGTCCTGAGGCTCTTCTTGGTCAACAGCTCGTTGACATAACCCGCTTCAGTGGGCACCACTTCGTTGAAGAGCACACGCCCTACAGTGGTGTCAATGATGGAGCTGTTGCCTTCATGATCGTTCCAGCGCACCTTGATCCCCGCATGCAATGCAGCGCGGCCCTCGTTGTACGCAATGATCACCTCTTCCGGTGAGTAGAAGGTCATTCCCTCTCCTACCACTGGCTCCTCTTTAGTGGACTTGCGCTCCTTGGTGATGTAGTAAAGGCCCAATACCATGTCCTGCGAGGGAACCGTAATCGGCGCACCATTGGCAGGGTTCAAGATGTTATGGCTTGCCAGCATCAGAAGCTGCGCCTCCAAAATGGCCGCTGGGCCCAATGGGAGGTGAACCGCCATCTGGTCTCCATCGAAGTCAGCGTTGAATGCTGTACAAGCAAGGGGGTGCAGTTGCAATGCCTTGCCCTCGATCATCTTGGGCTGGAAGGCCTGGATGCCGAGACGGTGCAGGGTCGGAGCACGGTTGAGCAGCACAGGGTGCGACTTCATTACGTTCTCCAAGATGTCCCACACCACAGGCTCCTTGGCGTCTACAATCTTCTTGGCCGACTTGACCGTCTTGACGACGCCCCGCTCGATCATCTTACGGATGATGAAGGGCTTGTAGAGCTCGGCCGCCATGTTCTTTGGCATGCCGCACTCGTGCAGTTTCAGTTCAGGTCCCACGACGATAACAGAACGCGCGGAGTAGTCCACACGCTTACCGAGCAGGTTCTGACGGAAACGGCCTTGCTTGCCCTTGAGGCTGTCAGACAGCGACTTCAATGGGCGGTTGCTCTCCGTCTTCACGGCAGAGGACTTGCGGCTGTTGTCGAACAGGCTGTCTACAGCCTCCTGCAACATCCGCTTCTCGTTCCGCAAAATCACATCTGGAGCCTTGATTTCGATCAAGCGCTTCAAACGGTTGTTACGGATGATGACACGGCGGTACAGGTCGTTGAGATCGGACGTTGCGAAACGGCCACCGTCAAGGGGCACCAATGGACGCAGCTCCGGTGGAATCACTGGAACCACCTTCACGATCATCCACTCGGGATTGTTGTTGATCCTCTGGTTCGCGTCACGGAGGGCTTCCACAACTTGCAAACGCTTGAGTGCCTCGTTCTTGCGCTGCTGGCTTGTCTCCGTATTGGCCGCATGGCGCAGGTCGAAGCTCAACTGATCAAGGTCCAAGCTGGCCAACATATCGTGCAGGGCCTCAGCGCCCATTTTAGCCACGAACTTGTTGGGGTCCTTTTCGTCCAGATACTGGTTGTCCTTGGGCAACGTATCCAAGATGTCCAAGTACTCATCCTCGGTGAGGAATTCGTTGACATCGAGAGCTTCGCCGTCCGTCTTCGTGGCCACACCGGGTTGGATCACCACATAACGCTCGTAGTAGATGATCTGATCCAGCTTCTTGGTCGGCAAACCGAGCAAGTAGCCAATTTTGTTGGGCAGGCTGCGGAAGTACCAGATGTGTGCTACGGGGATCACGAGCTGAATGTGTCCCATGCGCTCACGCCGGACTTTCTTCTCGGTCACCTCTACACCACATCGGTCACAGACGATGCCTTTGTAACGAATGCGCTTGTACTTGCCACAGTGGCACTCGTAGTCCTTGACAGGGCCAAAAATGCGCTCACAGAACAGGCCATCGCGCTCCGGCTTGTAGGTCCGGTAATTGATGGTCTCAGGCTTCAGGACTTCGCCATGGCTTTGCTCGAGGATTTCCTCGGGCGATGCCATGCTGATGCGAATCTTGTTGAAGTCGCTTGAGAGCTTCGGGGTCTTATTGTTGGTCATCTCTTGGTGAAGATCAATGGGTTGAAGCAGGAGTAACTCAGGCCTCCAAGGCCACGGTTAATCCCAATCCACGCAACTCGTGCATCAGTACGTTGAAGGATTCCGGAATGCCTGGTGTGGGCATGGGGTCACCTTTCACAATCGCCTCGTAGGTCTTGGCGCGGCCGACAACGTCGTCCGACTTAACCGTGAGGATCTCCTGCAAGATGTGCGAGGCACCGAAGGCCTCGAGGGCCCACACCTCCATCTCACCGAAACGCTGTCCACCGAACTGCGCTTTACCACCCAACGGCTGCTGGGTAATGAGGCTGTATGGTCCGATCGAACGGGCGTGCATCTTGTCGTCTACCATGTGGCTCAGCTTGATCATGTAGATCACACCGACCGTGGCAGGCTGGTCGAACCGCTCTCCGGTTTCACCATCATAGAGGTAGGTCACACCGAAGTTGGGTACCCCCGCTTTTTCAGTGAAATCAGAAATCTGATCCAGACGGGCTCCATCAAAAATGGGCGTTGCGAACTTGGTACCGAGCTTCTCTCCAGCCCACCCTAGGACCGTTTCGTAGATCTGACCAAGGTTCATCCGCGATGGTACACCGAGCGGGTTGAGCACGATGTCCACAGGGGTTCCATCCTCGAGGAATGGCATGTCCTCCTGGCGGACAATACGGGCTACAATTCCCTTGTTTCCGTGGCGTCCAGCCATCTTGTCCCCCACCTTCAGCTTCCGCTTGTTGGCAACAAACACTTTGGCCAACTTGACGATGCCCGCTGGGAGCTCATCACCTACCGTCACCTGGAACTTCTTCCGCTTAAAGGTGCCGAGCAGGTCGTTGTACTTCATGTTGTAGTTGTGGACGACACGCTTGACGAGGCTGTTGTTGTCCTCATCGCGGGTCCACCCTTCGGTATTGACGATGCTGAAATCCAAAGTCTGAAGGGCGCGTTGCGTGAACTTGACGCCCTTTTTGATTTGCATCTCCTTGTAGTAGTTCTGCACACCTTGGGAGGTCTTGCCTCCGATGACCTGCATGAGCTTCTCAATCAAAGCCTTGCGGAGTACCGCTGCTTCCTGATCAAACTCAGCGTCGATCATTTCCAAAACGGCCTTGTCTGCTGCCTTGGACTTGCGGTCCTTGACCATGCGCGAGAACAACATCTTGTCGATCACGACACCCGTCGCGCTCGGTCCGAGCTTCAAAGAGGCGTCTTTTACGTCGCCCGCCTTGTCACCAAAAATGGCCCGGAGCAGCTTCTCCTCTGGACTGGGGTCGCTCTCACCTTTCGGTGTGATTTTACCAATCAGAATGTCGCCTGCTCCTACGTTGGCACCGATGCGAATCAATCCATTCTCGTCGAGGTCCTTGGTGGCCTCCTCGCTGACATTTGGAATATCTGCGGTGAGCTCCTCCTGGCCGCGCTTCGTGTCACGCACTTCCAAGCTGTACTCGGTAACGTGCATGGACGTGAAGACATCCTCACGGACTACACGGTCGCTGATGACGATGGCGTCCTCAAAATTGTAACCCTTCCAGGGCATGAAGGCCACCTTCATGTTCTGACCCAGGGCCAATTCTCCAGCCTGCGTGGAATACCCTTCGACGAGGATGTCACCACGCTCCACACGCATCCCCTTAGAAACGAGGGGTTTCAGGTTGATGCAGGTGCCTTGGTTGGTCTTGGCAAACTTGGTGATGTTGTAGATCTTGATGTCGTCCTCGAACGAAACCAAACGGTCATTCTCGTCCATGTGGTAGCGGATCTGAATCTCATTTCCATCCACATATTCAACCACACCGTCTGCTTCTGCAGTGATGAGAACACGACTGTCGCGGGCCACCTGACCTTCGAGACCCGTGCCCACGATTGGGCTGTTGGGGCGCATCAATGGTACGGCCTGACGCATCATGTTCGAGCCCATCAGCGCACGGTTAGCGTCGTCGTTCTCCAAGAAGGGAATCAACGAAGCCGCGATCGAAGCGATTTGGTTCGGTGCAACGTCAACATACTTGATTTCGGTTGGTGCAACCAGCGGGAAGTCACCCTGCAAGCGGGCCTTGATGATGTCGTTCTTGAAAGAACCATCATCATTCAAGCCCACCGTCGCTTGAGCGATTGTGGCGCTGTCCTCCTCTTCAGCTGACAAATAGGTAATGCCTTCTCCTCCAACCCGTGCGATGCCATCGTTGACCTCGCGATAAGGGGTTTCGATGAATCCGAGGCGGTTGACCTTGGCGTATACACACAGTGAACTGATCAGACCAATGTTCGGTCCCTCAGGCGTCTCAATGGTACACAAACGGCCATAGTGGGTGTAGTGCACGTCTCGCACCTCAAAGCCGGCGCGCTCACGGGAGAGACCACCTGGTCCGAGTGCTGAGATACGCCGCTTGTGCGTCACCTCACTCAGTGGGTTGGTCTGGTCCATGAACTGGCTCAGCTGGTTCGTTCCGAAGAACGAGTTGATCACTGAGCTCAGCGTCTTGGCGTTGATCAAGTCCGTTGGCGTGAAGACCTCGTTGTCGCGGACGTTCATCCGCTCACGAATCGTACGGGCCATACGGGCCAAACCGACGCCGAACTGGTTGTGCAGCTGCTCACCCACCGTACGAATACGACGGTTGGACAAGTGGTCGATGTCGTCCACATCAGACTTCGAGTTCACGAGGTCAATGAGGAACTTGATGATCAAGATGATGTCATCCTTGGTCAAGGTCCTGGACTCCTCGGACATGTCGATGCCCAATTTCCGGTTGATCCGGAAACGGCCTACCTCACCCAAATCATAACGTTGCTCAGAGAAGAACAACTTATCGATGACACCGCGGGCCGTCTCCATATCTGGTGGCTCGGCGTTCCGCAGTTGGCGGTAGATGTATTCCACAGCCTCCTTCTCACTGTTGGAAGGGTCCTTTTGAAGGGTGTTGTGGATGATGGCGTAGTCGGCCTGGTTGATGTCCTCCTTGTGCAGGATGATCGTCTTGGATCCAGACTCAACAATCAGCTCGATGTGCTCCTTTTCGAGAACGGTGTCGCGGTCGAGCACCAACTCGTTCCGCTCGATGCTGACCACCTCTCCGGTATCCTCATCTACGAAGTCCTCAATCCAGGTCTTCAATACACGCGCCGCAAGCTTGCGCCCCAAGACACGCTTTACACCCGCCTTTGAGACCTTAACTTCCTCGGCCAGGTCAAAAATGCCCAAAATATCACGGTCTCCTTCGTAACCGATGGAACGCAACAGCGTGGTCACAGGAAGCTTTTTCTTCCGGTCGATGTAAGCGTACATCACACTGTTGATGTCCGTAGCGAACTCAATCCAGCTTCCTTTGAAAGGAATGATCCGCGCGCTGTAAAGCTTGGTGCCGTTAGCGTGGCGGCTCTGACCAAAGAACACCCCTGGAGAACGGTGCAGCTGGTTGACGATGATGCGCTCCGCACCATTCACCACAAATGAACCGCGTGGGGTCATGTATGGAATGGTACCGAGATAGACGTCCTGCACGATGGTTTCGAAATCCTCGTGCTCAGGGTCGGTGCAGTACAACTTCAGCTTGGCCTTAAGCGGCACGCTGTAAGTCAGACCGCGTTCGATGCACTCCGCGATGCTGTATCGGGGTGGATCGATGAAGTAGTCCAGGAATTCCAGTACAAACTGGTTCCGGGTGTCCGTGATGGGAAAGTTCTCGTTGAACACTTTGAACAATCCCTCCGTGTCGCGGTCTTCGGGCTTGGTCTCAAGCTGGAAGAATTCGCGGAAGGACCGCAGTTGAATGTCAAGAAAATCCGGATACGGAATGTCCGGAGTGGTAGTGGCGAAAGAATGTCGCTGCTGCAGTTGTGGCGTCAACATGGGGGCGGCTTAACGAGGGAGGAACAAATCGCAGTGGTGCAGGTTGGTTTTGGGGAGCACCCTGCGAAATACAGGGTACAAGAAGGTCAGACCGGGACCTGCGCCCAGCCTGACCTTCTGAAATTCAGCGGGTTGTGATCTTACTTGATCTCAACCTCTGCGCCGGCTTCCTCGAGTTGTGCTTTGAGGGCCTCGGCCTCGTCTTTGGCTACGCCCTCCTTGAGGGTGGCGGGAGCGCCGTCAACGATGCCTTTGGCTTCCTTCAAGCCTTGGCCGGTCAACTCTTTTACGAGCTTCACGACCGCCAACTTAGAGCCACCAGCGGCTTTGAGGATCACATCGAACTCAGTCTGCTCTGCAGCGCCGCCGTCGCCATCCCCTGCTGCGGGGCCTGCGACAACTGCTGCTGCAGCTGCTGGCTCGATGCCATACTCGTCCTTAAGGATATCTGCAAGTTCGCTGACCTCCTTTACGGTGAGGTTTACCAGCGATTCTGCCATGGTTTTCAAATCAGCCATGATATATGGAATTGTGGGTTACTTGTTTGGGTTGTGTAATAGGTGTGCCAAAGTCAGCCTTCCCTTTCGGAAAGAGCTTTGACCAATCCGGAAATGGTGTTGCCACCAGATTGCAATGATCCGAGGACATTCCGCATGGGGCTCTGGAGCAGACCAACGAGTTCTCCAAGGAGTTCCTCTTTGCTCTTGATCTCCGTGAGGGCCTTCAATTGGTCATCACCGATATACACTGCTTCCTCGACGTAAGCTCCCTTAAGAATGGGACGCTCACCGCTTTTGCGGAAATCCTTGATGAGCTTGGCAGGGGCGTTGCCCACTGTACTCGTCATCATGGCGGTTTGCCCTTTCAGCAATTCGTACAGCTCACCGAATTCACGGCCTTCTGTACGCTCCATCGCAATGCGCAGCAGTGTGTTTTTCACCACCTGCATTTTGACGTCTGCCTTGTAGCATTCCCCGCGCAGCTTCGTCGTATCTGCGGAATTCATGCTCGAAGCATCTGCAAGGTATACCACGTTGGTATCCTTCAGCATAGCCTGGAGCTCATCGATCGCTTGGTTTTTCTCTTCGCGTGTCATGGGTTCCTGGTTCAGCTGTTCAATGCTTTCGATTCAATCCGGACACCTGGGGACATCGTTGAGCTGATAAAAACGCTCTTGATGTAGGTGCCCTTCGCAGAAGACGGGCGCAAACGAACCAAAGTTTGAAGCACTTCGTTGGCATTCTCCGAAAGCTTCTCTTTCGAGAAACTCACCTTCCCTACGGAAGCGTGGATGATGCCGTACTTGTCCACCTTGAAATCGATTTTACCTGCCTTTACATCCTGGACGGCCTTCCCGACCTCCATAGTGACTGTACCCGACTTAGGGTTAGGCATCAGGCCGCGTGGTCCGAGTACTCGGCCCAACGCTCCTACTTTGCCCATCACTTGGGGGGTCGTGATGATCACGTCCACATCGGTCCATCCGCCTTTAATCTTCTCGACATATTCATCGAGACCAACGTGGTCCGCTCCGGCCTCCTTCGCTTCTGCCTCCTTGTCAGGATTGCAAAGCACCAGTACGCGCACGTTTTTTCCGCTTCCGTGAGGAAGGGAAACCGTACCACGTACCATCTGGTTGGCCTTACGCGGGTCCACGCCGAGGCTAACGGCGAGGTCAACAGATGAGTCGAACTTCGTGGAGGAAATTTCCTTCACGATGCCAGCTGCATCGTCGAGCGAATACACTTGGTCCACGTCGAACTTGTCGAGCGCGGCCTTGCGATTGCGTGTCAGTTTTGCCATTGTGTCTGATGATTGAAGATCAGAAAGGCGAATCGCCGGTCACATTCAGCCCCATACTCCTTGCCGTTCCAGCGATCACCTTCATGGCGGATTCGATGGAGAAGCAATTGAGATCGGGCATCTTGTCTTCTGCAATTACACGGACCTGGTCCCACGTCACTTTGCCCACCTTCTGTCGGTTGGATTCCGGAGAACCCTTCTTCAATTTGGCGGCTTCCATGAGTTGCACTGCTGCGGGCGGTGTCTTAATGATAAAGTCGAAAGACTTGTCATTGTAGACGGTGATGACCACCGGAAGAACCTTGCCTGCTTTGTCCTGGGTACGCCCATTGAACTGCTTGCAAAATTCCATGATGTTCACACCTGCCGCACCAAGTGCAGGACCAACCGGTGGTGAGGGGTTGGCAGCGCCACCTCTCACTTGCAGTTTGACCATTTTGGCGACTTCTTTAGCCATGGATCTATTGTTTATAATGAACAGGTCGGCCGCAGTGTCCAGGGAAGCATTCTGGTACAGGGCACGGGTCGTCCTGGCTGTTCCGGTTTATATATGGTACTCTTGATTCAGTGATATTCAGTTGCCGCTTCAGGATTCCTTCTCCACTTGGAGGAAGCCCAATTCGACTGGGGTCTTTCTTCCAAAAATCTTCACCATCACCTTCAGCTTTCGCTTCTCCTCGTTGATCTCCTCGATGGTGCCATGGAATCCATTGAATGGACCATCTCCCACCTTGACGACCTCTCCGACTTTGAACGGGATGGACAGTTCCTCCTCGCTTTCAGCCAATTCGTCCACACGTCCCAGCATGCGGCTCACCTCATTTGCCCGTAACGGCAGAGGATCTCCTCGTTTCTCTGCACCCAAAAACCCAATGACACTGGGCGTGTTTCGGATGACGTGGGGCACCTCCCCCACCAAAGCACACTCCACAAACACATAGCCCGGATAATGGTTGCGCTCTTTGGCCACCTTTTTACCGTTCTTGATTTGCAGCACCTTTTCCGTTGGGATCAAAATCTGACCCACGTAATCAGACAAGCCGGCCGCGGAAATCTCGGACTCAAGGAATCCCTTGGCCTTATTTTCCTGCCCACCGATGGCGCGCACTACGTACCACTTCTTGTCGATTTCGCTCATGGTTCTGGTTGCGTTCAAATGACGTAGGTGTAAATCAAACCGATGACACCTTGCCAGATGCTCTCTGATGAATTCACCCCGAACACCCAATCCATGGCGAACACAATGCCCGCAATGAGAAGGGAAGCGATAAAGACCAAAACTGAGGCCTCCTGCAACTGCTTGGCACCAGGCCAGGTCACACGCTCCACCAGTTCAGTGTAGCTATCCTTGACGTATTCTATGACGTTTGCCATTTCTGTTCGGTGTATTTGCACGGGCAGCAGGACTCGAACCTGCAACCAACGGTTTTGGAGACCGCTACTCTACCAATTGAGCTATGCCCGTAGACGGCGAAAGAAGATGCCCCAATTGGGCATCTTCTTTCCCCAGATTTGTTTTCAGTGAAAACCCGAAGCTCAGCTGAGCTCGGTCACCTGTCCGGCGCCTACGGTGCGGCCACCCTCACGGATAGCGAAACGCAGACCGGGTGACATTGCAACACCATAGATCAATTCTACAGCAATGGTTACGTTGTCACCAGGCATGACCATTTCGCGGCCTTCCTCGAGAATAATTTCACCTGTTACGTCAGTCGTACGGAAGTAGAACTGTGGGCGGTATCTGTTGTGGAAAGGAGTGTGGCGACCACCCTCTTCTTTCTTCAAGATGTAAACCTCAGCCTTGAACTTGCTGTGTGGTGTTACCGTTCCAGGAGCGGCGATTACCATTCCACGCTTGATGTCCTTCTTGTCGATACCACGGAGGAGCAAACCGACGTTGTCGCCAGCCTCACCACGGTCCAAAATCTTACGGAACATCTCAACACCCGTAATGGTAGACTTCATGCCTTCGGCATTCAGACCGAGGATGTCAATCTCATCGCCCGTGTTGATGATACCTGTCTCAATACGACCGGTAGCAACGGTTCCACGACCGGTGATGGTGAACACGTCCTCAACAGACATCAAGAAAGGCTTCTCGTTGTCACGAACAGGCAGCTTGATGTAATCGTCCACAGCCTTCATCAGCTCGAGGACAGTATCAACCCACTTCTGCTCTCCGTTCAGAGCGCCCAAGGCAGAACCCTGAATGCAAGGCACGTTGTCTCCATCGTACTCGTAGAAGCTGAGGAGCTCACGCACCTCCATCTCAACGAGCTCGAGCAACTCCTCATCATCGACCATGTCGACTTTGTTGAGGAAAGGCACGATGGTTGGCACACCAACCTGGCGGCCGAGCAAAATGTGCTCACGGGTTTGTGGCATTGGACCATCGGTCGCAGCCACAACGAGAATGGCGCCGTCCATCTGGGCAGCACCTGTTACCATGTTCTTCACATAGTCCGCGTGACCTGGACAGTCAACGTGTGCATAGTGACGGTTTTCCGTCGCATACTCAACGTGTGAGGAGTTAATGGTAATACCACGCTCCTTTTCCTCTGGAGCGTTGTCAATTTGATCAAACGAGGAAGCCTCGCTAAAGCCAGCATCAGCCAACACTTTCGTGATTGCTGCGGTGAGGGTCGTCTTGCCGTGGTCAACGTGACCGAGGGTCCCGATGTTCACGTGCGGCTTGGAACGATCGAACGTTTCTTTAGCCATGGTTTGGTGTATTTAGAGTTAACGATTAATGGATTCTTCTTTCACTGGAGCCAATGACGGGAATTGAACCCGTGACCTCTTCCTTACCAAGGAAGCGCTCTACCCCTGAGCTACATCGGCAGTGTTTGGTACCACCCCGTTGGGCGCGTACCGGATATTTTTTTGAGCGGGAGACGAGATTCGAACTCGCGACATTCAGCTTGGAAGGCTGACGCTCTACCAACTGAGCTACTCCCGCTTTTTCTTCTTACTTGTGGGGGTAATAGGATTCGAACCTATTCAGTCGTAGACAACAGATTTACAGTCTGCCCCGGCTCTCCAACTCCGGCGTACCCCCATTGGCACTAGTTTTTGGACGATGATTGAGCCGGTGGAGGGATTCGAACCCCCGACCTGCTGATTACAAATCAGCTGCTCTAGCCAACTGAGCTACACCGGCCTCTCTTTCAAAGAACAAGGGCAAAAAAAAGCCCTCCCCGATTTCGGGAGGGCAAATGTAGCGCAGAAAAACTTGCCCGCAATGGACAAAACGCATCTGATTACATCGATTTCATATTCGGGCTTAAGCCGCGCGGTTCCTGACTTTTTCGAGCTGCCTGCGCAAGGCTTCTGCAGCATCTGAAGCGGCCTCCTCAAAAGAGGTTGCCTTGCGGCTACTGAACACATCTGATCCTGGCACGTTCAGCTTCACCTCGACGCACTTGTTTTCCCGGTCTTGGTCTTTGTCAAGCCTCAAAAACACATCCGCAGCTATAATACCCGGATGGAAGAGGGTGAGCTTGTTCAGTTTGTCTTGAATGAACTGGATCAAGGAACCGTCGGCCTTGAAGTGTATGGACTGGACTTGTATTTGCATGTAAACCACTTGAGGGTGAGACCTTAGAATATGCCCCGCGTATCAAGTGGTGAACCTTTGTGCGCGTCCTTCATGCGGCTTGTTGTAACGTGGGTGTAGTGCTGGGTTGCATTTAAACTGCTGTGCCCGAGCAACTCCTTTACCGCGTTGATGTCTGCTCCGCGGTTCAAAAGATGCGTTGCAAACGAATGCCTGATGACGTGCGCACTACACTTGTTAAGCGAGCTCGCTTCTGTAATGTAGTGATTAACCCGCCGGTAAACAAACGCTGGATACAACTCACGACCACCATCTGTGACGAGCAATCGCTCGCTGTCTCCAGGACGAGAGCGCATGTAAACCTCTGCCTGATCGATGGTGTCGTCCGAAATGGGGATGTAGCGGTCTTTGCCTCCTTTGCCCGAGACTTTGATGTTCTTGCGGCTGACATTCACATCGGCATGGCGCAATGTGATCAACTCGTCTTGCCTTACTCCCGTCTCATACAACAGGGTCATCATTAGACGGTCCCGCAAACCGGACCAACTGGAAGGAAACACCGAACCGTCAAGCAGGGAAATCATGTTCCGCTCTGGAACCACTTCCCGCACACGCTTCTCTAATTTGGGCAGGGACACTCCATTGCTAGGATCTCTGTCGGTATATGACATCCGACGGGCGAACCTGTTGAAGGTTCTGAACGCACTCACCTTTCGGTGAATGGTCCGAGGGCTTCGCCCCTCTTTCATCATGTTCACAATCCACGCCCTGACCCATTCACCTTCAATGCCGATCAACGAGTCATGCTCGTACTGATCCGCAAGAAACCTTTGAAATTGGTTAAGGTCAGAGCGGTAACACCGAAGGGTATGAACACTGCCCCTTTTCTCCTTCTCGAGAAAGTGCAGGAAGGCCAGTAACGGCGATTGGGCAGTGGATGAACTTGACATTTTGGTTTGGTCAAGGCGAATATTACCCTACCAAACCAAATACTCCAAATTATCAGCCCATCAATGCCTTCTTGTTTTTGTAAACGGCTTTCTTCATCGCATCGCGACGAACCGTCTTGGGCTTTACGTACTCTTTGCGGGACCGGAGCATACGCCCGGTTTTCGTACGATCGAACTTTTTCTTAAAACGCTTAAGCGCCCGTTCGATGTTTTCTCCCTCCTTGACCGGAATGATGAGCATGGCTAAAAATTGGGTCGCGAAGATAGCTGATTTTACCTAAAACCAATGCCTCAGTGCTACGAATCTGCGGAATGCGGGCCGTTTTTGACCAATCCCCGTGAGATCACGAGTTTCTGAATTTCAGAAGTCCCTTCGCCGATGGTGCACAATTTGGAATCACGGTAGAATTTCTCGACCGGAAAATCCTTGGTATAGCCATAACCACCGAACACTTGGACCGCATCTGTGGCAATCCTGACACAAGCCTCAGAGGCCATGTATTTGGCCATGGCTCCAAACCGTGTCACGTCACCTCCATGAGACTTGGCATGGCACGCTTTGGCGATGAGCCCCCTAGAGGCTTCCAAATCCACAGCCATATCTGCCAATTTGAATCCCACCCCTTGGAAGTGGGCAATGGGTTGGCCAAACTGCTCGCGCTGCAAGGCATATTTACGAGCTGCGTCATATGCCCCGCGGCCTATGCCCAGGGACAAAGCTGCAATTGAAATGCGCCCTCCATCCAAAATCTTCATGGCCTGAATGAATCCGTCTCCTTCCTGCCCCAGTAAGTTGGATGCCGGAATCCGACAGTCCTCGAAAATCAACTCGGCAGTCTCACTGGAGCGCATTCCCAGCTTATTCTCTTTTTTGCCGCCTTTGAATCCCGGTGTACCACGTTCCACAACAAAAGCCGAGATTCCCCGGCTGTCCAGAAGTTCTCCTGTACGGACCAGCACCACCACCACATCACCACTGATGCCGTGTGTGATCCAATTCTTTGTGCCGTTCAGAATCCAATCGTCTCCATCTCGCACAGCTGTGCAGCGCATGCGCATCGCGTCGGAACCCGTCCCAGCCTCGGTAAGGCCCCAAGCACCGATGTGTTCACCGCTGGCGAGTTTGGGCAGGTAACGTTGCTTTTGATCCTCATTTCCAAAGGTCAAAATGTGGTTCGTACAGAGGCTATTGTGCGCGGCCATACTGAGACCGATGGAACCACACACCGCTGCGAGTTCCTCGATGGCAGCAACGTACTCAGGGTAACCCAAACCGGTTCCACCATACTGCTCTGGCACCAGCATGCCCATGAGCCCAAGCTCCCCCATCTTTCCGAACAGCTCACGCGGAAAGTGCTGCCTCTCGTCCCAATCGAGGATGTGCTGCTCCATTTCTTGTGCAGCGAAATCTCTCACCATGCTTCTGATGGCAGAGAGTGTGTCGTTTTCCTGGAAGGTCATTTCGTCCGGGTTTTGCGCAAAGGTCGGCCAAAGCCTCCTTCATTCATGGAGGCAAGGGCAGAGATAATGTGACAACAACCCTGACTGGGCTGAATCGAGTATAGGATGGTCCAACACTTGACTCTTGGCACCCCCATGGTGGTGAACATAGCGTTCCAATACCCGCGCTGACTTTGCATTGAGCCCTGGCAATGAACGCCATTGATCCAGCGACAAGGTGTCCGCGCAGCGACAAGGCACAGCTCCCGGATCGCATGACAACAATGGCGCCAGTGCATTGGCCAAACTGTCCCAACCATCCAGCGCCTCCGTCAGCTGCCTCAATTCAGCGAAGCCACCCCACCGCCTACGTGCAGCCAAGATCCTCCCTGTAACCCATGGACCTATGCCTTTGACCGACATCAGCGCCAGGCTGTCTGCAGCATTGATTTCAAGGGGGACAACAGATTCAACCAGTGTCCTCTCTGATGGCTTGGCGCCTTTAGTCGTGACGGTGATGGGCCCCGCAGGGCGGTTCTCCCCAAGAGGGCTTCCCCCTCCTCTTCTGCGGTGGGCCGAATCGCGTTTCCCGTCTGGTTCAAATTGAAGGGACGATGCATAATGGTCAACCCATCCTTTTGGCAGCACCCGCATCCGGCGTAAAGTTTGTTCATCCCTGATGCCACCTGCCGCCATGCTGTAGCGAACGGCAGCCCTGGCTTGCTTGGGAGAAAGCCCCAAAAACACCCATCCTGCGGAATCCAACTTCCCCACCTCAATGGGGCCTTGGGCATTGCGAAACCCGGACACGCTTTCTGCGTCGTGACCGCCGTGACGTCCAGTACCGCCTCCCGCTTGTTGGGACTGCAATGGACCGGGCATGGCATCCAAAGCCCGCAACACATCGCTGACCGCCAATGGCTCCAATTCTGCAGGATGCAACACCCTCCATCCTTCAACCCATAGGCAAGCCAAAACCGCCACTCCACACCACAAGGCGCCGAGGCGTTCACTTCTTAATATGTGCATGCCCTCAGGGCAGAACGTCAGTCGAAACGCTTGATTTCACCTGACTTGACCCGATTGAGGTAATCTCCAAGATCAGCCTTTACCTCACCAGCGAGGAAGTACAATCCCAAAACGTTGGGGAAGCACATTGCAAAAATCATGGCGTCACCAAAGTCAAATACACTGCTCGCACTGATGGCACTTCCCACGACGACAAACACGCAAAAGACCGCTTTGTAGCTCAAGTCGGCTGCCTTTGTTTCACCGAAGAGATAGGTCCACGCCTTGAGCCCGTAATAGCTCCAAGAAATCATGGTAGACAAGGCAAACAAAATGACCGCCAAAGACAGGACCACCGGGAACCAAGAAATGCTCTGCTCGAAAGCGCTTGAGGTTAAGCCAATGGCATTCAAAGACCCCGACTGGGCACTCTCAAGGACCGTCGCTGCATCGAACTGACCGTAATCCGTGATGACAATCACCAATGCAGTCATGGTACAAATCACCACCGTATCAATAAACGGCTCGAGCAAGGCCACAATGCCTTCGCTCACGGGCTCGTCTGTTTTGGCCGCACTGTGCGCAATGGATGCAGAACCGATGCCTGCCTCATTTGAGAAGGCCGCACGGCGAATGCCCTGAATCAACACCCCTACCAGACCTCCATACATCGCTTCAGTATCAAAAGCACCGGAGATGATGCGGCCAAAGGCTGTGGGAACGGCTCCCAAGTTGGTCAGTATGACCCACAGTGCGCCCAAGATGTAAATGCCCACCATAAACGGCACAATCTTGTCCGTCACTTTGGCAATGGACTTGATTCCTCCCAGAATCACAATGCCCACGATGACCGCCATGACAACGCCAAAAATCCAACCTTGACCGTAGAACATGCTCGTCTCACCGCCCGTCACTGAAATCAGCTGCTGGGTCGCTTGGTTGATCTGAACCATGTTGCCACCGCCAAATGATCCTCCGATGCAAGCCACAGCAAACAATGCAGCAAGGACTTTACCGAGTCCGCCCATGTTCTTCTTGGCGAGGCCGTCTCTGAGGTAATACATGGGACCTCCTGAGACCGAGCCATCTTCATTTTGCCGGCGGTACTTGAGTCCGAGTGTGCACTCGATGAACTTGCTGCTCATGCCAAACAACCCCGCTATGATCATCCAAAAGGTGGCCCCGGGACCGCCCAGCGACACCGCCACTGCAACACCGGCGATGTTTCCCACCCCAACGGTACCACTTAGGGCGGCTGTCAGTGCTTGAAAGTGCGACACCTCACCCTGGTGATTGGGGTCGTCATACTTGCCCCGCACGACATCAAGGGCGTGCTTGAATGCACGGATGTTGATGAACTTGAAATAGACTGTAAAGAAGAGGGCGCCGACGAACAGCCAGATGAGAACAAAGGGAACCGTGAATCCTGCGATGTCTACCGTCCAAAAAATGACAGAGGTGATGGCCTCTGTGACAGGCCCCATCACTTTATTGATGGCATCGTCAACTGAAGCTGCTGATGCTGTGAAAGGGAACATAAAAGGGGCACACAGCGCTAGGCTGGCGGCAATAAGGCGTTTCATGAAGTCGTGCGTTCGATGGGGCGCAATATAGGCCCCACCTTAAAGCCCCAAAGTAGATGCTACTCCGGAGTTTGTAAACCAAACAATCTGTTGAGCAAGCGCAACTGCTGGTCGCTTCCGAGCACAAACAACTTGCAGGCGTTGTCCAGTTTGGTTTCGGGGCCGGGGTTGATGATAAACTCCCCTTCAGAGGTCTTCACCCCGATGACGTTCACCCCAATCCTGTTCCGGGCATCCACCTCACCGAGGGTGGGCAAACGGAAAGATTCAGGAAGGTCTTTGACGTCTACCTCTTCGAGGTTGATCGCGTCCTCTCCCTGGATCCGAATGTGATCGATGAAGTCCATCACGTCGGGATTCGCCACCAAAGAAGCCATGTGCGCTCCGCCCACAGTGTCAGGCATGATCACATTGTCTGCTCCCGCGCGTCGCAATTTGGCCTGTGAGCCGGCTTGAGAGGCCCGGCTGATGATGACCGCGTCCGGATTGTGCTCCCGCACTGAAAGCACCGTGTAGAGGTTGTCCGCATCGCTGGGCAACGTGCAGATGACCGCCCTAGCATGATCCACCCCCGCAGCGATCAACCGGTCGTCGCGCGTTGCATCTCCCGCAATCACGAGCGGCGTCAGGTCATCGCGCAGATGGCCAACCAGCTCCTCGTCTTTTTCGACGATGACCGCTGTGTATCCCTTGGATGTCAAGTCGGCGTAGGCCTTTTCGCCCACACGACCGTAGCCGCAGACGATGACATGTTGCTTGAGGTTGTCGATGGTGCGTTCCAATTTCCTGGCTTTGAAGAGGTCCCGGTATTCCCCCGCCACGAAGTAAGTCGTGATCGCGGAAATCGTGTAAGCGAATGTACCGATGGAGAAGATGATGAGCAGCGACGTGAACACCATGCCATTCGGGCTGAGTTCATGCACCTCCCGAAAGCCCACTGTACTGACCGTGATCATGGTCATATAAAAGGCCTCGATGAAGGTGTACTCTTCCAGCAGCATAAAGCCCACGCTCCCCACCACGATGACCAGGGCTACAATGGCCAGCGAAAAGGCAATACGAGTAAAGGACTTGAAGCGGAAGTACACGGCGGGAAATTAACCGTTGGAAGCCAAAGCAGTGGACATGGCACCCTGAATCCGGTGTGCTTCTTTTCTGGCAGCCTCTGCAAAGTCCTCGCCGTCGGATGCGTAAAGCAAGCTCCGCCCCACATTGACCAACAGTCCTCCGGCCAAACTTTCTGCCCAACCGGCCTTGCACACCTGCTCCAATGACCCGCCTTGGGCACCCACTCCCGGCACCAATAAAAAGCGGTCAGGCGCCGCTGCGCGGCATTGGGCCAACAGTTCAGGACGTGTGGCTCCGACCACATACATCAACCGCTCGGCGCCTGAATAGGTGCGGCTGACTTCCAAGACACGGCGCCACAAGGGCGTGCCCTGTTCAGAGCCGTGAAATTCGAAATCTTCGGCACCCGGATTGGAAGTGGCGGCCAACAAGATGGTCCACTTGTCTTCAAACGCCAGAAAAGGTTCGACGCTGTCCCGTCCCATGTAAGGAGCGACGGTTACCGCATCTGCACCCCACTGCTCGAACGCGGCCTTGGCATACCGGGTCGCCGTATTGCCAATGTCACCGCGCTTGGCGTCTGCAATGCGCAGGCAACCCTCGGGAATCGCCGACAGTGTCTCACTGAGCACGTCCCACCCCTCAGAACCCATGGCTTCGTAAAAGGCCACATTGGGTTTGTAAGCCACCGCGAGGTCTGCAGTCGCATCAATGATGGACCGGTTAAAGCGCAACACCGCTTCGGCACCTGTTCCTAAATGACGTGGCATTTTGGCCGGATCAGGGTCGAGGCCTACGCATAGAAAAGACGACTTCCTTCGAATCGTTTTAACGAGCTGCTGAACATCCATGGACGGCGAAGATATTGCGGAAGATTCCGGCTCAGCCGTCGGCCGACAAGCCGGCTTGCTTGAGGCGCTCAGTGCGCTCCACATTTCGCAACGCTTGGACGATATCGCCCAAATCTCCTGCCAAAACCCGCTCCAGTGCATGCACTGTCAAGCCTATGCGGTGATCGGTGACCCGTCCTTGGGGATAATTGTAGGTGCGGATCTTTCCTGAACGGTCACCCGTGCCTACCTGAGACTTTCGCTCGGCGGACTCCACAGCCCGCCGCTCGCGGTCTGCAGCCTCCCAAAGCCGGGTGCGCAATACCGTCAAAGCCTGATCGTAATTCTGATGCTGCGAGCGTCCATCTTGACACTCCACGACCACTCCTGTCGGCAGGTGGGTCAGCCGCACCGCGCTTTCAGTTTTGTTGACGTGCTGCCCTCCTGCCCCACTGGCGCGGAAGGTGTCCTTGCGCACGTCTTTGGTGTTCAGCTCAAAGTCTACCGCATCGGCCTCTGGAAGGATGGCTACCGTTGCGGCGCTTGTGTGAATGCGTCCCTGTGACTCCGTCGCCGGAACCCGTTGCACACGGTGCGTTCCGCTTTCGTACTTCAAGAACCCAAAAACAGATTGCCCCGAAACCCGAGCAACAATCTCCTTGAACCCCCCAGCGGTGCCAGGATGTGCACTGATCAAGTCCAACTTCCAGCCTTGTCCTTCTGCAAACCGCTGGTACATGCGAAACACGTCTCCTGCCCACAACGCAGCTTCATCTCCACCGGTGCCCGCCCGCACTTCAATGACGCAGTCTCGACCATCGCTGGGATCATCGGGCACCAAGGCCTCTTGCAGTGCGCGCCTCAGCTGTTGCAGTGACTGCTTGAGCTGGCTGGCCTCTTCAGCCGCCATTTCACGCAGCTCCGGATCATCACTGTCTTGGTCAGACTTGGCCTCAAGCAACGCTGCGGACCACTCCTTGTATTGCTTGACCTGTTCTACGATGGGCTCGAGCTGCTTAAAGTCTCGGATGGCCGATCGGTAGGCATCAGGATCGGATATCACGGAAGGGTCGATCACCTTGAGCGAGAGCTCGCGGTAGCGGTCCTCCAAGACCGACAACTGCTCGAGCAGCCCTTCCATATCAGCTGTACGTCTCCGTTGACTCAGGTCCAGCGATGGTCAGGCGGGGACCATCCGCGACACGCTGTTCAACCCGGCCCACGATGCGGGCGTCCACCCCATGGCGGGCTGCGATGTCCATCACCACTTGGGCATGTGCAGGGGAGGTGTAGACCTCCATGCGGTGCCCCATGTTGTATACCTGGTACATTTCCCTCCAGGCTGTGCCACTGTGCTCCTGAATCAAACCAAACAACGCTGGTGTGGGGAAGAGGTTGTCCTTGACAACATGCAGGTTTTCAGATGCAAAGTGAAGGACCTTGGTCTGGCCGCCTCCGCTGCAGTGCACCAAACCATGCAATGGCTCCCGGCCTTCCTTGAAAAGGTCGACCAACACAGGAGCATAGGTCCGGGTTGGTGACAAGACCAACTTCCCGGCATCCACAGGCACACCCGCTACAGCATCCGTCACATCAAAAGGCCCGGTGTACACCAGGTCTTCAGGGAGCCCAGGATCAAAGCATTCGGGATATTTTTCGCGCCAACCAGGACCAAACAAATCGTGGCGTGCACTCGTAAGGCCATTGCTGCCCGTCCCACCGTTCCAATCGCTTTCATAATGCGCTTGGCCGTGACTGGCAAGACCTACGATCACGTCGCCTTGCTGAATGCGGGCATTGTCGATGACGTCCTCGCGGCGCATGCGGCACACCACGGTCGAGTCCACAATGACCGTGCGCACAAGGTCACCTACATCGGCGGTCTCGCCTCCGGTTCCCCGAACATCCAAGCCCCATCCGCGCCATTCTTCCATGAGCGCTTCCGTGCCCTGTATGAGGGTTGAAACCACATCTCCAGGGACGAGTCTTTTGTTGCGGCCAATGGTCGAACTCACCAAGATGGGACCTGTCGCGCCGACGCAGAGCAGGTCATCAATGTTCATGACGAGTGCGTCTTGGGCGATGCCCTTCCAGACAGACAAATCGCCTGTCTCTTTCCAATAAATCCAAGCCAAAGCACTCTTGGTACCCGCGCCATCGGCGTGCATCACCAAGCAATGCTCATCACTTCCCGTAAGCGCATCCGGCACCACTTTACAGAAGGCCTTGGGAAACAACCCCTTGTCCAAGCCTGCAATGGCCGCATGCACCTCCTCTTTTCCAGAGGACACTCCGCGCTTGGCATACCGCCCTTGCACGGACCCTTCCAATGTGGTCTCCGTCACTCCGGTACGAAGTCGAAGCTGGTGATGCGGAAAACCGTGCGGCGGTTCATCTGGTGCGCCGCTTCCCGCTCCTCTTCTGTGGAAAGAGCTGCAATCTCAGCGTCGCTGATCAAAGGCATCTTTTCGCCCCGTCCAATGGGCTGGAGCCTCTGGCGATCAATGCCGCGCTCTGCGAGGTAATTGACACAAGTCTCAGCCCTGCGCTGGCTCAACTCATCGTTGGCCTTGTCACCACCACGAGTGTCCGTGTGGGCTTCCAGTGAAATCACGAATGTGGGGTTGCGGTCCAGCAAATCCACGAGGTAATCCAAAGAGTCCTTTGAATTGACATCAGCACTCACCACCAAGTCAGCCTTGGCGAATTCATACTGAACCAGTGGCATGGGATAATCCTCATTGGTCACCACTTCACGCAGCAAGTATTCCTTGATGAAGTTGGTCGACTTGGACAGTCCTACCGTACTGAATTGGTCCCCTGCGCTGATGTAGCCCTCCTTGGAAATGTCCACGGAATAGGTGCTTTCTGCGCCAATGCTCCAACCGCCTTCTTCTGCACCTCCTTCAGAGTCGGTGTCCGTAGACACACTTTCGCCTTCGCTTCCGGTGACGGTGACCGCAGCACCCTCAATGGGCATGCCCGTGTCATAATCGTACACATAAGCCACGTAGTCAAATTCGAGCGGTGGCATGGCAAAGGAGAAGATGTCGTCTTTCCCCTTGCTCTCAGGCCGGTCGGAAGACAGGTAACCCTTTTCTTCTTTGGGGTGGTATACCAAGGCAAAGTCGTCACTGGCGGTGTTGATGGGGTACTCCATAAACTCAGGAGTCTCGAAGGTCATGCCCTCTCCTTGCCAGACGGCCTTCAGGATGTCGAGCCCGCCCATTCCTCCGGGACGGTCAGAAGCAAAATACAGGTCTCCATTCTTGCGAATGTGCGGGAAGTACTCGTCGGAGGCAGAGTTGATGCCTGCACCCATGTTTTCAGCGGAACCCCACTCTTCTGAGGACTCGTTGAACTTCATGTACCAAAGGTCACGGCCTCCCTGGCCACCGGGCATGTCGCTCACAAAAACGAGGTACATGTCGTCGGGACTCATGGTGGGCTGGCCCACCTGTGAACTGTCGTTGGTTTCACGGTCAACAACCGCCATTTCTTCCGGAGCACCCCACTTGGATCCGGTGCGCTGCGACACGTAGATGTCACATGGGTAATTGTTGTCCTTTTCGATCAAACAACGTGTGAAATACAGGGTCTTGAACTTAGAGTCCAGGGTCACGCCTCCTTCGTTGCTGGGACTGTTGATGGTATTGCCGAGGGGCTCGGGGATGCTCCACTTGCCCTTGCGGTCTACTTCAGCCATGAACAGGTCCATGTAGCTCTCCCCGGTGATGGGGTCTTCACCACTGCCTGCAGCGCTGCTGCGACTGGAGGCAAAAATCACCTCCTCACCTCGCTTGTCGGCGAAGGCCATGGCGAAGTCAAAGCTGGGAGAGTTGACCATAACGAGGGGCTCCACGACGAACCGGCTGTCATTGATGATCAAACTTTCGGCAGCAGCGTTGCAAGACTCGATCATCGTCTTGGCCAATGCAGCGTCTCCGCCAGCAGTCTTGTACTTCTCGAATTGCTCGATGGCATCATCAAATTCTCCTTGTCCCATGAACACCATGCCGTAATGCTTGAAAACATTCGGATTGTCGTCTGCCCACTTGAGGTCGATGGCACGCTTGTACCATTCTTCTGAGGCAGGCAACGCCCTGCCCAAGCGGTAGCACTCACCGATTCGGTAACAGACACGTCCTTTTTCTTCCAGATCACCCTTCAGCTTGGCATAAGAAGCTTGGTAATCTTTGGCCGCTTCGAAATAACCGCCGCGGTCAAAAGCCGCGTCGGCATCAGCGGTGATGTCATTTTGGGCGACGCTTTGCAAGGCAAAGAGTGCAAAGATGGTAGCGAGCGCGGGGCGCAGGGCGGCGGATGGTCCAGAGAGCAGGTTCAACATTCCCAGATAGGTTTACGGGCGAATGTAAGAAGGCCCCGGAACTTCGCGTGAACGAATCCGAGGCCTTCTTTAGAAATCATTGTTTAATCAACGTGTGAAGAGCAGTTCACGCAACTTTGGGAAAGGCCAGCGGCTGTCTTCTGTCAACTTTTCCAACTGGTCTACCTGGATGCGCACTTCGTCCATCAAGGGCCTGACAACGTGGGCATAACCTTCGGCTTTGCTCTTCAAATCGTCCATCTTGTTGATTTTCGAACGCTCCTCGCGCATGGACTCCAGGGCTTCGTATGTCGCAGAAAGTCCTGCTGACAAAGCTTCGAGGATGCCACGTTGGGCTCGGGTCATGTTTTCGGCTTCGGAATCGCCGTAGACATCCATAAATCCTTGAATGTTGGCGAGCAGATCTCCCTGATAATCCATCACCGCTGGCAACACCTGATTGGTGACCATGTCACCCAAAACGCGCGCCTCGATTTGCAACTTCATGGTGTAGTTCTCGAACTCCACTTCAGTTCGGGCGGCCACTTCTTCGGGAGAAAGCACGCCCATGGTGTCAAACAACGCCACCACTTCTTTGCGGTCCCAAACGGCCAGTGCGCTTGGTGTATCCATCAGGTTAGAAAGCCCCCGCTTGGTCGCCTCCTCTACCCACTCATCTCCGTATCCATTGCCTTCGAAACGGATCGACTTGCTCTGCTTGATCAAGGCTTGGATTTCCTTGAGCAACGCCTCGTCTTTCTTGTCTCCCGCGGCAATCCTCTCATCTACAGCCACCTTGAACATGTTCAACTGCTCTGCCACAATGGTATTGAGGACGGTCATGGGAACCGCACAATTCGCAGTACTGCCCACAGCACGGAACTCAAACTTGTTGCCTGTAAAGGCGAACGGCGAAGTCCGGTTGCGGTCGGTGTTGTCCAACAGAACCTCTGGGATGCGACCGATTTCGAGCTTTACCGCCGTCTTCTCATCGGGACTCATTTTTCCTGCGCTCACGTTCTTTTCGACCGCATCGAGCAACTCAGTCAGCTTGGAGCCAATGAAGGCAGAGATGATCGCTGGAGGCGCCTCGTTGGCCCCCAAACGGTGATCGTTGCCGGCGCTGGCAATGGCTGCGCGCAACACATCCGCGTGGCGGTGAATCGCTGCAATCGTGTTCACGAAGAAGGTGAGGAAACGCAGGTTGGTCTTCGGGTTGGTTCCCGGCTTCAACAGGTTGACCCCTGTGTTGGTACCCAGCGACCAATTGTTGTGCTTTCCCGACCCGTTCAACCCTGCAAAAGGCTTTTCGTGCATCAGGCACCGGAAATCGTGGCGTAAAGCCACCCGCTCCAACAAGTCCATCAAGAGCAGGTTGTGGTCGTTCGCGAGGTTGGCCTCCTCGAACACGGGGGCCACCTCGAACTGATTCGGTGCCACTTCGTTGTGACGCGTGGTCACGGGTATGCCCAGCTTGTGTGCTTCACACTCAAACTCTTGCATGAACGCCATCACACGTGGAGGAATACTGCCGAAGTAGTTGTCGTCCAACTGCTGCCCTTTGGCGGGTGCTGCACCCAGCAAGGCACGGCCCGTCTGGCTCAAGTCAGGACGGGCATTGTACAGCGCCTTGTCGACCAGGAAGTACTCTTGCTCCCACCCGAGGGTTGCCACGACCTTGGTCACATTCTTGTCGAAGTATTGACACACTTCAGAAGCGGCCTGGTCGACGGCAGTAAGGGCCTTGAGCAATGGCGCCTTGTTGTCGAGGGACTGCCCGGTATAGGCAATAAAAATGGTGGGAATGCACAGGGTCTCACCGATCAAGAATGGTGGACTGCTGGGGTCCCACAGGGTGTATCCACGGGCCTCAAAAGTCGAACGGATGCCGCCATTGGGGAAGCTCGACGCATCGGGCTCTTGCTGGACAAGCAGGCTGCCATCAAACCGCTCGATGGCACCCCCGCGCCCGTCGGGCTGAATGAAACTGTCGTGCTTCTCTGCTGTGCTTCCAGTCAATGGTTGGAACCAGTGTGTATAGTGCGTGGCACCACGGGCCATCGCCCACTCTTTTAATGCACTGGCGACCTGATCGGCAATTTTGCGGTCAATCCGTGTGCCGTCGACCATGGCAGAGACCACATGCTCGTAAGCCTCTTCGGTCAAATACTCGCGCATGGCGCTGAGCGTAAAGGCCAAATCACCGTAGTACTCGGAAATTTTGGAAGAAGGCGGGTTGACCGACTTGGGTGACCGTTCAAGGACGTCCTCGATGGCGGTAATGCGGAAGGTTGACATGTTGTTTTTGTCTGAAGCTGCAAAATTACGCAACTACCCCCTCTAAAATGGGGGTCGGCAACAAATTCATGCACTTATTCTCACCACACCCCCCTCATTAAGGGGGTTTCTGTGTTGAAAACTGACTTTTTTAAGCGCTACCGATAGATTTTACGCCTAACATTCAAAAAATGACCACCCTTTCCCTCACCAACCTTCCGGGCTGGGTTAAAGTCAGCATGTGGATGCCTGCTGGAACGTCTTGAACGGGAATTCGGCCTTGAACAACGCCACCTTCAACTGCAAGACCTCTTCCCGAGCGCACAACGCGGCCGGCAGCATCTTGTAGCTGCCAATCAAACCGGCCTTGCCATCCTTTGAGGTCAAAAGCAATGTCATGGCTCGTTGGGTTTGGGAACACCCTGAAAGACGATGCCTCGGGAACAGGAAGCGACACGCTGTTGACCAGGTTGGTCTCGAAATGGAAACGGTGCACAATGGACTTTCCAAAATCAGGCTCAAACGTGATCCAGTTGCCGCCGACCTTTCTCAGGCGCACAAAGCCGCTGCCATCGTCATTGGCCCAGAAGCTGATGCCGTCATCATCTGCGTCTTGGAACTCAAACGTGTAACACCCTTGGTTCAGGTAAATGGTGTCCCTGTATTGGGTGTTGGCCTCGGGGTACGTCCGTTCGAAATACACCGTACCGTCCTGGTGGGTCAACTTTGCACTGTTCTCCCAAGGCGTGCTGTTGGTGCGAACAAAGACAATCAAGCGGTTGTCGTCCTCATCCCCGGGATCCTCCATATAGGTATAGGTCGGTGGACGGCGGAACGTGCTGCGCACCTCATTGTTCCAATCCACTTCATCCGTGCTGCCGTTGGGAGCGGACACCCGGGCTACAAAGGCCAAGTCTATCTCGTCGTCTCCATCCCACAATGAGGCGTCCAAGGCCACCAGCTCCACCACTTCTTCTTCCAAGAACCCCAACTCTCCGGTCCAAGTGTATGACTGCAGGTTGTCAGGCAGGCCGAAGGTGATGGTGCAAGAGGTCAATGGCGTGCTACCGCTGTTGCGCAGCACAACCTTGGGACGGTCGCAGATGGGGTTGGTACGCGATGCCAGTTTGGTCCCGCTTGGCGCCAACACCTCTACCAGCTCAGCATCCAAGCTGTGGTTGGCAGGGCCGTATGCGATGACTTGTCCCTCGAACCGGTAATTGCCATCGGGATCATAGTCCACATCGTAGTCCACCGTAAAGGGACCGTCTCCGGCCACATGGGGCGTCAATTCCATATCACGCGTATCCACCGGTGCTCCTGGACACCAGCCCGCTCGGTCATAAATCCAGGTGCCCCCTTGGGGAAACAGAGCATTGTCGGCACACTCCTGCATGATTTGCCAAGACCAAAGCTCCTGGCCGTCTACCTTGACCTTGTGGATGTTGTAGCAGAATTCAGCACAGTTGTTACCCGAACCAAAGCCATGGCCAGAAGCGCGGGTCTTTAGGCGCCACATGGCTTCAGCGGCATCGGGAGTGTATTCGTAGCCCACCACGTTCTGGTCAAAGGTGGAGAGGCCGTATTGGCCCTTCCAAAACGCTTCGACATCCAAAACGTCTCGGGCAGGTTCACCCTCAATGAAGTGAAATTTGAGGTCGAGCAATTCTTGCCAGTTGCCTGCCTGCAATTCCACACTGTCACGAAGCAAGGGCAAGTAATCGGTTACATCGTACCACCACGTCCAGCCATCGTCCCCCAAATCCAGCCCGATTCCATAAGGTGTGATGTATCGGTACAGCTCGTAGCGGTCAATGACCTCGAAGGGCACGCCGAAATAATCCAACGTATCGTTGATCACTTCGGTCAACTCCCCGGGAACGGGATAGGTTACCGTATCGCCGAAGAGCGGCACCGAGGATGTCTCTCCCGGAGCATAGTGATAGGTCAAATCGGTCATGACCACCCCATTGCCCTCGACTTCCCAAGTCGACAGGCTCATGGGGGCGACGGGCTGCAGATCCAAGATGGCACCATCGGCCACCAGCTCCAGATATTCACCACGACCAAAACCGATGTATGGCCGGAAGTCTGCCCCTAGTCCTTTGGCCTGCTCACGGGCAGGAGTGGTGCGGCGCAACGTTGATCCGTGGTGCTGGCCGGGGTTCCCGTTGGGGCTGTAGTTCTGTTCCTCTGTTCCGTTGGCACCATCAAAACGATAGTCGACCAGCAGGTTTTCGTAGTTGGGGTGCCAAGCTGTGGGCTGACGGTTCATCCAAGAGGCTATGGTTTCGGCGTCCAATGCTTGGGACCACACCCGGAAATCATCGACACGGCCATTGTAGCGGTTGTTTCCATTGCCCGAGGCGCCCAGGTTCATCTTGACGATGCCCTCGATGGGGTTGTCCTTGTTGGTCCCCGAATGAAAGAGGGCACCGTTGAGGTACATCTCCATGATGCCCGTATCGGCGTTCTTCACGAATGCCCAGTGGTTCCAACGCCCTTCATAATCTTCGGGCTGAGCCTGCTGATCGATGCGGTCATAGCCGCCATCCTGACCGCAGTCCCAATAAACGCGGCCATTGCTCCAAGGCAGGTGCACATTGACCACACGCTGTCCGGCAGCGTTGATGCCTTCAAACAGGGTGCCGTTCTCCGGCTGGATGTTGGGATCACCGTATACCCAGCATTCGATGGTGATTTCTGAAGAGAGGCCCTCGAGGTCCGTGACATCGATTTCCACGCGATCAGGCGCTGTGAAGTCCACTTCACCGTCGTGGCCATTGGTGGTCCAAGCCCCGCCTGCCATGCCCGTCGACATCACCCAGCCGTCCTCGTTGCCATCGGTTTGGGAGGTCACATCCTCCAAAGAAAATTCCAGTACGAGGTTGCCCTCGCCGTCCCATTCAATTGGAGGGGACAGCCTGATGGACAGGCTGTCGTCGGCGAACTGCCATGGCGACATGCCATACTGGTAGGATGTGTTGGGAAGGTCCTTGAATCCAGTCAACACCGTATCGGTTGTCAGCCCCCATTTGAGGTCCATGCGCCGCGCTGCTGGCGCGCCTTGTACCGACAAGTACAACCGGTCAATGCTGCCCGGACCAAGCGGAGCCAGTTCCTCGGCCGTCCATAGAAATTGAGCCCGCTTGGCCGTTGCAGGCTCAAACAAGGGCGCTGTATACACCACCTCACCGGGCTGTACTGTCGTTTCAGACAGCACCATGTCTACGAGGTGCTGTGCCGCAGGCAGCCACACCGAATCCTGAACCCCATCCACAAAAGGGACAACGTTGGCCGTATCAAAAGCAGCATCGGCCAACAGCTGAAACGGATGCTGCAATGCCGCACTGTCGAGCAGACCCGTGTGGTCGAACAGGTAGGTGTAGGACAGGTAGTCCCATTCGCCACATGCGAATCCGAGGTTCCCAGCTGTGCCATCCTCGAAACACTTCAAGGAGTATTCCATGAGCACCTTTCCGTACTCTACTCCATTGTCGGCTGGAGGGAAATTGAACCACCGCCTCCCCGGGCTGTCGTAGGCGGTTTCAGGATTGTTCTGCGCCTCGAAGGTGTACGTTTGAACCGTCGTCGTGTCTGCAGAAGAAGAGAATGCTGCTCCACAAAGGAGCACGAGCAAGAATGGTCGCATCACAGCCTGAATCATGGTCAAAAGTTAAGCACGGCCCGGGTACACTTCCAGCGCTGCAGCAATCACTTGAACGGCCCGTCGAATCGCATCTTCCTCGAGCACATAGGCGATTCGGACTTCATCGCTCCCCGCGCCAGGCGTAGCATAAAACCCACTTGCTGGAGCCATCATGACGGTTTCGCCTTTGTGCTCAAAATTGGACAGGATCCATTCGCAAAATGCATCACTGGAATCGATGGGCAATTTGGCAACGGCGTAGAAAGCGCCACCTGGAGTAGGCACCGTCACACCGGGAATGGCCCGCAACCCATCGACAAGGGCATCGCGGCGTCCCACGTATGCAGATTTGACCTCATCGAAATATGACCGGGGAGTTTTGAGCGCCGCTTCTCCCGCGATTTGCCCAAGGGTTGGCGGTGACAGGCGCGCCATGGCAAACCGCATGCAGGCCTGGTGAACTTCGGCATTGCGGGTCACCAAGGCCCCTACCCTTGCACCGCACATGCTGTACCGCTTGGATACGGAATCCATGAGCACAACGTGGTCCTCCAAACCATCCAACGACAGCACACTGCGCGGCGGAATGTCTCCATAACAGAACTCGCGGTACACCTCATCGGCGAAGAGGTACAGGTCGTTGTCCAACACCAAGGAACGAATGGCTTCGAGTTCGGCATCGGTATAGACGTAACCCGTTGGATTGCCAGGGTTGCAGATGAGTATGGCCTTGGTTCGCGCGGTCACTTTGGCTGCGATTTCCTCCACCGGCGGCAAGGCAAATCCATCTTCGATCCAAGAAGTTACAGGAACCACCTTCACCCCCGCCGAAGCTGCAAATCCGAGATAGTTTGCATAAAACGGCTCGGGAATGATCACCTCATCTCCTGGCTCGAGGCAAGCTTGAAATGCAAAAATCAGCGCCTCACTGCCGCCTGTGGTGACGATGATCTGATCGGGATTCACATCAACCCCTACCGAACTGTAATAACCCGACAGACCCTCTCGGTAAGATGCGAAGCCATCGCTGGGGCTGTACTCGATGACAGTGCGGTCCATGTTGCGCACAGCATCGAGGGCTACAGCGGGAGTTTGGATGTCGGGCTGCCCGATATTGAGGTGAAGCACCTTGCGCCCCGCTGCCTTAGCGGCAACGGCAAAGGGTGCGAGCTTTCGAATGGGACTGTCGGGCATGGCATGGCCCTTGGACGAAATGCTTGGCATGTGAAGTTGATTTGAGTCGCCAGTGAATCGGCGCCAAAGATAACCGCCCTAAAAGCAGGAAGCCGACCCTGTAGGGGCCGGCTTCCAAAGGTTTTAGAACCGCTTGACATTACTGGGTCACCAGCAACTTCTTCACGGCCATGTAGGAATTCGAAGAGATGCGGATTTGGTACATGCCTGCATCGAGCCCTCCGGCATCGACGGTCATGAAGTACTCCACATCGCTCATGGCGTTGCCATCATACAACTCCTGAACGAGCTGGCCAGCCATGTCGTAAAGATCCACACGCAAGCGCATGTTGTTCGACACCACGAAGCCCAGCTGGCTCACGTTGTTGGTTGGGTTGGGCAACAAGCCCGTCACCCGGATGGGCTCCTTGAGGTCCCCACTTACCGAAACATCGAATGGTTGGTGACCTGACTCTCCGCCACTGACAGTAGGCGCATCAGGTTGAACTGCCGCATTGGTCACAGCGTAACCGAACGTCGCAGAGTTGCCGCAATCATCGGTGATGGTGTAATCATAAGCCGCCGTCCAAGGCAACACACAATCCAAGTCCAGCATGATGTCTCCGCTTGACCCAAGGAATCCTTGTGAAGCGCCATCAACAACAAGCTCTCCGCTCCAGTAGAACCAAGCACTCGCACCGTAGTTGGCATTCTGGTTGTTCGCACCATAACCTACCTGCATTCCGTAGAAGTAATTGGTGGGCTGATGGGTCAAGCTCAATTCAGAACCGGCATAAATACCCGTACCGATCATGCCTCCAGTCTGCATTACGAAGTAATCCCAGAACGTCCATACGTTAGAACCAGCCAAGACCTGAGGACAATCCTTCTTGTAACCCCGACCAAGTGCTTGCCACTCTTGCCAGTTGAAGGCTGCGTTGTAGTCTGCATTCCAGATGAATCCGCCTGTTCCAGCAGCATTCTGCACTTCGACTTCGATGCTCATGGTCTCATCAAAGAAGCCCTCGACGATGTTCACACCGCCTGGAATGATGGAGAAAGACGCTCCGTTGAAGGGTGCACCTTCCAGCACCATGGCTGCCGGAGCTCCTGCCACACAAGACTCTCCATTGAGGTAAGCCTCAGGGGTCGCTGCAGCGCAATAGTTGCCGATGTCATCCGTGGGTACGTAACCGCCGATGGTCTCGACCAATTCATAGCTGGCACTTCCGCACGCATCCTCTACTTCCAAGTCAATGGGATTCGGGATGAAAATGAAATCAAACAAACCAAGCTGCTCCTCTTGGGTAACAGATCCTCCATTCATGATGCCCTCGCTGTCTGTGATTTGCGGAGGTGTAACATCATTGAACGTCACTGTCTGTGTCGCACTGGCCATTCCTGAGTTGCCACAGTCGTCTGTTGCAGACGCCATGTAGGTTCTCACAATGGTATAACTGCCAGCATCACCACACAGGTAAGCTGGAGCGCTGTCCACATAACTCACAACACCCACAGTAGGTGCGTTGGAGCAATTGTCCGTAGCGCTTGCAGTAACCGCTGCCGCAACAGGCATCTCACCGTTGCAATTGGCATCGAGGTCCACAGAGACGTCTGCAGGAACACCGTCGAGGAACACTGTCGGTGCAGTGGTGTCGATTACGATGATGTGCTGCAAAGTGGTGTCACTGGACATGTTGCCTGAAGCGTCCGTGGCCTGAATCACCCAACGTCGATCAAACTCACGGCATCCTGCGATCCCGGTCTCGTTGATTTCATCGTAGAGAATCTCCACACTGAATGAGCAGTTGTCCGTGGCTTCATACCAAGGCGAACCGGCTGCAAACAAATTCACCATGTTGGCGCAGGACTCTCCAGCATACATGGTGTAGTCTTCGAGATCAAAGATGTTCAGCACAGGAGACAGGGTATCCAGTACCGTCACATTGACGGATCCGCTGGTCACGTTGCCATTGACATCCTCTACCTGCACAGTCATGGTGTTGATACCAGTATCGCCACAACCGTAGGTCATGTCTGGACCATCCGCACCTGCAGCGCCGAAGTTGAACCCGGCAATGCCACATGCGTCGCTGCTGCCATTGTCCAAATCAGAAGCCATGATGGAAGCTGCGCCCTCTTCATCGAGGTAGAGCACAGCGTCGGCGAGGACCAACGTGGGAGCCACGTTGTCTTCTACCGTTACAGTCGCTGTCGCAGAGCTGGTGTTGCCGCTCTGATCCGCCGCCGTGATGGTGATGGTCACCTCTCCAACATCGCTGCAATCCAAAGATTCAATGTCGATGCTAGAGGATGCCACTGTGCAGTTGTCGGTGATCGAAGCCACTTCTGATAAAGTGAGCGTCGCAGATCCGGCCGCATCGAGCTGCTTGGTGATGTTTGAAGCGACAATGATGGGGTCGATGTTGTCCACCACCGTTACTGTGGCCGCAGCAGTAGCTGTGTTTCCAGCAATGTCGGTCACGGTCAAGGTCACTGTATTGTCCCCCAGGTCAGCGCATGTGAATGCGGTCTGACTGGCCGAGAAAGCCACTGCAGTGAAGTCGTCGCTGGAGCCATCGTCCAGATCCTCAGCTTCAATAGAGGCATTGCCGTCTGGGTCCAAATACAGGGTCAGCCCATCGGCCAATGCTGCGGGATCCGTTGTGTGGATCACGATGTTGAGGAAGGCGAAGATGCTCGCCTGTGCGCAGTCGTCGATGTGACGGGCGCTGAAGGACACGGCGCCATCTGCAAAGGGTCCGGTCTCGAACTCGGCGTAGCCATTGGCCACATCCAAATCGGTCACCGTTTGCGTCTCAAACAGCACACCACCGATGTACAACTCTACGATGTCTCCTTCTTCCGCAGACTCTACGCCGCTTCCTGTGAAGATCACGCGCATGGTGGGCGTGTCATCGTTGGTCACGTCGTCCGTTCCACTCAATCCGTTGTCACTGCCATCGGTAAGGTCGATGACCGGGCAACTCGGTGCGAAATCGTCGATCACCGTAAAGGTGGCCGTCGTGCTGCTGCTGTTGCTGTGGATATCAGTCACAGTGAAGGTCACCGTTTCAGTACCGGTGCTTCCGCAGTCATCGCTCAAGCCCGTGCTGTTGTCCGACCAAGCGTCAATGCCGCAATTGTCGGTAGCAGCTGCGCCACCATAACCCGCAATCCAGGCACTGTAGGCTGCGCCTTCGTTGCCATCGCGCTGGTAGGTCTGGTCTTCCGCCGTGGGGCTGATGACTGGATTCTCGTCGTCGGTCACCGTAACGGTGAAGGACGCCGTGTTGACGTTGCCATGAATGTCTGACGCTGTGTAGGTGATGGTCGTGGTGCCCACTGGGAAAATGTCACCAGAAGTCGCATCTCCATAGAACGCCGACATGCCACAGTTGTCCGTAGCGGTTGGGGCCGTGTAGTTGACTGAAGTCGAACACTGACCTGCATCTGCCGTCTGGGTGATGTTCGCGGGGGTTCCACTGATCGCAGGCGCCTCATCGTCGGTAACCGTGATGGTGAAAGATCCCGTCGAACTGTTGCCATGGATGTCTGTGGCCGTGTAGGTCACCGTCGCCGTACCCACCGCGAAGGCGTCCCCAGGGTTCGCATCAGAAGTGAATGTGGCAATGGCACAGTTATCGGCGGCCGTGGGGGCCGTCCAGGTCACATCGGCCTCACACTCGCCGGCATCTGCCGTTTGCGTAATGTTCGCCGGCATGCCGCTGAAGGTCGGCTGCTCATTGTCGGTCACGGTCACCGTGAAAGTGGCCGTGCTCGTGTTGCTGTGGATGTCCGTGGCCGTGTAGGTCACCGTCGTCGTGCCCACAGGGAACGCCGCGCCACTGTTGTAGTCAGAGGTGAACGTGGCGATGCCGCAATTGTCTGCGGCCGTGGGAGCCGTCCAGTTGGCCAACGCGGTGCAATTGCCCGCATCGTTGTTCAAGCTAATGTTGGCCGGCATGCCGCTGATGGTCGGCTGCTCATTGTCGGTCACAGTCACCGTGAAGGTGGATGTGGTCGTGTTGCTGTGGATGTCTGTGGCCGTGTAGGTCACCGTCGTCGTGCCCACGGGGAACGCCGCCCCACTATTGTAGTCGGAAGTGAACGAGGCGATGCCGCAGTTGTCTGCAGCCGTGGGAGCCGTCCAGCTGGCGACCGCGGTGCAATTGCCCGCGTCGTTGTTCAAGCTGATGTTCGCTGGCGTGCCTGTGATCGAAGGATCCTCATCGTCGGTCACCGTCACCGTGATAGAGCTGGTCGCGGTGTTTCCGTGGATGTCCAGTGCCGTATATGTCACCGTCGTCGTGCCTATGGCGAAGGTCGCCCCCGAAGCGTGCGTCCCGGTCAAGGAAGCCAAGCCACAGTTGTCCGTTGCCGTGGGTTCAGTCCACGTGGCCACAGCACCACAGATGCCCGCATCGTTGGACAGGGTGATGTCCTCGAAATCGTTGGACGCACCCTCGAATCCGATGGTCTGCGAAGACCCATCGAAATCACTGCTGTACGTGATGTCGTCGTAGTAGAACCCGGTTGCATTGCTGGCTCCGCCCCACGCGATGTTGTCGCCGTACGCCTGGGTGTATCCATTGGCCACGCGCCACACGTTCATCCACGTGTTGGCGGAGACTCCAGCTCCGTCGTCTACCGAGTAGACCGCCGTATCCAGAGACGGATCGCCACTTGCATCGATGGTATAGGTCACATTGACCTTGTGCCAGACGTTGCGGTCGAGATTGCTTGCAATCGTCGTGGCCGGGAAAGCGCCTGTACCCGCATCATAAGAGTACGTGGAGATGTTCAAACCATCGCCCGAGGCATCGGTGTCATTCTTGATGTTGATGTTGATGCCTGTGCGGTCATCCCCCGCGTAGGTTCCTTGGTAGATCTTGTGGGTAGATCCATCGCCATCGCCGGTGGCTTCCGCCTTGAAGTAGAGCTCGAGGGTGAAGACCGTTCCCGGACCCGTTCCCGATGGAAGTCCCAGGCTGGGCGCGTGCGGAGAACCCTGACCGGGGTTGTTGTAGGCGTTGGATAAGAACCAGCTGTTGTTTCCGGAGTTGGCCTCGGCGTCAGTGACGGTCTCGTCATCGGTGGCGTCGTTCTGGAAGTAGGCCTGGGCTCCGCCGGTCCATCCCTCCTGGATGGTGCCGTTTCCGGAATCGGAAATCGGTCCGAGCGCATAGCCTTCACCACTTCCTCCACCCGCGGCAATTACGGGGGCCTCGTCATCGGTGATGGTCACCGTGAAGTCGGACGTGGTCGTATTACCTGCATCGTCAATGGCCGTATAGGTCACCGTCGTCGTCCCCACGGGGAACGTGTCGCCCGATGCGGCGTCGCCCGAGAATGAGGCAACGGCCACGTTGTCGGTTGCCGTAGGCGCCGTGTAGTAGACCACAGCCGAACACGCGCCTGCTTCGGCAGTCTGGGTGATGTCCGTGGGGTTTCCGCTGATGACCGGCGCTTCACCGTCGCTCACCGTAACCGTGAAGGATGATGTGGTCGTGTTGCCGGCAGCATCCATGGCGGTATACGTTACGGTCGTTATCCCTTCATTAAAAGTGTCTCCACTGGCATGGGTCGAAGTGAACGAAGTCACACCGCAGTTGTCGGAAGCCGCGGGATCAGCTGCGGGCGCTTCTGGCCAAGTGACGACTGCAGTGGATAAACCACCAGATGTCAACACGGTGAAGTCTGCTGGGATATTCGAGATGACAGGTGCCTCGTCGTCTGTCACGGTGACCGTGAAGGAACTGGTGGCCGTGTTGCCCGCAAGGTCAGTGACCGTGTAGGTCACGGTTGTGGTGCCCACCGCGAAGGTGTCGCCAATGTCGTGGGTCGAGGTCAAGGAAGCCACGGTACAGTTGTCTGTCCCTGTTGGGGCTGTCCAACTCACTGCGGCGCCGCAAATGCCCGCATCATTCGATTGGGTGATGTTGGATGGCATGCCTGCGATGGCAGGTGACTCATCGTCGGTCACTGTGATGTCAAATGACCCTGTTGTGCTGTTGCCATGGATGTCAGTGGCCGTGTAGGTCACCGTCGTGGTGCCCACCGCGAACGCATCGCCTGGAGCCGCATCAGCAGTAAAGCTTGCAATGCCACAGAAGTCAGCAGCAGTAGGTGCTGTCCAGGTCACATCGGCCGTGCATTGACCGGCATCCGCAGTTTGCGTGATGTTGGCCGGCAAGCCCGAAATCACCGGAGCTTCGTCGTCGGTCACCGTGACCGTGAAGGTTGCGGCGGTTGAATTTCCGTGGATGTCAGTGGCCGTATACGCTACGGTCGTCGTTCCTACCGGGAAGGTGTCACCGGAGGCGGCATCTCCTACCATAGAATCGATCCCGCAATTGTCAGCGGCTGTTGGCGCCGTCCAATTCACAACAGCGCTGCAATTTCCAGCGTCATTGGTTTGGGTAATGTCCGTCGGCATGTCCGAAATAACGGGTGCCTCGTCGTCGGTCAGCGTGACCGTGAAGCTTGAAGTGGTCGTGTTGCCCGCGATGTCCGTGGCTGTGAACGTCACCGTGGTGATGCCCACGGCAAACGTGTCACCACTGGAGTGGGTGCTGGTCAACGCAGCGGAGCAGTTGTCGCTGGCCGTTGGATCTGTCCACGTCACAGCAGCGCTGCAGGTACCGCCTGCTGCGGACTGCGTGATGTTGGCGGGGGTACCACTCAAGGTCGGAGCAATGTTGTCCTGCACCGTTACCGTGAAGGTGACGGTGGCGGTGTTGTTGTTGACGTCCGTAGCGGAAAAGACAACGTCGTTGTCTCCGAGGTCATCACAATCGAATCCCGATTGGCTCACCGTCATGGCAGCGATGCCACATGGGTCATTGGAACCGTTGTCCGCCTGAGCGGCTGTGATGAATGCAATGCCTGCGGCATCCAATTCAATGGTCAAGTCTTGGGCGATGGCGATGGTTGGAGCGGTGTCCTCCACTGTGACCACAGCGGTCGTTGTGGAAACGTTCCCATTGTTGTCGGTGACCGTCAAGGTGACGGTATTGTCACCCAAATCGCCACAACCGAAGTCCGTTTGGCTGAGGCTCAAGCTGGCGATGCCACAGGCATCGCTCGAACCATTGTCTACAGCTTCTGCTGTGGTAGCAGCATTGCCGGAAGCGTCCAACTGAATGGTCAAGTTTTGGGCAATGGCCGCAGGAAGCACGTTGTCCTCCACTGTCACAGTAAAGTTGGTCTCGCCAGTATTGCCGCTGATGTCCCTGGCAGAGAGCTCAAGGGTGGTGGTACCCACATCTGTGCAATCGAAATCCGTCTGGCTGATGGAGAGGTTGTCCAAGCTGCAATTTTCGATGGTCCCATTGTCCACCTCAGCTGCGGTCAGGCTGCCTTCTCCTGCAGCATCGAGCTGCACCGTGACGTTCTGTGCCACAGCTGTCGGGGCCAAGAGGTCTACTACGGTCACCGTCGCGGTCGCCGTAGATACATTCCCATAAGAATCGATCACCGTCAAGGTCACTGTATTGGGACCCAAATCGGCACAAGTGAAATCCGTTTGGCTGAGGCTCAAGCTGCCGATGGCACAGGCGCTGCCCGAACCGTTGTCAACAGCAGCAGCCGTAGTGCTGGCATTGCCATCAGCATCGAGCTCCAATGTGACATCTTGGGCGTTGGCACTGGGTGCCTGGTTGAATTCCACCGTTACGGTAAAGTTGGCCGTGGTTGTATTTCCACTGAGGTCTGTCGCAGTAAACACCACTGTTTGGTCACCTACATCGTCACAATCAAAAGTGGTTTGACTGATGGCGAGGTTGTCAATGCCGCAATTGTCGGTGGTGCCGTTGTCGACTTGGGCTGCTGTCAAGCTGCCTGTGCCCGTCATTTGGAGCTGTACCGTTACGTTTTGCACTGAAACCACTGGCGCGGTGTCGTCTTCAATGGCCACATCAAACGTGGTGGTACTGATGTTGCCCGCCAGGTCAATCGCTGTGAGGGTCACTGTAACGATGGAACCGGCATCGGAACAATCGAAGTCGGTAACGTCTGCATACAGCGTATCCATCGCGATGTTGTCCGTAGCGGAGATGTTGTCGCTGCTTTCGATGCTCAAAACGACGTTGCCGTTGTTGTCGAGGTAAAGCGTCGTGTCAGAGCCTGCGATGGGAGAAGTTCCAAAGTCAAGCAATGGCTCTGGGTCCTCGTTGTCGATCACAATGTCCAGGCAGTCTGTGGGCCCCATGTTGCCAAACGCATCGATCAAGTATGAACAGAAGGTGTATTCACCATCCTCCAAAACAGGTCCTGGGTAAACAAATTCGAAGTTGTAAAATCCATTGTCAATGTCGCTGTCGGACAAGATCACAATCGTGCTGTCACCGGTTCCTTCACGGTAAAACACAACAGCGTCACCCGCCTGTGCGAGGTACCCTTCGGTGACAGAAAGTCCTGATCCACCGGGAAGGAACACATCGAAATCAGGTGTGGTATGGCGGGTCGTGTCGTCCGAAGCGCTGGCGCCTGAATCGTCCGCTGAAATCAAATCGGTTTCGGTATCACCTGGAGCAGTGAGGTCACACTCGAAGCCAATGTCATTTGCACCGAGGATGTAAACTGATCCTGCGTCATCATAGATGTTGTCATCCAACGTGGCACCGATGGCCGCCAATTCACCGCTGACCGCCACATCGAAGCCCAAACGGTCATTTTGCATGGCATCGCAGGCAAAGCCCTCATTCACGCAGTCCAAAGAACCACCTGTGCAGTCAAAGAGAAAGTATCCCGCACCTCCATTGATGGGGAACTCGTCGTCCCTTGGCACACCCACTGCGAGGAGTGAACCGTCAATATCCACGGCAGAACCTACCCAGTCGCCTTGCGCCGTTCCTTCTGGGGCAAAGTGTGCAGTCTCAGCCCAAGCACTGTCTCCTCCAGTAGAGGGGAGCAATCGGTACATCGTCACCGCACCAGCCTCATTCAAGCCACCGGTATCGGCAAAAGGCGATCCGGCCACGGCCGTTGCGCCACTGATGGCCACGTCCTTACCAAGAATGTCGTCTGCATTGTGTCCGTAGAAGACATTCTGTTGGTGCCAGCACTGGTTGTAGAAAGAGTAGATGTAGGCTGCTCCAGCGAAATTGCCGTTGGTATTGTTGCGGTGTTCTCCGACGATCATGTAATCCCCAGAGATGTCTACGCTTTCAGCGAATTTGCTGGTGGAATTCCCAGAAGTGTGCGTGCTGGCGATGAACCCACTTTCGAGCCACATGCCCAACATGCTGTTGTATTCGAAGTAGTGCACAGCTCCCGCTGCTCCGACCCCATTATCAGCCCGAGAACCCACGACCATGCGGTTTCCGTCCATGGCCAAGGCCATACCGAATAAATCGGCGATAATGCTTCCAAATGGCGCCATGTGGCTCAAGGAGCCTTCATACTGCCAATCCAAACCATCGTAATGATACAAGTGAACGGCACCTGCATTGTTGCCGTATGTATCGTCCGTCTTGGCTCCAATGGCAATCCAATCTCCATTGGTCGCCAGAGCTTCCCGAGCACCGAAACTGATGTCCGATGAAGGAGCGGAAATGACGGTTTCTAATGACCAAGAACCGTCACCAGCCTTTCTCAAGACCTCAACGTGTTCTTGCTCATCTGCCACCACGAGTACGTCGCCACTCATCGCAACGGCAGAACCGTATTTCAAGTCTTCACCCTGCTGTGAACTCGCATGCTTCGAATGCACTGAGTAAGGGGCGAAGGGTGTGTAGAGTATTTCCAGCTCAAAAGCACCCATTTCGGTGTCTTGGCTGCCCTCTAAAGTCACATAATACGTTCCCGCGGGCACATCAACTTCTATGAGAGATTGACTGCCACAGAAATCGTCGTTTTCGGCTAAAGTCGTGCCTCCACAAGTGGAGGTTGAGAGGTACATGTAGGTATCGAAAGCAGACCCACAAGCAGAAATCCAAAGGCTGCCCGATTCAGGCACGATCAACTCGTATGTGGCATCATTCGAAGGCTGGAAAAAACAACAGTCAGGCAAGTCTGCCGTGTTGTCTTGAATGGCCAACGTATCGTTTGCCAAGAGTGCATGCGATTCGTTTATCCCTGACCCACAGTAATTGGGGTCTGTGATGGAGAAGGTTCCTGAGTTGGTTGTAGTGTTTTGATCATCCACCAAAAAGTAGTACGTGGTGCCCGCGACCAAATCGAGCGAATGCAGGTGAAACTGAGTTACCTGTTCTATAAATGTGAAGTCATCTTCTGAACACAACTCCCCCACAAACAAGTCCACCAAACCATCGTCATTGGTCACCGTCACATTGTGGGTGCCATTCACCGTTGCGGTGAATTCATACACCACCTCATCGCCTGGAGTTCCATTCGGTCCATCAGACGGATTGAGCTCTCCATTGCCCGATGCTAAGTTGAAGTCATAGACTTCACCAGACACGGCTGTTATAGCGTTGGCGCAAGCACCGGGAATACCCATATTGACCAATGTCGCTGACATATATCCGCACTCAGTTCCCGTAACAACAGAACAAGAAGCATCGTCCATCAAGAGCAGGAATACCCCATTCTGAGCAGCTGTAAAGGTCACAGTGGATTGCGCCCCACACCCATCATCGTTGTAACCGACGAGCGCTCCAGTTGAAGTGTCATAAATGGTGAGCTGTGTGTCCCAGGGGGTGCCACAGGTGTTCACCTCATAGGTCGAACCCGCGATCACATGCAAGACATTGTGTTCCCCACTAAAAATGCAAGCGGTCGAGGCGGTTTGTCCTTCTGTCGTGAAGATCCACGTTAGCCAAGGTTCATTGTCATCCGGGCATTGGGCATGGGCCGTCGGTGCAAAAAGCATCCAAAGACCCAGGGTCAGAAGAGAAGCGAGGGTGGCGAATCTCGAAAAAACGGGCGCCGTTGAAGGCGCATTAAAAGAGCAGCAAGGGCTGAGCATGGCTTGAACAAGGTTTGGTCAAGGTGAAAATGGGGCGTGAACAATGAAATTCATCGACAGAAGCCTTGATTCTACCATTAATCTTGTGGGCGTTGGCAATGCCGGAAAACGCAAGCTTCGGGAGACGTCAAAACAAAAAAGAGGGGACTCTCGCCCCCTCCTTCTACTTTTTTATCGAAAAATATATTTTTTAGTCAGCAATCAGCAGTTTTCGAACCTCGCTGTGCATGGATGAAGACAGGCGCAGTTGGTACAGTCCCGCCGACATGGCTGTCACACCAATTTCCACTTGATAGGCTGCCCCAGGCTCGGCCATTCCATCAAATACATCCATAACATGCTCGCCACTCATGGTGTGCAGCCGCACGATCATGCGTTGAGCGACATCTACTTCGAATTGGAGCTGTGCCAAGTCTGCAGTTGGGTTCGGACTCAGGCCCAAAACCCGGAATGGCTGTTTGCCATTGATGCTCCCACCCAAGACTACAGGACCACCTGTATGCTGGGTCCCCCCTGACAATCCTGCCCCTTCAGAGGCCAGCTCTCCAGAGTTTGATACGGAGTAGGAAAATGGCGTTGAATTTGCGCAATCATCAGAAGCCACATAGAAATGTGATGCTGTCCAAGGCAGGCAGCAATTGAGGTCGACAAAAATGTCACCACTCGAGGCTGCGTTTCCTTGGTCCTGACCATCTACAACAAGCTGTCCATCCCAGAAGAACCAACCGCCCGCTCCATACTCTTCGTTCTTGTTGTTGGCCCCCGGGCCCACTTGGAATCCGAAGTAGTGGCTCGCGGGCTGATGAGCCAAGGAGAACGAAGAACCCGCATAGGTTCCTGACCCTTCCAACGTGCCATCCAACATCACGAAATAGTTCCAATCCAACCAGATGGAATTGCCTGGATAGACGGCTTCACAGTCTTTTTTGTAGCTGCCCGCAAGCCCACTGTGGTAGGGATTATCGGCACTGGACCAGCTGTCCCAGTCTCCCGCAAAACCATATTCGGCGGTAAAATGGAAGCCCCCACCCTGCCCATCGGTCAGGAACAACTCCACCTGCAAGGCGCTGTCGCATTGAACATCAAAGCGTGAAGTCTCCGCAGACTCGAGCACGAATGACGCACTGGATTGCCCATCAAAGTTGAACAACCTCATGGCTTCAGGCTCCTCATTGTCACAGGTCAAGCCATTGACAAATGGCGCTGGGTCTGACGGTGCACATACATTGCACACGCTGCCCGTCGGAGCATCGTCATCGATTTCATCAAATCTGGCCACCCCTACCTCGCTGTCGCAATTGTCTACAGCCTCAACATTGCAAGGGAGCGGGAGCGGATCCATGTCGAAGATGGCTGAGCCCGCACAGTCCAACAACACTTCCTCTCCGTTCATCAAACCGCAAGTCTCCGTGAGCTGTGGAGCTGTGGTGTCCAAAACAGCAATGTTCTGGAAGGTGAATGCCGTATCGGAATTGCCGCAGTCATCGACTGCGACGCTTTGCCATGTGCGCATGAAACTGTAACTCCCTTCTTGGTTGCCATCATCTGCAGTACACGCATTTCCAAAGGAAAGCGTATAGCGGTTGTCGGCCCCTCCAGGACCTCCTGACAACACCTGCACATAGACTTGACCACTCAGGTGACCAGATGTACTCAGTTGAGCCAGCAGCACCCGACCGTCTTCATTTGGCCGACAATTGGCACTCGTCGGGAAAGCAAACCAACCATCACCAAATGCGCTGTTCAGGGCCAAGGAGGACCCGGCGTTGAAGTCACCTATCCAAGGCGAGGACTCCACCACCTGCACAACATCCTCTTCAAGACTGGCATCTGGAGCGCGGTCAATGCCGATGGTTACCCAAGAATCGTATTCCAGATCGGGGTAGAATTCGAACAATATGGGATCGATGCTCGACGGGGTCACCCCACCCAGCTCGTGCTGATAAAACGGTGCTGTGGACGTGATCCATGTCGCATCTGCGCCTTCACCCACAACAGCACTGAGGCAGTCGTCAGGATTTGTCAGCACGGCATAAAGACGGTAGGTCGTTGTCCCCGGTGCGCCATTGGTGGCCACCGTGTCAATTTGCAATGCAACTCCGTCCGACTGCGCTTCGTAAACCGCAGGATCGTCTGTGTGGGAGATTGCCACCGCAACATCGCTGTCGCAAGCGTCCTCCGCCACAACAGATGGGATCACTGCTGGATCCAAGTCCGCTGCACAGTTCGCATCCAAGAACAAGGTGTCGGTGCTCAGGGTCTCCAATTCATGCAAGCTGGGAGCCGCACTGTCCCAAAGGTTCACCAACTGGTCACAACTGAATGTGGCCACATTGCCGCACGCATCGGAAGATGTGGCTGTAAATGTCCTGATGAAGGAGAAACTGCCCTCGACCATGCCATCGTCCCCCATGCACAACTGCGTGGTATCGTGGTCCAGGTAATTGACCTCTAAACTTGGCGTGGGATCACAACCATCGCTGACCACCACTGCGGGCTGTCCCGATGATCCGGACCAGCTGCAGTCGCTGTCCAACACAATGTTGGCCTCCTCAGGACACACCATTGAAATTGTAGGTGCGATCAGGTCCTCGACCGTGATGTCTTGCGTGCACGTGGCCTCAGACTCTTGCCCGCAGTCATCCACCGCGGTGACGGTAAAGGTGCGGATGTAGAAGCGTGTTCCGATGCACCCCAGGGAAAACTCGTCATCGGTGAAATCGACCGTATAGGTCACATCGGTATCGCAGTTGTCAGACGCTGTGATGCCGGGCATTCCAAGCAACGCGGGCGACAAATCGGCGGTGCAGTCCGCCAAGGAAGCCACTGTAGTATCGGAAGGACAGACCAGTGTCAAGCTGGGTGCCTCAACGTCAAAGAAGTTCACGGTCTGAACATGTACAACTGTGGATGTATTTCCGCCGCAATCTGTAGCGGTGATGTGGAAGGTTCGGTCCAAAGTGGTGCTGCCTTCTGGGGCGTCATCGTCTCCATCGCAGGTGACTGTGACCTCATCGGAGGTGGTGACCACGATGTCCACCTCTCCTCCACAGGCGTCCATGGCTGTCGCCGTCAAAGCCCCCAGTGCCGATATGCTGGTATCGGTATCTGCAAAACAAGCAAAGATGTTTTGGGGCAGGGGTGCATCAAACGTGATGACCGGACCGGTGACATCCAACAACTCAATGGTCTGCACGCAGGTTACCGTGTCGGCATTGCCACACCGGTCCTCCGAAATGAGGGTGTGCGTGCGCTGGATGGTCATGCTGCCAGCATCCCCGCAAGCATATTGGGGGGCTCCGTCCGTATGACTCAAAGTCAATTCAGGGGCATCGTCGCAATTGTCCAACGCACTTACCGTTGGCGCACCCCATGGGGCCGCAGGGTCGGGCGCACCCAAATCATAGGTGCAGTCTGAATTCAGCTCGAAGGAAACATCGGCGGGACAGGTAATGCTGCCCATTGGTGCGACTGTATCAATCAACAGCAGAATCTGCTCTGCCTGCGTCACGTTTCCGCATGGATCTTCGGCCGTGTAGACCAAAGTGAGCATGCCATTGGGGTCGAGACACCCGCCGGAGAACTGGTTGCACACGACGCTCAAATCCACTTCACCGCAATTGTCTGTGGCAGAGACATGCCCGAGCGACGCCAAATAGTCGATGTCGCAGTTCCATTCAGAACAAGAGATTTCAATTTGAACCCCACTGGTGACCAAAACAGGAGCCACCGTATCGAGAACGTCGATGACTTGAATTTCGTCGCTCTCATTGCCCGTGCAGTCTGTTACTGTGAAGTGACGCTCCACGGTGAAAGTTCCTGGACACTCAAAATGAACCGTGTCGTCGGTGACCTCCAATGTGGGGGCCATATCACAATCGTCAGAGAAGACAACTTCAGAGGCATCGAATGCAAACAAAGTACAGTTCACCACGGTGTCTGCAGGCCATTCGCTGATGGTGGGCGGCACACCGTCCACCCTCGGAAACAGCTGCACATGTGTTGCGGTGTTTCCGCAATCGTCGGTGGCTGTGATCGTCCGCTCCCACACTGCAGAAGACGCGCAGCCATCAATAACCAATTCATCGTGCGTAGAGATGGACACGCTTCCGCAAACATCTTCTGCGGTCGCCTCTCCTGCTTGGTAGGGGACAGGATCACCGTCGCAGGCCAAATTCTGGTCGTTGGGAACAACCGTGAAATAAGGGGCTACCGTATCCACCAAACTGATGATCTGCTGAGCTGTGGTATCGTTGCCACATGCATCAACAGCCGTGTACTGAACCTCCCAGTCTCCCGCACAATCGCTGCTAAACTCACCAATCACGGTCAGGAGAATGGTGTCCATCATGCAGTTGTCTGCGGCCGTTACCCAACCCAGAGCGACAGCATCGTCCGAATCAAAACCATCAAACCAGTCCACACAGTCTAGGGAGACGAAACTGGCCACCTCCATTGCGGGAGCCTGGCTGTCTGTGACGGAGATGTTTTGGACCCCTTGCAGTTGTGAGGTGTTTCCCACGCAATCGGTCACGCTCAGTGTCCAAGTCCGCTGGAAGGAACCGGAACCGCCGCCGGAACCACATGGCTCAGTGAGGGGCCCATCTGTGTGTGTCAAGACTTCCGTCAATTCGCCGCAGTCATCTGCTGCTGTGTAAGTGGCGGTGCCCAAAGCGGCAACGCTCACATCGGTATCGGCAAAGCACCCTTCGGCGGAGAAATCGACGGGCATGTTTAACGTGATCAACGGTGCCGCTGTGTCCGCTACATGCACATACTGGGTATCCAAAGCATGGTTGTAGCTGCAGTCTTCTGCAATGAATATGCGCTCTATGATGAAAGTCTCATCGCAGCCGTCCCCATCGTCGATGTAGTTGACTTCAAAAGTCATGTTGACCTCCGGATCGCAATTGTCTATCGCATTGGGCAGCGCATCGACCGCCGCAGGATTGGTGGTGCAAGAAACCAGCGTATCTGCTGGAACATTCACGAGGGTTGGCGGGGTCGAATCATTGACCGCTACAATCTGATAAAACGAGGCTCCCACATTCCCGCAACCGTCCACAGGGGTGTAGGTCATGATGTGGTCATAGTGACAACCTCCTGACATGACCCCATATTCGATGAGCACCGTATCGATGCTGCAATTGTCCACGGCATCGATGATTCCTGCCGCCACCAAATCAGCAAAAGGAGGCTCGAAGCCGCCAGGCCATTGGTCGCATTCAATCAGCACGACCTCCTCTCCCACCATTTCTGGAAGGATGTCCTCAAACTGATCAATCAATCGGGCTGCGATGGTGACATTGCCACACTCATCTTCTGCACGCCAACGCTGCTCATAGGATCTACAAAACCCCTCTGAAGCTTCAACCTCAAAAACCCCTTCGTAGGTGAGCACAGGGTAACCGGGCGCCGGGCAGTTGTCCGTTGCCGTGACCGCTTCAATCAAAGAGAATTCGGGCAAGCACTCCACAATGGTGTCTTGAGGGACCCCTGAAATCACGGGTGGCGTATCATCCACGCGCAACACGTCGAATGAATACTCCAGCACCCCACAATCGAGGTTGTATGCGCTGAAATAGACGGTGGATTGCGCATCGCAGGGCTCAAAGTCAGAGCTACAATCAAGGTCTACAATGACATCGCCCATTGCGCCTGCCACTTCTTGTCCGTGCAAAGTGCCGCTCCAGCTGAACCAACCTCCGGCGCCATAATTACAGTTGTGGTCATTGGCCCCTTGCCCCACTTGGAAGCCGAAGAACTGGGAACTGGGAGCATGCTGTAAACGCAACAAACTTCCTTCCAAGTCCCCCCTTCCCATGAGGTGGCTTTGGTCGGGCTTGATGGTATAGATGTCCCAAGTATCTGTAGGAGGCTCACATGACATGGCATGCTTAAAGCCCCCTCCCCATTCGGAGCCGCTCACACCATTTTCATAAACCACGAAGACCTCAAAACGTTGGCCAGTGTCATCGGCATTGGCCACCTCTCCCTGTAAGATGGCAATGCCGTTGGCATATTGGGTTAAAGTCAGCCCTTCGTCTGTCTCTAGAAACAGATCACTGCTGATGAGCTCATTGGCACTCAACCCGAACAGGCGCAATGCACCGTCAGGGCCAACTCCATATGCGGTGGTAGCATTACAAGTGGTCACTGTATCAGCACCACTGCCGATGACATGAAAGGCAAGGGTCTGATCCAAAGTGCAGGTATCCACCAAGGTCAATGAGGCACAATTGTATGCTGCCAAGTCTTCCAGACACTGCACTGTGTCATTCTCTATCGGATAAGAAGTCACAATACATGTGGTGTCGCAGTCAGGCCATCCTGAAGAGGCGATCAAATGCCCAGAAGAGATGAGAGTCAAACTCACTGCTGCAAACAGGTGTCGCAGGGAAGGCGACAGGATTGTTGGGGAATGGAACATCATGACATGATTTGGTCATGTGTAATTTCCAAAACTTCATTTAGTCTACATATATCATTAGTCGGTAGAAACTATAATTTTGTTGGCGCGCACTGTACTAATTATCAGTGAGTTACATACATACACTTATAAAACGATTTGATTTTCGTCGAAAGTGACGTGTATAACATGCTATATAATCACATTATCATCGACTGATGATTGTAATCTGTATTTTTTGAGGGGCAGGTTGTTTTTTAGCCTTTCTGTGGCACAAAACAAAAACGGGCTGCCCAAAGGCAGCCCGTTTCCAATCCAAAGATTTAAGGGATGATTACTCAGCCACCAAGAGCTTCTTCACTGCAATGTATGTGGCACTGCTAATGCGCACCTGGTACATACCCGCGGAGAGATTGTCGACGTCGATGTCCATGCTGTACTGCACACCCGTCACAGCATTGCCATCGTACAACTCTTGAATCAACAGTCCATTGGAGTTGTAGAGATCTACGCGGAGGCGCAGGTTCTCATTGACCAAGAATGTCAGCTGGCTCTGGTTGTTCGTTGGGTTTGGTGACAAGCCCGTGATACGGATGGGCTCCTTAATGCCCCCGATGTTGGTGATGTCAACTGGTCCGACGGTGTGGCCACCGGAAACGTCAGCACCTCCGCCGTTGAGCTCGCTGCCCATCGCCTCGGTGTAGTTGAAGCCTGTGGTGTTGCCACAGTCATCCAACGCCGTGTAGAAGTAATCCACCTGCCACTCGAGGCAGCAGTCGAGGTCCATGTACATGTCACCAGAACTGGCCATTGGTCCCATGTCAGTGCCATTCATGAACAGGTTACCCTGCCAGAAGAACCAAGCACTGCCACCGTAGTTGGCGTTCTTGTTGTTGGCACCTTGACCCATCTGCAAGCCGTAGTATCCGTTCGCTGGCTGATGGCTGAGCTCAAAGCTTGAACCGGCATAGATGCCTGTTCCCTCCAATGAACCTGAAGCCATCAGGAAGTAGAACCAATCCTCCCAGACTGCTTCACCTGGATAGATCTCAGCACAGTCCTTCTTGTAATTGCTGCCACTGGCTTCCCAAGCGGTCCAGTCCTGACCCGCACCATACTCTGCGGAGAGGATGAAGCCACCTGTTCCATCAGCATTCTCAACTTCCATGGCGATGTTCAGGCTTCCGTCTGCCATGACCTGCACCAAGTTCTCAGACTCAGATGACATGACGAAACTGTCGTCAGCACCTGGGAAGTTGAACAAGCGCATCGCCTCTGGAGCACGGTCATCACAAGTCTGACTTCCGCTCTGAGCTTCCGGTGTCACCGGAGCACAGTAGTTGCGGATGGCATCGGTTGGGATGTAACCTTCCGACTCCGAGAAGAGTGTGATGTTCACGTCGGTGTCACAGTTGTCCACCGCCATTACATCGCATGCCACTGGAACAGGATCGAAGTCCATGACACCAGCGCCTGGACAGTCATACGTCACGGTTTCACCGTTGTCGATGTCACAGGTGTTGGTCAGCTGCGGCGCTTCAGTATCCAAGACCATGATGTGCTGATAGGTTACAGCAGAGTCGAGGTTGTCGGCATCGTCCGTACCCGTGGCCAACCAGCGGCGCGTGAACGCATAGCTGCCTTCCTGAAGGTCATCATCCTCGGCACACTCGCCGAAGGTGAAGCTCAAGCGCATTTCATCAGCACCAACGCCATTCGGGAACACCTGAACAAACAGCTGTCCGCTCATTTGTCCATCGGTGGTGAACTGACCAAGCAATACGCGGTTGTCAGCACCTGCCACAGCTGCAGTATTTGGATAGGTTGTGAACCAGCTTCCGCCGAAGAAGTCGTTGATGAGCAAGTCATCACCGCCCTCAAAGGCACCAGCCCAGTCTCCAACCGTGGTCACTGCGGCTTCTCCTGCAGGACCGTCAGGCATCTGGTCAATGCCGATGGTCACCCAACTGTCGTAGGCCACAAGCGGATCAGCCGCTTCCAAGAGCGCATTGTAGTTGTTCGCTGTAGAACCACCCAATACATTTTGGTAGAAGCTGGTCGACGTGCGGATGCCCGTCGGGTTGACTTCGTCTCCTGCCACAGCACTGATAAAGTCGTCGGCATTCTCAGTTTGGATGTACATCCGCACCGTGGTCATGCCCATGACGCCTTCCTCAGGACCGCTGACGGTGTCAATGATCAAGCTGTAGTCACCTGCCACCTCATTGAACGCGAGCTCATCGGTGGTGTATGATACATTCACATCAACCTCACTGTCACATCCATCCTCAGCCGAAGCCATTGGAGTTCCAGCAGCTGTTGGGGACAGATCAACATCACCGTAACAACCCTCCACCATGTAAGTGGGCAGGGTTTCCAACGTTACCACTGGTGCAGTAACATCGTTGGCAGTGATCATCTGATCGTGCTCTTCAGAAGAGGTGTTGCCGCAGTCGTCGGTAGAAGTCACGGTCCAAGTACGGATGAAACTAAATCCTCCTTGTGCCATTGCATCTGCGTTGACAGCGAACAACGTCGTGTCGTGGTCCACATGACTCACCGTGACATCAGCTTGGCTGTCACAAGCGTCATCTGCCGTGGCAGTGGCACTTCCGGTAGCTGCCGCTGAAAGGTCCGCCATGCATTCTGCGTCAAGGTCTGTGGAGTAATCCTCAGGCCAGCTTGCCGTGATGGCAGGAGCCGCGTCATCCGTCACCACAATAGTCTGTGTGGTTTGCTGTGACGTGCTGTTGCCACAGTCGTCAGTAGCCGTGACCGTCCAGGTACGTGTGAGGATGTATGAACCCTCAGCCTCACTGTCTGCATTTGAGCAAGAGTAAGTGGGGGCACCGTCTGCATAGATGTAGGAAATGGCAACGTCAGTGTCGCAGGCATCCGTGGTGGTTGCCGTTGGCGTCGTGATGGGTGTCAAGTCAGCCATGCAATCGCCGTCCAAGGTGTACGAATCCGTCGCCAATGCTGGCAAAGCCAGAATGGTCGGTGCCGCAACATCGAGGGCAGTGATGTTCTGTGTCAGCATTACCGTGGTTTCGTTTCCACAGTCATCCGTTCCTGTCACCGTGAACGTCCTCACGAAGGTGTAGGAACCTTCAGCCACACCATCGCCACCATCACAAGTGAAGACGGGAGCGCTGTCGACATGAGTGGTTTCCATGTCGATGCTGCTGTCGCAGTTGTCGGATTCATCGGTCACCGTCGGCATACCCGCAATGGTCGTGCTGGTATTGGCACCACAGAACGGATCAATGTTGACTGTGATGTCCGCCGGAGCAGCTGCATTGAAGGTCGGGCTGATGGTGTCAACCACGGTCACCAGGCGGTTCACCTGCTCTGTGGTCGTGTTGCCGCAGTTGTCCGTTGCTGTGAATGTGTAAGTCCGCAGCAAGGTGAAAGCACCTGTGCTTGGCAAGCAAGCGTACTGCTTTGGACTGTCCACGTGGTATGACGTGATCTCTGCATCTCCATCGCAGTTGTCCGACGAGGACGCTGCTGGATAAGGCACACCATCGATGTAGTCTGCACTGCAGTCTGCATCAGCGAAGAGCACTGTATCTGCAGGCTCGGTCAATACGAGACCTGGTGCCACATCGTCGACCAACACAAGACGCTGGTTCACTGTGGTCATGTTGCCACAGCTGTCCGTCGCAGTGTATACGATGTCGTAAGCACCTTCACATGGAGCCGCATCGAATGTGATCGCCGCTTCAGTAGTCGCCAACTCGACATTGTCAGAGAAGGAAACATATCCATTGGCAGCCAAAGTGGCCAGTGGGCTGGCACCTTGCGAGAAGAGCACGTTGTCAATGAAGAGACCTTCGCTGCCAGAGTTGGACTCCAACGAAATGTGCAATTCAGCATCGTCGAATCCATCGAGGTCGAGGCTAAAGGCATTCCACTGTCCCTCGAGTCCCAGTCCGTCGATGTCCTGGTAGTCGGTATCCAGCAAGTCAACCTCACCGCCGTCGGCCACCACCCAGATGCGGATGCGGTCTCCCGTTTCCCATCCAGTGGATTGTACGAAGGCATCCAAGGTCAAGGTCACGCCACCAGCGCTCACGTCAACATTGTCCAACACAAGCTCCATGATGCCATCGGTATCCTGGAATTGGAAGCCCTGAGCACCATCAGTATAGGCGTCAACGACTCCGGTAAAGGAGCTCACACCGACGTAGTCACCGTCTGTGAGGCCACTTCCACCTGTGGAGTAGTAATAGCTGGAGAACCCGAGCTCACCACCTGTAGAGGTGTAGTTCACGCTCGCCTGACCGTCGTTGTTTGACAGTGCGTGGTCCACGCTGTTGTCTCCCGCATCATAGTACTGGCCTCCCGTGCTGGGCTCCTCGAAGCTGGTGTAACCAATGACGGTAGACTCGTCTCCTGCGGAGAGGTCGAATCCGAAGAAGTCACAAGCGGCTTCAGCGTTAGCACCTGCTGTGATGTCCGGTGCTGTGGTATCAGCGACCTGAATGGTCTGCATGGACGTCATCGTCGTTGCATTGCCATTGTTGTCGGTCACTGTGATCATCCACGTGCGCTCGAACGTGTAGCACGCCGAAGCTGTGTAACTCGTGGTCACATCACTAAAGGAGATGTCGGTGGTGTTGAAGTCCGTCTGCGGAGCAGGTGGAGCTGCACCGGCCCAGTTGCTCACGAGCGGTGCAATGTCCGCCGCGTTTTGTGGCTGGTTGGCATTGTGATCGGTACAACCGCTCGCAGTGGAGTAGTCGCTGTACACGGTCCATCCTGCCTCATTCCAGGTTCCGCCGTTCGGGTCCGTGTTTGTTCCCGCACGAAGGGCGATGCCGTCCTCGAAATCGTGACAGGTGTTGGAACCGTCCTCTCCAGGCACACCGAAGATGTCGATGACATTGGAAGCACCGTCAATGATGGCGATCTGGTCGTCACCATTGCTGTCGGCTGATCCACCGCCGCCCGCCACAATGGCTGGAGCGAATCCGTAGCATCCAGAGAATCCAGCGTTGTTGGCGATGTGGGCATACGCACCCGGTGCCAGCGTTCCAATGGAGCTTAGGTCGATGTTGCTGCTCGTAGACGGTCCGGGATTGCCGTTGGTCCAGCGCTGCAATGCGTAACCCGCCAAATCAATGTCGGCATCACTGCTGTTGTGGATCTCCACGAAGCGGCAAGAAGAAGCCGCATCGTTCGGATCGGCAATGGCCGTGATGATCAAGCCTCCCGTTGGCACAATTTGACCGACAGAACCAAAGGAATCGTCCCCGTCGCCGCTGCAGTTGTCACTGTAATCCACTGAAGGGCTTCCAGTGCTGCTTGGCGTTGGATCAAAGTATCCGTTGCTGTCGTCGGCATAGATGATGGTGTCGTTCGGGAAGTCTGGCGTCATGCTCGGGTTGAGCGTATCGAGGACTGCGATCGTGTGGCTCGTCATGGCTGAGCTGCTGTTGCCGCAGTCGTCCATCACGGTTACCGTATAGGTCCTGAGGATGTTGAAGCTTCCCACGCCGTCTGCTGCACCAGTATATGTGGTGTCGTCAGCATGAGCAATGGTATGCGCCACATCCGTATCACAGTTGTCGCTGGCATCCACAAGGAAGCCACTGGCGTCACCTGATACTGGCTGAGCGATGTCCGCTGCGAAGCAGGACGCATCCAAATAGAGCGTCACGTCAGCAGGAGCCGTCAAGCTCACTGTTGGATCGGTGTCGTCCGTGATGGTCAACAATTGATCCACAGACATTACCGTGGCATTTCCTGCGCAGTCCATGGCGGTCACCGTGAACGTACGTGTGACAATGAAGCTGCCCTCTTCGGACGCATCATCTGCTGTGCACTGGTAAGCCTCAGAATCAGAGACCGTGTAGGTCACAATCACTTCGCCGCAGTTGTCCGTGGTGGTCCAGGTTGGTGAACCATTTGTGGCCTCGGTGGTGTCCACTGAGGACAAGCATCCATTGATGGCCACATCAGCAGGTGCTGTCAGGGTCAATCCTGGGAATACCGAGTCTGCCACCGAAATGATCTGCGTCGCCTGTGCGATGTTGTACCCGCAGTCTTCTGCATGGAACGTACGGACGATGGAGTATGATTCCGTGCAAGCCGTTGACACCACCTCGTCGGTGAAGGTCATGTTGACGCTGGGGTCACACAAATCCACTGCCGTGGCCATCTCAAGGTAGGCCGCGACATTGTCCGTGCACGAGAACGTCGTGTCGGCTGGAACGTAAGTGAAGACGGGATCCGTGAAGTCATCCACTTGAATCAACTGATACAAGGTGTCTCCTGCGTTTCCGCAATCGTCCACAGGACGGTACACCAACTGGTGGTCATAGTGGCATCCACCAGACATCCATGTGTAATCAATCGGGAAGTCGGAGTATCCGCAATCCTCGACCAGTGTGATGATGGGGTTGCCTGCCGTATCCTGGATGGCCAAAAGCTCATCGATGGTAGGCTCGTACAACGTCTCCCATGGCCACTGCGAGCAATCGATGATGACCACCTCGTCTCCGCTCACCACAGGATTCGTCGTGTCGACGATGGTGAAGGTAGCTGTAGTAGAGGTGCTGTTGCCACAATCATCCGTAGCCGTGAAGGTGACCGTTGCACCACCTGTGGCAGAGCAGAGGTCGCTCAAGGCCGCGAAGTTGTTGCTCCAGGTCACGCCGCTGCAGATATCTGAAGCCGAAGCGCCGCCGTTGGAGGTCAACCAAGCATTGAGCTCCGTCGGGTTGCCGTTTCCATCACACTCGACAGTCAAGTCGGAAGAAGCCACATCCATGCTCGGAGCGGTGGTGTCTTCGATGGTGAAGGACGACGTCGTAAAGCTCGTGTTTCCACAGGCATCCGTTGCAGTGAAGGTGACCGTTGCACTGCCCGTGGCACCGCAATCGTCGCTTAATGCCGTGAAGTCGTTGCTCCAAGTGACACCCGTCGGGGGCGCGGACATCTGCTCCTCGCCATTGATGACCATAGAATCAAACTCGGGGTCTCCATCGGAGAACTGAACCCTGACGTTCCGCTGGAAGGACGCGCCACTCACCGTGATGGTGTTAATGCCAAGCACCAGCGGCTGAGGGCTGGCCTGGAACCAGCTGCCGTCGGCCAGCGTCTTCTCCACGCGGAAGTTTGCACCGCCACTCGGGAGGGACGTCACGTTCATCTCGAATTCCTGCTGGTTTCCGCTTGTGGGGTCAGCAATGGTCGTCAACGACACCTCATACGGCCACGTTCCGTCGGGACCGGCGTCGATGAGGTTGCTGACTCCGATGGCCACAGGGGTGACCACAGGGTCACTGCAAACGTCGCTGACGCTGGCACCACCATTGCTGGAAAGCCAGTTGTTGAACTCCGTCAGGTTGCCGGCACCGTCACACTCGACCGTGAGGTCAGCAGATGCGATGTCGATGCTCGGATCGGTCGTGTCCTCGATGGTGAAAGTCGCCGTCGTGGAGGTGCTCAATCCGCAGTCGTCCGTGGCCGTGAAGGTCACCGTAGCCGCACCCGTCGCACCGCAATCGTCACTGAGGCCTTCAAAGTCGTTGCTCCAGGTTACGCTGCTGCAATCGTCGCTGGCGCTGGCACCACCGTTGCTGTCGATCCATCCGTTCAACTCTGAGAGGTTGCCGGCTCCATCGCATTCTACTGTCAAGTCAGCCGACTCGACGTCCATGCTGGGTGCAGTGGTGTCTTCGATGGTGAATTGTGCAGAAGTGTAGACGCTGTTGCCACAATCGTCCGTCACAGTGAAGGTCACTGTAGACATTCCAGTGGCTCCGCAATCGTCGGAGAGCGCGATGAAGTCATGTGACCAGGTCACTCCTCCACAGATGTCAGATGCCGCAGCATTGGCATTGCTGTTCAACCAGCCGTTCAATTCAGCCAAGTTGCCTGCACCATCGCACTCCACTGTAAGGTCATCCGCCGTGGCACTGAAGGCCGGTGGCGTTGTATCCTCAATGGTGAAGGTGGCGGTGGTAGAAGTCGCCAAGCCACAGTCATCGGTCGCCGTGAAGGTCACAGTCGCACTGCCTGTCGCACCGCAATCGTCGCTCAAGGCCACGAAGTCGTTGCTCCAGGTTACGCCGCTGCAATCGTCACTGGCACTGGCACCACCATTGCTGGTGAGCCAATTGTTGAGCTCGGTTGTGTTTCCGGCAC
>Ga0206129_10000429_pt1 | contig 66699 bp, 66 predicted proteins | sample Helgoland_Spring_8_FD_148616 | JGI IMG/M metagenome (GOLD analysis project Ga0206129, IMG submission 148616) | Pelagic subsurface seawater microbial communities from Kabeltonne, Helgoland, North Sea - Helgoland_Spring_Bloom_20160502_2 | ecosystem: Environmental > Aquatic > Marine > Epipelagic ... | reverse complement strand
CATGAGGGGCGTTTCCTTGATCGCTTGGGGGCAGGGTCAGAGGCCGTCGATATGGCTCTGAATTAAGGTATCGAGATCGTCCGCTGGTGGGAAGCCCAGGGCGAGCGCCCGCGGCGTCTCGAACAGGGCCGGCCAGGAGCCGACAATGGCGTCGATGGCCGGATCGTGCCGGAACGTCACCAGAGAGGTGTCGCCGCCGGCCTTGCCCAGCGCCGCCACCATCTGGCGCACGCGAACGGTGATGCCGGGCACGTTCAGCACCCGCCAGGGCGCCAGCGCATCGTCCGGCAGGTCGAGCGCATGCACCAACGCCTTGGTCACGCTAGCAGGCGATGCGATCCAGAGCGCCAGATCCGGTGAAACCGGGCAGATCGATTCCTCGCCCGCCAGCGGCTCTCGCAGGATGCCGCTTGCAAAGCTGGAGGCGGCGGCGTTCGGCTTGCCCGGGCGGATCGCCACGGTCGGCAGGCGCAGCGTGCGGCCGTCGATATGGCCCTTGCGGCTGTAATCGTTGACCAGCAACTCGCCGATGGCCTTTTGCGTGCCATAGGAGCTTTGCGGCATGGTGGCGGTGGTGTCGTCCACCCGGTCGACCGCACCGAAGACCGCGAGCGAGCTGGTAAAGACGAACTTCGGGCGGGTTGCGAGGCTGCGGCAGCGTTCCAGCACCATGCGCAAACCGGCCAGGTTGACGCGATAGCCGTGGCCGAAGTCCGCCTCCGCCCCGGCCGAGACCACGGCGGCGAGGTGGATGACGGCGGTGGTGTCCCCGGTGATGGCTTCTTGCAGCGTCTCTGCCAGATTGCCTTTCAGGACTTTGGCGCCGGCAGGCGGGTTCGACGGCGGCACCGGATCGACGAGCACCAGGTCGGCACCGCGCCCGGCAAGAAGCCCGGTGACCCGCTGGCCGAGAAAACCGCCTGCGCCGGTGATGGTGATGGTCATGGGCGTGCCCTTTGTGTCATGTTGCGGCCCGATTTGTCATTGCGCCTGTTATCGCGAGGAAAGCCCCGACATGCAAAGGCGAAAACCGCTCCTCCCTGCCAGCCCGGAGGGATCGTCATGCTGCCACTGAAGGGTGTGCGCATCCTCGCCGTCGAGCAATACGGCGCCGGCCCGTTCGGCACGTTGCAACTGGCCGACCTGGGTGCGGAGATCGTCAAGATCGAGAACGCCGGCGAGGGCGGCGATGTCGGCCGGCATGTCCGCCACCCGAACGACCCGCTGGCGAAGGGCGACTCGCTGTTCTTTCAGGCGTTCAACCGCAACAAGCGCTCGATCGCGCTGAACCTGAAAAGCGCAGACGGCCAGGCGGTCTTCCGCAAGCTGGCGGCGGGCGCCGACGCCGTGTTCAACAACCTGCGCGGCGACCTGCCGGGCAAGCTCGGCCTGACCTACGACCAACTCAAGGACGTGAACGAGAAGCTGGTCTGCGTCCACCTCTCCGCCTATGGCCGCACGGGCGAGCGGGCGGCGTGGCCGGGCTATGATTATCTGATGCAGGCGGAATGCGGCTATCTCTCGGTCACCGGCGAGCCGGGCGGGCCGCCGTCGCGCATGGGGCTGTCGCTGGTCGACCTCTCGACCGGCCTGCAGGCGGCGATTGCGCTTGCCGCCGGCATTCTGGGCGCGCGGGCCAGCGGCAAGGGTCAGGACCTGGACGTCTCGCTGTTCGACGCGGCCATGGCCAATGTCTGCTATGTCGCGGCCTGGTATTTGAGCATGGGCGAGAAGGTGGGCCGCGAGCCGCGCTCGGCCCATCCGAACCTGACCCCCAGCCAGCTCTACAAGACCCAGGACGGCTGGATCTTCATCATGTGCAACAAGGAGAAGTTCTGGCCGGCGCTCTGCAACGCCATCGGCGAGCCGGGCTGGGCCGAAATCTACCCGGACTTCGCAACCCGGCTGAAACACCGCGACCGCCTCACCGACCTGCTGGACGAGAAACTGAGCGCGAAGACCACGGCCGAGTGGATGGGCGTGTTCGGCGGTTCGGTGCCGGCCGCGCCCGTCAACGACATCGCCCAGGCGCTCGACAACCCGTTCGCGCAGGCGACCGGGCAGCTGATCCGCTATGCCGCCCCGGACGGCACGCCGGTCGGCTCCACCGGGTCGGCCATCCGCCTGGCCGGCGCGCCGCCGCTTGCCCGCCCGGCGCCGCCGCTGGCCGCGGACCAGGCGAGCGTGCTGGCGGAACTGGGGCTGTCGGAGGATCAAATCGAACGGCTGCGGGCGGCGGGGGCGTTTTGAGGCCGAGCCCCTACACCCGCTGCACCGCCGTCGCGCCGAACAGGCCGGCGGGCCGGAGCCAAAGCGTCACCAGAACCAACACCACCGCCACGACGCTGGCAGCGCTGGTGCCGAGCCAGGGGTCGACATAGCCGGCCACCAGGTTCTCGGCAAGGCCGATGGCCATGGCGCCCACCAGGGCGCCACCGAAACTGGTCAGGCCGCCAATCACGACCACCGGCAGCACTTTCATCAGCACCAGCCCCATGCCGAACCCGCCGAGCCCGTCTATGGTCCAGAGCACGCCGCCGGCTGCGCAAAGCCCGGCGGAGAGAATCCAGGAAACGGTCAGATAGCGGGTGACACTCATGCCGACCACCGTCGCCGCCTGGGGATCGTCGGCGATGGCGCGGATGGCGATGCCGGCGCGGCTGAACCGGAAAAAGGCCATGACCGCCAGCACCAGGGCGATGGCAACGCCGCTCGCCAACAGGCGCGCCGGCGGGATCGGCACATCGCCCCACCACCACAGGTCGTCGGTCAGCGGAAACGGTATGTCGGCCGGCAGGTCGCCGATCGCCAGGATCGCGCCCCCTCGCATGAACGCGCCAAGCGCCAGCGTCGCCATGACCACGGCCACCACCGGCCGCCCGATCAGGGGCCGGAGCACGATCCGGTTGAACGCTGCCGCCAGCACCCCAAGCACGGCCAACGCCGCCGCCAGCGCCAAGAACAGCGGCAGGCCGGCGCCGTGCATGCCGGCCGCGACGGTGCGCGCGCCGATGCTCACCCATTCCCCCAGCGAGAAGTTGAGCACGCCAGAGGCCCGATAGACGACCACAAACGCCACGCCCACCAGCGCATAAACCGCACCGGACAGCAGGCCGCCGACCGCAAGGGCGAGGAAATAGTCCATGCTTGATCAAGCCGGCCGAATGCGAGGGCGGTCCCGCACTGATCCGGTGCCGATCTCAAGCCGGAGCCAAGGTCATTCCGCCGCCCGCGCGACCGGCTGGCCGGCAAGGGCCGGGGTCTTGGCAGCAGAGACGTACACGAACCCGTCCATCAGCCGCCGCTGCGTGCGGAACACGCTGGCCGTCTCCGCATGCCAGACGCCATCGGCTTGCCGCTGCACGTCGGCATCGACGACCGTAGTGCCCGAAGCCTGGCCGACGCGCACCGTCTTGCCGGGCCGGGTCACCTCATGCACCAGCGTGCCCTCGATTTTTGCGGCACAGGCGGTGCAGAGCGCCCCCGTCAGCGGGATCGCGCGGTGCGGCGCGCCGACGGAGATCATGCGCGCCAGTAGGTCGACCTCGTCGGCTGCCATCGTCTTACCGTCCAGCGTTTGCGATTCCATCGGCGGCGCCACGAACGCCACCTTGGGCGCGGCCGGCACCTTGGCGGCCTCGGCCAGGGTCGCGGCGATACCCATGGCGACGCTCGCGGCCTGGCGAACTGCTTCCAGCCGGGCCAGCAGTGCCGCGTCGTTATCCAGGGCGAGCGGCGACTCGTTGCCGGCAGCGCCGACATCGGCGGCCCGGACGAAGACGCAGGGATTGGCCGCGTCCACCATGCTGGCCTCGATGGTCGAACCATCCCCCAGCCTCAGCACATCCCGCGCGTTGCCGGTCGGCAGGATTTTGCCGGTGCGGGCACCGCCGGGCCGCAGGAAATCCAGGGATACCGGCGAGCCCGTCCCCGCCACGCCGGGCAGTTCGAAATCGCCATCGACGGCTGCCGTGCCGTCGTCCAGAGCGAACCGGCTGACGATGATCTTGTCGGTGTTGGTGTTGTGGATGCGCACCTGCGCCGTATCGCCCTTGACGGCCACCAGCCCTTCGTCGACCGCGAACGGCCCCATGGCGCTCGACATGTTGCCGCAATTGGCGCTTTCGTCCACCGAATCGTCGTTGGGCGAGAGCTGGAAGAAGCTGTAGTCGATATCCGCATCCGTCCGCGCGCTGGGGGCGATCACGCAGACCTTGCTGAGCGAGGAAATACCGCCGCCCATGCCATCCAACTGGCGGCCATAGGGGTCGTTCGCGCCGATGGCGGCGCGGAAGATATCCGGCCACAGCCCCCGGTCTGCGGGCAGGTCGCGGGCGTGGAAGACCAGCGCCTTGCTGGTGCCGCCGCGCATGAACGTGGCGGGAATGCGGTGCTGACGCATGAAAGGCTTCCCATAAAGGCGTGATGGCGGCAGTCTCGCGCCAATCGCACACAAACGCAACGGAGCCCGTGCGCCCCATGACCTGGCTTGAAGCTTCCGACTGGCCTTCCGAACTGCCCGGCGACCGCTTCGCCGCTCTCGTCGGCCGCCCCGGCATCCTGCGCGTGCCCGGCGCGCACAACGCCATGGCCGGCCTGCTGGCGAAAAAGCAGGGCTTCGAGGCGCTCTATGTCAGCGGCGCGGCCGTCACCGCCTCGCTCGGCATTCCGGACGTCGGCATCCTCAGCCTGGAGGAGTTGTGCTTCTTCACCCGCACCATCTACCGCGCGACGCGCCTGCCGCTGCTGGTGGATGCCGACACCGGCTATGGCGAGGTCATGAACGTCATGCGCACCGTGCGCGAGTTGGAGGCCGCAGGCGCCGCCGCCATGCAGATGGAGGACCAGGTTCTGCCGAAAAAATGCGGCCACCTGAATGGCAAGCAACTGGTGACCGCCCAGGAAATGTGCGAGAAAATCGCCGCTGCCCGCAAGGCGCGCACCCATCTGCGCATCGTCGCGCGCACCGACGCCGTCGCGAACGAGGGCCTGGAGGGCGGCATCGCCCGGGCCAGGGCCTATGTCGAGGCCGGCGCCGACTATGCCTTCGCCGACGGCGTGACCGATGCGGCGGGCTTCCGCCGGTTCGCCAGCGAATGCGGTGCGCCGTTCATGGCGAACATGACCGAATTCGGCAAAACGCCTTACTTCACGGCAGCGGAGTTCGAGGAGATGGGCTGCCAGATCGTGATCTGGCCGGTCTCCTCCATGCGCGTCGCGGCCAAGGCGATGGAGCGCTGCTATGCGGAACTGGCCGAGAAAGACTCCCTTCTCGACCACCTCGACCGGATGCAGACCCGGGCGGAACTGTACGAGACCATCGGCTACCACGATTTCGAGGCATTGGACGCGAGCGTCGCCAAAACCGTGGTGCCGGAGGACCGGCGCTTAAGGGAGTAGAAGTATTAACTTGACATTTCGCGAGGGCTCGTTCGAGTATTAATCATTATGAATCCAGCGACCAGAGCTTTGGTCGCTGAGGGCACAGGGGCATGTGCGATGGCACGACTGTGATGGCCCGATTGCAACGAAACCCGGGCAGCCATTTCCGAAAAGAAGATCGCCAGCGCAAAGAACGCGCGCGGCGAAAGCAAAGCCGCAAGCGAAAAGAGCGGCGCGGCCGAAAGGAAGACGGCGGCCGGAAAGAAGACGGCGGCCGCAAGGAAGGCCGCTAATTATTGCAGCCCTGTTGGGGGCTTTGAAAGAAGGGGAGCTCAAGATGAAGATAGCCGCCAAAATTGTCGCCGGCATCGGACTCGCGGTATTGGCATCCGCCTGCACGCCCACGATTTTCAAGCACAAGGACTTGGACGCGCTGCAGGTTGTCACGACCGGTGCGAAGCAGCGGGCAATCCTGAGCGCGTCCATCGATCCAGCGTCCCAGCCCGGCCTGGTCGATCCACAGCGGATCAACTGCACGGAGCCAAGCCCGGATGTGGCCAACGCCATCGCCAACTCGTTCTCCACCGGGATTGGCATTCTGGGACAGGGCTCCGGCTCGCTTTCCGCCAGCCAGGTCGAGACCATGGCGCAACTGGTGGAGCGCACCGCCAGCATTCAGTTGCTGCGCGATAAGATGTACCAGACCTGCCTCGCCTACGCGAACGGCGCCATCAGCGGTACGATGTACAATCTGGTGATGACCAAGCTGGACAACACCATCGTCTCGCTGCTGTTGGGCGAGTCGGCGGCGGGGCGCTTCGGCGCTTCGCTGGCCACGGCCGGCGGCGACACTTCCGGCGAGGCCTCCGCCACTCTGATCGGGCTGCCTGCGGGCGTGGAAGATCTGAGCGGTCTGACGGACGAACTGAAAGCCGCCCAGGCCGATGTTGATGCGAGCGAAAAAGCCTACGCTCAAAGCAAGAAAATTGCCGATGCAGACAAAGCCACTGACGATGAAAAGCAAGCCGCGAAAGATGCAAAAACCGATTTGGATAACGCGAAAACCAAACGCGACGAAATCCTGAACCGCCTGCAAAGCCGTGCCGACACGCTTGCCAAGACCGGCGCCAAATCGGCCAACGTGGCCGCGGTCGGCAGCATCGGCAATGCGGGTGGCCCGGCCTCGGCGGAGGTGCTGCTGGCGATGCAGAAGGAGTTTCTCGGTCAAGGATTGCAAGATTTCGTAATTACTGGATGCTTCGCAGAATTGGGGTTAACCAGCCAGGCTCAATACCAACTTGCCCGCGGCGAAACTTTAGATGTGTTGGCAGCGCAACGTGAATCAGGACAAAAGGCCGCTACTCTTCTTGCCGATTTCTGCCTGGATTTCCTGAACGGTGGCGGCATTGTCGCCACTTTAACAAATCAAAAAGAGATTAGCATTCAGCGATCGAAGGACGCAAAAGATGTCAGCCTCGCCCGCGCCAAGGCTATTAGCGCAAGGGCCCTCGCGGCGGAACACAAGGCGTTCGTCGCCCGGCTTGCAGCCTGTGACAAGCTTCCGACCGACCCGATGAAGGAGAAATGCCGGAAAGACGCGCTCGGCATGACGGACGGCAGCTAACCTCGCCGCCGCCTCATCACGACTGCATAGCGGCGGTTACCTCTATCAAAGCAGGTGACCACCGCCTTGCGCATTCGCGCCTCAGCCTCTATCTGCAAGCCTCCGCAAGACAGAGGCAGGGTTTATGTCGGACCAGCCGATCCCCACAGGCTATTGGGCGCCCATCACCGACGAGGCGACGGCGCGGGACGCCGTCAAGATGGGCGGCCTGCCGATCCTGGCGCTGGGCGTCAGCCTGATCTTCCTGGCGCGCACCGCCTTTGTCAGCACGACCATGCCGCTGGCCCTGGTGGCGCTCTATCTGGCGGCGGCGGCGGTGTTCATCGTTTTCGCCTTTCGCATTCGCAGCGGCCGGGCGGCCTCCCTGCCCTATCTGGCCGCGCTGTTCTTCGGCTTCGTTCTGGTCGAACTGGTCCTGTCGTTCGTCTATCCCGTCGGCTCGGTCGATCTGGGATGGTCCGGCTTTTCCATCATCCTGAACCATCTGGTGACCTTCCTGGCCGCCGCCCTCGCCTATCGCGGCCTGCGCGGCTGGCGCTTTCTGAGGCGGGCCAACGTGCCGATGCGGCTGTAGGGCAAGGCGGGCACCCGCCGCAAAAGCCCCTAAATCACCCCGTCTTTTTTCAGGCCCGCGATGGCATCCGGGGTCAGGCCCAGCAGGCCGCCATAGATTTTTGCGTTGGCGGACCCGAAGGCCGGCCCCAGGCTTTTCAGCTGGCCCGGCGTGCGGCTGAGTTTGGGCATGACGCCGGGGACGGTGACCGGGCCCAAGTCCGGCTCGTTCAGGGTCAGGAGGTTGTCGCGGGCGGCGAATTGGGGGTCGTTGAACATGTCCTCGACCGAGTTGATGGCGCCCGCCGGCACCTGCGAAGCGACGCAGGTGGCGATGACGTCCGCGCGGCTCATGCTGCCGGTCCACTTGCCGACCAACGCGTCCACCTTGTCCCGCCCGGCGAGGCGGTCGGCGACCTTGCCGTAGAGCGACAGCAGGTCGAGCCGGTTCATGGCGTGGCACAGCCGCTCGAACATCTTGTCGCTGGTACAGGCGACCGCGATCCACTTGCCGTCGCCGCATTCGAAATGCCCGTGCGGACAGGCATTGAGGGTGCCGATGCCCTCCCGCCCGCGCACCGTGCCGTTGGCGGCGTAGGCCGGCACCAGCTCGTCAAGCACGCGATAGACGCTCTCGTACAACGCCATGTCGATTTCCTGGCCGAGACCGCCGGCCTCCACTTCCCGTAGCGCCATCAGCACGGCGATGGCGCCGTACATGCCGGTCATGTAGTCGCCGAGCGAGGTGGAGCCGGGCGTCACCGGCGGGCCGCCGGGCATGCCGGCCAGATGGGTCAGGCCGCCGACACCGTGGGCGATGCGGGCGAAGCCGGGGCGGTCGCGGTAGGGGCCGGTCTGGCCATAGCCGCTAACGCGCATCAGGATCAGGCGGGGATTGATCTCCGAGAGCACATCATAGCCAAGGCCCCATTTCTCCAGCGTGCCGGGGCGGAAGTTCTCGCAGACCACGTCGGCGAGCCCGACCAGGCGCAGGAACAGCTCCTTGCCTTTGGCCGCGCGCAGGTCGAGGGTGACGGACTGCTTGTTCCGCGCCTCCGTCAGCCAGGCCAGCGAGGAGTCGGCCCGCTTGGACGATGTGCCGTAACGCCGCCACGGGTCGCCGCCGTTCGGATGCTCGACCTTGATGACTTCGGCGCCGAATTCGCCCAGAATTGTGGCGCAGTGCGGGGCGGCGATGAAGGTGGCGATGTCCAGGACGCGGACGCCATCCATGGCGCCGGCACCGGGTTTGCGGGGCAATGGCAAGGCTTCGAACCCTCATTCGGGATATTGTGGACAACTGGCGCCGCAGGGCGTGACAGCATCGGTTCGACAGGATAAGCCATTCGCTGGTATCCCGTCACTGCGTCCCGGGCGCATCGGTGGAGGAAAACGCGTGCCAGTGCTGACGATACGCCGCCCTTTTTTGCTGGCAGGTTTGGTGGCCGCTGCGCTGGCGGGGCTGATGGCCGCTGCGCTGGCGGTGAGTGCCGCCCAGCCGGCGCTGGCCCAATCCGCGCTGCCCTTCGGTGCCACGGCCGACATACTGGCCGACGATCCCAACCTGCCGTTCCTGCTGGAAGCGGATTCGGTGCGCTATGACGAAGCCGCAAACACGATCCACGCCGACGGCAATGTCCAGATTACGCGCGAAGGCCGGGTTTTGACGGCGGACACGGTGGAATTCCGCCGGGGCGAGAAAATCCTGGCCGCCAAGGGCAATATCACCCTGGTGGAAACCTCCGGCGAGGTGCTGTTTGCCGAAGAGGTGGAGCTGACGGAGGACCTGACCCAGGGCTTTGCCGTCGCCCCGCGCATCTTGCTGGCGGACGGCTCGCGCCTGGCGGCGAATTCGGCGACGCGCCTCAGCGAGGACCGGTTCGAGATCAAGCGCGGCGTCTACAGCCCCTGCGCGATCAGCCTGGCCTGCCCAAACCGGGCGCCGCTCTGGCAGGTGCGGGCGGAGACCGTGGCCCATTCCGAGACCCGGCGCGAGTTGGAATTCTATGACGCCTCGCTGGATGTGTTCGGCGTGCCGGTGGCCTGGTTCCCGTATTTCTCGCAGCCGGACCCACGGGTGAAGCGCAAGACCGGCTTTCTGGTGCCGACCTTCGGCACGGACGACGACCTGGGCGTCACGGCGCGGCTGCCGTTCTTCTGGAACATCGCGCAGAACCAGGACCTGACGCTGACCCCCATCGTCACCACCGACGAATTTCCGGTGGGCCTCGCCGATTACCGCCATCTCTTCCCGTGGGGCGAGACCAGCCTGGAAGCCAGTTTCGGCATGGTGGAGCGGGTCGAGAATGGGGTGACCGCCGGCACCAATGCCCGCGGCCATATCAAATGGACGGGCACTGCCAGCCTGGACGAGAATTGGCGGGCCGACCTGCAACTCTACCGCTCCAGCGACGACACTTATCTGCGCCGGTTCAAGATCGATTCCGCCGGCGTGCTGCGCAGCTTCGCCACCCTCGAAGGGTTCTACGATCACACCTATATCAACGCGACCACCTTCAGCGTGCAGGAGCAGCGCATCAACTTCGACGAGAACGACACGCCGGACGCCTTTCCCTATATCACCGCCGCCTATCAGGCGCCCTTGGCGGGGACGGGGTTCAGCCTGACCGGCAAGGCGGGCTTCCACTCGCTGTTCCGCGACGATGGGCCGGACGCACAGCATTTCTCGCTGCAGGGTGGCATCGGGCGCGAGTGGCATTTCGGCGGCCATCTGGTCGAAACCGAGGCGAGTCTGCGCGGCGACGTGTTTTATGCCGAAGACCTGGCGCTTGCCGGCCAGGACGACACGTTCGGCGGCCGGGTGCTGCCGCGGGCAACGCTCGGCTGGTCGTATCCGGTGTTCCGGCCGCTGGGCGAGGAGGGTGTGCTGACCCTGACGCCACGGGCCATGGCCACCGCCACCGTCGGCACGTTCAACACAGCGGAACTGCCGAACGAGGACAGCCAGTCGGTGGAGTTCGATGCCACCGCCCTGTTCCGCCCGGCGCTGGCCGCGGGCCGTGACCGTTTCGACGATGGCCAGCGGATCGACTATGGCGTGGAAGCGGCCTATGACGCGCCGGGCTTCCGGCTGACCGGCCTGGTCGGGCAGACCTATCACGCCAATTCGAGCCGCGATTTCGGCGCGGGCACGGGCCTGGACAATCCGTTCTCGGACGTGGTGCTGGGCGTCGGCGCCCGCATCGGCCCTTGGCTGGATGGTGCCACGCGGGTGCGTGTCGACCTGAACGACGCCCATGTCTCCGCCGCGGAGACGCGGGCGCGGATCGGGGACCGGCCAATCCAGCTGTCCTTTGCCCACACCATGCTGGATGCGCGCACGGTCGACGGTGCCACCTTCGACGAAACCCACCAGGTCGATGCCACCGTGCGCTCGCAGTTTACCGACCATTGGGCGGGGTTCGTGCGTCACCAGCACGACCTGGACCGCAGCCGCGACCTGCGCACCCAGGTGGGGCTTTCCTATGGCGACGAGTGTTTCAACTTCGAAATCGTCTATACCCGGGAATCCCTGGAAAATACGGAGTTCGAAGACAACGACTCGATCATTTTCCGCATTTCGCTCCGCAATCTGGGTTCTGCCACCAGCAGCCAACGCTTCGACCGTGAATGAGCGCGCCTGACGACACCGGCCTGAGTTACGGGGGCGAGGCGCCCTCGCTGCACCGCGGTTTCAAGGTGATCCGCGAGGCGCTCCGCGACCTGCCGAACCGCCCCGGCTGCTATGTCATGCGCGATGACGAGGGCCAGGTGCTCTATGTCGGCAAGGCGGCGGCGCTGGCGAAGCGCGTGCGCAACTACGCCAATCCGACCAACCTGCCGAACCGCATCCTGCGCATGGTGGCGGAGACCGCGACGCTCACCACGACGGTGACGCACAGCGAGGCGGAAGCGCTGCTTCTCGAAAACAACCTGATCAAGTCGGAACGGCCGAAGTTCAACATTCTGTTCCGCGATGACAAGAGCTTCCCCTATATCGAGCTGACGCTGGGCCATCATTGGCCGATGCTTGCCAAACACCGCGGCGAGAAGAAGCCGGAGAACGTCTATTACGGCCCGTTCGCATCGGCCGGCGCGGTGGAGAACACGATTGTCTCGCTGCAGAAGGCGTTTCAACTGCGCTCTTGCAGCGAGCATATTTTCCGCACCCGCACCCGGCCGTGCCTGCTGCACCAGATCAAGCGCTGCTCCGCCCCATGCACGGGAGAGGTGAGCGCCGAGGATTATGCGGAGACGGTGGAGGCGGCGCGGCAATTCCTGGCCGGCTCCAGCAACGCCGTACGCCAGGCCTGGACCCAGCGCATGCAATCGGCGGCCGAGAATATGGAGTTCGAGCAGGCCGCGATCTACCGCGACCGCCTGCGCGCCCTCGGCCATGTGCAGGCGCGGCAGGGCATCAATGTGCCGGAGATGGGGGATTCGGACCTGTTCGCACTGGCCCGCCAGGGCGACCGGGTCTGCGTGCTGGTCTGGTTTTTCCGCGCCGGCCAGAACCAGGGCGGCAAGCCGTATTTCCAGACCGTCGACGCCTCGGTCAGTGCGGCGGAGGTGATGGACAGCTTCCTCGCCCAGTTTTACCACACCCACCCGGTGCCGAAGACGGTGGTACTCTCCGAAACGCCGGTGGACCGCGACCTGTTGCAAGAGGCGCTGAGCGCGCGCGAAGGCCGTCGCGTTTCATTGTTGACCCCACAGCGCGGGCCGCGCCGACGGGTGGTGGAGCAGGCGGTGGAGAACGCACTCCATGCCCTGAGGCAACGCCTCAACCAGCAGGCCGGCCATGCCCAGGCGCTGGAGGCCATCGCCGAGTCGCTGGGGCTGGAGACACCGCCGGAGCGGGTGGAAATCTATGACAACAGCCACCTGATGGGCACGAACCCGATGGGCGGCATGGTGGTCTACACGGGCGAGGGCTGGCTGCGCCGCGCCTTCCGCCGGTTCAAAATCGGCAAGCACGGCTCCGGTACGGCGGGCGACGACGACTACGCCATGCTGCGCGAGGTGCTGACCCGCCGCCTGCGCAAACTCGCCGACGACGAAGACAACGATACCGACAGCCACGAACGCCCGGACCTGCTGCTGATCGACGGCGGCAAGGGCCAGTTCTCCGCGGTGCGGGAGGTGCTGGAGACGCTGGGCCTCACCGACATCGCCATGGTCGCCATCGCCAAGGGGCCGGACCGGGACGCCGGCCTGGAGCAGTTCATCTCGGCAGAGAAGGGCACTTTCCGGCTGCCGCCGAACGACCCGGCGCTATTGCACCTGCAGCGCCTGCGCGACGAGGCCCACCGCTTTGCCATCGGCGCACACCGCCAGGCCCGGCAACGCCAGGTGCGGGGCTCGCAATTGGATTCGATCCCGGGCGTCGGCCCGAAGCGGAAAAAGCAATTGCTGCTGCACTTCGGCTCCGTCCGCGGCGTGACGCGGGCGAGCGTGGAGGAGTTGGCCAACGTTGGCGGCATCAACCGGGCCGTGGCCCAGAAGATTTACGACGCGCTGCATTGAGGGCGTTGGGAGAGCGGTGGCGCCGGGCTTTCGTCCGGCGCCCCGCGATCGGCGCCCGGCGATCGGCGCACGGCAGATTTCAATAATTCGCCTTGTCGTCCACTGCGTGACCGGTAAACGGCACCAGGAAGGAGCGCTCATAGCTCATGAACTGGGTGCCGTCCTGTTTGAACGCGCGGGTTTCGACCTTGACGATGCCCTGGGTTTGGCGGCTTTTGCTTTCGCGTTTGTCCAGCACTTCCGATTCGGCATAGATCGTGTCGCCGACGAACACCGGTGCGGTCAGCTTGATCTTGTCCCAGCCCAGGTTGGCAATCGCCTTCTGCGAGGTGTCGGAGACGCTCATGCCCGCCACCACGGCCAGGGTGAAGGCGCTGTTCACCAACGGTTTTCCAAACTCGGAATGCTTGGCGTATTCGTGGTCGAAGTGCAGCGGGTGGGTGTTCATGGTCAAAAGCGTGAACCAGGAATTGTCCGCCTCGTTGATGGTGCGGCCCGGGCGGTGCTCGTAGATGTCGCCGACCTGGAAATCCTCGAAATAGCGGCCGAGGCTCTCGCGGTAGCGGTTGTCGCCGACTTTCTTGGCGCTGTAGGTCATTGGCGGACTCCGTGATGTTGGTGGGGTTTGAGCGCAACGTCTACACTGCCTTTCCGCCGGAGGAAATGCCGTGACCGCTTCCGCGCCCTGGCCGGAGGACCGGGCGGCCCGGAACCCGGCCAGGGCATGACATAGACGACACAACCGCCGACTACTTGCTTTTGGCCTCGTAGACGCCATCCCAATCCGCGCCGGGCGGGTCTTGGCGCAGTTCCTGGATGCGGACGCGGTATTCCTCGTAAAGGCCGTCGAGGCTGCCGGGGATATCGCCGACTTCGGCCTGCGGGCGGGTTTTGAGCAGGCGGTCTGCCTCGTCCCAATCCTGGGCGCGGTAGGCGGCCAGCAGGGCGTCGTGATGGGCTGTCAGGGCCTGGTATTCCGGCGTCGCCGCCACGTCCGGAGCGCCGAGGACGGTGAAAATCCGCACCGCGTTCCGTTTGCCTTTCACCCGGATCATATCGAGTTCGAGATAGGCAAAGCCGGGCGCCAGCGCGACCGAATCCTCCCCCACCACCAGGTCGACGCCATAGGTCTTGGACTGTCCTTCCAGGCGCGAGGCCGTGTTGACCGTGTCGCCGAGGCAGGAATAGTCGAAGCGCTGGTCCGACCCGACATTGCCGACAACGCAATCGCCGGTGTTCACCCCCATGCCGATGCGGACCGGCGGCAGCGTCCGCCCTTCTTCCGCCGCTTCCGCCTGCCAGCTCGGCTCCAGCACCCGCAGCCGCTCTCGCATTTGCAGGGTCGCCTCGACCGCCCGGGCTGCGTGCCGCGGCTCGTCGAGCGGCGCATTCCAGAACGCCATGATGGCGTCGCCCATATACTTGTCGATGGTGCCGCCGGTCGCCAGAATCGTGTCCGTCATCGGCGTCAGGAATTTGTTGATGAACTGGGTCAACTGAATTGGCGTCATACTCTCCGAAATCGGGGTGAAGCCCCGGATATCGCAGAACAACAGGGTCAACTGGCGCTGCTGGCCGCCCAGCTGCGGTTCCTCGCCGCTGTCGGCCATGCGCTGCACCAGGGCTGGGGAAAGATAGCGGCCGAAGGTGCCGCGCACCCGCGTGCGCTCGCGCTCGCTGATCACGTATTGGGTGGCCGTCACCACCAGATAGACGATCAGGGCGGAGACGGCGGCATAGAGCGGATCGACCAGCAGGTTCGCCTCGGAATAGGCAAGCCAGGAGGCATAGGCGCCGCCGCTCGCGAATATCAGGCCGAGGCCCGCGCAGATCACCGGCCCGACCCAGGGCATGGCCATGGCAAACACCAGGCCGAGAAAGGCCAGGCCCAGAAACTCCGCAGCATCCGCCCAGCCGGGACGCAGCAGAAAGTCGCCCAGAATCATTTGCTCCAGCGCCTGAGCATGGACCAGGATTCCCGGCTCGTCGCTGTGAAAGGGCGTGGGCCGCAAGTCGCGCAGGCCAGGCGCCGTCGCGCCGATCAGCACGATATGCCCTTCCACCCGGTCGATTGCGGTTTCGGGTTGCAGCAGGATCTGCCAGGCGGGCACCTCCCGCTCTGGCACGGCTTCGGTGTAGTGCACCCAGAAGCGGCTATCTGCGGTCATCGGCACTTCGATCTGGCCGACCCGCAGCAGGTGAAGGCCCAACATGCTGCCGAACCGGTCTTCGCCGGCGGCCTGGGCGGAGCGGGCAATGATGGTGGAGGCGTTCTGCGCCACCCGCAGCGCTTCGATCGAGATCGTGGGGAGGATGACATCGTCGATCTGCCCCAGCAGCGGGATGCGCCGCACGATGCCGTCGCGCTCCGGCGCATAGCCGAAATTGGCGATGCCGATGGCGGCGTCCTCCAGTTCCGGCAGGTTGCGGCTGGCCGCACCGTAGCGGGGAATGCCGTCCAGCACATCCTGGTGGGCGGCAAAGCCGGCCTTGCGGTTAAGCGCGAAAGCCTCGTCCCTGCCCGGTTTCAGGATCATGCCCAGGATGGTCGGCGAGCTGGCAACCGACTGCGCCAGGATCGCATCGTGATCGGGCAGGCCCTTGACCATCGCCTCCATCTTCGAGCGCACGTCGGAGCCCATGGGCCAGTCCGCCATGACCCGGCCGGGCGAGGTCCGGTCGGGCTCGGCAAAGATGACGTCGAAGGCGATGGCGGCCGCACCCATCTCGGTCAGGTTGTCGATCATGCGGGCGATATAGTGGCGCGGCCACGGCCACTGCCCCAGCCGGGCGAGGGAAGCCTCGTCGATGCTGATCACCCGCACCGGCGCGGGCGCATAGTCGCGCGGTTGCCAGGTCTGGTAGCGGTCGAACACCAGATGGCGGGCGATGATCAGCGGGCCCGGATCGACCCAGCGCACGAACAGCGCCAGCGACAGGGCAATTAGCCCCATGGCCATCACCACCAGCCGCCGACGCAGCGGCAAGCGGCCCTTGAACTTTCTCAAGATTCAATACTCCAGATGGCTGAAGCCCGTTGAATCTCCTTGGAACTCACCCGGCTTCTCCCGTATATACGAATATGCGAACTAGGGGTCGTGCCCAACGTATAAGGGCTCAGAACTTGTTAAACGTGCCGCCGACCAGTGTGGCCTGCGATTCGGACCAACGGATAGCCTGCATTGTCGGAACCCGTTGGCGCGCCTGCGCCATGGGACTGCTGCTGCTGCTTGCGATGCTGGCCCCGCCCGCTGCCGCATCGGTGATCGGCCTTGCCAAAACGGTTGTCCGCCAGGTCGACGGCATCACCCAATCCGGCCTGCGCCGGCTGAAGGTGGAGGACAACGTCTATCGGGAGGAGATCATCCGGACGGCCGATCACAGCGCAACCCTGCTCGCCTTCCCGGACGAAACCGAATTCATGGTCGGGCCGAATTCGGAGGTGACGCTGGATTCCTTCATCTTTGCGCCCGATCGGGACCGAAACAGGCTGCACCTGCGCATCAAGAACGGCCTGCTGAAATTCCGCACCGGCACCATGCCGTCGCAGGCCTACAAGGTTCAGTCCCGCGTGGCAACGATCGGCGTTCGCGGGACGGAGTTTGCCGTGCATGTGCGCAAGGATGGCACGACCTATGTCTTCGTCATGACCGGCATCGTGACCCTGACCGACAATTTCGGTCGCATGGTGCTGGTGCGCAAGAACGAAAGCGCGGTGGTCTATCCCGACGGCACGGGACCGGCCCGGTACGGCCCGGTCCACTACACCGAAATCGACCCCGGCCTTGCCGAGGAGGTGCGGCGCCTGGTGGCACTGCTGCTTCTGCACGATCCCGCGGGCTTCCAGAGCCCAGACGAGATGTTCGGCGCGCCGGATCGGTCCGGGGTCAACCGGAATGTCTTCGGCAACCCCGCCCGTCGCACGCCGCGCGGCCCCCGTCGGCAAGCCGGCGCCATCATCGGCCCGAGCCTGCCGCTCCAGCCAGAAATCGTCCGGCGGCTGGAACGCGGCGCGGCCCAACCGATGCGGCAGGACCCCGACGGGGACGATCCGCTTTTCGATCCCTCGCCTCCCGGCTCCGGTGGCGGTCCGATCGTACCGAGCGATGACGGCTTCCTGCGCAATGGCGATTTCGAAGCCGGCTCCCTGTTCTGGATCGCCACCGGTGCCGGGGTTTTCGACGTCGTCCCGCGTTTGGGTTCGGATGCCGGTCTGGTCGGGCGTCTGACCACGGGCTCTCCCGTCACCATTTCGAACCGGCTCGCGGCAACGCCGGAGCATGCGTTCGCGATCGCTTTCGACGCCACGTTCATTGATGGCGTGGGGATTTTGCAGGTGCTGCTGGACGAGCGGCTGATCGGCACGTTCGACGGCAGCGGCGCCGTCGGCAGGCAACGGTTCGAGATTACCCTGTTCGACCCGTCGTTCGGTGCGCTGGCCGATGTCGATCTCGCCTTCATTCTGGACGGCACCACCAGCGGGATCGAGTTGTTGATCGACAACGTGGCGATCCGCGATCTGCAATTGCCCTTCTCAACCGGAACCGCCGTTCCCGCACCGTCGAGCGCGGTGCTGACGCTGGCGCCGGTGCTGGCCTGGACGGTGTTCGCCGCCCGCCGACAGCGCATTTTTTCGAAAGCCCCTTTCCCGCGACGCGTCGGTGCCTTACATCTGCCCCGTGCGTTAACCAGCCCTTCCCCCACAGGAGACGACCCATGGCTGCAGTGAAAGCCGGCGACAAAGTTCCGAGCGCGACGATCCGCATGATGGGTGCCGACGGCAAGCCTGCCGCGGCCACCACCGACGAGTATTTCAAGGGCAAGAAGGTGGTGCTGTTCGCGGTGCCGGGTGCTTTTACCCCCACCTGCTCGGCCAAACATCTGCCGGGCTTCGTCGAGAAAGCCGCCGACATCAAGGCGAAGGGCGTGGACACCATTGCCTGCATCGCCGTGAACGATGCGTTCGTCATGGATGCCTGGGGCAAGTCTGCCCATGCCGAGGGCAAGATCGACATGCTGGCCGACGGCAATGGCGAATTGGCCAAGGCCATGGGCCTGGAGTTGGATGCCAGCGGCGCCGGCCTCGGCCATCGCTGCCAGCGCTTCGCCATGATCGTCGATGACGGCAAGATCACCCAGCTGAACGTGGAAGAGCCGGGCGCCTTTGAGGTGTCCAGCGCCGAGCACGTGTTGGGCCAGCTCTAAAAGCCCCGCCCCGGGGGACCGGAACGGGCCCTCGGGGATTTTCGGAGCAGAACCCCGGATCGCCTTGCGGGCGGCCGGGGTTTTTTTTGTGTGGCCTTCAGCCCCGCCCGACGAACGGCATCTGCGTCGCCATCACCGTCACGGTCTGGATGTTGGCGTCCAGGCTCATATTGCTCATCAGCACGATGGTGTCGGCGACGTTCTGGACGTCCATCACCGGCTCGACCCGGGTCGAGCCATCGGGCTGCAACACGCCCTTCTTCATGCGCTGGGTCATCGGCGTCTCTGCGTTGCCGATGTCGATCTGGCAGACGGCGATGGTGTAGGCGCGGCCGTCCAACGCCGCCGCTTTCGTCAGCCCGGTAATTGCGTGCTTGGTTGCGGTGTAGGGCGAGGAGAACGGCCGGGGCGCGTGGGCGGAGATCGAGCCGTTGTTGATGATGCGCCCGCCCTGCGGGTTCTGCGCCTTCATGATGCGGAAGGCGTGCTGGGTGCAGTAGAAGGAACCGGAGAGGTTCAGGTTCACCACAGCCTGCCACTGCTCGACCGTCAGGTCCTCCAGCGGTACCGCCGGTGCGCCGGAGCCGGCATTGTTGAACAGCATGTCGAGACGGGACCATTGCGCCTTGTAGGCCTGGAACAGCTTCGCCACACCCTCCGGCGTCGAGACATCGCTGGGGATCGGCAGGGCGCGGGCGCCATCGGAGCCGGCCATGGCCACGGTCTCGTCCAGGGCATCGACCCGGCGCCCGGAGAGGGCCACATGCCAGCCGTCCTTCAACAGGGCGAGGGCGCTGTAGCGGCCGATGCCAGAGCCGGCACCGGTGATCAGGGCGTATTTGTCTTTGGCGGTCATCGGGATGCGGCTTCCGTTACGGGCGTGGCGAAACACTCAGCCGGCACATTGCCCCCACGCATGCGGTTTGGCCAGAGCGCTGCCGGCCTCAGCCCTGCTTCGCCAGGAACACGTGCTCCGGCCCGGGAAAGCGCCGGGCGCGGACATCGTCAGCATAGGCCCGGATCGCCCCGTCGGCGGCCTGAGCCAGTTCGGCATAGGGTTTGGCGAATTTCGGGCGGAAGTCGGTGAACATGCCGAGGATGTCATCCACCACCAAGATCTGGCCGTCACAGGCCGCAGACGCGCCGATGCCGACGCTGGGGATCGCGATGGCGGCGGTGATCTGGCGCGAGATATCCTCGGCCGTTTTCTCGATCACGACGCTGAAGGCGCCGGCGTCGGAAACCGCGTGTGCATCGGCCAGCACCTGGGCGCGGCTCGCGTCGTCGCGGCCCTGCACCTTGTAACCGCCGAACGTGTTCACCGCCTGTGGGCGCAGGCCGATATGCGCCATGACCGGCACGCCGCGCTCGGTCAGGAAGCGGATGGTCGGCGCCATGGGCTCGCCGCCCTCCAGCTTCAGCGCCTGGCATCCGGTTTCCGCCATGATACGGGCGGCATTGCGCATGGCCTGCTCCGGCCCTTCCTCATAGGAGCCGAAGGGCATATCCACCACGACGCAGGCGCGCGAGGCGCCACGCATGGCCGCCTGGCCGTGAGCGATCATCATCTCCATGGTGACGCCGATGGTCGACGGCAGGCCATAGACGACCATGCCGAGGGAGTCGCCGACCAACAGCAGGTCGCAGTGCTCGTCCACCAGCCTGGCAACCGGCGTGGTGTAGGCGGTGAGGCAGACCAACGGCTCGCCGCCCTTGCGGGCGCGGATGGAGGGGGGCGTGATGCGGGCTTGGGCTTTGGCCATGAATGGCTCCGGAGGCTTATGGGCGGGACGGAAGCCCGGCGCTGATGCCGGGTTGCTGATCTGCAAGCTAGCGCAAATCGGGCAACCCAGCCATGCGCCGAGGCGTCAATCTTCGAGGGTCAGCGTTGCGGGGGTCCACACTTTCTGGCGGCGGGCAGAGCGTTCCTCGCCGGTTTCTTCCTCGTAGAAGCGATGCTCTGCCTCGCCAAAGCGGGTGCCGCCCTCCTCGGTCAGGTTGGCGTTCATGATGGCGTAGAGCTGGCTGTCCACCTCCTGCACCGCGCCGATATAGTTGCCGCAGTTCCGGCAGATCAGGAAATCGACCATCCCAAGGCCGAAACGGTAGCGGTTGACCTGGCTGCCATCCTTCGCCCGCAGGGCCATCTGCCCCTGCGGGTCGGAGAGCGAACGCATGTTGTGGGAGCGGCAGAAGCCGCACTGGCAGGCGCGCAGCCACATATCCTGCGGCTGTTTGTTGGTGGTCAGCGTCGCCTGAAGGTTGCCGCAATGGCAGCGGCCGTCGATCGTGGCCATGCGCCCTACTCCGCCGCCATCGCCGTGGCGGCCTCGAAACGGAAGCCCTTATAGCCCTCGGCCACCACCTGATTGCAGGTGTTTCGGTAGGAGCCGACGCCGGCGATATAGGGCATGAACAGCCGCGGTTTGCCGGGAATGTTGGCGCCCATATACCAGGAATTCGCCTGTGGGAACAGCGTCTTGTGCGCCACCACCTGAACATGGTCGACCCATTCGTCTTCGGCCTCCAGCTCTGGCTCGATCAGGTCGAGGCCGGTCTCGCGCATGTGCTGCATGGTGTCGCTCACCAGTTCCACATGCTGCTCGATGGAGTTGATCATATTGCCCTTGACCGAGGGGCTGCCGGGACCGGTGATCATGAACATGTTGGGGAAGCCCTGGCTCATCAGCCCCAGATAGGTGCGGGGGCCGGCCTCCCACTTCTTTTTCAATTCCAGGCCGCCGCGGCCGCGGATATCGACGTTGAACAGCGTGCCGGTCATGGCATCGAAGCCGGTGGCAAAGACGATGGCGTCGAATTCGAAGGCGCGGTCGCCAACCACCAGCCCCGTTTCGGTCAGGCGGTCTATCGGCTGTTGGCTGATATCCACCAGTTCGACATTGTCCCGGTTGAAGGTCTGATAATAGCCGTTGTCGATACAAATGCGCTTGGTGCCGATCGGGTGGCTGTAGGGGCAGAGCGCCTGCGCCGTCACCGGGTCTTTCACGATGGAGCGGATTTTGCCCCGGACAAACGCCGCCATCGTGTCGTTGGCTTCCTTGTCGGTCAGGATGTCGTTGAACGCGCCCAGGAACGCGCCGGTGCCGGCCTTCCAGCGCTCCTCATAGATGCGCTGGCGTTCTTCCTCGCTGACCTCCAGGGCCGACTGGTCGTTCATCTCGCGGATCACGCCGTTCGGCTGGAAGCGCATTTCGGCGCGCTTTTCGGCATAGGCGTTTTTCCAGAAATTGGCGTATTCCGGCGTCATTGGCACGTTGCGGGCGGGGATGGAGAAGTTGGGCTGGCGCTGGAAGACGGTCAGGTGCGCCGCTTCCTCCGCAATCACCGGGATCGCCTGGATGCCGGAGGAGCCGGTGCCGATCACCGCCACCCGCTTGCCCTTGAAACTGACGGGCTCGTGCGGCCAGTTGCCGGTGTGGAAGGTCTCGCCCTGGTAGTCGGCCAGCCCCTCGAAGTTCGGGATCTGGGCGGTGGAGATGCAGCCGGTCGCCATAACGAAGAACCTGGCGGTCACGGTCTCGCCCCGGTCGGTGGTAACCTGCCACCGGCGCCTCGCCTCGTCGAAACGGGCGGCATGGACTTCGGTTTCGAAGTCGATCTTCTGGCGCAGGCCGAAGCGGTCGCAGACATGGTTGGCGTATTCGAGAATGTCGCCCTGGGCCGAAAATTTCTCCGGCCAGTCCCATTCCTGCTGCAAATCCTCGTCGAAGCCATAGGAATACTGCATGCTCTCCACATCGCAGCGCGCGCCCGGATACCGGTTCCAGTACCAGGTGCCGCCGACGCTGTCGCCGCGCTCGAAACAACGGGTGGAGAACCCCTGCTTGCCGAAGCGGTGCAGCAGGTAGAGGCCGGCAAACCCGGCGCCGACCACCACAACATCGACCGCAGCCGCTTTCTCCGATGAACCCGTCATTGCGCCTATCCTTGAAAGAGGGTGGGCCGGCCCGCAGCCGGCGTGATGCCGAAAGCCTAGCCCGCAAGCCTGCCGCTCGCCAAGAGGCGATTGCCAGGGGCGCCGTGCCATGCTGGCGGAAAGGCTGGTCGGAGCGCCCGGGCATCGGCTCACGCGGGACGCGGCGCGCCAACACCGCCTTCCAGGACGTGTGCATGCCCAGCGCGCGCATGCACAACGCGCGGCGGCCTATTTGTAGGGCGGCTTGTGCAGGCCCTTGGGCGAGAGGGTGAAAATCTCCGCGCCCGTGGCGGTGATGCCGATGGAATGCTCGAACTGGGCGGAGGCCTGGCGGTCGCGCGTCACGGCCGTCCAACCGTTCGAGAGGATTTTGGTTTCCCAGGTGCCGGCATTCACCATCGGTTCGATGGTGAAGAACATGCCTTCCTGCATCGCCGGCCCCTCGCCAGGGCTGCCGTAGTGCAGCACGCTGGGCGGCGCGTGGAAGGTGCGGCCCAGGCCGTGGCCGCAGAAATCCCGGACGACGCTGAAGCGATGCTTTTCGACAAACGTCTGGATGGCGTGGCCCAGGTCGCCGAAGGTGACGCCGGGCTTGCAAAGATCGATGCCCAGCATCAGCGCATCATAGGTGACGTCGATCAGCTTCTGCTGCTTCACCCGGATATGCCCGACCGGGTACATGCGCGAACTGTCGCCATGCCAGCCGTCCAGGATCACGGTCACGTCGATATTGGCGATGTCGCCTTCGCGCAGCTTCCGCTGATCCGGAATGCCGTGGCAGACCTCGTGATTGACCGAGATGCAGACCGACTTCGGATAGCCGCGATAACCGAGCGGAGCCGGCACGGCGCCGCGGGTCGTGATGAATTCGTGGCAGAGGCGGTCCAACTCCTCCGTCGTGACGCCCGGCTCGACATAATCGACGATAAAGTCGAGCGCTTCCGCCGCCAGTTGGCCAGCGCGGCGCATACCCTCGAAATCGGCCGGGCTGTGCAGTTCGATGCCTTGCGGTCGCGGGGGGGCATAAGTTTGCTGGTTCAAAGCTGTTCAATCCTCTTCAACGCCGGCCCAAACAAACGGCAATGGACGGTCGATGGCAATGGCGCTCTCGGTCACGCTGCACGCATAGCACAAAACCTCGACGCCGGCAGTGACGGCGCGCACCATGGCCGCAGCGTAATTGGAGTCGAGGTCGGCGGCGAGCGAGAGACGGTCGCAATCGTTGCGCTGGACCACGAACAGCATGACCGCCCGGCCGCCATCGCGCACCACCGCGGCCAGTTCGTCGAGGTGTTTGGCGCCGCGGGCGGTCTTCGAGTCGGGAAACTCGGCCAGGCCCGGCTCGCGCATCAGGTGGACGTTCTTGACCTCCACATGACAGGGCGGACGGCCATCGCCCTCCAGCAACAGGTCGATGCGGCTGTTCTGGCCGTATTTCACCTCGCGCCGCCGCTCCGGATAGCCGGCGAGTTCGGGAATTCGCCCGCCGGCCACCGCCTCCTCCGCCAGGGCGTTGGGGCGGCCGGTGTTGATGCCGACCCAGCCGCCGTCGGCATGGCAGAGTTCCCAGCTATAGGGCAGCTTCGCTTTCGGATTGCGCGCCGGCAGCAGGCCGATGCGCATGCCCGGCTCGGCGAGGCCCAGCATCGCGCCGGGATTGGCGCAATGGGCCGTCAGCGCGCGACCATCGGCGAGCGTGACATCGGCCAGAAAGCGCTTATAGCGGCGCTCCAGACGCGCCGGTTCGAGTGGGGCGTGAAAGTCCATAAGGGCGCCCGTTCTAAAGACGCCCGCCGCCGAAGGGAAGCCCGATCATGGCCTATCTGGACCATATCCTCCGCTGCAACGCCCACGACCTGACGGGTTTCCGGCCTTGGTTCATCGGCGAGACGCTGGCCGGCTGGCTGCGCCACGCCTTTGCGGAGCGCCTGCGTACCTTTGCCGACGTGTTCGAAGTCCGCGAGGCGCGGGTCCGCCTTGCCCCCGGCCTGGATACGCCAGCCTTGCGGAGCCGCGGCCTGGCGAGCGTCGGCGATGCGCTGGTGCGGGACGGCCTGTTCCGCCCGGCCCGCGGCGAGTTGTTCCCGGTCCTCCCCCGCTGGGGCGGCACGCCGCTTGCCAGTGTCGACCGCGCCTGGGTGACGCGGTTCGGCCTGCCGGCCTATGGCGTGCACCTGAACGGCTATGTGAAGGGCAAGGACCGCGGCCTGCAAATGTGGATCGCCCGCCGCGCTCTTGGAAAAATGACCTATCCGGGCCAGCTCGACAATCTGGTGGCGGGCGGCCAGCCGGTCGGCCTCGGCCTCTACGAAAACATGGTGAAGGAATGCGCGGAGGAGGCGGACATCCCCGCCGACCTCGCCCGCAACATGCACGCCGTCGGCCAGGTCACCTATGTGATGGAGGTGGAGGAAGGGCTGAAACAGGATACGCTCTTCAACTACGACCTGGCGCTGCCGGCCGGCTTTCAACCGACCAACACCGATGGCGAGGTAGACTCGTTCACGCTGATGCCGCTGGACGAGGTTGCCGGCATCGTACGCGAAACGTTCGACTTCAAATTCAACTGCAACCTGGTCGTGATCGATTTCCTGGTCCGCCACGGCTTCCTGACGCCGGACGCCGAGCCCGACTATGGCGCCCTCTGCACCGGCCTGCAGGCGCGGTTTCCGGTGGCGTAGCGCCTCGCCGGGTCGAATGATTCCATTTGACCCGGCGAGGCGCTAATCTTTGCGAAAGTGTTCCGTATGGAAAATGTCGGATGAGGAGGAATTCGGCCGTTGCACCGCCAGCGGACACTCATCAGGATCACTTCTTGTTTTCAATAGAATATCTGCTTCGACCACCGGAGAAGGACTACATCATGAAACGAATCATCACATTGGTCATGCTCATGACTCTGTTCGCACCAGCGGCGTTCGCACAGCAGGCCAGGTGCGGAGATCGTTTGGGAACATTCAGGACCGCCGAACTCTGGGACGGAGATTACCTTTGGATCCACCAGTGGAAACGCATCGGCTGCTCTGACAGATGGACTGTTAAGCATCGCTGCGCCAAATGCAACGGCGGCAGGGGTCGCGAAGAAACCAACACTGCAACAATGACTGTATCCGGGAATGATGTGACAATAATTTTCCCAAGCTGCACTATCAATGGGAAATACGGCTTTGTCATTGACGCAATATTCGCAAAGCACACCTGCGGTTGTTGTGGCGGAAGTTTTGTATCGGTTGAATCGCTAGGGATCGTCCGAAATTGAGACGATCGGACATCCTCTGCAGAATGCCCATCAAAGGTGTGGTTCGGTTCGGTAACCGGATCGGCACCATCCGCTTTCATCGAGCCGCTTGCGCCTCGCCGGATCGAATGATTCCATTTGACCCGGAGGATATATCGTAAAATCGAAGAGTTATGGAAAGCTCACCGATGCAATCCGAACGGTTCAGTCCGAACGGTTCAGTCCGAACGGGGCCTGCCCGAGCACCTATCCGCGTTCCGCCAGAAAACGGTCCAGCAGTTCGCGGGATTGGCCGAGATAGTTGGCGGGGTCGCACAGGCGCTCCAGGTCGGAATCGGTGAGCTTGCCGGCGATTCCGGGCGAGGCGCGGAGGGCAGCGAGCAGGGTCAGGCCTTGCTCGTTGGCGGCGCGGCAGGCATCGTAGACCACATCGTGCGCTGTCTGCCGGCCAAGCGTCGGGGCAAGGCCCATCATCACCGCCTCCGACACGATCAGCCCGCCGGTCATCGCCAGGTTCCGGCGCATGCGCTCCGGCTGCACCTGCAGGCCCTCCAGCATGAAGCGCGCCTGGTGCAGGGCGCCGGCGGCGAGGACGAACGCCTCCGGCACGGCGATCCACTCCGCATGCCAGGGCCCGGTGGCGCGCTCGAAATCCGCCGCCATCGCGTCCATGACCACCGCTGCGTGCTGGCGCACCACCTTGCCGGCGCCGAGGATCAGTTCGCAGGAGATCGGGTTGCGCTTCTGCGGCATGGTGGAGGAGCCGCCACGGCCCGGCACGAACGGCTCGAACGCCTCGCCGAGTTCGGTGGTCATCATCAGCATGATGTCGGTGGCGATCTTCGAGAGCGTGCCGGAAACCAGGCCCAGGAAATTCACCGCCTCGGCAATGCCGTCGCGGGCAACGTGCCAGGGCATGCCGGGGCGGCCGAGGCCCAACTCCACCATCAGGCCATCGCTGACCGCCATGCCATCGTCGCCCAGCGAGGCGAGCGTGCCTGCCGCACCGGCGAACTGGCCGACCTCGACCCGCGGGCGCAGTTGCGCGAGCCGTTCGCGGTGGCGGTCGATGGCGGAGAGCCAGACGCCGGCCTTGTAGCCGAACGTCACCGGCAGCGCGTGTTGCAGATGGGTGCGTCCGGCCATCACCGTATCGCGGTGCTCGACGGCCAGCTTGGCCAGGGCGGCGGCGACCCCGTCCAGGTCGGCGCCGACCAGGGCCAGCGCCTTCTGCAATTGCAAGGCGATGCCGCTGTCCATGATGTCCTGGGTGGTGGCGCCCCAATGGGTGTATTCGCCGAGCCGCCCTTTGCAGGCCGCCGCGATGGCGCGGACCAGCGGCAGGATTGGATAGCCGACGATCTCGGTCTGGCGTTTGATCTCGGCCAGGTCGAGATTTTCGACCTTCGCCGCAGCCGCGATGGCGTCCGCTGCTTCCGCCGGGATCAGGCCGAGGCGGGCCTGAACCCGCGCCAGCCCGGCCTCGACGTCGCAATAGGCGCCCAGAATGGCCTCGTCGCAGAAGCAGGCGCGCATCGCGTCGGTGCCGAAGAAGTCTCGGAAAATGGCGGAATCGATCATGGAAACGGGCATGGCGGCAGCAACTCCGGCTGGGTGTCGAGAGGACGGTTGCTTACGGTGCCGCACCCGGCGGCGTCGAGATGGATTGACAGCGCTGTCTGCCGCGGCAGAGTGCCGGCGCCATGCTGAAACGCTTTTTCCTCCTGCTCTGCCTGTTGCCGGCCGCAGCCCCGGCCGCAGAGCCGGCCTCGGCCGCCGATCCCGCCGCACGCGAGCTGATTGCGGCTGTCAACGCCGTGCGCCTGGTCGAGCGCCGGCCCCTTCTGCGCAGCAATGAACGGCTGGCCGCCGCTGCTGCCGCCCATACGGACGACATGGCCCGGCGCGGCTATTTCGGGCACGAGGACCCGGATGGCAACGGCCTGTCCCACCGGCTGGCGCGGGCGGGCTATGGATATGCCGTGGCGTTGGAGACCATCGCTGCCGGCGAGCGCGACCCGCAACTGGTGCTGGCCGGCTGGCTCGACAGCCCCGAGCACAAGCGCATCCTGCTGAACTGGAACGTGCGCGACATCGGCGTCGCTCATCTCTATCATCCCTCCGACCCGACGCTGCCCCGCCACCGGCATTATTGGGTGGTCGTGCTGGCCCTGCCCGGAACGCCGCCTGCCAAGGAAACCGCGAATGCAAACCGTTAAAGCCTTGATTTTCGACGTGTTCGGCACCGTGGTCGACTGGCGCCGGGGCATTGCCGGCGAGGCCGAGGCCTTTCTGGGCGGCGAAAAGGGCCTGACCCTGGACTGGGAGGCCTTTGCCGACGCCTGGCGCGCCAAATACCAGCCGGCGATGGAGCCGATCCGCCAGGGCCAGCGCCCCTTCACCAAGCTGGACGTGTTGCACCGCGAAAACCTGCTGGCCACCCTGGAGGATTTCGGCGTCTGCGGCCTGAATGAGGCGGAGATCGATCATCTGAATACCGCGTGGCACCGCCTGCCGCCCTGGCCCGACTCCGTGCCGGGGCTGCTGCGGCTCAAGACCAGGTTCATCATCGGCACGCAGTCGAACGGCAATATCGCACTGATGGTCAACATGGCCAAGAAGGGCGGCCTGCCCTGGGACGTGATTCTGGGCTCCGAAGTGGTGCAGGCCTACAAGCCGCAGCCGGAGGCCTATACCCGAGCCTGCGCCGCGCTGGGCCTGCCGCCGGAGCAGGTACTGATGACCGCCGCCCATAACAACGACCTGGCCGCGGCCAAGGCGCAGGGCCTATCCACGGCCTTCGTCGCCCGGCCGCTGGAGTTCGGCACCAAGAACCGCAAGGCCGATATCGAGCCCGGTCCCGGCGTCGATATCAGCGCCTGGAGCTTCACCGAACTGGCAGAAAAGCTGGGCTGCTGATGCAGATCCGACCATTCCGGGAAGCCGACCGCGCCGCGGTGCTGGCGCTTTGGCAGGCCTGCGGCCTCACCCGCCCCTGGAACCCGCCTGAAGGGGACCTGGACCGGGCCCTTGCCGGCCCGACGTCCGACGTGCTGGTGGCGGAAGACGATGCCGGTGCCGTCGCCGGCTCGGTCATGGTCGGCGACGATGGCCATCGCGGCTGGGTGTACTACCTGTCCGTCGCGCCCGCGCGGCAGAAAACCGGCCTCGGCCACGACCTGATGCGGGCGGCGGAGGACTGGCTCAAGCCCCGCGGCGTGCGCAAGCTGGAACTGATGGTGCGCGAAGGCAATCAGCCCGTCCTGGGCTTCTACGACCGCCTGGGCTATGAGCGGGAGCCGGTGGCCGTGCTTTCGCGCTGGCTGACGAATACCGACCCACGCACCAACGCCTGATGGGAGAAACGCCATGATCCGCGGCCCCGTCCAATTCCTGCTCGATGGCAATGGCCGCCCGCAATATGCGGTGCTGCCGATCGAGGACTACTGGGCGCTGACCGGCGACCGTAGCCCGGCGCAGCACCAGCCGGACGAGCAGCAGCGCCACCCGCTGCACCAGAACGCCCCCGACTTTGAGGTGCCGGCGGAAGTGGCCGCCGCCGTGCGCGCCGGGTCTCATCCGATCACCGCCTGGCGCGAGCACCGCGGCCTGACCCGCGAAATCCTGGCTGGCTGGATCGGCTTTGACGAGGACGACGTCGCCCATTTCGAGGACGATGACGCGGTGCCGACCGTGGAAATCCTGCAAATGATCGCCAACGCCCTCGACGTGCCGATCCAGGCCCTGCTGCCGCCGGCCGAGCCGGATGACCCCGTGGATGAATAGGCCGGTGGATGATTAGGCCGGTGGGCGGATAGGCCGGCAGACGGACAGGCCAGCGGACGGATAGGAAGGTCAGCGGCGCCATGTGGGGCGTGCTCCCGGTCAAGAATTTCGAGAATGCCAAGACCCGCCTCGCTCCGGCCCTGTCACCGGAGGAGCGGCGAGCGTTGTTTCGGCTGATGGTGGAGGACGTGCTGGCCGCCATGACCGCCAGCAGCCTTGCCGGCGTGCTGGTGCTGACCAATGAGCCGGAGGCCATCGCGCTCGCCCGTCGCTATGGCGCGCGCACCGAAGGTGAGCCGGAGAACCTCGGCCAGTCGGAGGCGGTGGCCCGCGCCATGGGCATTTTGGAGGGCGAAGGCATCGCGGCAGCCCTGCAACTGCCAGGCGACATTCCCGGTGTCACGCCGGCGGAGATCGACACGCTGATCCGCGCCCATACCGCGGCCGCCGGCCTGCCGACCCTGACCATCGTCCAGGCGCACGACTTCCGCGGCTCGAATGCGCTGGCGGTCTCGCCGCCCTCGCTCATTCCCTTCCACTTCGGCCATGACAGCTTCCAGCCGCACCTGGCCGAGGCCCGCGCCATCGGTGTCGAGCCGCAAATCCTGACCGGCCTCCCCGGCATCGCCCTCGACATCGACACGCCGGAGGATCTGGCAAAACTGCTGGCGCGGGAAGACCTGAGGACCAAGGCGACCGACTGGGCGAACCGGCGAAAACTGGGCAAACGCCTTGGCGCCCGCCCACACTGATCCCTGCGGAGGCGGATGCGCGGCTCAGACCGCCGCGCTCAAAGCCTTGATGCGCTTGTTCAGGATTTCGTCGTTTTCGGCATAATCCACCGGGCAATCGATCAGGTGTACGCCCTTGGTGTTCAGACAGCGGTCCAGCACCTCCGCCAGATGGGCCGAGCCCTCGACGCGGTGGCCATGGGCGCCATAACTCTCCGCGTACTTGACGAAATCCGGGTTGCCGAACTCCAGCCCCCAGTCCTGGAAGCCCATATTGGCCTGTTTCCAACGGATCATGCCGTAAGAGCTGTCGTTCAGGATCAGGCAGGTCAGGTTCATGCCCAACCGCACGGCGGTCTCCAACTCGGCCGAGTTCATCATGAAACCGCCATCGCCGCAGATGGCCATGGCCTTGCGCTGCGGGTGCAGCAGGTGGGCAGCCATGGCGCTGGGCAGGCCGGCGCCCATGGTGGCAAGGGCATTGTCCAGCAGCACGGTGTTCGACATCGCCGCCGGATAGTTGCGGGCGAACCAGATTTTGTAGACGCCGTTGTCCAGGCAGATAATGCCATCCGACGGCATGGCGGCCCGGATATCGCGGACCAGGCGCTGCGGATAGATCGGGAAGCGGCCGTCGTCCTCGCCCTCGTGGATGTTGGCGTCGTGGGCGGCCTTCACCTGCATCATGCGGCCGAAGTCCCAGTGCGCCTGTTTGTGAACCGTCTCGTTCAACTGCCAGATGGCGTTGCCGATATCGCCGATAACCTCGATCTGGGGGAAGTAGACCGGGTCCACCTCCGCCGAGTTGAACGAGATGTGGATGACTTCGGTCCCACCCAGTTCCATGAAGAAAGGCGGCTTTTCGATCACGTCATGGCCGACATTGATGATCAGGTCGGCGGCCTCGATCGCCCGGTGGACGAAATCGTTGGCCGAGAGCGCCGCGCAGCCCATGAACAACTGGCTGCGCTCGTCCACAACGCCCTTGCCGAGTTGGGTGGTGACGAAGGGGATGCCCAGCTCGTCCACCATGCGGGTGAGCATGCGGCTGGTGACCTTGCGGTTGGCGCCGGCGCCGATCACCAGAATCGGCGACCTGGCGGCCTCGATCCGCATGGCGGCGGCACGGATGGCCTTTTCCTCCGCAACCGGGCGGCGGGCGGTGGAGGCCGGAATCGGCAGCGAATCGGTCTCGTCGGCGGCGATATCCTCCGGCAGTTCCAGATGCACCGCGCCGGGCTTCTCCTCCTCCGCCAGGCGGATGGCCTCGCGCACGCGGGTCGGGATGTTGTCGGCAGACTGGATCTGGTGGGCGAACTTGGTGATCGGCCGCATCATCTCGACCACGTCCAGGATCTGAAAGCGGCCTTGTTTGGAGCGGCGGATCGGCTTCTGCCCGGTGATCATCATCATCGGCATGCCGCCCAGCTGGGCATAGGCTGCCGGAGTGGTCAGGTTGGTCGCGCCGGGCCCCAGCGTCGCCATGCAGACACCGGTCTTGCCGGTGAAGCGGCCATAGGTGGCCGCCATGAAGCCCGCCGCCTGCTCGTGCCGGGTCAGGATCAGCCTGATCTTGGTCGACCGCGACAGGCTGTCGACCATGTCCAGGTTTTCCTCCCCCGGGATGCCGAAGACATACTCGACACCTTCGGCCTCCAGGGCTTCGACGAACAAATCCGATGCGCGTTTCATGGCTGGGTCACCCACTCGTTTTTCCTCATGTCCTGGCACTACCTTAGCACAGTTTTAACCCAAATGGCGATTTTCCTAGGCCGTACCAGTACTTCGCTGGACCGGCTGCTGCCGATCATGGTAGGATTGTCGCACTGACCGCGGGACCATGCAGGCGGTTCAATGCGGGGACAGCTGTAAAGATTTTGCAAAAATGGAACGCCTAGAATGGTAGAACAGGTCGATATCTCCGCGTTCATGGACTGGGTGGTCGAGCGCAATCCGGGGGAAACCATATTCCACCAGGCCGTTCACGAAGTGGCCGAGACGGTCATCCCTTACATCAATGCCAACCCGGTTTATGCCAAGATCAAGGTGCTGCACCGGATGGTGGAGCCCGACCGCGTGGTTTCATTCCGGGTTTCGTGGGTCGATGGCAATAACGAGGTACAGGTCAACCGCGGCTACCGCGTGCAGTTCAACAACTCCATCGGCCCCTACAAGGGCGGCATCCGCTTTCACCCCTCGGTCAACCAGGGGGTGCTGAAGTTTCTGGGCTTCGAGCAGACCTTCAAGAACTCCCTGACCCGCCTGCCAATGGGCGGCGGCAAGGGCGGCGCCGACTTCGACCCGAAGGGCCGCTCGCAGGACGAGATCATGCGTTTCTGCCAGAGCTACATGACCGAACTGTTCCGCTTTGTCGGCCCGGACGTGGACGTGCCGGCCGGCGATATCGGCGTTGGTGGCCGCGAGATCGGCTATATGTTCGGCCAGTACAAGCGCCTGACCAACCATTTCAACGGCGTGCTGACCGGCAAGGGCCTGGAATACGGCGGCTCGCTGATGCGTACGGAGGCGACTGGCTATGGCGCGGTCTATTTCATGGAAGACATGCTGCACCATGTCGGCGAAGCCATTGAGGGCAAAACCGCCGTCATCTCCGGCTCCGGCAATGTCGCCACCCATGCGGCGGAAAAGGTGCTGCACCGCGGCGGCAAGCCGGTGACGCTGTCGGATTCCGGCGGCTTCATTCACGATCCCGACGGCTTCACCGAAGAGAAAATCAACTGGATCAAGCACCACAAATCCCACCGCGGCGCCCGCATCAACGCCTATGTCGAAGAATTCGGCGGCACCTTCCACGAAGGCCAGCGGCCCTGGAATGTGCCCTGCGATATGGCCCTGCCGTGCGCCACCCAGAACGAGCTGGAGGAGAAAGACGCCCGCGCGCTGATCGCCAACGGCTGCAAGGCCGTGGCCGAGGGCGCCAACATGCCCTGCACGGTGGATGCGGTCGCGGCCCTGCAGGCAGCCGGCGTGCTGTATGCGCCCGGCAAGGCCTCGAACGCCGGCGGCGTCGGCATGTCCGGCCTGGAAATGAGCCAGAACTCCGCCCGCCTGCACCGGGAAGAAGAAGACCTGCGGCTGGCGCTGCGCAAGATCATGACCGACATCCATTCCGCCTGCGTCGCCCAGGGCACCGGCCCGGACGGCAAGGTGGATTATGTGAAGGGCGCCAATATCGCAGGCTTCAAGAAAGTCGCCGATGCCATGCTGGCTTTCGGCGTCGTCTGACCGCAGCCGGCCCTGGCCCCTCAGCCGCTGCGCCCGCCGGGCCGACCGCTCAAGACGCAGCGGGGTTGGGCCGAAGGCTGCGCACCGTTTCCATTCAGGTTCTCTCGCCCCCGGCGATTTGCAAAAGGAACCTATTCGCGAACGTTTTCCCCTGCTTTGGCGGTGCCGCAATCCCCTGGGCCAACAATTCCATGCGCCAACAATTCCATGGGCCTGCCCGGAGGGCTGGCCTATACTGCGCAGCGAAAGGGTTACGGCCATTCCGGGAGGAGTGTTATGAGCGACGATCCGGGCGATCACCCGCACGAACGGCTGACCGCGTCTATTGCCACCCCTGCGCCGGAGGCAGCGTCGGCGTGACGGATGCCCTGGCCCTGTCCGGCCTGGAAAAGGCCTTCAGCGCAAACCGGGTGCTTTGCGGGATCGACCTTTCGGTGCCGCAAGGCACCACCATGGCGCTGGTCGGACCATCCGGTGGCGGCAAGACCGTGCTGTTGAAGTGTGCAGCCGGCCTTTTGCGGCCGGATGCGGGCCGGATCGACGTGCTGGGCGAGCGGGACGTGCGCCGCTGGACGGAGCTGCGGCCGCGCATCGGCGTGCTGTTCCAGCGCAACGCGCTCTTCGACAGCCTGAATGTCTGGCAGAATGTGGCTTTCCCCCTCCGCCGCCGCGGCATGCCGGCGGGCGAGGCGCGGGCGGAGGCGTTCCGGCTGCTCTCGCATGTGGGGCTGGACGAAACCGCGGGCCTGGCTGCGCCGAGCGCGCTGTCGGGCGGCATGCGCAAACGGGCGGCGTTGGCGCGCGCGGTGGCCGGCAGCCCGGACCTGCTGTTGCTCGACGACCCCACCGCCGGGCTCGACCCCGTGCTGGCGGCCAGCATGGAGCAATTGATCCGCTATCTGGTGCAGATCGAGGGGGCGAGCGCCCTGGTGGTCACCGCCGATGTGCATGCGCTTGGCAAGCGCTTCGACCATGCGGCAATTCTCGACCGGAAGCGCATCGTCTGGCAGGGCCCGGCGGACGAGGCCATGCCGGAGCGGCACCCGCTTCTGGCGGAGACCTGATCGCACGAAGCGGCCGGCAGCCGCCGCTTCATCCGACATCCGCCCGGGACTTGCCTGCCGCACCGGCGCCCGGCTGCGAACCGTGACACCGGCACATGCCCGCATTGTGGATGCCGCCCTTGCCTTGGCGGCGGCTTCCTGCTTATCTTCGACCAAAGTACTAAAGAAACGGAGCAGAGACCATGCCGCGCATTGCGGTCGGCGGGTTCCACCACGAGACCAACACCTTTGCCCCGACCAAGGCAGGCTTCGACCATTTCGAGCGGACGGACGGCTGGCCGGGGCTGCAGCGCGGGCGCGGCTTGCTGGCGGCGCTGGCGGGCAAGAATATCCCGCTGGCCGGATTCGCGGACGCCGCGCCGCCCGATTGGGAGTTGCTTCCCACCGTCTGGTGCAATGCCAGCCCATCGGCCCATGTGGAGGCGGCTGCCTACGAACGCATTGTCGGCATGCTGACCGAGGATCTGGCGACGCTCGGCCCCGTGGATGCCGTGTTCCTGGACCTGCACGGCGCCATGGTGTGCGAGCATCTGGAGGATGGCGAGGGCGAGTTGCTGCGCCGGGTGCGAGCGGTGGTCGGTCCGGGCACGCCGGTCGTTGCAAGCCTGGACCTGCACGCCAACGTGACCGCAGCGATGTTCGAACACAGCGACCTGATGGTCGGCTACCGCACCTATCCGCATGTGGACATGGCGGAAACGGGCGGGCGCTGCGCCGGATTGCTGGCGCGCCTGCTGAAAGAGGGCAAGCCGGCCAAGGCGTGGCGCAAGCTCGATTTCCTGATCTCCATCAACTGGCAATGCTCGCTGGTGGAACCGGCGCGCTCGGCCTATCGTGCCATGGCCGAGGGCGAAGCCGGTGCGGTCTGGAGCATGTCGTTCACGCCGGGCTTTCCGCCAGCGGATATCCGGGACTGCGGGCCGGCGATCCTGGTCTATGCGGCCTCCTCGCCGCGGGCCGAAGCGGCGGCGGAGGCGGCGGCTTCGACCATCTCGCTGCAAGAGGATGAGTTCGACGGCGGCTATTTCACTCCCTCGGGCGCCATTGCCGCGGCCAAGACGATGCTGGAACAGGGCAAGCGTCCGGTGGTGATCGCCGACACCCAGGACAATCCCGGCGGCGGAGGCGACGGCAACACCGCCGGCATGCTTGCCGCCCTGGTGGCCGAGGGGGCGGAAAACGCGGTGCTGGGCCTCTATATCGACCCAGAGCTGGCCGAACATGCCCACGCCGCCGGCGCCGGCCGGGAAATTTCCGCCTGTTTCGGCGGTTTCTGGCCAGGCGACGAGAGGATTGGCTTGCGCGCCGAAGTCGAGCGACTGGGCGACGGCCGCTTCCACTGCACCGGCGGCTTTTATGGCGGCAATGATATGGACTTGGGGCCGATGGCGCTGCTGCGCCTGGCCGGTCATGACATCCGCGTGGTGGTGGCCAGCCGCAAGGTGCAGGCGGCGGACAAGGAAATGTTCCGCCATGTCGGTGTGAGGCCGGAGGACGCCGGGATTCTGGTGCTGAAGTCTTCCGTCCACTTCCGCGCCGACTTCACGTTCGACAATGGCGAGATCCTGATCGCGACCGCGCCCGGCCCGGTGACGGCGGACCCGGCGGAATTGCCCTACCGCAATCTGCGTCCGGGCGTCCGCCTGGGCGCGAACGGGCCGGTGCACCGGGGATAGCGGCGGGGCAGGCTGTCAGACCACGTATTGCCGCAACGACCCGGGCAGACACTCCCGACCGGCTGGCAAGCCATTCGCACTCCCATCCTGGGCATTTTCAGTCGGTTGGACCTCCTGGACCAGATTTTCCGGTCCAGATTGAACGGGAAGATCTGCTCTAGTGATTCGATGCCGACAGATGGCACCCCATCCATTGGTTGAATCGAACCACCGGATTATTGAAATAGTCGGCCGATTCACGAAACACTTGCCGTAGCAAGCGTTTCGATTAGACCAGCTAGGCTGGCTCTGCCCCCACCTTGACCAGCAGCTTGCCGAAATTCTCGCCGCTGAACAGTTTCAGGAAGGCGGCAGGGGCGTTTTCGATGCCTTCGACGACATCCTCCCGGTACTTGATCTCGCCTTCCCGGATCCAGCGGGCCATGCGGGCGGTGGCTTCCGCGTGGCGGCTGGCGAAGTCGAACACCAGGAAGCCCTGCATGCGCACCCGCTTTGGAATGAAAAACCGCATGTTGCGCGGCACCAGTTCCGGCTCGGCCAGGTTGTACTCGGAAATACGGCCGCAGACGGCGACCCGCGCGCCGAGCGCGAGGTGCTCCACCACCGCATCCCAGACCTTGCCGCCGACATTCTCGAAATAGACGTCGATGCCCAGCGGGCATTCCTTGGCAAGCGCGGTCATCAGATCCTGCTCGCGGTGGTTGATGGCGGCATGAAAGCCCAGCTCGCCCGTGATGTAGTCGGCCTTCGCCTGGCTGCCGACAAGGCCGACCACGCGGCAACCCATGATGCGTGCGATCTGTCCGACCACGGCGCCAACGGCCCCCGAGGCGGCCGAGACCACGACCGTGTCGCCCGGCTGCGGCTGGCCGACGTCGAGGAAGCCGAAATAGGCCGTCATCCCCGGCATGCCGAGAACGCCGTTCGCCGTGGAGATCGGTGCCAGCGACGGGTCGATCTTGCGCAACCGCTCGTAGGGCGGCACGCAGTATTCCTGCCAGCCGAGCCGGCCCTCGACGATGTCGCCCACCCGCCAGTCCGGGTGCTGCGAAGCGACGACCTCGCCGACGCCGCCCGCCTCCATCACGCCGCCGACCGGCACCGGCGGGGCATAGCTGGGGCCGTCATTCATGCGCCCGCGCATGTAGGGGTCGAGCGACTGGTAGATTTGGCGCACCAGAATCTGGCCGGGGCCGGGCTCCGGCACCGGCACTTCCTCTAGCCGGAAGTTTTCCAGGCTCACCATGCCCTCGGGGCGCGAGGCGAGGACGATGCGGCGGTGGGTAGCGGGAATGGGGGGCATGGTGGGCATGGGCTGGCATCCCTCAAGGCGGGCGGATTGCGGCAGGGCTCGGCGCCGGACTCTAGGGGAAGTGCTGGCCCTCTCCCAGCGTTTTTCGCCCGATTTTCCGGGCAGGGACCGCAAACCCCGTTGACCTTCGCCACGCATGGCCGCAGCATCCGTGGCAACGAACGCTCTCAAGCCCCGCTGAGGAACCGCCCTTTGATGCAATACATCCGTGTTGAGCAGACCGGTCCGGTCAAGACCATCACCATGACCCGCGGCGACAAGCGCAACGCGCTGAACCTCGCCATGCTGGACGAGATGACCGCCGTCTTTCGCGCCGAACCAGCACCCGCCGACCGGGTGATCGTGCTGCGCGGCGAGGGGCCGGCCTTCTGCTCTGGCATCGACCTGGCGGAGCGGCTGGAGAAGGCGGCCAACCCCGGCGAATCGCCGATCGAGGTAATGCTCCACGCCATGGAGATGAACCCGCTGCCCATTGTCGGCGTCGTGCATGGCGACGCCATTGCCGGCGGCAACGAACTGGCGCTGCACTGCGATTTCGTCGTGGCCTCCACCAGTGCGCGCTTCGGCATGAGCCTGGCCCAGATCGGCCTGGCGCCGACCTGGTTCCTGACCAAGAAGCTGATGGAGGTGGCGGGGCCGGTCTGGGCGCGGGAAATCCTGCTGCTGGGCGATCCCTTGCCGAGTACGCGGATGCACGAACTTGGCATTATCGGCCGGGTCGCCCCGCCCTATGACCTGCAGAAGGAGGCGCAGAAGGTGATCGACCGGCTGGCAGCGAACGCCCCCCTCTCGCTGCGCGCCATGAAGAGCATGATGGTGCGCCAGATGGCCTATCGCGACGGCATCGAACACGCCGAGCAGGACCGGTTGGTGGAGGCGACCCGGCACAGCCAGGACTCGAAGGAAGGCATCCGCGCCCGCCTCGAAAAACGCACCGCCGAATTCAAGGGGGTGTGAGCCATGGCAGTCCGCATGTCCAAACCCTGGCGGCCGCTGACCCCGGCGGAGGCCGACAAGGTCGCCGGCAATCTGGGCGTCTATCAACTGGCGAACGAGGCCGGCGCCATTCTCTATATCGGCGTCGCCGGCGGCAAGTCGCTGTTCGGCCTGCGTGGCGAACTTCAGGCGAAGGCCGCCGAGCCGCCGGCAGGTGCGGCCCAGTTCCGGCTGGAGGTCAACACCAGCTACCGCACCCGCCACCGCGAACTGCTGATGGCTTATATGTTCGATCATGAGGACACGCTGCCGCCGTTGCAGCCGGCCGAAGACGGCCGCGGGCTGGGGAAGCTCAGTCCCGGATAGACACGCGCCCCTTCACCCTGAGTCTGTCGAAGGGTGCTTTGGGACGCAAATGCGCACCTTTCGACCGGCCGCGCTGCGGCCGCTCAAGGTGAAAGAAACCTTCAATAACGGAAATGACCCATGGACCTCTCCCTTTCCGAAGAACAGAAAATGATCGTCGACCAGGTGCGCCGCTATGTGCGCGACGAGATCTGGCCGCTCGAAGACAAGCTCGACCCCGATACCGACGAACTGGACCCGGACGATTTCGCGCGCCTGACCGCCAAGACCCAGGAAATGGGCCTGTTCGGCCTCGACATTCCGCCGGAGTTCGGTGGGCCGGACATCGACATCGTCACCCGCACCCTGATCGCCATCGAGATGAGCCAGCACCGGGCCGGGCTCTATGCGCCCTGCTACAGCACGTTCGGCGGCGCGGGGCTCGCGCAGATGTTCGAGGCGAACGAGGAACAGCGGGAAAAGTGGCTCTACCCGACCCTGCGCGGCGAGAAGAAAGTGTTCTTTGGCCTTTCCGAGCCCTCCGGCGGCTCCGACCCGGCGCGCGCCATCCAGACCCGCGCGGTGGAAGACGGCGATGACTATGTCATCAACGGCGCGAAGCTCTGGATCAGCAACGCCGACCGTGCGGACTATGGCCTGGTGTTCGCCCGCACCGACCCATCGAAGGGCCGCGGCGGCGTCACCTGCTTTATCGTCGACACCGACACGCCCGGCTTTCACGTGCGCCGAATCGTGCACACGCTGCGCTCCGCCCGCTATGCGACCGAGTTGGGCTTCACCGACATGCGCGTGCCGAAGGCGAATATTCTGGGCAAGCTGAACGGCGGCTTCTCCATCGCGAACGACCGGCTGTCGCGCCAGCGCATCCCTTATGCCGCCACCTGCATCGGCGTGGCGATCAAGGCCCAGGAACTGGCCATCGAGTACGCCAAAATCCGCGAGACCTTCGGCGCCCCCCTCGCCTCGCGTCAGGCGATCCAGTGGATGCTGGTCGACAACGAGTGCGATATCCGCGCCGCCCGCTGGCACACGCTGGAAGCGGCTTCGAAGGCCCATAATGGCGAGCCGTTCCGCATGGAAGCCTCCATCGCCAAGGTGACGGCGAGCGAGGCCGGCGGGCGCGTGGTGGACCGGGCCATGCAGATCCATGGCGGCCTGGGCGTCGCCAAGGACATGCCATTCGAGCGCTGGTTCCGTGAAATGCGCATCCGCCGCATCGGCGAAGGCCCGAGCGAGGTGCAGCGCCACGTCATCGCCCGCGACTTGCTGGGTGCGAGCCTGCGATGACCAATTCCGCCTTCAACCGTTTGCCGCTGGAAGGCATCAAGGTCCTGGACCTCGGCCAGATTTACAACGGGCCCTATGCCGGCTGGCTGCTGGCGCAGGCGGGCGCAGACGTGATCAAGGTGGAGCCGTTGCGCGGCGATGCGCTGCGCGGGCGCTCCCGCGACGGCGGCTCCATTCCCTGGTCCGTCGCGGCGCTGAACCAGAACAAGCGCGGCCTGGCGCTGGACCTGAAGAGCGGCGCCGGCAAGGCGCTGCTGTTCGACCTGGCGCGCAAGGCCGATATCCTGCTGGAAAACTTCGCGCCCGGCGTGATGGACCGGCTCGGCTGCGGCGCCAGGGAACTGCAAACCGCCAACCCGCGCCTGATCTATGCCGCCAGCAGCGGCTTCGGCTCGACCGGGCCAGACCGGAACAATCTGGCGATGGACCTGACCATCCAGGCCTCCAGCGGCATGATGAGCGTCACCGGGCCGGAAGGGGGGCCGCCGATGAAGGCGGGCATGGCCGTCTGCGACTTTCTGGGCGGCGTGCACCTCTATGGCGCGATCATGACCGCTCTCTACGAGCGCAGCGTCACCGGCGTCGGCCGCGTCGTCGAGGTGGCGATGGTCGAGGCGGCATTGCCGGTGCTGACCACCAATATCGGCGGCATGCTGGAGAATGGCGGCCTGCCGGTGCCGCGGCGCGGCAACAAGCATCCGGCCAAGGCCTCGGCCCCTTACAATGTCTATGAGTGCCGGGATGGCCACATCGCCCTGCTCTGCATCCGCGATGAGCACTGGCAGAACGTCGCCAAGGTGATCGGGCGGGAAGACCTGCTCTCCGACCCGCGGCTCGGCGACAACGCATCCCGCGCCGCCAACGATAGGATTGTGGACGAAGCGGTCACGGCCTGGAGCAGCAAACTGCCGAAGAAGGAAGCCGCGCGGCAGATGCAGGCGGCGCATGTCGCCTGCGCCCCGGTCCGCGACCTGACCGAGATCGTATCGGACCCGCACATGCGCGGCCGCGGCGCGATCTTCGACCAGGATCATCCGGTCTTGGGCAAAATCCCATTGCCGCATTCGCCCCTGCGCTTCCAGGGCGCGCCCTTTCCGCCGGACCTGCCCAGCCCCGATCTGGGCCAGCACAGCAGCGAGGTGCTGGCCGACTGGCTGCAACTCACCCAGGGCGAGATTGACGTGCTGTATGCGGAGGGCGCGGTGGCCTGAGGGCGGCGGCAGGCTCCCCCTCACGCCGGGGGCGTCATTATCGGAAACCAAGCGCTCCCGCCTTACGACGCCACCCGCACCATCACCTTGCCCCAGGTCTTGCGCGTATCCAGCGCTTGCAGCGCCGCCGGCACTTCGTCGAGGCCAAAGGTGCGCCAGACACAGGGCCTGATCTTGCCGTCTGCCAGCAGGCGGAAGCAGTCGGCCACCACCTCGTGCGCAAAGGCCGGGTCCTCGGTCAGGTAGCGGCCCCAGATCGCACCGACGGCGCTGGCGTTTTTCAGCAACAGCCGGTTGGAGGCGATCTGCTGGATCGCGCCGCCGGCAAAGCCGATAATGACGGCCCGGCCCTCGAACGCGATCACCTTCAGCGCCCGGTCGAAGGTGTCGCCGCCGACCGGATCGAACAGCAGGTCGAAGCCGCGGCCGGCGGTGTGCTCGCGCACCGCGGCGATCCAGGCGTCGTCGGAATAGTCGAGCGCGATCTCCGCGCCATTTTCCAGACACACCTGCCGCTTTTCCTCGGAGCCGGCAAGCGCAATCGGCCGGCCGCCCCACGCCTTGGCCAGTTGGATGGCAGCCAGGCCGACGCCGCCTGCCGCCGCCGAAACCAGCACGAACTCGCCCGGCTGCAACTGGCCGCGCTTCCGCAGCGCAATGTGTGCGGTCGGGTAGACGACGGGGATGGCCGCGGCTTCCTCCAGCGCCACGCCCTCCGGCACCTTGTTGGTCGGCGCATTGCTGACCAGGCAGTATTCCGCGAACGCGCCCCAGTCCGGCTGCGAGGCGACCCGGTCGCCCACCTTGAAGTCGCTGCCGGGGCCGGCGGCGACGACCTCGCCCGCGATCTCGCACCCGGGGGTAAAGGGGCGGGGCGGCTTCACCTGGTATTTGCCGCCGATCATCAGGTTGTCGAAGAAATTCAGCGCCGCCGTGTGCACCTTGACCAGCGCCTGGCCCTCGCCCGGCTCCGGCACCGGCGCCTCGGTCAACTGCATGTCGGCGGCGCTGCACCAGTCTTGGACCTGCCAGGCTTTCATCGGCGAGGGCTCCTTCAGGGATCGCGAATTCCGGTCTCCACTCTTGCCGCAAGCGCGCCTGCGCTGCAAGGTGTGCCGCGACCAACCGCGTTACCAACGGGAGCCCCCCGGCATGCGCCGCCACATCGACCTGTCCACCCCCGTGGTCGAGAGCCATTTCCGCTGGCCGGTGGAGCGCAGGCTGGTCAAAAGCCACGAGGCCGGCGACCATGTGCAGGCAACCTGGGCTGGCTGGATCGTGCACGGCTTCACCCATATGGATACGCCGAAGCATTTCGTCGCCGACGGCTTCACCACCGACCATATCACGCTGGACATGACCTGCGGCGCCGGCGCGGTCGTCGATGTTTCCGACGTCGGTCCGAATCAGCCGGTGAGCGCGGAAATCATCGCGCAGGCCGGCGCGCACGTGCGGGCGGGCGACTTCGTGCTGTTGCGCAACGCCTGGGACTTGAAGGCCGACATCAACACGCCGGACTTCTGGGCCTCCGCCCCCTACATGACCCGCGAGGCCAGCGTCTGGCTGCGCGAGCGGGGCATCAAGGCCATCGGCTACGACTTTCCGCAGGACCACTGCATCCGCAACTTCCTGACCGGCGACACGCGGGCGACGGCGGAGGATCACGTCACCCACTGGGAATTGTTGCGCCATGGTGTGATCATGTTCGAATATCTTTGCAACATGCATCAGATACAGACCGCCCGGCCGGAAGTGATCGGCCTGCCGGTCAAGCTGCCGACCAGCGACGGCGCCCCGGCGCGGGTGATTGCGATCGAGGATGTTTAGGCGCTCGTTCTGCCATCATTGCGCACCGTCAGGCGACGCAATCCAGCCAGCCTTTGGCGCGGCTCATCCTGGATTGCTTCGTCGCCTGCGGCGCCACGCCATAACGGTAACAACGGGTGGAACTGTCGGAACCCGAGCCACCAGAGGTGAGCATGCCCCAACCCCTGACCGTCAACAGCCGCACCTACGCCTGGCCGACCCAGCCCAGTGTCGTGATCTGCGCCGATGGGCTCGACATGGCCTATCTGGAGGCGGCGGAGGCGGCCGGCCGCGCGCCGTTCTTCGCCAAGGCGCGGGAGGACGGGCGGCTCCGGCTCGCCAAGGGCGCGATGCCCAGCTTCACCAACCCGAACAACTGCTCCATCGTCACGGGCCAACCGCCGGCGGTCCACGGCATCGCCGGCAATTTCTTCCTGGATCCGGCCACCAACAGGCCGGTGATGATGAACGACCCCAGCTTTCTGCGCGCGCCCTCCCTTCTGGCGGCGTTCAGCCAGAAGAGCGCGAAGGTCTGCGTCGTCACCGCCAAGGACAAGCTGCGCAAGCTCTTGGGCCATGGCCTCGACAGGCAAACCGCCATCTGCTTCTCGACCGAATTCGCGGCGGATGTGACAGAGGCCGAGCACGGCATCGCCGAAGCGCCGATCCCCTTCCCCATTTCCAGCGTCTATTCGGCGGAGGTGAGCCAGGCCGTGTTTGCCGCCGGCCTCTCGCTGTTGCAGAGCCACAAACCCGACCTGCTCTATCTCTCCACTACCGACTACATTCAGCACATGTTCGCGCCGGACGAGGAAGGCGCGCTGGCCTTTACCGAGATGGTGGATGGCTATTGCCAGGCCTTCGCCGATGCCGGCGCGCGGGTGGTGCTGACCGCCGACCATGGCATGAACGCCAAGCACGTGGCCGACGGCAAGCCGAACGTCGCCTATCTGCAGGATTTCCTCGACCGGTTCGCGCCCGGCGCGCAGGTGATCCTGCCGATCACCGACCCTTATGTCGTCCACCACGGCGCGCTTGGCAGTTTCGCCACGGTCTATGTGCTGCCCGGCGACAACATCGAGTCGGTGGCGGTCATGTTGCGCGACCTGCCGGCGGTGGAACTGGTCATCACCGCCGACGAGGCGGTCGAGGTTCTGGACCTGCCACGCGACCGCATCGGCGACCTCTGCGTCATGGCCCGCCGCGACGCCGTGCTGGGAACGCGGGCGGAGGAGCACGACCTCTCCGCGCTCACCCGGCCCTTGCGCAGCCATGGCGGCCTGCACGAGCAGCCGGTGCCGCTGGTCTCCTCGCATGAATTGACCGCCTGGCCGGACAAGCTGCGGAACTATGATGCGTTCGATATTGTGCTGAACAGGATCGCGGGAGCCTGAGCCCATGCGCCGCGCCGTTCTTCTCATGTGCGACGGTCTCTCCCGCGAATGGATCTCGGCGGAGGCGACGCCAAACATCTGGGCCTTGCGCCAGCGCGGCCTTTGGTGCGCCAACCACCGCGCCGTGTTCCCCAGCGTCACCCGCGCCTCCGCCGCTTCGGTCGCCACCGGGCACACGCCGGGCCGTCATGGCCTGCACGGCAACCGCATGTGCTTTCTGGTCGATGGCCGGCTGGAGGTACGGGACGCCGGCCTGCCGGACTTCCGCGATCACATGCGCCGTGCCACCGGCCGCACCCTGCGCGTGCCGACCCTGGCGGAGCGGCTGGGCGGCGACAGTATCGCGTTCTCCAACGTCTCGCCCGGTGCCGCCTATTTCCTCGATCCGGACCACCACGGCTGGGTCTACCACCGCGCCGGCTGTTTCGGTCCGGGCGGCGAACCGATCACCGGCGACGGCGCCCTCGCCGTGCCCTCCAACCCCGACGGCGACGCCGTCATGGTGGAGCGTTTCTGTGGCGAGGTTCTGGCGAACCGCCGTCCGAAGCTCGCCATTTGCTGGCAATGCTCGCCGGACAAGACCGCTCACGGCGCTCCATTGCTGGGGCCGGATCACCGCGCGGCTTTGACCGCCGCAGACCGGCATGTCGGCCTGGTCGCCGCCACTGTCGCGCGCCTGCGCGCCGAGGGCGACGAGCTGCTGTTCCTCGTCGGCTCCGACCACGGCATGGAGAGCATCGGGCCGCGGGTGCACATTGCCCGGCGGCTGGTGGATGCGGGCCTGAAAGACAGCCTCGACAGCGGCGAGGTGGGGGTCGCCTGCCAGGGCACCTGCGCGCTCCTTTATGTGGCGCCGGGTTACGAAGATCGCGTTCCGGCGCTGCGCGCCCATCTGGCCGGCGCGCAATGGGTTGGCCAAGTGGCGGAGGGCGAGGGGCTGGACGCCCTCGGCGCCGCCCGAGAATACGGCCTGACCTTCGCCATCGACATGGGCCGGGTGGATCGCGACAACGGTCACGGGGTGCCCGGCCTGCGCTATGAAGCCATCGACGGCAAGGAAGGCGACGCCGCTGGCGGCTTCGCCCAGCACGGCGGCCTGGGCCCGCGCGAGACGGCGCCCTTCCTGATCGTCGACGATGGCGGCGGCCAGGGGCGGGAACGGGCCGAAGCCTCCACCCTGACACAGATTGCACCGACCGTGCTGGCCTATCTCGCCATCGCGGCCCAAGGGCTACAGGCGCCGTTGGTCTGAGGCGAACGCGGCCGCAAACCCACCCCCAGGCATCTGCCTACGGCCTGTTCGGCAGCGGGCTGGCGGTCATCGCGCCGGGCGGTGGCGGCGGTGGCGGCGGCGGCGCGCTCTTTGCCTGCGTTGCCGCGGGGCTCGCCACGACCGGCTTCGGCCTGGCGCTCTGCCTGTTCGGGCCGGCCCGGAACCCGGGCTGAGCCATTCGCTAGCGGTCCGATCGAAACGCGTGCTACGGCAAGTGTTTCGTCAGTCAGACCGCTATTTCAATCATCCGTCGGTTCGATTCAGCCAACCGATGGGTACCACCTGTCGGCATCGAACCGCTAGGCGCTGGCGCCGGGGGCAAGGCGGTGGGCCAACGATTCCAGTTCCTGGCGGTCCTGCAGGTAGAGGCTGCGGCCCTTGCGGCGGATATGGCCGCTTTCCAGCAATTGCGTGAACACCCGCGCCACCGTCTCCCGCGTGGTCGAGGCGCGGGCGGCGATCTCGCGCTGGGCGGGGCAGGGATAGATCATCCACGAGTCCACGGTGATCGGATCGGGCTTCGCGAGCCGGCAGAGCTCCATGATCACCCGCTGCATCGCGCCCAGCGTTGCCAGGTCCATGATGCGTTCGTCACAGGAGCGCACCACCGATGCCAGCCGCCGCATCACCGCCAGCGAGATATCCGGATGGCCACGCAGCAACTCGATAAAGGCATGGGGCGCCAACGCTGCCAGCTTGCAGTTCTCGTTCGCCACGACGCTGGCCGAGCGCGGTGCACCGTCGATGGCAGCCAGTTCGCCGAAAAACTCGCCCGTTCCCAGGGTGGCATAGGCGACCGGCTTGCCCGAGAGGGAGAAATTCACGATCCGGACCGATCCGCTGACGACAAAATAGACGTCCCGGTCTTCCGAGGCGTTTTCCACCACGGTCTGGTCCTTGCAGTAGGTGCGCCAGGCGCAGCGCTTCGCCAGACGCGCGCGCTCGTCCGGTATCAGGCTTGCGAGCAGAGTCACGGCTGCCAGCTGATCCATGCCGATGTCCTCTTTGGCTTCTTGTAAAGACAATGTAGTCTAGCGTGAAAAATGTCGGATACGAAGCGTATCGATCGACCGGCGATTGCCGGCGAATCCTTACGCAGAGAGCGCAGCGTGAAAGGTCTGTCTGGCCATGACAGTTCGTACCGGAATCCTGGCGGTGATCGTCGGGCTGCTCGGCTTGGCCGTCGGTGCCTCGGATGCACCGGCCAGGCGCGCGACCGACCAGGGCGGGGAGCGCCGGGTGGCGGTGGAAGACCATGTCTACCCCTGGACCAGCATCGGCCGCATCAACAATAGCGGCCGCAGTTTCTGTACCGGCGTGCTGATCGCCCCCGATCGGGTGCTGACCGCCGCGCATTGCCTGCGCAGCCAAGTGCCGGGCCGGGCCTGGGCCCCACCATCGGCCGTGCATTTCCTGGCCGGCTACCGCCGAGGCGAATACCTGGCTCACAGCCCAGCCGCGGCCATCGCAGTGGCGCCGGCCGCGCCGGGAGAACCGGCCCGCAATGCCGATTTTGCCGTGGTCACCCTGGCCCGGCCGATGACGCAGCGCGTGCAGCCACTTGCGGTGGAAAGCTTCGATTCCGCCCGTTGGCTGGCCGACCGCAAGGCAGGCGTCCATTATGCCCAGGCCGGCTACAGCAGCGACCGTGCCCACATTCTAACCGGCGCCGGCGCCTGCCGGATCGCCGGATTCCTGCGCGCCGGCAAGCTGTTCGCCCACAGTTGCGAGGCCATTCATGGCGACAGCGGCTCGCCGATCCTCGTGCGGCGTGGCAACGCCTATGCGGTGATCGGGCTGCACATTGCCTCCAGCCGGACCGGGGGACGCGGTCTTGCCATCTCCGGCGAGACGCTGCAGCGTGGCCTGCACCGATTGGCCGGCACGCTGCCGCAGTCGCCGAAGCGATAGCGGCCGGGCCGGAGAGCCGGTATAGTCCCTGCCATCGAACCCTATCCCGACTGGCAGAGGATCGGCCCCATGAACCTTGCAGCGCTTCTGCACCGCGCCGCCCGCTCCCGCCCGGATAACCCGGCGCTTTATACCGGCACCAGCCTGCACACGACCTATGCCCAGCTGGGGGATCGGGTTACCCGCCTGGCCGGCTGGATGCGGGGCGAGATGGGCTTGCAGCCCGGCGACCGCGTCGCCTTCGCCATGAGCAACTGCGTCGCGTTCCAGGAAATTCTCTGGGCCGCCTGGCATGCCGGCCTGATCGCGGTACCGGTCAACGCCAAGCTACACGTCAGCGACTTTGCCTATATTTTCGAAAACAGCGGCGCGCGGGTCGCCTTTGCCACGCCGGATCTGGCCGACGACCTGGCGGGCGTGGTCGCCAGGCTCGCCACCTGCGGGCGGCTGGTGGTGACGGAGACGCCGGAATACGCCGCTGCCTGTCAGGCGGACCCCGTGGCAATGCAGCCGCGTGCCTCCGACGATATCGCCTGGCTGTTCTATACCAGCGGCACCACAGGCCGGCCCAAGGGCGCCATGCTGAGCCACCGCAGCCTGATGGCCTGCATTCACGGCTATGTCGGCGATGTCGACCCGGTGGCCGAAGGCGACCACTGGCTGCACGCCGCGCCGATGAGCCATGGCGGCGGCCTCTATGGCCTGCCTTTCGTTGCCGCCTGCGCGGCGCAGGTGGTGCCGGCAAGCGGCAAGTTCGACCCGCCGGAGATGATGGCCCTGCTGGCGCGCTTCCCCCGCACCTCCTTCTTCGCCGCGCCGACCATGGTCAAGCGCCTGATCGAGCACCCGGCCGTGCGCGACGGCGACACCTCCAACCTGCGAACGTTGGTCTATGGCGGCGGGCCGATGTATCTGGCCGACGCCCAGGCGGCCTATGACCTGTTGGGCCCGAAGCTCGCCCAGATCTACGGCCAGGGCGAAAGCCCGATGACCATCACCGTCGTCAGCCGGGAAGAGTTGCAGGACGCCGGCCATCCGCGCTTTGCCGACCGCCTCGCCTCCACCGGCCGGGCGTTTGCCAATGTCGAGGTCATGGTGGCCGACGCCGACGACAACCCGCTGCCGGCCGGCGAACTGGGGGAGGTCTGCGTGCGCGGCGACGTGGTGATGAGCGGCTATTGGACCAACCCGGAAGCCTCGGCCGAGACGTTGCGGGGCGGCTGGCTGCACACCGGCGATGTCGGCGTGTTGGACAAATACGGCTATCTCTCGCTGAAAGACCGCTCCAAGGACATGATCATCTCCGGCGGCACCAACATCTACCCGCGTGAGGTGGAGGAGGTGCTGTTGCAACACCCGGCCGTGCTGGAAGTCTCCGTCATCGGCGAGCCAGACCCGGAATGGGGCGAGAACGTCATCGCCTTCGTCGTGGCGCGGGCGGGAGCCGGTGCCGACGCAAAGGCGCTGGACCGCTTTTGCGTCGAGAACATGGCGCGGTTCAAGCGGCCCAAGACCTATCGCTTTGTCGACAGCCTGCCGAAGAACAACTACGGCAAGGTCTTGAAGACGGCGTTGCGGGCGATGCTGGCGGGGAACTCTCAATAGAATTTGTCAAAGCCCCGCCTTTCCCTTTCTAATATCATCATTGCTTCGCTGCGCTCGCAATGCTCTGTTCGGGAAATCGGGTGCTGCGCGCAGATGGGCGGAACGGTTGCAGCCTTTGCACCCACCTTACCGCCCCGGAAACCCCGTCAGGCTCTCCGGCTTCGGCAAATCCTGCGCGTGGTCCACGTCCGCCAGCGTGTCAGCCAAAGCCACGTCGCACCGCAGCCCCGCCAACGTATCCGCCAAAGTCTCCCCGCTCGACCAGCGGATGCCGGGCGCGAACAGAGGCCTTGGCAGGTGCGCCGGGCTGCGGGCGCCGACCAGCCAGAAACCACCGTCCCGCGCCGGGCCGAACACCAGCGGCGCTCGCGCCAGCGCGGCGAATGCCCCCTGGATGTGCCGGGCGCGGACGTCCGGAATATCCGCCCCTAGCAGCAGCACAGGCCCCGACGGCGCCGCCGCAAGGCAGCGCTGCATGCGCGCGCCGATATCGCCCCGCCCCTGCAACAGATCTCCCGGCCGCATCCGCGAGCGCGGCTCCGGCGGGCCGGCCCAGGCCACCACCACCCGCCAGGAAGGCTCGGCCCGCAGGCGGCGCAGCAACCGGCTGCTGGCGCGGCGGTAGAACTGCCAGGCGGCAAGGCTCCCCACCTGGCGCGCGAGGCGCGTCTTCACCCGCCCCAGCACCGGCTGGCGCATGAACACGATGACCGTGCGGGGCGTCCGCGCGCGCCTAGCCATACCAACGCACCAGACGCTCCGGCGCGACGCCTAGAAAATATAGCGACAGCAGCGAAAGATTGCGCGCCGGCCGCCGCCAATAACCGTCGCACCGATAGCGGACGGCGGAGGTCAGCGCGTCCGCCGCCAGCCGGCGCAGGCGGGCGCGGCCGATACGGCGGACCAGATCCACATCCTCCATCAGCGGCATCGGCCGAAAACCGCCGACCGCCTCGTACAGCGAGCGGTGGATCAACAGCCCCTGGTCGCCGTAAGGCAGCCCCATCCGCCGGCAGCGCCAGGCCACGAACCGCTCCAGCCGGCGCGCTGCGGGGGTGCAATCGTCCAGGCGCAAACGGAAATAGCCGGCGAGCGTCTCGCTGCCGTGCAAAGCGAGATGGGTCCGCACCGCCCCCTGCCAGCCCGGTTGCAACCGCGTGTCGGCGTGGAGGAACAGCAGCCAGGGGCAGCCCTCTTGCCGCAGCGCCGCCTCCGCGCCTGCCTGCAATTGCGGTCCCCTTCCCCGCTGCGAATGCACGACCTGCGCCCCGGCAGCCTCGGCAACCGCAACCGTCGCATCGGTCGAGCCGCCGTCGCCAACAACCATCGCCCGCACCGACGCCGACACCGCGGCCAGCGCCTCTCCCAGCCCAGCGGCGGCGTTCAGCGCCGGTACGACCACGGCAACCGGCAGGCGCGACTCAGGCGCGGAGGGCAAGGCTAGACTGCATAAATGTTCTTGACATGTTTCTGTATATGCCGTTCTGTTCTCACATGAGCGAACCAGCCGACATCAAGCCCCTGCGCGGACGCGGTGCGGTCTCGAACCGGTCCGGGCGGTTCGAGCCAACAACGCGCACCGCCATAGAGGACGGCTGGCACCGGGAGCCGGAGGACCGGCTGGCGAGCACTGTCATGGCGGATACGGCCAAGCATGTCATCACCTTCAACACGTCTCCCGATCTGGGCTTCGACCGCACCATCAACCCCTATCGCGGCTGCGAGCACGGCTGCATTTATTGCTATGCCCGGCCGACCCACGCCTATTGGGGTTTTTCACCCGGTCAGGATTTCGAGACCAAACTGTTCGCCAAGTTCGATGCGGCCGACGTGCTGACCCACGACCTGTCCGCGCCCGGCTACAAGCCTGGCTTCGTGCTGTTGGGGGCCAACACCGATGCCTACCAGCCGATCGAGCGTGAGCACAAGATCACCCGCGCCATTCTGAAAGTACTGCTGCGCTTCCGCCACCCGGCCGGCACGGTCACCAAGTCGGCGCTGGTGGTGCGCGACGCCGATCTTTGGGCGGAGTTGGCGGCGCAGCGGCTGGGCCATGTCACCATCTCCATTACCACATTGGACCGCAAGCTGGCCCGCGCGATGGAGCCGCGCGCCTCGACACCCGGCCGGCGGTTGGAGGCGGTGCGCGCGCTCAGCGAGGCCGGCGTGCCGGTCTGCGTCAACGTCGCGCCGATCATCCCCGGCCTGACCGACCACGAGATCGAGCCCATCCTGGAAGCCGCGCGGGAGGCCGGCGCGCGGGAGGCCGCCTACACCCTGCTGCGCCTGCCGCTGGAGATCAAGGACCTGTTCCGCGAGTGGCTGGCGGAGCATTACCCGGACCGCGCCGACAAGGTGGAGAGCCTGGTGCGCCAAACCCGCGGCGGCGCGCTCTACAAAAGCGGTTTCGGCGAGCGGATGACGGGCGCCGGCCCCTATGCCGACCTGATCCGCCAACGCTTCCGGCTGGCCTCGCGGAAATTCGGCCTCGACCGGCGCCTGCCCGATCTGCGCACCGACCTGTTCGAAGTGCCGCCGGCCCCCGGCCAGCAACTGCAACTCGCGTTGTAGCGCGGTGGAGGCTATAGTGCCGGCAATCGAATTCCAAGGGAGACCCCGCCCATGAACGCTCCGACCGCCGCACAGGCCGCCGCCGACGCCAAAGCCAGCGCCACGGATGCCACCATTGCCGCGCAACTGGCGCTCTTCGCCGACAATCTCAGCCTGGGCGACGTGCCGGAGCGGGTGGTGGAACGGGCCAAGTTGCACATTCTGGATTGCCTCGGCATCGCGCTCGCCTCGACCACGTTCGAGTTCGCGCAGCGCGCCGCGAACGCCATCGGCGGGCTGGCCGGCCAGGGTGACTATCCGGCCATCGGCATGCCCTTGTCGCTGCCTCTGCGCGATCAGGTGCTGCTGAACGGCACACTGATCCACGGCCTGGACTATGACGACACCCACACCGCCGGCGTCATCCATGCCAGCGCCAGCGCCCTCGCCACCGCGCTCGGCCAGGGGTTGAAATGCGAGGCCTCGGGCGGCGACCTGCTCACCGCCTATCTGGTCGGCGTGGAGACCGCGGCGCGCATCGGCGCGGCGGCGAACGGCGGCTTCCACGTGCGCGGCCACCACCCGACCGGCCTCGTTGGCGCATTCGGCGCGACGCTCGCAGCCGGCAAGCTGGCCGGCCTGCCACTGCGCAAGCTCTGCGACGCCCAGGGCATCGCGCTCTCCATGGCCGCCGGTTCGCTGGAATTCCTGAGCGACGGCGCCTGGACCAAGCGCATGCATCCCGGCTGGGCCGGCGTTGCCGGCATCACCGCCACGGCCCTGGCGAACGAAGGCTTCCTGGGTCCGAGCCAGGCCTATGAGGGCCGCTATGGCCTTTTCAACCTGCACCTCGGCGCAGAAAACCAGGCAGACCTCTCAATCTGCACCGCCGGCCTCGGCCAGACCTGGGAGTTGGAGCAGGTCGGCTTCAAGCCCTACCCGGCCTGCCACTTCAACCACTCCTTCGCCGACGCCGCCCTGCAGATGCGCGCCGACGGCGTGACGGCGGATGCTATCGAACGCATCACCGCGCTGATCCACCCCACCCCCGCACAGGTTGTGTGCGAGCCGCTGGCGGCGAAGCAGCGCCCTGCGAACGCCTACGAGGCGCAGTTCTCTGTTCCCTACATCGTGGCGCAGAGTCTGTTGCGCGGCCGCTTCACCCTCGATGAGCTCGACCCCAGCGCCTACGGCGAGGAAGCAGCGCTTGCCCTGGCGGCGAAGGTGGACTGGGCGGAAGATCCGAACACCCGCTTCCCGCGCTACTATTCGGGCGAGATCGTGGTGCAGACCAAGGACGGCCAGAGCCGCCGCTACCGCGAGGACGTCAACCGCGGCTCCGACGCTAACCCGCTGAGCGCCGCGGATATCGAGGGCAAATATTGGGCCAACGCCGCGCGCGCCGTGAACCGCGTACGGGCGGAGCGGATTTATGAGGCTGTCATGAGCCTCGACAAAGCCGCCGACGGCTGGACGCTGATGGAGGCGCTGGCCGCCGCCTGAGGAGGGCCACCCCAAGACGCAAATGCCCCTGACCCAACTGCCGGAGCGCGGGCGCGGCTGGAACGATCTGGCCGCCGCCTTGGAAGAGCGGCGCAGCGGCGACGCCGACTGGCAGCAGGGCGGCACAACGCTGTCCGTATTCAACGCCGGCGAGGAAGTGCGCCGCGTCGGCGAGCAAGCCTATCTCGCCTACATGACGGAAAATGCTCTCGGCCTGCGCGCCTTTCCCAGCCTGGGGACGATGGAAACCGACACCGTCGCCATCGCCCACGAACTGATGCACGCGCCTGCCGGCGCCGGCGGCTCGTTCACGACCGGCGGCACCGACAGTATCACCATGGCAGTGAAGGCCTGCCGCGATCATGCGGCGGCCCGCGGCATTGGGACGATTGGGGCCGAGATCGCGGTGCCGGAGACTGCGCACCCGGCCTTCAACAAGGCCGTACACCTGAGATGAACCTGACCGTGGTGCGAGTGCCAGCCGCGGCGGATTACAAGGCCGATCCGGCGGCGATGGCCGCCGCAGGGACGGACCGGACCATCATGTTGGTGGGATCGGCCCCCTGCTTCCCCTTTGGGGCTTGTCGGCTCTTACACCTGATCCGACGGCCCTGCCCTCTGCCAGGACGGGAACCGAAAGCCGGAAGCGGCGGCAACCACGCCGCTTCCACACTCAACCGATCAGAGCAGTTCCAGGTTGGACGCAACCATGCCTTTCTGGCCCTGGCGTGCCGAGACGCGCACTCGCTGGTTGGAATCGAGGCTGGGCACCCCAACCCGCTCCAGCACCCGGCCGGAGATGAAGACGTCGGCACCGCCGTCATCGGGGGCGATGAAGCCATAGCCCTTTTCCGCGTTGTAGAATTTCACGGTGCCATCGACCACGGTCGCCGGCCCCTGGTCGCGCTCGCCACGGTCGCGGCCGCCGCCGAAACCACCGCGGTCGCTGCCGAAACCGCCGCGGTCGCCACCGAAACCGCCGCGGTCGCCGCGGGGCGGTCCGTAGGCGCTGCGCCCGCCGCCAAAGCCACCGCGGTCGCCGAAACCGCCACGATCGCCATAGCCGCCGCGGTCGCCACCGAAGCCGCCGCGGTCGCCGAAGTCGCGGCGGGGACCGCCCGGACCACCCGGGCCGCCCGGCCCGCGCGGACGGCGCGGCGGCGCATCCGCCAGGTTCACTTCGTGGACGGTGGCCACCTGTTGGCCCTTGCGGCCATCGGCGATATCGCACACCAGCGTGCTGCCGTCGGTCAGCTCGTCATGCCCCGTCGGCACCAGCACCGACGCGTGCAGGAACGCATCGGAGCCGTCGTCCAACTGGACAAAACCAAAGCCTTTGGTCGCGTTAAACCATTTGACCGTTACGGTCACATTCTCGGCCTTTACAGTCGGCCGGTCAAAATTCGACATGTGTAGGAACCACTCCATAGCGGGGCATTTGTCTGTTGAACCCCGCGAGACTGCCAAGCCAGTTTGATCGATTGGACGATAATCAGGTAAGAACGGCACAAACGGCGCGGTGGACTGACTTGCAGTCTCCGGGCGCCCGACCCGTCATCGACCATATGGCTCAACTGTTACGACTGCTGGCTTTCTTGCACCTCGCTTGAGGCCGCCGGGGCTGGAGAGACCAACGGCGTCAATTCGCTTACCTAAGAAGAAAGATACGTCTTCGCCGGGCAACAATCAATAAAAACCAAATTAAAAATCTGCGACATTGCGGTGGCAGCCACCGAGATCCTTATTCGTAACGTCCGATCCCGGCCATCATGCCGCCGTCGATCGTCAGGGTCTGGCCGCAAATCCAGGCGCCGGCCCGGCTTGCCAGCATCACTGCCATGCCGGCGATGTCATCCGGCTCGCCCAGGCGGTTGAGCGGGTAGGTCAACAGCTCGTTTTCCAACCGCTCCGGGTTCTCCCAAAGCGCGCGGGCGAAGTCGGTCCGAACCAAGGCCGGGGCGATGCAGTTGGCGCGGATGTTGTGGCGGCCCCATTCCACCGCCATGTTGCGCACCAGTTGCATGTCGGCCGCCTTGGAGAGGTTGTAGGCGCCAATCTTGGCGTCGCCGCGCAGGCCGCCGACCGAGGAGATAACGATAAAGCTGCCACCCCCCTGCGCTGCCATTTGCGGGCAGACCAGGCCGGAAAACCAGATCGGGCTCTGCACGTTGGTGCTCATGATCTTGAGAAAGGCGTCTTCCGGGATCTCGTGCAGCGGACCGTAATAGGGGTTGATGGCAGCGTTGGCGACGAAACTGTCGATCCGGCCCCATTGGTCGTAGGCAGCGGCGACCAGCGCCTCGCACTCCGGGCGGCGGCCGATATTGGCGGGCACGCCGATGGCCTCGCCGCCGTTGGCAGCGAAATCGCGGTTGATCTCGGCGGTGACGGCCTCGACGACATCGGCCTTGCGCGAAGAGACGACGACCTTGGCGCCATGCTGGGCCATTCGTGCGGCAATGGCCTTGCCGATGCCCTTGGTCGAGCCGGTGACGACAACCACCTGGCCGGAAAGGTCGAACATCGCGGGAAGTTTGGCGGTGCGGGTCATGGCGCTCATCCCACGTCCCGGCCGGAGCCGGCCATCATGCCGCCGTCGATGACGATGGTCTGGCCGCTGGTCCAGGCGCCTGCCGGCCCCGCCAGCGCCACGGCGACGCCGGAGACATCCTCGACCGTGCCGATGCGCTGCATGGGATAGGTCCACTCCATGGTTTGTTGGCGTTTCGGGTCCGAGGTCAGCACCTCCGCCATGTCCGAGACCACCAGCGACGGCGCGATGCAATTGGCGCGGATGTTGTGCTTGCCCCAGGTCACCGCCAGGTTGCGGGCGATCTGCGCGGCCGCCGCCTTGGTGATGGCGTAAATCCCCATGTCGGCAGAACCGCGCAAACCCCCGGCCGAGCCCATGACGATGACCGCACCGTCGCGGCGGCTCGCCATGTCCGGGCAGGCCCTTTCGGTCAGCCAGAGCGCGCCGCGGATGTTGGCGTCGAACATCTTGTCGAACATCCAATCCTCGGCGGCCTCGACCGGGCCTTTGTGGACGCTGGCGGCAGCGTTGATCACCAGAATATCGATGCGGCCCCAGGCAGCGATGGTTTGATCGATGAGGGCGTGGCATTGCTCGCGCTCACTGACATTGCAGGCGATGGTCATGGCGTCGCCGGTGCCTTGCGCCCCGTTGGCCTTGATGTCGGCCACGACCTTGTCACACGCCTCCGCCTTGCGCGAGGAGACCACGACCTTGGCACCGTGCGCAGCCAGTTGCCGGGCAACGGACGCGCCAATCCCGCGCGAGGCGCCGGTCACGACGGCGACCTTGCCGGAAAGGTCGAACAACGGGGGGATGGTCATGGGGCGTTCCGGTCCTGCGGGCATTTTTCCGAAGCATGCCACCGCCGGCGGGCCTTGTCACGCCGCGCCAATACGCCGGCGGCGGGCGTTGTCACGCCGCGCCAATACGCCAGCGGCCGTGCCGCGTCGGCGAGATGGGCAAGGGCCGAAGTAGAGAGTGACGCCCGTCTGCCGCGGCAGCGCAAAGCGGCTCGTCCACCGCCACGCAGTCCGGCCGGTTTTCCCAGGCCCGCATCAGCGCGGTCGAGAGCGCGCGCGGCCTATTCGACCTTCACGACCGCCTCGCCCAGCCCCTCGACCCGGCAGGTGACGGTTTGGCCCGCCGTGGGGAACTGGGTGCGCACGAAGCTGCCGCACATGACCACATCGCCCGCCCGCAGCATCCGACCGCGCGCATTCAGGCTGTTCGCAAGCCAGATCGCGGCGTTCAGCGGATGGCCGAGAATGTCGGCGCCGGTGCCCTCGGCCACCACGTCCCCGTCGATCAGCATGGCGCCCCGCAGCCCGGCCAGGTCGAGGCCCCGCCAGTCGCTCACCTCCGGGCCGACGACGATGCCGGCGTTCAGCGAGTTGTTGGCCACCAGCCGGATGGCGGTGATGGCGCTGTAGTCGGCGTTCTGGTCGTCCACCAGTTCGATCGCCGCCCGGGCCGAGGCGACAGAGGCCGCCGCACTCTCCGCCGTGTAGGGGCCGCCCGCGGCCGGCATGTCACGGCCGATGGTGAGCGCGATTTCCGCCTCAACGCCAAGGCGGCCCAGCCTGGACGTGTCGCACGCCGCCGGGCTGGCCTGCACCCGGTCGCGCAGAACCGCGCCCTCGCAGGGATGATCGACGCCGCACATCTGCTGCATTACGGGCGAGGTCAGCGCCACCTTCCAACCGACAGTCGGTCCGTCATCCGCCTCCATCAGCGCGACGAAGGCCTCCTGGATGCGGTAGGCCTCTGCCAGGTCGGCGACGCCACCCGGCGGGTCGCCGAGGACGGCATGGGCCTTGCGGGCGGCGTAAAGCACGGCGGCGGCTGTTGCGGCGGTTGCGGCGGTCATGGGACTGGCTCATTCCTGCGAGATCACGGTTACGGCGAAGCGCTGCAATTTTGGACCGTCCCGCGCGCTGCCGGCAAGCCACGAACCGCAGCGGCCAGGCGGCCTTTGGCCGATGAGGTCAGGCGGCCTCTGGCCGGTGCGCGGCTTCCCAGCCGATCATCGCCAGTTTGCGGGGCAGGCCCCATTCGTAGTTGCGCAGATAGCCGCTGGTCAGAATCGCCCTATGGCAGGGAATCAGGAAGCTGACCGGGTTCCGGCCGATAGCGGCGCCGACAGCGCGGGCGGCTTTCGGCTGGCCGATGGCATTGGCGACCCACTGGTAGGGGACCAATGCACCGTCCGGGATCGACAGCAACGCCTCCCACACGCGGACCTGGAAGTTGGTGCCGGCGAGGTGCAGCGGGATGCGCTCGCCCTTGCTGCCGAAGATCGCGTTGGCGGTGCGGCCGGTTTCGGCCCGGCCCTCGATATAGCGGGCCGCCGGCCAGCGGGCCTGCATGTTGGCCAGCACCTCGCGCCGCTCTGCCTCGCCAAAGGCAAAAGCCAAGCCGCAGACGCCGCGGTCCGTCTGCATCACCAGGGCATCGCCGAAGGGCGAGGCGTGCCACCCCCAGCGGACGGCCAAACCCTCGCCGCGGCGCTTGAAGTCGCCGGGGGTGATGGCCTCGTGCGCCACGAACAGGTCGTGCAGGCGGGATGGGCCGGAGAGGCCGGCGGAGTGGGCGGCATCCAGCACGCTGTCCGCCTCGGCCAGGCGCTCTTTGGCATAGTCGAGCGTCAGATAGCTGAGGAAGCGTTTCGGGCTGACGCCGGCCCAGCGGGTGAACACCTTTTGCAGGTGGGCGGGGGCATAGCCGATATGGTCGGCCAGATCCTCAAGACTCGGCTGCTCGGCCCGCATGTCGGCAAGCCAAGCCATGGCGGCCTCGATCAGGGCGTATTGCGGCTGGGAGTCGTCGAAGCAGGCAGGGGCATTCATGGCTCGGCACCTCCGATACGGGTGATCTCTCTCAGCCCAAGATCGCGCCTTCGATGGCGGGCTTCCACCCGGATCGTGCGGTGGCGCTAACCGCCGATGTTCAGCTTGCGGAGCACTTCCCGCGCGACGGCGGCCGAGGCGGTGAGGCCGGGGGATTCGATGCCATAGAGGTTCACCAGCCCCGGCACGCCATGGGCATCCGGCCCCTGGACCAGAAAGTCCGGCTGCGGCTCGCCTGGGCCGTGGATTTTCGGGCGCATGCCGGAATAGGCCGGCACCAGCGCGCCATCCCGCAGACCCGGATAATAGTGGCGCACGGCCTCGTAGAACGAATCGGCGCGGCGCGGATCGACGTCGTAGTTCAGATCGTCCACCCACTCGATATCCGGCCCGAACTTGCACTGGCCGCCCAGGTCCAGCGTGACATGCACACCCAGCGCACCCGGCACCGGCATCGGGTAGACCAGCATGCGGAAGGGCTGCTTGCCCAGCAGCGAATAATAGCTGCCCTTGGCCAGATAGTCGTTCGGCACCGTTTCCGGCGGCACCCCCTTCAGCGCCCGGCCCAGCGTCGGCGCATGCAGGCCGGCGCTGTTGACGACGGCGGTGGCCAGCAATTGCATCGGCTCCTCGCCGCCGACCTTCAGCAGAATGCCGTCATCGCGAATTTCTCCCCCCAGCACCGGCGAGAGGAAGGCGATCATCGCGCCATGGTCCTCCGCATCGCCCTGGTAGGCCAGCATCAGGCTGTGGCTGTCGATGATGCCGGTGGATGGCGAGAGCAAGGCACCAACGGTGCGAACCTCCGGCTCCAACTGGCGCACGGCTTCGGGCGAGAGATACTCCAGGTCGGGCACGCCGTTCGCGTCGGCCTGGGCCTTTAGCGTATCCAGCTTCGGCAGTTCGGCCGCGGTGGTGGCGACAATCAGCTTGCCGATGCGCTTGTGGGGGATGCCGCGTTCGGCACAGTAGTCATAGAGGAAACGCTTGCCCTCCACGCAGGCCTTCGCCTTGAAGGTGCCGGTCGGGTAATAGATGCCGGCGTGAATCACCTCGCTGTTGCGGCTGGAGGTTTCACTGCCGATCATGTCGGCGGCTTCCAGCACGATCACCTCGCGCCCGGCCTCGGCCAGGAATTTGGCACAGGCCAAGCCGACGACTCCGGCGCCGATCACCACACAATCCACATGCTCCGCCATCGCCAGCAACCGGACCTCAGTTCGGGATCAAGAAGGCCCGTTTCTGGCGTTCCGCGGCGGTTCGGTCAACCGTCACGGCATTGTTAGGCCAGCGGCATTGCCCTGCCCCGGCGAGACAGGCATGCTGGCGGTCTGGATCAAAACGCGCGGGAGACCGATTGCATGCGGATTGCAGTGGCTTTTGCCCTGCTCCTCGGCCTGATGTCCGCCGGAGCCTATGCCAGCCCGGAATTTTGGCGGTCGGAGGGCTGGAAGACCGATTTCAGCAAATCCCTGATCGACTTTCGCGAGATCATGAGCGGCGGCCCGCCCCGCGACGGCATTCCGCCCATCGACAACCCGCAGTTCGTGCCGGCGGCAGAAGCCCGCTATGCGGATCGGGAGCCGGTCATAACCTTCGGTCTTGACGGGGACTGGCGGGCCTATCCGCTGTCGGTGCTGATCTGGCATGAGGTCGTCAACGACACCGTGGCCGGCATGCCGGTCCTGGTCAGCTATTGCCCGCTCTGCGATTCCGCCATCGTGTTCGAGCGGGAGGTCGATGGCCAAATTCTGCGCTTCGGCACAACCGGCAAGCTGCGCCATTCCGACCTGGTGATGTGGGATGACGCCACCGAAAGCTGGTGGCAGCAATTCTCCGGCCGCTGCATTATCGGCACGTATGCGGGCGAGACACTGCCCATGCTGCCAAGCCGGGTGGAGGCCTTCTCTCTGTTCAAGGCCGCGCATCCCGGCGGCAAGGTTCTGGTGCCGAACGACGAGAACATGCGCGCCTACGGCTCCAATCCCTATGTCGCCTATGAGGAGTCCGGCTGGCCCTTCCTGTTCCGCGGCGAAGTCCCCGAAGGCGTGTTTCCGCTGGCCCGCGTGGTGCGGGTCGGCGGCGAGGCCTGGGCGCTGGACCTGCTGCGCGAACGCCAGCGGATCGAGACCGGGGACGGCCTGGTTCTGACCTGGACGCCGGGCCAGGCGACCGCGCTCGGCAGCCACACGATTGCGGAGGGGGCGGATATCGGCAATGTCCGGGTGCGGCGCCATGGCAAGGATGCGCTCTATCACGTCACCTTCATGTTCGCCTTCCACGCCTTTCAGCCGGACGGACCGATTTATGTCGGCTGCAAGGACGGCGGCCCGAAACCCGAGCCGCCGCTGCAATGCGCACCATAAGGCGACGTCGCCGGCGTCCAAACACCGTGAGGCGATGTCGCCGGCGTTCAAACGTCCGGCGTCGCCAGCACCTTGCAATTGTCGGCAAAGCGCAGCTTGGCCCCCGACCTGGCCTGCAATTCCTCCCGGCCGAGGCCATCAATCATTTCGCAGACCATGAAGCCATCCGCCGTCACATCCACCACGGCCAAGTCGGTGTAAATGCGCTTCACGCAATTCGGCGCGGTCAGCTTGTAGCGGCACTGCTCTAGAAGGCGGGGGGCGCCGTCGCGTGTTGTGTGCTGCATCATGATGCGCACCTCCTTCGCGCCGACGGCCAGGTCCATGGCGCCGCCGATCAGTGGCCCCTTGCCCGGTATTTCGGCATCCCAGTTGGCCAGGTCGCCGTTCTCCGCCACCTCGAACCCGCCCAGCAGGGTCACGTCGATATGGCCGCCGCGGATCATCGCGAAACTGTCCGACGACGAGAAGATGGAGGCGCCGGGGATGAGGGTGATGAGTTGGCTGCCGGCGTCGGTCAGGTCGCGGTCCTCCTGCTCTGGCGTCGCGACCGGGCCAACGCCAAGCACGCCGTTCTCCGACTGCAACAGCACCTCGCGGCCCTCCGGGCGAAAGTTGGCGCAGAGCACCGGCATGCCAAGGCCGAGATTGACGACCATGCCGTCTTCCAAATCCTGGGCAGCGCGCCAGGCGATCTGGTTGCGGGAAAGCGCTTTGTGGGACATGTCTTTCGGGCTCTCTGTCGGTCAGGCGTCGCGAGCGTCGGGCAGTTGGATGATGCGTTTGACGAACACGCCGGGCACGTGAATGTCCGCCGTCGGCAGCAGATCGTCGACGATCTCCCGCACCTCCACCACGGTGCATTTGGCGGCGGCGGCCATGTCGCGGCCGAAATTGCCCTGGGTGCCGCGGAAGTAAAGATTACCATAGCGGTCGGCCCGGTCGGCCCGCATCAGGGTGAAATCGGCGGTCAACGCATGCTCCAGCACACACATCTGGCCGTTGAACTCGCGATGCTCCTTGCCTTCGGCCACGGGCGTGCCGACGCCGGTGGGGGTGTAGAAGGCCGGGATGCCGGCCCCGCCCGCCCGGATCCGCTCGGCAAACGAGCCCTGGGGCGAGTTGTCGAGAGTCAGCGTGCCATCCGCCAGCTGCAACTCCGAAATGCCGGAGGCGGAGCCGCGGCTGCGTGCGGCCGAGGCGACCGCATGCTTCACCCGCTTTTCCTCGAACAGGGCGTGGGCGTAGTCCTCCAGAAAGCGGACGCTATTGGAGACGATGGTCAGGTCCTTGGCGGGGATGGCCGGCAGGGCGCGCATCAGGTTGATGGGCACGCCCGCACCGCCGAAGCCGCCGAACATAATGGTCATGCCATCGCCGAGGCCCGCCAGCGCCTCCTCGATACTGGCAACGCGTTTGTCGATCATGGGGGGAATGGGTCCTGTTGGCTGTCTTGGAGCGTGGCAGCCAACTTAGCAGCGCTGGCCCCCGCGTCCAGCGGCGTTGACGGGCGAGCACCGGCGAGGCGGGCCCGAACGGTCCAAAATTGAAGGCAAAATTGGACATGGTTCGTATCGTTTTGCGTTTGGTGCGGTGGAATTGGCGCGATAGTTGACGACCGGTATAAAAATACACCTAGCGTCAACCGTTCCGGGTCGGGTTGGGAATAAGATTCTGGCGCATCTGCGATTTCCGAATTCGTGCTTGATATCTCCAGAATACACCCCAACTCTTGATCGCAACGGGGCTGTTGATATTTGTTACTGCTCCCAAAACGACAGGAAGAAACAAAAAGGACACACCATGCGTACCCTGATGAGTCTGCTGTTGATCGCCGCCGCCGGTTCCTGGCTAGCCGCCTGCAACACTTCCGAAGGCATCGGCAAGGATGTCGAAGCGGCAGGCGAAGCCATCGAAGAAACCGCCAAGGAAACCAAGAAGAAGCTCTGACGACGGCTATTCTGCCGCCCTGGACATACGATCCATGCCGGCGATCATGCGGTAGCCGGCCTCCACCGTGGGCACCGGCACGCCCCGGTGGCGGCCGCGGGCGACCAGGTCGCCCAGGGTCTCTCCCACTTCCAAGCGCTTGCCGCGCTCCAAATCCTGCAGCATGGAATGCTTGTGCAGCGGCGCGTTCTCGCGGAAGAACGCGCCCGTTTCCAGCGCCAGCCGCACCATCTCCGCTTCGTTCTTCGCGGCCAGCGATTGTGCACTCGAATAGGGCGGCATCGGCTCCGGCACGGCGCCTTCCGCCTCCGCCAGGGATTGCACCTCACGGTGAATGCGGGCGATCAGTTGGGCGGTGTCCGGGTCGGAAAACACGGCCGCGCTCGGCTGGCGGGTCAGCGTGCTGACAACCGCCATGCCGGACCAGATGATGAACTTGCTCCAACTGGTGGAGACGATATCGGCGCTGGCGTGCGAATTGATGCCGGCGCCGTTCAGCGCCTCCACCACCGCCTGCGCCCGGGGCGAGACGCCGCCGGCGGGCTCGCCGACGGTGATGCTGGCATTCACCGTGAACAGCGCCACCCCATCGTCCCGTACCGCGCCCGAGAAGTTGGCGATAGCGCCCAGAACCGAGTCTGCCCCGAAGGTGGCGGCCAGCTGGTCGTCCTTCATCATGCCGTTCTGCAGCGACAGGCAGGAAGCCACCTTGACATGCGCCAGTTGCTGCAAGGCGGCCTCGGTATCGAACGTCTTCACCGTCACGATCAACAGGTCGCCATCGCTCAGCGCCGCGGTGTCGGTGACGATGGGGCATCGGGCGGTAACTTCGGCCAGGCCTTCGACGCGCACGCCATTGGCACGCAGATGCTCGGCCCTGGCGCCGCGGGCGATCAGGGAGACGTGGTGGCCGGCCTCGTGCAGCAGGGCTGCGGCGATGGAACCGAGCGCGCCTGCGCCCATGACGATGATTTTCACCCTGGTGTCTTCCGATGCAGTGTTGCGCCCAGCATTGAATGGCCAGAATGGCGGATAAGGTCAACCGAAGACAAGAGGCTGCCCGATGACGCCGGACGAAATTCTCCGCCACCCGCCCCGCGTCTTGCGCCAAGAGCAGCGGGAGTTCTATTTGCGCGAGGGCTATCTGGGCCTGCCCGGCTTCGTCGATGCCACCGCCGTGCAGCGCCTGTGCCAGGCGACCGACCGCTTGGTCGACCTCTCCCGGCAGGGAACCTCACCCGGCCGCGTCTTCGGCATCGCGCCGGAACACACCGCCGAAAAGCCGGTGCTGCGCCGCCTGAAACGGCCGGACGAACAGGACGAGGTCTATTGGGAATTCGCCCGCGGCGTGCTGGCGGACATGGCGGCCGATCGGCTCGGCCCGGACGCGGTGTTCCACCACTCCAAGCTGAACTTCAAACGGTTCAGCGAGAGCGACACGGTGAAATGGCACCAGGACGCGCAGTTCTTTCCGCACTCCAGCCACAACGTGCTGACCATCGGCTGCTACCTGGCCGATACCGACATGAGCAACGGCCCGCTGGCGGTGCTGCCGAAGAGCCATGAGGGCGAGCTTTAAGACCAATACGCCGCCGACGGCGCCTGGACCCGCGGCCCCTGCTGTTGAACGGCTTCACCGGCGCCGATGCGAAGGCCTACGCGCCGCTTCCCGATCCGTCGCGGCATGTGTATGAATTGGTGCGGGGCAAGCCGGCGCTCTGGGCCCACCACGATCCTCGGCCGTGCCTCATTCCGCCGGATTGGTCCGGCGGCTACGCGTCGATTGATTCCGCCCAAGCCGGGCAAGATTGAGTGACCCATGGCAAGCCCCACCGACATCGTCCGCCCGCACGCCCTCGCCGCCGCCGAAGATGGCCTGAAGAACGGCCTCGCCCTCGACCAGATTGGCCGCGCCCTGCTGGATCAGGCCATCGAACTGCTGCTGAAGGAACAGACGCCGGAAGCGGTGGCGAGCGAACTGGAATTCGTTGCCCGCAATCTGGGGGATTTCGAGGATAACAGCTTCATGCGGCCTTGAGAGCCGCTCCCGCTTCGAAGCACGCCGCAAGCACTGGCGGCTGCGGCCTTGGCCAGGCGACATCACAAATTCAGTGGAAGATGGCAGAATTCTCGCTGTATCGGGCGGGCTGCCGTTATGCTCGTCAGACAAAGTGATTCAGGGATCGATGGCTATGGCCAGCAAACAAATGGAGATTCGCACTGATTCTGCCGCCTCGGCTCATGACAGCCGGCTGGTGCGCGCACCGGCCGGCAGCCGGGTTTTCGAAACCGTCTATCTGCCCCGCAACCGCACTATGGTCGTACTGCGTGAGGACGTGCACAAAAAGGCGCTGGCGGCTGCAAAAAAGGTAATGGAAAAGCATCAGAAATAGCCGTTGCCAGGGGCGGAGTTGGACGAGAAACCATATAATACCGTTTTCGAAACCATCGTCGAAGCCGAAACACCGAGGATCCGCGAGGAAGTATTGAGCGCCGAATTCCTGGGAAAGGTGGATCGGATGACCCACTGGCTGCCATCCATTGATTTTAACGTCGCGGGCGCGTTTCTGTACACCCTGATGCTGATCCTGCTCGCGCTCATCCTCACATGGAACGGCGTCGATTTGTTGTCGGTTCTTGGCCGGGTTACCCCGTAACGCCCCCGTCCGCGCGCCCTCCGGTTATCCGTCCAGAAAGTCCGCAAACACCGCCGCCGTCTCCCCAGCCGCCTCTGCGGCGGGATGCCCGCCATTGCCGGCGGTGCGGTAGTGAACCTGACCATGGTCCAGATCGAGAAAACGGCGGCGGACGGTTGCCATGGCGTCTGACCTTTTCGGGGGGCGCGGATGCGGCCCGATTATTGCTTGTTCTGCATCAGCGAGGCACTGGACTCGCCCCGCTGCCTGCGTTCCCATTCCCGTTCTGCAATGCGGTCGGCGATGCCGGAGCGATCGGCGATGCCGTGGGGGTTGTCGCGGGTCGGCATGGCTTCGGCCATGATCAAGAACTGCTCTTGCGCCACCGCATAGAGCCGCCGAAGCTCCGCCAGCGGGTCGCCGTGATCGTCGCTGCGGATGTTCAGCCAAGTGTGGGCCTGGTCACGGCAGATCACCAGGGCTGCCGACTGCCGGCCGCGTTTGTCACCGCCGGCCGCCTCGCCCGCCTGCATGGCCAGCAGCAGCCGTTCGGCAAAGGGCTTGTCCAGCGCCGCCCGGTATTCCCGCAAAGTGCCAGCGACCACGTCCGGCCCTTCCAACATGTTGCCGGCGACCGAGACGCCATCGGCCTCCAAGTGCCCGGCCCAGCCGATGCATTGCAGGCCGGTATAGGCCGCGCCGCGGCCCTGGGCGTCGATCAGATGGAACTGCCGGTGCGGATGGCCCCGGTCGCGCTCGACAAAGGCCTCGACAATGGCGTCCGGCGCCAGCCCGGCTTCCAGCAGGCGCAGCCCGTCCGTGCCGAAGGTCGGATTGGGGAAAGCCTGGCTCGCCACCGCTCCGACCCCGCCCCGGACATAGGGCACGATGCCGCCAACCGCGAAAAAGCGGCTGGCGACGGCAATGCCGAGAGACCCGGTGGCGGGATCGCGGGCAACGATGGAGTAGGTCATGGGGTAATTCCTATCTCGCATTGGCGGGAACAACGGGCTCCCTCCCGCAACGTCTTGGAGCCGACCTTCGCGCCTCTGGCCAGGCTTGTCCTGCTTGGCCCAGACCGCGTCCTCCGCCGTGAATACGGTCGCCGGCAACGGTGCCGCAGCCGGTCATGCGGAAGCCGGTCATGCGGTCGGCAATGCAGGAGGTGAAGTCCGGCCGCGGCATCGAGCCGTTTCTGCACCAGGGCCAGCGTCGCCCGCTCCAGCGTTGCCCGGAATTCGGCC